>Ga0247680_1000004_pt1 | contig 181676 bp, 161 predicted proteins | sample CNK21_metaG_FD_182803 | JGI IMG/M metagenome (GOLD analysis project Ga0247680, IMG submission 182803) | Soil microbial communities from Purdue University Martell Research Forest, Indiana, United States - CNK21 | ecosystem: Environmental > Terrestrial > Soil > Temperate forest > Bulk soil...
ATCGACCCACCTCAAGGCCACAACCCGATGGGGTCAAGGCCAGGATCGACCCACCTCAAGGCCACAACCCGATGGGGTCAAGGCCAGGATCGACCCACCTCAAGGCCACAACCCGATGGGGTCAAGGTCAGGATCGACCCACCTCAAGGTCACAACCGATGGGGTCGAGGTCAGGATCGACCCACCTCAAGGTCACAACCGATGGGGTCAAGGTCAGGACTGACACCTTAAGATGACAATCGATGGGGTCAAGGTCAGGATCGACTCCACCTCAGAAGCACAGTCAAATGGGCCACAACCGCCTCCGGATTTCTCATTCCGTTCAACTCGCCGCGGAGGCGGCCGCGACAACGCCGCCCGATTCGCAGCAGAAGCGCGATACGCAGAGCTCCTGTGGCGGCCGCCTCCGCGGCCGCACGTCCCTATCACCACTGATCCCCGCGCTCGCGCTACGCCGAGCGCGGGGCTGCTTTGTGCGTGCGCGCCGCCGCGCGCAACCCTCCTCCATGCGACGCCAGGGACGGGAGGATTTGGACCGCGGCGCAAGCCCGAGGCAACTCGGTGGGGCTATATCCGCAGATGCCGCCGATGTGACGCAGATCAAACCTATCTCTCATCTGCGTTCATCTGCGTCATCTGCGGATGGCCTTTTCGGACATCACAGCTTCTCTTTCACCGCACTGTCGAAGGCCTGCACGCCGCCGGGAATCTCGGCGACGGCGTGGCGGCCGTCATCGGGCCGCGGGGCGTTTTTGTTTCAGGCTCAACGCGTCATACGAATGGATTCAGGACATCGACCCGGAGCCCGTCGAAGTCGCGAACGTCGATCAGCCCGGCCCGCATGGCCGCCCCGGCGAGCGCTGCGCCACCAACCCTCATCGGCTCGCCATCCTCGGCCTTGAGCCGGGTGATCTCCGCGACCGCGTCGCCGGTGACCAGGCGAGTGTTCCAGTCGACCTTGTCGACCGTCGAGGAGAACACCACCTTCGGCGTATCCCGCCAGTTCCGCGCAAACTCGATCTGCGCCGGGGTGGCACCTGGCTGCTGGTCGCCGGTCGGCCAGTAGGAGCTCATGGTTTCCCACAGCTTGCGCCCGTACAACAACAGGCCGATCGCCACAGCTCCTGGTCGAGCCACCACTGAAATAGCTCGTCGCTCGGCCCGCTCCAGCCGAGGTCGTCGCCGGGCGCGGCGACGTAGCCGTCCAGGGTCAGGTTCATGCCGTAGATCAGTTTCCGCATGGCGTCATGCCTTTCTTGTCAGTCGGCGATCAATCGACGCTCGGACTCGACGGACCAAAGCTCGTCCACCTCGGGATCAGGCGGCGGCTCCATGCTTTCGATCGTCCGCACCGTCATCTCTGCTGAGCCTACGACTAATCAAAATTGGCAACAACAGAACCGCATACTGTTCTGCCAGAGCGAAAATTCGATCTTTCAGAACAGTATTCGGTTCTGTCAGAACTGTATCCGGTTCTGTCAGAACTGTATCCGGTTCTGTCAGAACTGTATCCGGTTCTGTCAGAACAGTATCCGGTTCTGTTAGAACAGTATCCGGTTCTGTTAGAACAGTATCCGGTTCTGTCAGAACAGTATTCGGTTTTGTCAGAACAGTATCCGGTTCTGTCAGAACCGTATGCTGATCTGCTGGAACAGCATGCCGATCTGCCGGAACAGCATGCCGCCGGCTGTTACAACGCCGCGATAGCGGCTCAAGAAGGTAGCCAGGGGTGCGAGCGTTTTTTGCGAGCACCCCTGGTATGCGTTGTCTCTTGAAAGCGTGCCGCGTCAGCGGCACTGGATGAGTAAGACGAATGACGATTGCGACCACTTCCAGTGCCGCTGACGCGGCACGAAATCAATCACATCCGCTTCCAGGGGTGCTCGCAAAAGACGCTCGCACCCCTGGCTACCGTCTTGTTGCCGCTAACGCGGCAAATACGGCGGCTTCGCCGCCGGTAGCCCCCGCCGTGGTAAAACCGGGGCAGCCTTTCAGGCCGCTCCGCCAGCTCGAGGCCCGCGAATGAACTACGGCGCGCGGCGGCTTCGCCGATTCATCTCACTTTCGCACCGCACGCCCCCGCGGCCGGGAGCCGCCGATGGCGAAGAGGTGGCCGGCGTTCTGCGCGTAGATCCTTCCGTCCGGGCCGATCGAGATGGGGGTGTAGCCCGCGCCGATGGAGAGCTGGAGAAAGATCTTCTCCTGAACCACCCCGCCCTGTCCGATGGCGTAGAGGTTGCCGTCTTCGCTGTTCGCGTAGACCGTTCCACGGATATCGATCGCCGGCGCGTTCACGCACCACTCGAAACCGTCCGGCTGGTCATTGACGCATGTCACTTTCCCGTCCGGTCCGCGGCCGCAGGACTGCGTGTTCGTGTTCCTGAACTGCCACTCCTTCTTCAGGTTCGGGTCGAGTTGCGTGATGAAGTAGGCCTCGGGAGTGGCGTAGAAATTCTCCTTCATCACGATCGAGTACGTGCCGCCGTGCTCCCAGACCGCCGGTGTCGTGTCCCAACCGAAATCGTACGAGGCCAGAAAGGCACCGGAGGGGGAGAGATGGAGCAGATGTCCCCGCGCGCCGTTGTAGGCGGTGTAGGAACCATAGAGAACGGATCCATCAGGAAGGCTGACGGGCGACGATGTGGAATCATCATCGACGCGGGCGGAAGGCAGTTGGTTGTCGTTCGGATCGACGCCCTGCGTCGCACCCACGCGGCAGGATGCGTTGGTCGTTCCGAATGGGATGAGCACGCCGCAGCCGTCATTGAGTATGTTGCGCATCGGCGTGCTCCACTTCGGCGTGAGGTCGGCGTTGACCGCGACGATGAACGAATCGCCGGAATTGAAGTTCGTGCGGCCGGCCAGGTAGATCGTGCCGTCAGCGGCGATGGCCGGCGCCGCGTTGATGCCCGGACGCATCGAGCCGCAGACGCCCGTCGGCGCGACCGCGGTCGGGGACGGCGGCCAGGGACGGGGCTGCGTTCGGGCGAAGGTGAGCGTGCACTGATCCGTGGGCTTCGGAGCGTTCGGCACCAGTGAGGCAAAGTCGATTTTCGTGGCGCTGCCATCCGGCCGCACACGGATCAGCCAGGCCCCGGTGATGTCCTTTCCCCACGGGTTGGTCCCATCGAGCGAAAATGCGCCGTAGTAGATGTTCCCCGCGGCGTCGGCCGCGGGAACACCGGAGACATAGATGTTCGGATCGATCGAGGCGAACGGATTGATGCGCCGGACCAGGTGGCCGTCGCCCCGGTCGATCTGCATCAGCGTCCCACCCGAGGCCGGCATGTAGAGGAAACCGTTGGCGAGGATGGAATGGAACACCGGCTCGAACACAGCAGCGCCGCCGGCCGGCACCGGTTTCCAGTCGCTGAGTGCGGTCCACCGGTCGACGAGCGCTCCGCTCGTCCAGCGCAGGTCGTGGATGCTCCAGATCTGCGTCTCCCAGTGCTCGGGTGTCGTGTACGTTCCCGACTTGAACTCCATGAAGACGTCGTCGCCGTCGGCGAGTGGGACCTGATAGTGCGGGGCGCCGGATCCCGCCGTCTGCTCCTGGGCAATGAACGGCTCGTAGACGATATCGGACAGGAGATGCAGCAGCGGTTGCGCCGACACATTGACACTCCCCGTATGCCTCGGGTTCGCGCCGATCTGCGCCCACTGCGCATTGGACGGCGAAACGATCAGAGACAGGAGAACGATCGGCGCAAGTCGTTTCATTGGGTCTTGATGGTAGCCGATCCTTTCCCGGCGGGCCGGGGGCGTTTTTGTCCGCAGATGTCGCAGATGGAACGCAGATAAAACCATCTTCTATCTGTGTTCATCTGCGTCATCTGCGGATAAGCCTTTTGGCAGCTCACCGCTTCTCCTTCACCGCACTCTCGAAGGCCTGCACCCTGCCGAGGATCTCGGCGACGGCGTGGCGGCGGTCTTCGACGGCGGCGGCAAGCTGCGTGGTCGGGGCGGCGTCATCCTGCTGGAGGACGCGCAGAAGCGCGCGGAGCGACTGCGTGAGGCTGCTCAGCGTTTCGCGGTCCGGCGCGGCAGAGGGGGGCGCTTCGTCGTCCTCCTCGCCCGCGGCGCCGGAGAGCTCGGCGGCCTGCTTGCGGAGAGCTTTGACCGCATCGCTCTGCGCGGCGGCGCGGAGTTGCGCGCGCGTCGCGCGGATGCGGGCGCTGATTGACTCGAGCTGCCCGATGTCGTCGTACATCTCCTTCGACAACGCGAACTGCTGCTGGAGATCCGTTGCCAACGCCTTCACGCGCGGATCGATCTCCACGGTCAGCCACTGCTTGTACGTCTTTCCATCGACCGACAGGCGAAGCTCATAGACGCTCGGAACCACCCACGGCGACGTCGGTGCCGGCGCGGTGTCGTGCGGCGTCGCGGCGATCGGATAGGCGTTGCGCGAGCCGGGCGCCGGCGGATAGTGAAGGTCCCACGTGAACCGGTGCATGCCGGCAGAGGCGGAGAGCGCCTTGAGCGGACGGATCCACCACCAGGGGATGTTCCCCTCGTCCTTCGGTGCGGGAGTGGGGTCGGTGCTCGCGTAATGCCGGACCACGGCGCCGGAGCCGTCGAGGATGTCCAGCGTCACCGGCCCGGCGGCGGCAGCGGGCAGGTAGTAATCAATGACCGCGCCGTCCGGCGGGTTCTGACCCATTGGTTCATCGGGTGGCAGCGGCGTGTCGGTGTTCTTGTTCCAGCGTATCCGCAGAGCGTGCTGCGGCTTGAAGAGCGTCGGCTCGGATATCCGCGAGCGCAGTTGCCGCAGCGGCTCGATGTCGTCGAGGATCCAGAACCCGCGGCCGTGGGTGGCAATGATGACGTCGTCCTCATGCACGACCAGATCGCGGATCGATGACGCCGGCATGTTCTGGCGCAGCGAATGCCACGAATCGCCGTCGTCGACCGAGAACCACACCTGCGTCTCGCTGCCGGCGAAAAGGAGTCCGTGATGCTTCGGATCTTCGCGGACGGCGTTGATCGTAGCGCCGTCGGCGATGCCGCTGGTGATGTGCTGCCACGTCTTGCCGCCGTCGCGCGTGCGGTAGATGTGCGGGTGCAGCTCATCGAGACGGATGGTGTTGATGGCCGCGTAGGCCTCGTTGGCATCGGCGTGCGAGGCTTCGAGGACGGACACCTTCGCCCACGGCTTCATCTCCGGCGGCGTGACGTCGCTCCACGACTTGCCGCCGTCGCGCGTCACATGGATCAACCCGTCGTCGGTTCCGGCCCACAGCGTGTTGATGTCGATCGGCGACGGCGCCAGCGCGTAGACCACGCCGCGCTGGGTCACCTTCGTCACCGGCGTATTCACGTAGCCGCGCGCACTCTCCGGCACGGTCCACGTCTTTCGCGTCAGATCGGGGCTGATCTCCGTCCAGCTCTCGCCGCCGTTCGTCGTCTTCCAGACCGTGTTCGAAGCGAAGAAGAGCGTGTGCGGATCGGCTTGCGAGAAGACCACCGGCGCGGTGCGCACCGTCCGATAGCCGCCCTTGCGGAGCGGCTTCGGCGTGACGTCTTTGACCTGACCGGTGCGCCGGTCGGTGCGGCTGACTTTGCCGCCGAAGATGATCTCGGGATCGAGCGGATCGGGGACCGCGTAGCCATACTCCTCCACGCCGACCGGATGCCACTCCCGGAAGGTGATTTCACCGTCATCTCCTCGGCTGGCCACGCACGCGGAGCCGCTCTCCTGCTGACCGCCGCAGACGCGGTAGGGGAAACCGTTGTCGGCGTTGACGTGAAACATCTGCGCGGTCGGCTGGTTGTACCAGGAGCTCCACGACTCCCCGCCGTTGACCGAGACGATGGCCCCCTGGTCGGACGCGATCAGAATCGTCTTGGTGTCGTTGGGATTGATCCAGACGCGGTGGTAGTCGTCGCCGCCCGGCGCTCCGCGGAACGACGCGAAGGTCTTGCCGCCGTCGGTCGACTTCCAGGTCACGACGTTCGCGACGTAGACGACGTCCGCGTTCTTCGGATCGCTGCGCACCTCGTTGAAATCGCCCGGCCGGCCCCAGATCCGTTCGTCCTTGTTCGCGCGCGTCCAGGTCACGCCGGCGTCGTCGGACCGATAGAGCCCCCCCGTCTTGGCGTTCTCGCCGCAGATGGCGTAGAGCCGCTTCGGATCGGCCTGCGCGACCTCGATGCCGATGCGGCCGATGGCGTCGGAAGACGGCAGGCCGCCTTTCAGCTCCTTCCAGGTCGTTCCGCCGTCGGTCGATTTGAAAAGCCCGCTTCCCGGGCCGGCGAAGTAGGCGTTCTCCCACGGACCCTGCTGCGCCTGCCAGAGCGCGGCGTAGACGGTCTGCGCGTTCGAGGGATCGAGGATGACGTCGATCCCGCCGGTGAATTCGTTTTTGGAAAGCACCTTCTGAAACGAACGCCCGCCGTCGGTCGAGCGGAAGATGCCGCGCTCCTCGTTCGGGCCGTAGGGATGGCCGAGCACGGCCACGAAGAGCCGGTTCGGATCGGCCGGATCGACGACGATCTGGGGGATCTGCTGGCCGTCGCGAAGGCCGAGGTGCGTCCAGGTCTTGCCGGCGTCGGTGGATTTGTACATCCCGTCGCCGGTGGCGAGGTCAGGACGCTGGAGGCCCTCCCCGCTGCCGACATAGATAACGTTCGGATCGGACTGCGAGATGCCGATGGCCCCGATCGAGCCGGACGGCTGATCGTCGAAGATCGGCGTCCAGATGCGGCCGTAGTCGTTGGTGCGCCACACCCCGCCGTTGTTGACGCCGATGTAGAAAACGTTCGGCTGCCTGGCGATGCCGACGCCGGCAACGGTGCGCCCACCGCGGAAGGGCCCGATCATCCGCCATCGCATCTCGCCGTACATCCCTGGATCGATCTGCGCGGCGAGCGGAAGGGCGAGGGTGAGCAGGAGCAGGAAGGCAAGCTTCTTCATGGCGCGACATTGTAGATGCGTCTCAAACTCATTTCGCCGCGGCGCAACGTGGATACAGGCAAGGGCATGGCAAGCACCGCCCCCTCATCCGGCTTCGCCACCTTCTCCCCCGCTGAAAAGCGCGGGGGAGAAGGGCTCTCGATATTAGGAAAGCGCAAGCTCTTCCAAAAAAAACACGCTCTCGAAGGGTTCTTCAACTCTCATGCTCGACAACGCCTCGATGGGTTCTACAACACTCACGCTCGCCAACGCCCTAAGCGCGAGCGCTTACCAAAGAAAAACACGCTCTCGAAGGTTCTTCAACTCTCACGCTCGGCAACGCCTCGAAGGGTTCCACAACTCTCACGCTCGGCAACCCTAACCTCGAGAGCCCTTCTCCCCCAGCGCTTTTCGGCTGGGGGAGAAGGTGGCGAAGCCGGATGAGGGGGCGGTGCTTGCCATGCTCTTGCCGGCATCCAGGTTTGCCGCGCAACGCTCCGTGGTGAATACAATGCCCCGCCATGCGCGTCCTGATTGCGATCTTCGCTCTGCTTCTACCCATGTCCGCCTTCGCCACCGTCGATCTCGCCAAGCTCACCAAGGACCAGGACGTCGACGGCTTCACCGTCACCTCCGTCTACCTCAACGATGCCGACAAGCCTGTCGGCGCACGGTTCGTTCATCGCCGGAGCCGGTTCACGCTCGATCTGCTGCAGATCGAATCGGTGCCGCAGGCGCATACGTGGGTGAATTCGTTTCCCGTCTCCGATCAGGGGGAGCCGCACACGCAGGAGCATCTGCTCGTCGGGAAGGGGACGACCGGACGGGCGTTTGCGGGGCTCGACACGATGTGGCTCTCGCAGTCGAGCGCGTACACCGGCCAGTGGCGGACGAACTACGTCTTCAACACGTCGGCGGGCCCGGAGGTCTTCTTCAAGCTGCTCGACGCGCAGCTCAACGCGCTGCTGAATCCCGACTACACCGATGAAGAGATCCGCCGCGAGGTGCGCAACTTCGGGGTGACCGAGAACGCCGATCACACGCTTCGCCTCGAAGAGAAAGGCTCCGTCTACAACGAGATGACGAGCTCCTCATCGAGCCCCTTCCGGCAGCTCTTCCGAACGTCCGGCCAGCTCGTCTACGGGAAGAATCATCCGCTGTCGTACAACGCCGGGGGTGAGCCATCCGGGATCCGCACGATGCAGCCGTCGGACATCCGCGGTTTTCACGACGCGAACTACTTCCTCGGCAACATGGGTTCGATCGTGGCCCTGCCGCCGGACGTTCCTGTTGCCGAGGCGCTGACGCGCATCGATGCCATCCTCGATCGCTTGCAGAAAAGCGCGGCCGTACGGCCGGCGAAACGCATGGAGGATCAGCCGAAGCCGGCGGCTTCGCCGGCCGGCACCATCGCCTTCGCCGACTATCCGAACCGCAACCCGCAGCAGCCGAGTCCCGTCACCCTGACGTGGCCGGCCACGCGGATGGATCTCGACGCCGGCGACGAGTTGCTGCTCAATCTCTTCTTCGACAACATCGCCAGCGACGCCACGTCGAACCTCTACAAGAAGTTCGTCGACAGCAAGACCCGGACGATCGACATCGGCGCGAAGTCGGTCAGCAACCGCGTGAGCGCGGATGAAGGGCATCCGGTGTCGATTTCCTTCGGCGACGTCACCGCCGCGAACCTGACCGCCGAGCGGCTGGCCGAGGTGCGCGGCGTCGTGACCGCGGAGATCGCCCGCATCGCCGCGCTGCCCGACGGCTCGCCGGAGCTTGAGGAGTTCAACAAACGAATCGCCGGCCGCGTCGTGGAGCTGCATCGCGATCTCTCCAAGTTCGTCAACTCGCCGCCGCTCTTCGGCTTCCGCAACACCGGCTCCGCCTGGATGGATCAGCTCCTGGCGCTGGAGAAAACCGGCACGTTCCGGAAGTCGCTGACGATGAAGCCGCAGCTCGCGCATGTGAACGAGCTGATCGCCTCGAAGAAGAACTTCTGGCGCGATGCGCTGGCCAAGTGGCAGATCACCGGGGTCGAGCCGTACGCCGTCGCCGCGAAGCCGAGCCCGGAGCTGATCGCGCGCAATGATTCCGAGCGCGCCGCGCGTGCCAGCGCCGAGGCACTGCGGCTGGCCAATCAGTACGCCGTGACCGATCCGCAGGAAGCGATCAAGCGGTACCGCACCGACTACGACGCCGAGACGGCGCGCATCGACACCGCGGCGAAAGCGGTCGCTCCGCCGAAGTTCGTCGATGCCCCGCCGATGACGATCGACGACGGGCTGAGATTCGCCACGACGAAACTCGCCCACGACGTGCCGATGGTGGCCTCGACGTTCGAGAACATGACCAGCGCCACCACCGGCATCGCGTTGCGTCTCGACACGCTGCCGCCCGATGACTATCGCTATCTGGCGCTCCTGCCGAACCTGTTGACGCGCGTCGGCGTGATCGACCACGGCAAGCCGGTGTCGTTCGACGAAATGACGGAACGGCTGCGCAACGAGATCCTTTCGCTCAACGCCAGCTACAGCACGAACACGCGCACCGGCCGCGCGGAGCTGGTGATCCGAGGAACGGGCAACGATCTGGCGGAGTCGAAGAAGGCCATCGAGTGGATGCGGCTCGTCCTCGAACATCCCGATTGGCGCGTCGAAAACCTTCCGCGCATCCGCGACGCCGTCGATCAATCGCTCAGCCAGTTGCGCAACACCATGCAAGGCGCTGAGGAGGGATGGGTAAACAACCCGTCCGAGGCGTGGCGGAGGCAGGACAGCGCGCTGCTGATGGCCACCAACTCGTTCCTCACCCGCTCTCACAACGCCCTGCGGCTGCGCTGGATGCTGAAGGAAGCACCCGCCGCCGACCGCGACGCCATCGCCGCGTATCTGACGTCGATCATCCCCGCGGCGAAATCGGCATCGCGCGCAGATATCAAGGCCTTCATCGCGGCGACGGTGAACGGCAAAGGGACGGCACCCGAGAGTCTGCAATCCTACGCGGCCGCCTTCGCCCAGCTCTCGCCGGGAGCGAAGCCGATCGCATCCGACGCGTTGCGCGATCTCGATCTGACGCTGGTCGAGGTCCCCGACGCCAGCCTCGCCGCCGACTGGGCGCAGCTCGTCACCGACATGCGCGACGATCTGGCCACACCGCCGGCCGAGGTGCTGGCAAGGCTCGATCTCGTGCGGAAACACATCCTGCATGCCGGCAACGCCCGGATGTTCATCGCCGGCTCGTCGGCAACGCAGGCGTCTCTGGCCCCACCGATCGCGGGGCTGATCGGCGAGCTCGATCCGGCGCCGGTGTCGCGCGTGACGATCAAGGGTCAGAACCTGGTCGAGGCGCGGCTGCGGCAGCGCGGCGCGATCACCGATCCGCCGCCGTTCGTCGGTCTGCTCGCACCGAATATGAATGGCGGCGTGGTCATCACCTCGGTGGCCGGTCCGTCGTATGCCGATTTCGGCGACCGCGAGAAGCAGCTCGATTTCCTCGCCTCACGTCTCTTCGCCGGCTACGGCGCGCACGGCATCTTCCTGAAGACCATCGGCGCCGGTCTCGCCTACAGCAACGGCCTGCGCGGCTCGGTCGGCGCGGGACGCGTCGGATACTACGCCGAGCGGACGCCGGAGCTGCCGCAGACGATCCGTTTCGTCGTCGGCGAGCTGCGCGGAGGGACGCGCGATGCCTCGCTGGCCGACTACACCATCGCCCAGGTCTTCGCCGACCTTCGCGGCGCGCAGACGTACGAGTCCCGCGCCGAGGCGATGGCCGCCGACCTCGCGGACGGGCAGACGCCTGAGGAGGTGCGCAAGTTCCGCCAGTCGATCCTCACCCTGCGCAAGGACCCGAACCTCGGCAACATCCTTTTCGACCGCAAAGACCGCGTCTACTCGGCGGTGTTGCCCGGCTACGACGGCGCATCATGGAAGCCGGCGCCGGACGGGGTCTACTTCGTCATTGGTCCGGACAAGCAGCTCGACGCGTACGAGCGGTACCTGCAGACGTTCGGCGGGGCGTTGGTGAGGTTGTATCCGAGAGATTTCTGGATGTGATGGTTGGGTGCGTTGTCGGTTGTCGGTTGAATGGCGCGAAGCGCCGAACGGAGCGCTGGCGTCTCGCCGGCTGGCCCGGGGGCGTCTCGCCCCCGGTCTGGCAAGACTCCAAACATTTGCTGTAACCCTCAGCGGCGAGACGCCGCCGAGCCAGCCGGCGAGACGCCAGCGCTCCGGACGCTGCGCGTCAAAAGCCGTGTCCGAACGTCCCTGAGGAGAGTGTAACAGGCCCCTGCAAGGGACTCGAGCTTCTGCCCAAGGGAAGGGAATCAGAGTCTCCAGCAAAGGACCCGGGTGCGATACGATCCTCCTGACCCAATGTCCGACGACGGCACCAAAGTGCAGCGCTTCGACCTCCTCTCGAGCAGCGAGAGTGGTTTGAGTTACGTCCGCGAGAAGCGCGGCGGGACGATGCGGGTGCTGACCGAGAGTGAGCTGGCCGATTTCAACGATCCGCCGCCCTGTCCGCGGTGCGCGGAGCAGTTCGGCTGCGAACATTTCAACTGCGCCGGTGAGCCGATGCTCGGCGAGGACGACATCGAGGCCAGCGCGCCGCCCGAATGGCTGGCCTTCGCCAAGGTCTGCGGCATCAGCCGGGAGGACCTCGATCGCCTCAAACTGATCGAACAGCATGAAGGGGAGTACCGCGTCGCCGCCGGCGCCGACATGCGGACGCAGGAACTGGTGCTGCTGCTGAATGAAGAGAGATAACAGAGCGCCATCGTCCGGCGGCGAGACGCCGCCGGGCCAGCCGCCGAGACGGCAGCGCTCCGTGACCCACCTCTTCGGCCTGCTCCCCTCCGATCTCGCGGCACACCTGCGCGCGAACGGCGTGACGATCCGCGATGCCGAGGCGAGGCGGGTCATGGCGCATGTCATCGCGCATGGCCGCGAGGGATTTCCCGAATCGCGGCCGGTTCCTCGCATCGTCGAAGAGGCTGTCGAACGATTCACGAGTCGTGCGCCACTGGAAGTCGTCGAACGCGCCACCGATCCGGGCGACGGATTCGTCAAGTATCTCTTCCGGCTGCACGACGGTGCCCTCGCCGAGGCGGTGCGGATTCCGCTCGAGGCGGAGGGGAAGTTCACGGTCTGCATCTCCAGCCAGGCCGGCTGCGCGATGGGATGTACCTTCTGCGCCACCGGCCGCCTCGGCCTGATCCGCAATCTCGAGCCGTGGGAGATCGTGGCGCAATGGATGGCCGTGCGCGATGAAGCGCCGGGTATCGTCACCGGCGCGCTCTTTCAAGGGCAGGGCGAGCCGCTGCACAACTACGACGCGGTGATCCGCGCCGCGGAGATCCTGGCCCATCCGTGCGGAGGGCGCATCGCTGCGGGCAACATCACCATCTCGACGGTCGGGCTCGTCCCGCAGATTCTTCGTTTCGCACGCGAGCAGCAGCCGTACCGACTGATCGTCTCGCTGACCTCGGCCATCGACGAGCGGCGCCGCGCGCTGCTGCCGTCCGCGTCAGCGTGGCCCGTTCGCCAGCTCGCCGAGGCGGTGAGGACGTATCAGCAGTCTGCCGGTGGACGGGCCACGATCGCCTGGGTGCTCCTCGGCGGAATCAACACCGGCGCCGATGAGGTGTCCGCATTGCGTGCTCTTTTCGACGGTGTACCTCTGCGGCTGAACCTCATCGACGTCAACGACGCGCGCCCCGACGGCTACCGCCGCGCCACCGACGCGGAGCTCTCCACATTCCGCGACGAGCTCCGCACCCTCGGCGTTCCGATCGTCCGGCGCTACTCCGGCGGCGCGGCGCGGCATGCCGCCTGCGGGATGCTGGCCGGGATGCGTGCTGCGGTTGCGCGGTAGCGAGGTTACGCGGTCTCGCGGTGTACGGATTCACGATCGCCGCGAGACCCCGCAACCCCGAGACCGCGAAACCGCAAACCTACGCCCCGCCTGAATCGTCCGCGGACGGTCCGTAGATCGACGGCACCTTGCCGCCCATCGGACGGATGTACGCGCTGAGCTGGCCGCGGTGATGGATGGCGTCGAGGAAGAAGCCCCAGAAGATATCGCCGACGGTAGCCTTCCATGCTTCCTCTCCACCGAAGAGGAAGCGTCCCTCGCCGTTCCACCTGGCGTCGTCCATCGAGCCGACGACAGAACGAAGCCGCTCGGTATTCGCCTCATACGCGGCGACGATCTCGTCCAGCGTCGCCGGCCGCGGCTTGGCTTCCCAATTGAAGGCGCCGCTCTCGTCGACCTCGGCGAGAACACGCAGCTCCTCGGCCAACTGCCAGGCAAGATCGCCGGCACTGGCCGAGCGCTCATGCGGCTTGTAATCGAGATTGTCCGCGGGCAGCGCGCGCAGCACACGGACGAAGGCCGGCTGATCCGGCTCCCAACGCTGAAGATAAAACATACGATTCGACATCGGTTCTACTCCTCTTTCTTTCAGTCCTGAAGGAGTCCTGAGTTTATCCGTCCGGAGCAAAGCGGCCAAGAATTTCCGGCCGTATTACACAGCCCCTGAGACAAGCGCGATAATGCATGCGGCGCCGTTCTCCTCAGGGTAGAGTCGCCACCCACTCCCGCAGTTCCCGATATAACGCCGCCAGCTCCTCGGCCTGATAGTTCGCATTCAACCCGCTCGGATTCGGGAGGATCCAGATACGCGCGTCGCCGATGGTCTCCTCCTGCAATCCCATCTTCGCTTTCGGACGTCCGAAACCGGTGCGGTAGGCGCCGATGCCGACGATGGCCAGGACGCGCGGGCGATAGCGGCGGACTTTAGCGCCGAGGATCCGGGCGCCCTCGACCAGCTCGGCGGGCGTCAGCTCCGCGGCGGCGGCGGTGGCCCGGGCGACGACGTTCGTGATCCCGCAGCCGTGTTGCAGTAACTGGCGCTGCTCCGACGGATGGAACAGCCGAGGAGTGAAGCCCGCCCTGTGAATCGCCGGCCAGAAACGATTGCCGGGGCGGCCGAAGTGCTGCTGGACCGCGGCGGTGTAGAGGCCGGGATTGATGCCGCAGAAGAGAACGTCGAGGTCGAGGGCGATGACGTCGGGAAGCGTCGTGCCGGCAGCGGCGGCGAGATCGGCTTTGGTCGGCTTCATTCGATGCGCACGACCGCTTCGACGACTTTCGGGAAGCGCGTCAGGACCGCGGGATCGTGACCGGGGATGATGAAGCGCGGATCCTTGACCAGCGTCTTCATCCTGTCCTGCGCGGCGAGGTTCGACGCGGCATCGAACGTCTGCGCGATCGGCACGTGCTTCTCGAGATTCTCGTAGAGATACATGTTGTCCGAGGCCAGGACGATCGGGCCGGGCTTGCCGGTGACCGCGACATACTGCGATGCCCACGTATGCCGTCCGCCGGTGTAGACGCGGATGCCAGGAAGAATCTCACGGTCGCCATCGACGAGGTGGAGTCGCCCTTCCGTGTTGGCGCGGAGCAGGTAGGCCATGTCTTCGAGCTCGATGCCGCCGTGCTTCCCGTCGGGCTGCCAGGCGTCGGAGGTGTAGTAGCGGTACTCCTCTTTCTGTATCCAGATCTGTGCTTTCGGAAAGAGATCGGCGCCGTCGGCGTGGTCCCAGTGCGCGTGCGTGAGGATCACGTCGGTGACCTCCTCCGGCTTCACGCCGGCGCGGGCCACCGCCTCGTCCGGACGGACGAAGTCGGTCACCTTGAAGCTCTTGAAGAACTGCGGCCGGTAAAAGCCGGAGTCGACGACGACGTTGCGTCCCCCGCCGCGGACGAGCCACACCATCATGGCGATGTCGATCTTGCGCGACTCGTCGGCACCCTTGATGAGACTCGCCACCGGAAAACCCGGGATGGTGGCGTACCGGATCGCGTAGACGTCGTACTGCGGCGTCTGGGCGGTGGCGATGGAGGCGATGAGAACGAACGCGATGCTGGCGATGATGCGGCGCATGGAGGGCATTGTAGAACGGAGCGCTGGCGTCTCGCCGGCTGGCCGGGCGGCGTCTCGCCGCCCGGAGGCGAGTTACCATACTGTATCGAGGAAGCCTCAGCGGCGAGACGCCGCCGAGCCAGCCGGCGAGACGCCAGCGCTCCTGATTGAGCCAGCGCTCCTTTTTTCATCTCACCTCTGCATCACGACCCTCCCCTCCCTCACCGCTTTCTCCTCCTCGGGGGTCGCGCATTCGACGGTGAATGATCCGTGCTTCGGATCGACGGCGTCATTGAGCTTTGCCTGCCATTCCGCGGGATCGGCGGGTCCTTCGACGAGGATCAGCCATGCGAGGTGGGGCAGCGGGCAGTGGCGCAGGTCATTGCGCTCGATCGCTCCCTGGCCGTATTCGGGATCGGTCCCTTCGACGGCGGTGTAGCGGGCTTTCAGCAGTACGTCATCGTGCATGGCAGTGGCCGCGGGCGCATGCAGCGCCAGCAGCAGAAGAATCGTAATCATCGTTTGATTGGTGCAACGGGAGTGAAAGCGCGAGGATGCGCCCGTGTGGGAGGGATGGAAGGATAGCACAACGGGGTTGCTGGGTTGCTGAGTTGGGTGGCTACGCTACGACACCGCGAGACCTCGAGACCTCGCAACCGCGAGACCCCGGTACCAACCCAGCAACCCTCCTCTTCTAACTACCTGTCATTGAACAGCTCGATGAACTCGTAAACGAAGTTGCCGGTGCCGAGGGCGTCGGAGAACTCGTTGATGAAGACGCCGCGGTTGCAGGTGGTCAGTCCGCCTGTGCCCGGCGTGCCGGACGTCGACGCGCGATGCGACCAACTGCTCAGCGTTCCCACCGCGCCGCAGGTGGCGCGCTCGAAATCGAAGCCGGCGGAGGTGTCCATGGCCACGGTCGGGCCGTCGATCGTCGTGGCGCCGTTCTTCAGGGTGTAGGTCTCGCTGCCGTTGATCTGCGGCATGGTGTCGGCGGAATTGATGTAGACGACATTCGCGCCGAGGGTCACGCCCCAGAAGGTCTGGAAGGCTGCCTTCGTAGCGTTGCGGGCCACGATGACGTAGCCCTTCGACGCGATCGTCGTACCGGCCGGGATCGTGTAGTTCAGCGTCGCATTGGCCTGGATCAGCGTCCAGCCACCGATGTTGACCGGCGTGCCGTTGCTCACCGTGACGCCCACGGCGGCCGACGTACCGACGTTGAGCGCGGCGTCGTACGCCTTTGACGTCAGCGTATGCGATCCGTTCGTGGCCGTGGTCGTGTCCCAGCTCCAGGAGTATGGCGAGGTCGTGTCGGTCGATTTCAGGACGCCGTCGAGATAGAACTCGACCTTGGTGACGCCGACGTTATCCGAGGCCGACGCGGTCACGGAGGTCGTGCCGCTGACGCTCGCGCCGGCGATCGGCGCGGTGATCGACGTGACCGGCAGGATCGTGTCTCCCCCTCCGCCGCCTGTGTCATCGATGGTGAAGCTGCGCGGCAGACCCGATGCAACGAGCTCGTTCGGACCCTGATGAACCAGGCCGTCGGCGGAGACGGTGAAGATGCTGATGCCGTCGGTGGTGACTTTGATGTTGCCGACGCAGAAGCCGGAGTGGCTCATGAGCGTCGATCCCGGATTGCCTTCCTCGGTCTGCAGCACGAACGTGGGAGGGGCGGTGACGCAGGAAGACGACCCACCGAGAAGCACGTGATCGACGACGTCGATGCGCGGCAGATCCCAGCCGGCCGATTCGCCGTCGCCGACGCCGATGATGGCCACGGCCGGTTTGGCCATGTTGAAGTACGTGGGGTTGGTGCTGCTCTCGCTGCCGTGATGGTTGACGTGCAGCAGGTCGATGCCGCCGGCGCTGATCAGCGGATGCGCGCCGCCGGGGGAGATGGCGGTGATGACCGAAGTCTCCACGTCGAGCTGCGCGGTCGAGCGTCCGGTGCAGGTATCCGAGCCGCCGCCGAGGTCGCTGGCCCACAGGTAGTCGAAGCCGCCGTACTTGATGAGCAGAGCGATCGACCGGTCGTTCTCGTCGGTCACGGCTACCGAGCCGCCGCCGATGATCGATCCGTTGCGGGCCACGCAGGTCATCGTGGCGCCGTTGCCGAGATCGATGATCGTGCCGACCGGCATGGCGATGGGAACGCCGGCGGTCGTGCCGGCCGCGGCGGCGTTCCATTGATCGACGCACGACGAGGCGTACGACGATCCGTTGTAGTACTGCTTGATGTGGACGTTGTAGCCGGCATTGATGACCTCATCGAGGCCGCCGGTATGGTCGCAATGCTGGTGGCCGCCGATGATGTAATCGAGGCCGTTGGCCGGCTGCACGCCGATCGATTGGAGATACGGGACGACGTACGCCGTCCCCTTGCCGGTGTTGCCACCTTCCAGGAGCACGGTGATGCCGGTGGGACCTTTGACGAGGACGGAGCCACCCCATCCGACGTCGATGTAGTGAATCTCGAGGTTCTGCGCGGCGAGTGGGAGGGCGACGAGGGCGACAAGGAACAGGCAGACCGGGATCAGGGACCGGAAAAGTCTCATCATTTCTCCTCTTTCTGTTTGTGACCTTTGGGGGGGCGTGTCGCTATGCAGGCTTGTGCGGGAAGTGACCGGGATGCCCGCCTCGCCTACTTCTTGATCGTTTTCGCTAAGTATGCACGAATATGGTCGTGCGTCTCCTGCGCGGCCCACACCGCGTCGATTTCGTCAGCCGAGGCGACGGCGATGTGGGATGCATCGCGGAGGTACGGCTCGCGGAGCTGGCGCTTGGTCAGCCGGAAGGCATCGCGCGGAATCGAGGCCAGCGCCTGGGCGGCCGCGTGCGCGCGGTCGAGCAGGTCGGCCGCGGCCGGCGTCTCGTCGATGATGCCGATGCCTCGCGCGGCCTCGGCATCGATGGTCCGTCCGAAATAGATCATCGGCTGCAGATGCTGGATGGGCATGGCAAAACGGACGATGGCCAGCGCCATGGCCGGAAACGGAACTCCGACCAGCATCTCCGGCACGCCGATGCGCCCTCCGCTCATGAGCCGGTGATCGCAGGCGAAGGCGAGGATGGCCCCGCCGGCGATGGCGTGACCGTTCACCGCGGCAACCACCGGCTTCGGGAAAACGAAGACGCCGCGCAACGCCGCGTCCAGTGCTTCCACGAAGTCCTGAATGTACTCACCGCCCGTGTTGACCATGCGCGGCAGATCGACCCCCGCGGAGAACGTCGAGCCGGTCCCGGTAAGAATGACGGCGCCGACGCGATCGTCAGCGGCCGCGTCCTCGAATGCACGCTGCATGGCCAGACAGAGCTCCAGATCGAGAGCGCTCACTTTCCCATGAGCCATGCGGATGGTGAGGATTCCGTCAGTGAGGTCCTGATCGAGCATGAAGCAATGATAATTGCCGTGTACGATACGGCATCTCCACGTGATTACGAACGAGCGCGACGACGCCGATCTCTGGTATGCCATTGCCTGCGGTGTGTTGCTGGCCGTTGCGGCGGCAATTCGCCTCCGCTCTCTGGGAAGCACGCTGATCGAAGACGAGGTGTGGGTGGCGGAACTGATGCGGCAGGGAGGGTGGCATGCGCACTCGTGGAGCACGCCGCCGCTTTTCTACTCGATCGGTCGAGGATGGATTTCGCTGCGCGGAGTCTCCAATACCGCGTTACGTGAGCCCGCGGCCATCTTCGGTGTGGCGGTCTGCGCCGTGCCGTTTCTGGCGCCGCTTCCGCGCCTTTCCCGCTTCTCCTGGTCGGCGCTCCTGGCGTTTTCCAGCCCGCTGCTCTTTTACTCGGCGCGGGTGAAGCAATACACGCTCGAAGCGTTCGTCGCCACGCTCCTCATCGTGCTCTTCCTGCACGTTCAACGGGACGACTCGCTCATTGCAACCTGGGCCTTCTTCGTGGCGGGAGCGATCGGCGTGATGACGCTCTACTCGCCAGTATTCGTGCTGGTGCCCATGGCCATCCTCTGCATCCGCCGGCCGCGCATCCTGTGCGGATTCGCGTTTCTTTTTGCGCTCTTCGCCCTGGCCTACGTTCGCTGGCTGTCGCCTGGACCCGAGAGCATCCGCCTGCATGGCGACATGAATGCGTATTTCACGTTGAAGGGACGGTGGATCACGTCGCCGGCGTCGTTCATCGCCGGGACGATGCATTGGAGCGGACAGGCGATGAACCTGGTCCGCTTCTGGTGGCTGGCGGTGGCCCTGCTGGTGCTCGCATGGTTGTTCCGCGAGCGAAACGTCATCATTCCGATGCTGGCGCTTCTACCGCCTCTCATCGTGGCGGCCGTCAGCACGATTCATCTCTATCCATATGGCGAAGTACGGCTGATGATCTTCTGCCTTCCGGCGTTCTACCTGCTCATGGCCAACTCGCTCGCAAGCATCGCCGGGCGCGTGCCACTGCTGCTGTTGCTTCTCGCGCCGTTCGTCCTGAACGGTGTCGCTCGCGATCCCTACAACGATACGTACATGCACATCGACGATCTCCGGCCGATGTACGACATGATCGCTCGCTCTCATACCTCGGGCCAGGCAATCTACGCCGATCCCGCGTTCGCGGCGCCACTGCGCTACGAATACCCTTCGCTCGCCGCGGATATTCAGAGCGTGACGGAAGGAACGGTGGTCAGTCCCGGCTGGCACATCCAGCGCGCTTCCATCGTCAACACCGGTGGCGCGAACATCGTCATGCGCGTTCGCGACGTCATCGCCGCCAGGAGTGCGCCGTGAGAATCCTCGGATCGGCGCCCATCCCGTCGCCGGAACCGCATCCCGGTTCAAGTCGTTCGTCCGGGATCGCGTTCGCGCAGGCGCCGCGCGCGCGTGACGGGGAAGGTCAATCGACGACGGCCGGACCCGACATCCGTCCCTGTTCGATGGAGCGAAGGCGTGCGATGCGCTGGCCGGGGTCGACGCTCTCCATCTCGCGATATCGCCGGACGGCGCTCGAGGCGGTCGAGGCTTTGCCCGGCTGTGGCGGATGCTCGAGGTGCAGCATCGGCATGTATCCGAAGCGATACATGCCGCCGGCAAAGGCCGCGCGATCGATGAAGTCGTTGTCTTCGCCGCCCCAACCGACGTAGGACTCGTCGAACCCGCCGATGGCGTCGTAGGCATCACGCCGGGCCACGATGCTGATCCCGCCATCGAGGTTCTGAACGATCAATGCCGGTACTCCCTGGGGCGCCGCTCCCGTGGCAAAGACACGCGCCGAGGAATCGCCGTCCAGGTAAAAGATGAAGCGCTTCAGATCGACGAACGAATACCCCTCCTCCACGCGCTGCACCGCCTCGCACGCGTATCGCTCGGGAATGAGCACGTCGTTATCGTGCAACACCAGGATGCCGCTTCGCGCGTGACCGGCCGCGATGTTGAACGCCCAGGAGCGGCAGTACGGCAGATCAGGGCGGGGAAGCGGCGTGTGAAGGTAGCGAACCCACGACGGCAGGTACTTCTCGACCTCGGGCGCCACCGACTGCTCGACGACGATACATTCGAAGGCAACGCCGGTCTGCCCGGCGATGCTGCGCAGCGCGGCCAGAAGATGCGGCAGCCGGCCCGTGCCGCGGTGGCCGATGAGAAAGGAGACGCGTGGAGGGCCGCTCATCGGCGCCGGCGCCTCACGCATGGCGATGGGCCAGCGGTCCAGCGATCTCCGCATCAAACGCGCCGCCGTCGACGGAAAGACCTTGCCGATGTGAAGATCGGAGGCAAACCGCCAGTGGCATCGCACGCCGCGCTCGTTCATCGAGATGGTCTCGCGGCGGTTGTGGATCTGCAGCCACGGCTCGGGCCGGCCATTTCGGGCTCCGACGCCGCGCATGCGCAACTCGAACGGCACCCAGTCATACACCAGGGCGCCGATCAGGTGCCGGAGGCTGGCCTTCACGGCGCCGATTCTAACCGTTCGCCCGCGTTGCTATCCTTGACCGATGGGCGAGCAACTGGTCACGACGATCATTCCGGTCTTCAACCGGCCGGCACTGCTTGTCGAAGCGGTGGAGAGCGTCCTGGCCCAGACCTATCGCCCGATCGAGATCATCATCGTCGACGACGGTTCGACGGACGAGACGTGCGTGGCCGCGGATGCGCTGTCCGCGCGCCACAAGGGAATCATCCATACGATCCACATCGCCAACGGCGGACCCGGACGTGCGCGCGAAGCGGGCCGCGTGGCCGCGCGCGGCCACTACATCCAGCATCTCGACAGTGACGATGTGCTGCTGCCGCGCAAGTTCGAAATGCAGGTGGCCGCCCTGGAAGCATCGCCTGAATGCGGTGCCGCCTACGGCTGGACGCGGTTTCGTCATCACGACGGCCGGCTGGAGCCACACCCGTGGAAACGATCCGGCGAGCGAATCGAGACGATGTTCCCCTCGATGCTCACGATGCGCTGGTGGGACACGCCGACGCCGCTCTACCGCGCCTCTCTGATCGCCGCGGCCGGGTCATGGACCGCCCTCCGCGTCGAGGAGGATTGGGAGTACGACTGCCGGCTCGCCGCCGGCGGGGTTCGCCTGGCCTGGTGCGAGGAGTGGGTCTGCGAGGTCCGCGCGCACGAGCCGGTTCCACTCACGCCGGCGGGCATGCGCGATCGGGCGCGCGCACACGCGCTGGTCTTCGGGCACGCGCGCCGTGCCGGGCTCGATCCGGCATCGCCCGAATTCCGGCAGTTCGGACGGGAGCTCTTTCACATCGCCCGGCAGTGCGGCGCGGCCGGTCTCATCGACGAATCGAAGCAGCTCCTGGCGATGGCGAGGGAGATCGACGACGCGCGCGACCTGCGCATTTATGAATTCGTCGCCCAAAGGCTGGGCTGGCAACGTGCTGGGCGCGCGGCGGGTTGGCTCGATCGGCTGCGGTACCATGCGCTTTCTTCATGAATGAGGTCCATCGCGCAAGGCTGGCGCTCCTGTTCTTGCTCATCTGCCAGGGAGCGCTGCTCATCAGGCCTTCCCCCCAGGGATTCAACGGCGATGAGCCCTATTACGTCGAAAAGGCCCGCTATCTCTTCGAGCATCGGCATTTCGAGCCCATCAGCGCCGAAGCGCTGGCCGTCGAGCGCGGCGAGCAGTGGGGCACCTCGGATTGGCGGCCACAGGGATATCCCCTCTTTCTCGCTGCCGTCAGTTTCGGCGACTTCCGCGCGAGCACCTTGTTTCCTCGCGTCATTGCCATCCAGTTCGCGCTGATCGCCGCGGCGGTATGGCTGTTATTCGAGATCATGCGCCATGGCCTCAGCGGCCCGCTCCTGCTGACGACCGCCATCCTGCTCGGGGTCGTGCCCTGGCCGTACGATTTAGTAACGATCCTCACGCCCGATTCGCTCGTGGCGAGCATCACGTTCTTCAGCCTCGTCATCCTGTGGCGCTCGCGGGAACGGAACAGCACCTCGCTTGCTTTCGTGGGAGCTTTCCTCCTGAGCACGACGCTTCTGCTTCGGCCCGAGATGATCGCGTTGGTTCCGCTGATCCTTGCCGTCTCGGTTCTGTCGCGCCGATTCGATCGTCACAGCTTCCTGAAGCGCGCCGCTGCCTGCGCCGGCGCCTTCGCCATCGTCGTGGCCCTGCAGGTAGCCTATCGAACCAACGTCGCCGGCCACCCTGGCTTTTACGGAGGCCTGCATATCCGTGACAGCGGCGCATTTGCATGGACGAATACCTGGCTGGGAACCGAGAACCAGGCGTACAACTTCGTCTACGGACTTTCCAACGGAGACGTTCGCGACGACCTCCCGCCGAGCGCCTTCTCCGATGCCGAGGAGCATAGGATCGTCGACCGTGTGATCGAAATCGATCGAAGCCAGCACCACTACGGGCCCGACCTCGACGCGGTATTTCAACACCTCGCGGAAAAACGGAGGCACGAGCATCCGTTCCTGTCGAATGTAGGGACGCGGATCTGGCACAGCGCTCACCTGTGGCTGAACCTGGAGACGAGCTCGCAATTGCTGAACGCTCTTGCAGCCGTTCCCCGCCTGGTTCGGCGTCCGATGCTCGGTGCGCTGGCGATGCTCAAACTGGCTCTTCTGGCGCTCTTCGTGGTCGGCGTGGTGCGCGCCCGGGAAAGCGTGGCGCCGACCCTGATCGTGCTTTGCGCCGCGCTCGTCATCGGCCGAACGCTTCTCATAGGGACCGCCATGAACTGGATGGTTCATCGATACGTGCTGAACGCCTGGCTGCCACTTCTCGCATGCGACATCGCCGGCCTCCAGGCGTTGATCGGGCGCAGGGGTGCGGCCTCGTCCGGCGTCGGCGATGCCCGAGTGGCGAAGATCGATCAGCCGTGATTCCCGGGCGCGCGGCCCGACCGGTAGATCATCCACGTGCCGGAGCGGCCCACGGGAATCCAAAAGGGCGATTGCACCGGGCGCGGGACCACGAGGTAGTCCGCTTCGCCGGCGATCTGGCTTGCGACGGCGGCATTCCCCGGATCGCGCAGGAATGCATCCCAGAGCGCGGCGCGCCTGGGCACCGAAGAGCCGATTGCCGGAACGAGATAGGGCTCGGTGTTCGGCGTCGGCAGCCAGACCCGCCTCTCCGCGATCCAGAGCGTCGGCAGCTCTTCGCCCATCGCCAGTCCGCCGGGATCGACCACGATGGAATGTGGCGGCGTGTGATCCCGGAGCCAGATCAGGACGTCGTAGTAGTCGAGCGGGATGGCCACGCTCCGCGATCGCGATCCCGTCATCCGGTAATACGGAAACTGCAGGACGTAGACGAAGGTCTGAACGGCGCCCAGGACCACGAGGACCGAGGCCAGAATCGTCTGCCAGCGAGGCAGTGTGCCGCCGAGCCATCGTTCGATCGTGGGGGCGATGAGCGGTGCAAAGGCGACGGCCAGCAGTGAGCCGACCTTCATCGAGAAATCGACCTGTCCGGTATTACTGCCCGCGACATAAAGGAACGAAGGTACAGCGATCGATGTAACGATCAACACGTGAAAGAACGTCAGGGCCTTCCGGCCGGCCGTGACCGGCGCCATGACCAGCGCCATGACCATCAATCCCCACAACGGCAGCATCCCCAGGATCACCAGCCGCAGGAACTGCCCTCGGTCAAAGGCAACAGCGGCGTGACGGGCGCCGCCGGAGCTCAGAACGTGAATGGCAAAGAACATCGCCACCGCGGCGCCGCCTGAGACGACGGCCCAGGCCAGCACGACCAGAGGCCGCTCGATCTTCCCGAGGGCCAGCCAGAGGAGCAGCGCGGCCACGAGCGGGAAGAGAAGTGTGACGCTGTAGCCGATCACCATCGACAGCGCGGCCGTTCCCAGAATGAGATCGGTGATACGCCGCTCGCGATTCCAGCGCTCCACCTGCATCGCCGTGAACAGCACCAGCACCAGCGCGAAGGTGTTGTTGCCGAAGACGATCATGCTGTTGACCGGGGAGAGCAGCAGATGGTTGCGCGTAGGCATCGCCAGCCAGCCCAGTGAGAAACGCGCCGCCAGGGCCTGGTAGTAGTACACCGTGAACGGCGCGAAGAGCGCCACGGCCATCGCCAGTTGCGTCGTGCGCCGCCTGCTCTGGGGAAAGCACGTCGCGATGACCGTGGTGAGCGTGTGCACCAGCAACGACGCCATCAGCAGGTTACAGAGGATTAGGGCGTTGAAAGCGGGAATGGCGGCGCCGCAGAAGTCCGCGAGAGTTGCGGGCAGCGTGAAGTACAGCCAGTGGTAATTCACGGGACCGCCGTCCGTGACCGCCGCCAGCGGCAACAGCGGCGAGGCACGCAACGTCGCCACGACCGACACGAGATTGCCGAAGTCGATGGCGAAGAGACCGTGAAACAGGACGTCCTTGCCGGCCGGAACCGCGTATCCGACCCAGGTGATGGCGAACAGCAGGGGAAGCACGATCAAAACGACGAATCGCGATCGTTTCAGCGCTGGACCGAGCTCCTCGATCGTCGTCCTGACAGCAGCGAACTTCGCAGCGGCGCCGATGAGAATCGCGCAAACGACGGCGTCGGCCATCGCCGGAACAAACGGGAGGAGTTTGCGCACGAAGAACCAGGGCACGGCCAGAATCACCACCAGCACGCACGCGGCCGTGAGACGCAGATCCGGGGGCATCGTCCGCAAGTGCGGAAGGCGCATGATCAATGCACACGCGGGCAGCAGAAAGGCGGCGAGGAAGACGAGGAACACCAGGGCCGGCAGGATCCCGCCGCCAAGATGGACCAGGATCACCGCAGCGAGCAGCACCGCGGCGGCGATGATCGTTTTCTTCATCATCGGCGGTCGATCATCGGCGCCATGAATGGATGGCATCGATCACGCGGCTCTGCTCGGAGTCGGTAAGGTTGTTGTAGAACGGAAGGCGCAGCAACCGGCCGCTCACGCTCTCGGCGACCGGGCACTGTCCGGCACGTCCCCCGAAGCGCATCCCCATCTCCGAGGCATTGAGCGGCAGGTAGTGGAAGACCGCGAAGATCTTCCGCTCGGCCAGATGAGCGATCATCGACGTCCGCTCTTCCATCGACCGAAAGACGATGTAGTACATATGGAACGGCTGCTGGCAACCGTCGGGAACCGCCGGTGTCTGAATCCCCTCCCGGCTCGCCCAATCGGCCAACTCCACGTCATAGTGTTCCCACACCCGCCGCCGCTTGGACTGAATGACCTCCGCTCTCTCGATCTGGCCGACCAGATACGCCGCCAGCATGTCCGAGGGGAGATAACTCGACCCGATGTCGACCCAGGTGTACTTGTCGACCTGACCGCGGAAGAAGCGGCTGCGGTTGGTCCCCTTCTCGCGGATGATCTCCGCCCGCTCGACGAGCGCGGGATCGTTGATGACCAGGGCTCCCCCTTCGCCGCAATTGATGTTCTTCGTCTCGTGAAAGCTCAGCGTGGCCAGGCGTCCGAAGGTGCCCAGCGGCCGTCCGTGGTAGCTGCCGAAAAGACCGTGGGCGTTGTCTTCGACCACGTCGATCCGATGCCGGTTGGCAATCTCCATGATCGCATCCATGTCACAGGCGACGCCGGCGTAGTGCACCGGCGCGATGGCCCGCGTCCGCGGAGTGATCAACCGGTCGATGGCTGATTCGTCGATGTTGAGCGTGTCCGGACGGATGTCGGCGAACACCGGCGTCGCTCCCCGGAGGACGAAGGCATTGACGCCGGAGACGAAGGTAAAGGAGGGAACGATCACCTCGTCGCCAGGCTGGATATCGAGCAGGATCGCAGACATCTCGAGGGCATGGGTGCAGGAGGTGGTCAGCAACACCTTCGGCGCGCCCAGGGTCGATTCCAGCATGGCGTTCGCCTTCTTCGTGAAAAGGCCATCGCCGGAGATGTGTCCGTTCGCGATGGACTGGCGCACCAGCTCAATCTCCCTTCCTTCGATGGAGGGCTTATTGAAGGGAATCGCGGTCACACGTCGTCTCCACCCTGGTCATCATCCATGATCGTAGGACGGATGGAGCGCGATAGCTAGACAGAGCGATGGTGTAATTTTCACGCGGCCCGAGAGTGGCGATCACCGGAATGTTCGAATACAGTACCTTCGTGGGCAATCTCATGAACAGTCCGATTCTCGAGGCCACCGTCCAGGTCACGAGTCTGGACGAGGCCACGATCGAGGAGATCCGGCGGGTTCTGGCGGCGCATACCTTTGCCAGAGTCACGGGACTGTTCGAGCCGGAGACGATTCGGGCGGCACGAGAGCGTATTCGCAGCCGGTTCCGCTCTCAGAACGATCGCAAACACGATCCTCGGGATCCCGACGCGCTCCTGAAGAACTTCCAGAAGCTGGTCGTCGGGGGGACCCAGGGAGTCAACAGCGTCCCGCGATTCGTCAGGTTGTTTTACAACCCGCTGATGGACGAAGACATCTTCGGAATGCATGAAACGTTTCGCAATCTGGTGCGATTTCGAAATCTCCTCTATGGATTGCCGAAGGATTTCACACTGACCGGCATCGAAGACGGGATGTGGTCCGCCACCCGAATCCACCACTACCCGCGAGGCGGCGGCTTCATGGCACCGCATACAGATGTCGGTACGGCCACCGTTTCCCGCGAAGCGGGATTGGAGAGCTATGTCCAGGTGATTCTCATCATGTCGAGAAAAGGGGTCGATTTCCAGACCGGGGGCGCCTATATCGACGTCGCGGGCGAACGATTCTTTTTCGAATCCGATTGCGATCCCGGCGACGTCGTGATCTATGACGGCCGGGTCAACCACGGGGTCGAAGACATCGACGCACTCGATCCGCTGGACATGTCCTCGTTTGACGGCCGCCTCGTGGCAATGGCCACACTCTTCAGGCACTTCACGACCAGGTCGGATGACGAGTACAAGAGCTTGATGAAGTAAAAACTTCTGAGAATGAGCCCGTCGATCTCTGTCGTTGCGCCTGCATACCGATGTGGAGGCTGCCTGAAAGAGCTGCATCGGCGCCTCTGCACCACATTGGAACAGCTCACTCCCCACTTCGAGCTCATCCTTGTCAACGATGCCAGCCCGGAGAACGACTGGCAGGTCATCTGCGAACTGGCAGCCACCGATCCTCGCGTCAAAGGAATCAACCTCTCCCGCAACTTCGGCCAACACTACGCCATCGCGGCGGGGATCGATCATGCATCGGGCGATTGGGTCGTTGTGATGGATGCCGATCTGCAGGACCAGCCGGAGGAGATTCTGCGTCTTTACGCCAGAGCGCAGGAAGGTTACGACGTGGTGTTCGCCACACGCGGCAACCGGCAGGACCCATTCCTCAAAAAACTGTATTCAAAGCTCTTCTCGCGCGTCATTAACGCACTCTCGGCCGTCCACGTCGTGGAGGGCCTTTCCAATTACTCGATCTTCAGCCGGCAGGTTGCCGATCATCTTCGAACACTCCGCGAGCGGGCGCGATCATTCGGCCTCCTGATGTTATGGCTGGGGTTTCGGGTCTCCTACGTGGAAGTCGTTCACGGCACCCGTTTCGCCGGCACGACGTCCTATACGTTTCTCAAAGCGCTGCGGTTTGCTCTCGACTCGCTGGTCTCGCAATCCGATCAACCATTGCGGATCTCGATCAAGCTCGGATTTCTGACTTCGGCTCTGTCAGCCCTGTACGCCTGCTGGCTGGCACTCCGCTATTACCTGTTCGGCGTTTCGGTGGCCGGCTGGACCAGTGTCATGGTGTCTCTCTTTTTCCTTACGGGTGTGATCCTCGCCGATCTGGGAATCATCGGGCTCTACCTGGGCAAGGTTTTCGATGAAGCGAAGAGGCGTCCCCTCTATATTGTGCGGGAACGATGCAATCTACCCGAGGACTCCGGCGCCGCATGTTAGCGAACTGAATGCAGATCAACGTACTCGAATACCTCGACAAAACAATACGAACCCGTTCTGATGCCACCGCAATCGTGGACGGACAGAGGACCTATTCGTTCTCCGAGCTGGCCGATCTGTCCCGGCGATGCGCGTGGCTGATCGGACAAAAGACGGAGGAGCGAAACAAGCCTGTAGCGGTCCATTTACCGAAATCGGCCGGGACCATCATCGCCGACCTCGGTATTCTCTACAGTGGAAATATCTACGCCAACCTGGACACGAAAACACCGGCAGCCCGTCTACAGAAAATTCTCGACAATGTCGCGCCGGTCCTCGTGATCACCGATTCATCACTGCGCGAGGCGGTCATCGCTCTTGGCGTGCCTCCATCCCGGATTCTCTGCATCGATGACGCCACAACCGCGTCCGTTCCGGCCGAGTATTCACCGGCGGGTCATCGGTTCTGCATCGACACGGATCCGATGTGCCTCATCAATACGTCAGGTTCCACCGGCATACCGAAGAGCGTCGTCATGCACCACCGGAGCGTCATCGATTTCATCGACTGGGTGATTGGCCGTTTTCCATTCGATGAAACGACAGTCATCGGCAGTCTTTCTCCATTCTATTTCGACATCTACACGCTCGAGCTCTACGTCACCCTGGCTCGCGGCTGTACGCTCGTGATCATCCCGGAGTCTCTCGCCGTATTTCCGGTCAAGCTGGCCGAGTTTCTGGCGCAGCAACGGGTGACGTTCCTCTTCTGGGTTCCCACGATCATGGTCAACATGGCCAATCTGGGAGTGCTTGATGCCGCCGACCTGAGCCACCTGACGATGGTCTTCTTCGCCGGAGAGGTATTTCCCACGCGGCATCTGAACCATTGGCGGCGCCGGCTGCCACACTGCCAGTTCGTGAATCTCTACGGCCCCATCGAGATCACGGTGGATTGCACCTACTTCGTCGTCAACCGGGAGATGCGCGACGACGAGCCGCTACCGATCGGCGTTCCCTGCCGGAATACCGACGTGCTCGTACTGAACGAAGCAAACCAGCCGTGCGCCGTCAACGAGCCTGGAGAATTGTGCATACGCGGCACCTCTCTGGCCCTCGGGTACTGGAACAATCCCGAACAGACCGCCCGTGCTTTCGTACAGAACCCGCTCAATCCCCACTATCCGGAATTGATTTACAGGACCGGCGACATCGTTTTGCGCAACGAGACAGGCGAGCTGATGTTCCGAGGACGGCGGGACTTCCAGATCAAACACCTCGGCTACCGGATCGAACTGGCCGAGATCGAGTTGGCGTGCAGCAGCATCGAGAGCATTCGAAATGTCTGCGTGCTTTACGACACGGAGCGAAAAGAGATCACGCTGTTCTACGAGGCCCCACCGCAAATAACGCCGGCGGCCATACGCGGCAAGCTGGCCGTGATTCTTCCCAAATACATGATTCCGACCGCCTTCCACAGGCTGGACGAAATGCCGAGAAATCCGAACGGCAAGATCGACCGCCTCGCTCTGGGCCAGCGCATGCCGGGAACGCCTTGAACGATGCACCGTGAAGAAATCATCATCATCGGCACTGGCCCGCTGGCCTGTGAATGCCTGACGGTTGCCCGGCAGACAACGCCGCGAGTTACGTGCATCGAACCGGAAGAACAGGCCATGTCGCGGCTTCCGGCCCTGTGCCGCCAGTTAGGAGTCGGGTACCTCCGCGAAACAGACCGCCCCGCACTGCGGCAGCATTTCGAGTCGATACGAACGCCGGCGCTCGTGGTAAGCGCGTACAACAGCTACATCTTCCCAAGGTCAGTCGTTGAGAACCGATACCTGCTGCTCGTCAATTTTCACAATTCGTTGCTACCGCGGCACCGCGGGCGCAACGCGCCGACCTGGTCCATCTTCGCGGAAGATGCCGGGACCGGAGTGACATGGCATCTGGTACAGCCGTCCGTCGACGCGGGCGACATCGTCATGCAGACGCCGATGGCGATCGCCCCGTTCGTGACTGCCATCGAACTGACGCGGCAGACGCTCGAGCTCGGCGGCCGAATGTTCAAAACCCTGTTACCGAAGCTCTGGAGCGGAGACTATCGCGCACGGCCTCAGACGGGAGAGTCGATCAGCACGCTCAACAGATCGGCCGATATCCCCAACGGGGGCGTGCTCGATCTCCGCTGGGAACCGCATCGAATCTCGGCGCTCCTGCGCAGTGTAGACTATGGCGGCTTGCCCGTTTTTCCTCCGCTCAAGGTGTTCCTGCCGGAAAGGGAGTATCGCGTGGCCAGGTACGCGATCACAGCCAATCCCGCCGCCTCCGACAAAGTGACCATCGAGCCACCGGAAGTGGAGATTCAGGGCGATGGTCTGGTCATCCGCCTGATCCTGGCAGGCGCCGCCGGGCAGGAGAGTCGATGAATCAGCTCCTCGAGATCCTGAATGAGATCAGGCCGGAATCGTCCTTCAGCTCGTCGCATGACTTCCTCGACGACGGACTTCTGGACTCGTTCGACATCGTGATGCTGGTCTCCTCGCTCGACAAGACCTTCGGGATCTCGATCGAGGGCACCGAGATCGTTCCGGAGAATTTTCGGAATCTGGAAGCGATTCGCACGCTCGTCCGCAAGCACGGAGTGGAGACGTGAACTTCACCTTTCGCAATAAGCGCATTTCCGGCATCCTCACGGTCCTCCCAGCCAACGAACGGTCCTTTCTCGACGACATGAAAGCGTTCGATTTCCCGGAAGCGAAATCGCTGAAGTTGAAGCTGGTCATGGGGTTTGACAAGCATCGCCTGGTGACTGACGAGACGTGTGTATCCGATCTTTCGGTGTTCGGCATGCGATACCTCTTCGATCGGGGCCTGCTTCAACCGGGAGCCATCGATGCCTTGATTCTGATCACGCAGTCGCCCGACTACATCATGCCGCCGACCAGCAGTGTGATTCAGGGACGCCTGGGGCTGAAGCAGGACATGTTGTGCCTCGACATCAACCAGGGGTGTGCCGGATTCGTGGTCGGGCTCCTGCAGGCATTTCTGCTTTTGGAACAGGAGAGCGTCCGCAAGGTGGTGGTGATCAATGCGGACGTCTTGAGCCGGCGGGTGTCGCCGAAAGACAAGAACAGCTATCCCCTGATCGGCGACGCCGCGGCCATCACCGTGGTGGAGAGGACTCCGGATAGCGGTTCGATCCACGCCAATCTCAAAATGGATGGAACTCGTTACGACGCTCTGATGATCCCCGCCGGCGGGTTTCGTCTCCCCTCCACGCCCGCCACCGCGGCTCTGGAGGCGGTCGGCGAGAACAACTGGAGGAGCAAGGACCATCTGGCCATGAACGGCACCGCGGTGTTCAATTTCGTGCAGACGGAGGTACCGCCGTTGATCGATGCGTTATTGCTGGCGGCCGGCCTCACTCGCGACGAAGTAGACTACTTCATGTTTCATCAGCCCAACCGCTTCATGCTGGAAAAGCTGGCGGACAAGATGGGCGTGCCGTACGAACGCATGCCGAACAACATCGTGGAGCACTTTGGAAACGCCAGCGGAGCGACGATCCCGACGAACGTGACGTTCAACCTCGGCAAGTGCCTCAAGGAGCGTTCGCTGCGGCTCTGCTTTTCCGGTTTCGGCGTCGGGCTCACATGGGCGGCCATGGTCATGAGTGTCGGACCCCTGGCCTTCTGCGACACCATCGACTACACCGCAGAGAGGACATCCTGTTGATGGATTCCTTTTTCCAGAGAGCGGCCGAGATTCTCGAAATCGAGGCGATCAGCGATGACGTCATCCTCCGCGATTGCGAAGCATGGGACTCCCTGACGGCTCTGTCGCTCGTGGCCATGATCGACAGGGATTACAAAGTGTCCATCTCCGCGGACGATCTGATGCGTGCCGTAACCGCCGGAGATCTGTACCGGATCGTCATCGAAAAACAGCGGAGGGCGTGATCGACATGCCGACAGCCTATACGCTCGTGACCGGCGCCTCTTCCGGGATCGGTGAAGGCATCTGCCGTCGTCTCGGCGGGCAACGAGCGCTGATCCTCAGTGGGCGCTCGGTGGATCGGCTGGCCAATGTTCAGGAGGCCAGCACGGCTGCGATTCCTCATCTTTCCTGGCCCTTTGACCTGCGCGAGGTCGACGCCATCGGGGACTCGCTGGCCGCGTTTCTCAAGACGCACAACGCCGCGGTCGAGGCGTTCGTCCACTGCGCCGGCGTGGTCAAGGTGCTGCCGATGCGGGATATGGACTCCGCAACGGTCGCCGAGGTCATGAACGTGAATTGCCTCTCCGCGGCGCAGATCGCCCGCGTGCTTCTGCGGAGACTGGTCAACCACGGGGCGCTGACCAGTATCGTGTTCCTCTCGAGCACGTACAGCATCCGCGGGACCAAGGGGCAGGCAATCTACTCGGCCAGCAAAGGAGCGATCGACGCCATGATGCGGTCGCTCGCCGTCGAGCTGGCGCCGGACGTACGGGTGAACTCGATCATCGCCGGTGGTGTGCCGACGAACATGGCTCATTCCGTGTTTCACGACCCCGAGTTGCTGGCGAAGAGCAGGGGGCAATATCTGTTGCGGCTCGGTGAAGTGGAAGATGTGGTCAACGCCGTCGAGTTCCTGCTGTCCGAGAAGGCTTCGTGGATCACCGGCAGCAGCCTGGTGGTCGATGGCGGGATGACCGTGCGCTGACGGTCGCTGTCCGGCGGCAAGGGCCGGAATCGCCCCGTGGTAACGTTCTGGGCAGACTCGAACGGATTCCTCCATGCAACTTTCCAATCTCTTCCGGGCCGCTGACGGCCATTGGGTCACGAATCAAGATCTCCTTCGGCACCTGCAGGACGTTCATGCGCCCGAGTGCGACCTCCTCTTCGTGCACTCGGAGATGTCTTTCGGGGCTCCCAATCCGGATCTGGGCCGGCGCGGACTGCTGGAGGCGTTGATCGAGGTCCTCCGGGCGACAGGCGTTCGCACGATCGCCATGCCGACGTTCACATTCAGCTTTTGCAACGGCAACTCGTACGACAGACAGAGATCAAAGTCACAAATGGGCGCGCTCAATGAGTACTTCCGCGCTCTGCCTGATTCAGAGCGGTCAGGAGACCCATTGATGTCGGTGGCCATTTCCGGCAACGACAGCAGCATCATCCGCGATCTCCCGCACACTTCTCTGGGCCGCGGAAGCACGTTCGACAAGCTTCATCACCTCGGCGCGCGCGTCCGGTTCCTGTTTCTGGGAGTCAGCCCCGCGAAATGCTTTACATACACGCACTACGTGGAGAAGTGCCTGGAAGTGCCATACCGATATGATCGCGAGCTCACTGGCACCGTGGCTGCCGATGGCGCCGAGCACGACGAAACGTGGACGTTGTTCGTCCGCTATGGCGGCGTGCAACCAACAACGAGCCTGAAGTTCGTCGACCTCATGCGAAGAGAAGGGGTCATGCGCGAAGTGGCATGCGGAAACAGCTTCATCAGTTGCATCGCCGAGCCGGCAGGATATGCGGCCATCGAGAACCGACTTCAACAGGATATCGACTACTTCCTGGAGACGCCGTATCCACGCGGTCAGCGCGATAAACGATTTCACCCAAACAACATGGTCGCGCTCTGAGGTGCCATGGAACTTCGAGTCAATGAAATCGACTCCCGCGTGCTCGGAAGAGCGGTCCTCGATCTGCTCGATCCGACGGAAGAAGACGACATCGCCATCGAAGAGAAGGCCTATATCGAGCGCCATCATCCGGCCTACGTGCTTTGCAAACTGCGCGTGGAAGACCTCACGCTGATCCACCGGCTGGAGAATGCCGGATTTCGCTTCATCGAGACTCAGTTGCGCCTCACCTTCAGCCTCAAACGGCCGTTCGACGTTCCCTCAGGCTCCTACGATTTTGAAGAAGTGATCAGCGAGACGGCCCTGGAAGACGTGCTGGACATCGTGCGAAATACCTTCACCGATGATCGCTGGCTGATCGATCCGGCCTTCTCTGACTCACGGACTCTTTCCGGAAAGCGTTACGAGGCCTACGTTCGACAATCGTTCGAACGTCCGGATGAGCGCGTCTATCGCCTGGTGGAGCAGAAGAGCGCAAAGACCCTGGCCATGAGAACACACCGGCACATCGGCAACGGCGAAGCACTCATGCTGCTCGGCGGCGTTCACCCGGACTACAAAGGCGCCGGCATCGCTCCGCTGATGTCGTTTCATGAATACAACGAGCTCCTTCGCCAGGGCATTCGCCGGATTACGACCCACGTCTCCGCCCGGAATTACGCCATCCTGAATCTGGAGCTGAGCGCGCTGAAATACCGGGTTGTGCAGACGTTCGTCGTTCTGCGCAAGGTCTACGCGGCATGAAGGCCCTGCCGGCATGGAGGAAAGGAGCGCGGACCGCGATCTCATGCGGATCCAGGGCGCCGGACAGGCGGTCGTGAAGGGATGAACGACAGAGTCCGCCCCTCCTCCCTCGTTTTTCTTGCCCTGTCGCTTTTTTTTCAAACCGCGGCCGTCGTGCTTGGAAAAACCGCGGCGCTCCGCATGGGCAATCCAACACCCGGAGCGTTCCTCAGCAGTCCCTGGTACCTCGGCGGCCTGGCATGTCTCGTCCTCCAGACCCTCTTCTGGCAACTCGTCCTTCGCGAGGTTCGACTCTTCGTCGCGTATCTCGTCACCAGTCTGAATTACTTCCTGGTCCTGACCGCGAGCCGCGTCCTTTTCCATGAACGAGTAACCAACCTCAATGTCCTCGGTGCCACGGTCATCATTGCCGGCGTGTACCTGGTGGTCAGGGAAGACCTCTCATGATCGGATCGGTGGCGATTTTTCTCGCCGGAGTCGTCCTGGCGTCGACGGGACAGCTCCTCTTGAAGAAGGGCGCACTCCGCGGGCGGGACCGTTCGCTCATCAGGTCTTTCCTCGACCCATTCGCAATCGCCGGCTACGCCCTCATGCTGGGCTCCACGGTCACGTCCACGATCGCGTTGAAGACCCTGCCGCTCCATCTGACGGTATCGTTGTTGCCATTGGGATATGTGGTCGTGGTCTTCCTGTCCGTGGCCGTCCTGCGCGAGAGAATGCGGCGGCATCACGTCTGGGGGATGCTCCTGATTCTCGCTGGAATCCTCCTCTTCAATCTGGGGGGCGTGTGATCGTCTGCCCTCGCTGCGCCACCGGCCTCTCGGAAGTTGGCGCCGGGCTGGAGTGCCCTTCATGCCGGTACCGCGCGGAGCGGGAACAGGGCATCATCCTTTTCGAGCCGGACATCCTCGAGCAGCACGAGGATTACAAATCCGAGGATCTGGACGTGTTGTACAGACATGAAAGGGAGCACCCCTGGTTCACACACCGCGTCAGGATCATCCTGAGCGCGTTCGCCGCGTATGCCGGGAAAACCGAGGACATTCTGGAGGTTGGCGCGGGAACGGGACACACGGCGCGGGCTCTTCTCGAGGAAGGTTATCGCAACCTGTCCATCGGCGAAATCCATCGGAACGGTCTTCTGTATGCAAAACAGTACGGCCTGGAGAAGCTTTATCAGTTCGACCTGAGATCGCCTCCGTTTCGCGAGCATTTCGACGTTGTCGCGCTTTTCGACGTTCTCGAGCACATCGGGGACGACACGCTGGCCCTGAGAAACCTTCACGACATACTTCGTCCGGGAGGAAGGGTGATCATCACCGTCCCCGCACACCGCTGGTTGTGGAGCCGGATCGATGAACTGTCCGGTCATCACAGGCGGTACAACCGGAAAGGGCTCTCGTCCCGCCTCCGCGCTTCGGGATTTGAATTGCTGGAATCGAAGTACTTCTTCGCCGCGCTGGTACCCGGCCTTCTCGTTCGATCTTTCCTGTCGCGGAAAGCAACACGGGCGACCGCGGAGAAAGGGTGCGGCCTCAAAGTCTCCCGGCTCGGCAATCTGATGCTGGGATTGGCAGCCGGGCCAGGCGATTTCCTGCTCTCTCCACTGCGGAACATTGTCGGTGGTAGCCTCCTGGCTGTCGCGCGCAAGGTATGACGATGCTCTCCGTGGTCATGGGCGTTTACAACGGCGCGAGCACGCTTGCCGCTACGCTGGACGGCATCCTGGCGCAGACGCATCGCGACTTCGAATGCATCGTCGTCGATGACGGCTCGACGGATGACACGCCTCGGATACTCGCCGAGTACGCCTCGCGCGACCCCCGACTCCAGGTCATCACACAGCCGAACGCCGGGCTGACGCGAGCGCTCATTGCAGGCTGCGCAGCGGCACGCGGCACCTATATCGCCAGACACGACGCCGGCGACCTTTCCGACCCGCGCCGATTCGAGCTGCAGATCCGCGCGCTCGACGCGGACGCCGAGCTCGTCTTCGTCTCCTGCTGGACGGCGTTCGCCGGGCCTGATCTGGAGCCGCTGTACGCCGCGCGCGGCACCGGGCTGGCCGTCACCCCGATCCGCATGATCGATCCGCGTTGCGAGCATGGCGTATTGGACGGGCCGACCTCTCACCCATCGGTCATGTTCCGCCGCGATGCCTACGATCGTGCCGGTGGCTACCGGCCTCAGTTCTATTACGGTCAGGACTGGGATCTCTGGTATCGCCTCGCGGAGTTGGGAACATTTCAGATGGTTCCCGAGGTGTTGTACACCGCGCGAGTCACTTCCGACGCCATCAGCAGCTCTTCGCGTGCAACACAGCAACAGATGGCAAGACTTTCCCACAGGGCACTTCTCGCCAGGTCCCGCGGGGAATCCGAGGCGACCATCCTCGAGGAAGCGGCTCGGCTCGCGCCAGGCCATGGCCGGTCACGCCGTGCTCGTGCCGACGGCCTCTACTTCATCGGTGAAGCCCTGCGGCGAAATGGCGACGTTCGGGCCAGGCGCTACCTGCGCCATTCGATCGCGGTCTGGCCGTTTTCAATCCGATCCTGGGTCCGTTACCTGCAATCGATGCTGTAATCTGCTCAGAAGTGATACCCAATCCTTCACCGAAGCCGCGGCATCTCGTTCGCGAAGCGGCCCGATGGCTGCTCTCGCACACACCTGCCTTCCGCGGCAAGGGGCGCATCACGCTGGCGCTCGACCACATGCTGACGGACGCGCGCGATCCCCGCTCCTTCCAGACCACCGGCGTCCTCCTCGGGCGCTTTCCATTTCACTTCGACCTCCGCCCGTGGGGGCAGAAGTTCGCGTACTACTACGGCGATTGGGAAAGTGAGCTGATCGAGCCGTTCCGGCGTCTCTATAAGGGTGGCATGTTCGTCGACGTCGGCAGCAGCCTCGGTCTATACGTTGTCTGTATGAGTGACCTCGTACGGCAGGCAGGAGGCCGCATCCTCTCGATCGAGCCAGTGCCGCACAACCTCCAGCGGCAGAAGGCGAACGTCGCGCTGAACGGCATCGGCGACCTCGTCGACTACCTGCCGTGTTGTCTTGGCGCAACGCGCGGCGTCGTCCACCTCATGTCAGACGAGGTAGGCGGCGACAACAATGCCTTCATCGTTGAGGGCGCCGGCGGCATTGCCTGCGAAGTCGTCCCATTCGATGAATTGGCGGACGAGCGCATGTGGCCAACGATCGGCGCAATGAAGATCGACGTCGAAGGGTACGATCCGCTGGTCATCGAAGGCGCACGCCGCCGCATCGCCCGCGACCGCCCACTGCTGCTGGTCGAATTCAATCGAGAGCGGATGGCCATCAACGGCCTAACGATCGAACCGGCGTGGAACCTGCTCCGCGACCTCGGCTACGACGCTTTCCGAGTGGAGAGACATGCCATGCAGCCGGTCAGTGATCCGGGAGCACACGAGAATCTTCTCTTCGTGCCGCGATGAAGATCCTCTTCATGGCCGACGTGCCGCGCGATCTCTCCTCCGGCGCCGCGGGAACGGAGGTTCGTACGATTGAAGCCTTGCGTCACCTCGGGCACACGGTCGACGAGGTCTGGGCTCCCGACCTCGGACGTCGCATCGCTCACGGGAATCTGCATTACTTGTTGGAACTGCCGCGGGCCTACGAGAAAGCCGCGGAGCGGCATTTTGCACAGAACGACTATGACGTCGTCCACATCAATCAGCCACACGGATATCGCGTGGCCAGTTGGCTCCGCCGGCATCACAAACGAGCCGTGATGATCCATCGCTCGCACGGAATCGAAGAACACGTCGATGAAGTCGTCGCTGCTTGGAAACGCAGCCAGGGGGAACGGCGTTCTCTTCCCCGCCGGTTGGCGTCGTCAATCATCGGCCGGCTTCTCAGCCGGCATATGACCGCCACGGCACGGAATGCTGACGGCCACATCGTCTCGAGCAGCGCGGACGCATCATTCCTTCATGACCGTTTCGGGATCGACCAAGGAAAGATCGCCGTCGTGCCACAGGCCGCGCCCGACTCGTTCCTGACGGCTCCCGTTTCCGAATATGACGATGCGCGCCTGCGAACCGTCCTGTACGTGGGGCAGTTCGCTTTCGTGAAGGGCCCGGCGGTCACGGCGGCAGCCATGAATGCCATCGTGAAGGCGCGTCCCAACACGAATCTCATCTGGGTCTGCGACCGCGCTCACCACAACGACGTCCGGGCATTGCTCAACCCCGACGCCATCGATCGTCTCGAACTTCTCCACTGGACGCCGCAGGACGAGTTACGCCTCATCTACGATCGGGCCGGCATCTTTCTATTTCCATCATTCTTCGAAGGGTTTGGAAAGGCCTTTCTGGAAGCGATGAGCCGAGGGGTGTGCGTTGTGGCAACGCGGGTCGGAGGGCCGGCCGACATCCTGAACGACGGCGTGGACGGCATCCTGATCGATCCGGGCGATGCCGGCGCGCTGACGGACGCCGCACTGATCCTCATGAACAACAGCAACCGCGCCAGGAGCATGAGTGTCGCGGCGATCGAGACCGCTCATCGCTACTCGTGGGATCGGGTGGCGCGTGAGACGGCGGAGTTTTATGCGCGCCGTCTGGAGGCGCGATTCGGATGACCGCCCGTGTTGCCATCGTCGCGTCGCACGTCATTCAGTACCAGGATCCATTTTTCCGGCTGCTGGCCGCCGATCCCGGCGTCGACCTGACCGTGCTCTATCTTTCGAGCGCCGGCGCGCAAACGTATCAGGACAAAGACATGGGGACGTCGCTGCGATGGGACGTCGATCTGCTGACCGGCTATCGGCACCTGTTCCTTCGCAACCTCGCCGGCGACAGCAACCGCGGCTGGACACGGCACATCAATCCGGGCCTCGTTCCGGCGCTTCTGCGCGGTCATTTCGACATGGTGATCTTCATGCTGGGCTGGGGATCGGTCAGCGCCATGGCCGGCATCCTCACCTGCCGGCTGGCCGGCATTCCCTTCTTTCTCTACGGCGACAGCAGCTTTCCGCCGCCGGAGGACTCCTTACGGCGTCGAATCCGCGCGAGCCTCCTGCGTTTGCTTTTCCGGAACACCACTGGCTTCATGGTTTCGGGATCCCTCAACGCCGACTACTATCGTCACTACGGCGCCGACCCAAACCGTTTCTTTCTCCTGCCGTGGGCCGTCGACAACGAGCGCTTCGAGAACGCCAGCCGTTTCGCGGCGGGCGAACGGGAACGCATGCGCAATTCGCTCGGCATCCGGCCGGACCAGATCGTCTTCGTCTTCTCCGCAAAGCTCGTCGCGCGGAAAGACCCCATGACCCTCCTGCGCGCGTACGAACAGATGACGGACCGCGGCCGCGCCGTGATCCTCTTTCTCGGCGACGGCGTGCTGCGCGAACCGATCCAATCGTACGCGCGTGCGCACGAGCTCGATGGTCTGCGGTTTGCCGGTTTCGTGAACCAGAGCGAGCTGCCGAAGTACTACGGGCTCGCGGACGTCTTCGTGCTGCCGTCCACGTACGAGCCGCGCGGAGCGGTGATCAACGAGGCGATGGCCTGCGGACTCCCGGTCATCGTCACCGACCGCTGCGGCTCGATCGGTGACATCGTGCTGGAGGGGGAGAACGCGTTCGTTTATCCAGCCGGCAACGACGAGGCGCTTGCCGCCGGGATGACCCGGCTGGCTGACGACGCGTCGCTGCGCCAGCGCATGGCGGACCGTTCGCGGCAAATCATCGACACCTGGACCTTCGCACGGGGGGTTGAAGGCGTGAAAGCGGCGGCACGCAGCCTCGAAAGGCGGCCCGCGTGATCGCCGTTGCCATTCCGACGTACAACCGGGGAGTCATCGTCGTTCAGACCGTGGAGCGTCTCCTGGCTCTCGATCCACCGCCTGACACGATCATCGTCGTCGACCAGAGCCTCGACCTGAACGAACCGCTGGCACACTGGCATCGCCAGGGGCGCATTCAACTGATCCGCCTCGACGCGCCGTCGATCCCGCGGGCCATGAACGAAGCGCTGTTGGCAACGAGTGCAACCATCGTCCTCTATCTCGACGATGACGTCGAGCCATCGCCCGGATTGATTGCCGCCCATGTACGGGCCCATGCCGCGGAAGAGACGTGGGCGGTGGTAGGACAAATCCTCCAGCCCGGCGAGGAGCCGCGGCATTTCGAGCAGCCGGAGGACGACCTGGAGTTTCATTTCAACCACGACCGCGGACGGTTCGTGGCGAACGTGATGGCCGGTAATTTGTCGGTGAAGCGCGAGCACGCCATCGCTGCCGGCGGGTTCGACGAGAACTTCATCGGAGCCGGATATCGTTTCGAAACCGATTTCGCTCTTCGCCTCATCAAGGCGGGAGGCAGGATCTGGTTTTCGCCCGAGGCGACACTGCGCCATCTCAAACTGGCCACCGGAGGCCTCCGTTCCTACGGCGACCATCGCAGCAGTCCCTCGCCGGCCCACTCGGTTGGAGACTACTACTTCGCCATCCATCACCGCGGTCCGCTATGGCAGTACGCCCTCCGGCGTATCCGCAGAAACGTGGTTACGCGCTACCACCTCGGCCATCCCTGGACTGTACCGACGAAACTGATCGGGGAGCTGCGCGGCATCCTGCTGGCGCGGCGTCTGGCACGCCGAGGGAGGAAATTGATTCAGCGGCCTCCAGAAATGGCTCACGAGCCGCCCGCGTTCCACTGATCGGTCCGCACATGATCACCTTCACGATCCTCTTCCTGGCGCTGATGCTTCTCTCGGTGGCCATCGCACTCGTCGATTGGAGGCGGGGATGGCTTCTGGCCATCCTGGTCGGCGTACTGCAGGACCCGGCGCGCAAACTGACACCGGGAACGCCGGTGGTGATGTCGCTCAGCATGGTCCTGATTTACTTCGTCGTGGTCTTTGCGGCGCAGAAGACGCTTCAAGCGCACGCGCGCGACTTTTCACGCCGTTTCAGCACGGTGTTCGGTGCGGTCACGGTCGTCCTCTTCTTTCTCTTTCTCGCCGCCGTGAACGGCATCTTCACGTTTGGGCTCGACGGTTGGAAGGCTCCGGCGCTGGGCCTCTTCATCTATCTCACCCCCATACCGGCGGTGATCCTCGGCTATGCCTATCTGCAGCGGGAGGAGCAGCTCTACGGCCTGCTCCGCTTCTACGCGTTCGTCACGTCGATCGCCATGATCGGCACGTCGCTGGAGTACTTCAGACTGGACTGGCGCGTCCTCGGCACCGTGGCTCTCCACGAGGACAACCTTCGCATGATGACCGGCCTGACGATCCGGATGCTCTCCGGGTTTTATCGTGGTCCCGACATCATGGGACTGCATGCGGCTACGTTGACGATGATCGGCATCACCATGTCTCTGCGCTCGCACGGTCTACGCAGGATCTGGATCTGGTTCCTTGTCAGTGGATGGGGGTTTTTCAACTGCCTGATCAGCGGACGGCGCAAGGCTCTCTACATGATCGCCGTGTTCGTCATTGCGTTTCTCTGGCGGTATGTCCGCCGTCTCTCCATGGCGCAAGCCGTTGCCGTGACCGTCCTCAGCCTGGTCATGCTCTTCGTGGTCACCAAGGTGTCGCAGGATGAAACGTCCAGCGCCTATACCCAGGGCGCGGCGACCAGCCAGGAGGAGATCTACAGCCGGCTCGAAGGTGGTCTGCGGGGCACCGTGGAGCAGTCCGGGATCATGGGAGGAGGCCTCGGAACCGCCACACAAGGCGCCTACCACGTGCTAAGCGAAAAAGGCATTGCCCAGCTCGGCTGGCAGGAAGGGGGCCTGGGCAAACTGGCCATGGAGCTGGGTGTTCCGGGCTTGATCGCCGTGGCCATCCTCGCGGGGGCAATGCTGTTGACGATGCTGAAGATCTCGAAGCATCCCGATGTCCCCGGTTCATCACAGCTCACGCGGGCGGCACTGTTCGGCATCGTCGTGGCCAATATCGTCGAGTTTCTGGCGTCAGCGCAGGCTTACTCGGATCCGGTGCTTACGTTGCTGGCGGCCTTCTTCGTAGGCTGTACGTTTGCGACCGCGGCGCTCGACGAACGGCTGGCCGCCTCGGCGGCACTCGACGCGGCAGCGGTACGCCGGCCATTGACGTCGCCGGCCACCGCGTAGCACCGTAGCGGGCGTGCGCCTGCTTCACGTCGTCCCCACCTACCTCCCCGCCACGCGATACGGCGGCCCGATCTACGCGGTCCACGGACTATGCCGTGCGCTGGCCGCGCGCGGACATGAGGTCGATGTCTTCACGACGAATGTCGACGGCGATCGTGACTCGGACGTTCCGATCGGCGTGCCGGTCAGGCTCGACGGAGTGCGCGTCCACTATTTTCCTTCGGCATCTCCCGGACGAAGAATCTACCTCTCACCTCCGATGCGCCGGGCACTCGCGGAACGGGTGGCGGCGTACGACCTTCTGCACCTGCACTCGGTCTTCCTCTGGCCGACCTGGATCGCCGCTCGCGCAGCAGAGCGCACGCGTGTGCCGTACGTCGTCTCTCCCCGAGGAATGCTCGTTCCCGAACTGATCCGAAGAAAGAGCCGCCTGGTCAAGAATGCCTGGATCCGGCTCATCGAAACGCACACCTTCCGGAGCTCGTCCGGAATTCATTTCACGGCGCGACGGGAGTTGGACGACGCCCAGCGGATTGGGATTCCGCTGCCTGATCCGTTCATCGTGCCGAACGGGATCGATCTGCCCGCCGCACCGTCGCGTGAGCGGGCGGCCGATACCCTCCTGTTCCTCGGCAGGATCAACTGGAAGAAGGGCCTGGACCGGCTTGTCGATGCCATCCAGGCAGTGCCCCAAGTCAAGTTGCTGATCGCGGGAAACGATGAGGAAGAGCTCACGCCGAAACTCCGGATGCAGGCGGAACGAAGCGGCATCGCGGATCGAATCGAATTTCGCGGTCCGGTCTTCGGCGCGGCGAAGGAGGAGTTGCTGCAAACGTCGACGGCGTTGGTGCTGCCCTCCCTTTCCGAGAACTTCGGCAATGTGGTCCTCGAGGCCATGGCAGCGGAGCTGCCAGTGATCGTCACGCCGGAAGTAGGACTTGCCGCCGACGTTACCCTGGCTCGTGCAGGCATCGTCACCAGCAACCTGCCGGAACCGCTGGCCGCGGCGATTCATGATCTCCTGAGCGACGGCAGCGCTCGCGCGGCCATGGGCAAGCGCGGACGCGAGCTGGTGAAAGAACGCTTCACCTGGGATCGCATCGCCATGCAGATGGAAGAACACTACCTACGGATCGCGGCGGCGCGCCGGTGACGATGGCGACCGTAGACATCATCATCCCGGTCTACAACCGTGCCGCATTGATCCGGGAGGCGATCGACTCCGCACTCAACGCGGCGCCAGAACTGCCGGTGGAGATCATCGTCGTCGATGACGCTTCGACCGACGGAACGTGGCAATCCCTTGCGGCATACGCGGACCCGAGGATCCGATGTTTCCGGATGGAATCCAACAGCGGGCAATCCGCGGCGCGCAATCGCGGCCTGGACGCCGCTCGCGGAACCTACGTCAAGTTTCTCGACTCGGACGACATCCTCACGCCCGGGCATCTGGCGGCCGAAGTACAGGCACTCGCAACCACCGATGCCGAGATCGCCGCCTCCGGCTGGTACGCGGAGTGGCATGGCAGCACCGTTTCATTCGACGCTCCGGTGTTCCGAACCATCGTTGACGACGTCCTGGCCGGACTGGCCGTACCGACTTCGTCCGCTCTGTACAGACGGCGTGCGGACTGGCGATGGGATCCGGCCCTTCGGAAGCTCGACGACTGGGACTACTTCTGCCAGGCCGCCCTCGGAGCGAACCGGATTGTTACCGTGGAGGGCTCGTCATACACGATGCGCGAGCATGCCGGCGCGCGCATGACCAACACATCGATGCTGGCCAATGCCCGGGAGCACCATCGCATTCTTCAGAAAATCGAGGACAGGCTGTCGGCGGAAGGATTGCTCACGGCGCCGCGCAAGCGACGCCTCGCCCAGTATTTTTACAAAGAGATGCGGGTGCTCAGCCTGAATGACCCCGTCGCCTTCGAAGCTGCGGCGTCGCACATCCGTGCACTCGACCCCGCCTTTCAGCCCCGCGACGAAGAACAGCAACGCCTGATGCGGGTCCTGGCCCGCACACTCGGCTTTCGAAATGCGATCCGGCTTCACAGCGCCGTGAAACGACTGGTGAAGGGCGCCGGTTAAGATCGACGCGCCGAGGCGCTCGCAGTGCGCGTAGGCCAGCCCGTGCAGCTCGCGCGTCAGCAGCGCGCCGGCGCTCTCCGCATTCTCCTAGAAGAGCTCCTCGGCCAGCGCGACGATGATGCCCGCAGGGCCTCGCATGTAACAGAGTCTGTACTTGTCCTCGTATTGGGCCACCTCGCCGACGAGCTCGGCGCCGTCGGCGCGGAGGCGAGCGACAGTGTCGTCGACGCTTTCGACGGTAAACATGACGCTCCGGAGGCCCAGCGTGTTCGGCGGTGCGATCGCCGGTTCGATCTCGACCAGTTGTGGATTGCGAAACTTCGTCAGCTCAAGCCGCCCGTGCCCATCCGGGGTCCGCATCATAACGATGTCGACCTGCACATTTTCGAGCCCGTTCACGTGGTCCACCCAATCTCCCTCGACCGCCGCCTCACCCTCTTGCTCCAAACCGAGCGCGGTGAAAAAAGCAATAGCGACTGGAAGGTCGTCGACGACGACGCTGACGTGATCCAATCTCTTGATCGTCATGTCCCTTGTATAGCAGAGGCCATGCGCGGCGGTCGAGGCCGACGGTCTAAACGAGTTTGACGGGATACGGTGCAGGAGCGCGGTCTTTCGGCCGCGTATCGTGAAAGGCTTATCCGCAGATGACGCAGATAGAACGCAGATGGAAGACGGTTTTATCTGCGGACATCTGCGCCATCTGCGGATCGTCATCTCTGGGTTGCAAACCACGCTTAAGTTCAGCCATTGCCGGCTAAGCGGCGAGACGCAAGCGCTCCAGCCGTCCCGTGCCGCTGGTACCATGCCTGCTCGATGCTCGATCGCATCACGCCGCTGATCCTCACGCGGGACGAGGAAGCGAACATCGGCCGGACGCTGACGCAATTGGCGTGGGCACGCGAGGTCATCATCGTCGACAGCCTGAGCTCGGACGGCACGGTCTCCATCGCGCGGCAGTTCGCCAATGTGCGCGTCGTTCCCCGGACGTTCGATTCGCATGCAGCGCAATGGGCGTTCGGGGTCGAGCAGGTGACCACACCGTGGGTGTTGACGCTCGACGCCGACTACTTCGTGACCGACGCCTTCGTGCGCGAGCTGGCCTCACTCGATCCGCCGCCGGACGTGGCCGCCTATGAGGCCGGTTTCATCTACGCCGTCAACGGCCGGCCTCTCCGCGCGGCGCTCTATCCGCCACGCGCGGTGCTCTTGCGGCGCGGCGCGTTCGAAATCTGGCAGGACGGCCATACGCAGCGAGTGCGCGTCCACGACCGCGTGGAACGGCTCCGCGTACCTCTGATCCACGATGACCGCAAGGATCTTCGGCGCTTCATCGACCGTCAGAAGAAATACATGCGCCAGGAAGCGGCAAAACTGCGGGCCACACCGTGGAACGCCCTGCCGGTATCCGGCCGCGTCCGCAAGCTGCGCGTCATCGCGCCGTTCGCCACGTTGCTTTTCACGCTGTTCGTAAAACGGGCGGTTTTCGAGGGGAGGGCCGGCCTGCGCTACGCCGCCGAGCGTTTCCTCGCCGAAGCCGTCCTCTCGATCGAACTGTTCCGAGGTGGCCGCTGATGTCACGGCTCCGTGAGTGGCTCGCCCGCGCCGTCAGGTTGCCATTCCGGCTGGTGCCTCGGAATGCCGTCGTCCGCATCCGTTCGGGAGAGTTGCGCGGCTGGCGTTGGATCGCCGGCTCCGCCCCACATGGCTGCTGGCTCGGCTCCTACGAGCGGCATACCCAACGCCTGTTTCGTGAGAGGGTTCACCCCGGAGCCGTCGTTTTCGACATCGGCGCGAACGTCGGGTTTTTCACTCTACTCGCTTCGAAACTCGCAGGACCGGACGGTCGCGTCCACGCCTTTGAGCCGCTCCCTCGGAATCTCTACTATCTCGAGCGGCACATCCGCCTGAACGAGGCCGGCAACATCGCCGTTCATTCGCTGGCGATCACGTCGGCGACAGGCACGGCACGGTTTGGTGACGGTGAGAATACTTCGCAGGGAAGGCTGAGCCGCGCCGGCGAGATTCGGGTGGTCACGGCGTCGCTTGATGATCTGCTTGCGAGTGGCCGGATTCCGCGGCCCGATTTCATCAAGATCGATATCGAAGGCGCGGAAGGAGAAGCACTCCGAGGAGCGGCGACACTGCTTTCCGCTACTCCGCTGACCATCGTTCTCTCCACGCATGGCTACGAACAGCACGAGATCTGTTGGGCGACCCTGAAAAACGCCGGGTTCAACCTCGAGCTTCTCCGCGACGGGACCGCCGACGGCGATTACCTGATCCTGGCCACGAAATAGATCACTGCCGCCGGATCATCACGCCGCCCATCACCAGCAGATCCATCTTCGTGCGCAGGAAACAATCGAGCGCCTGCGCCGGCGTGTTCACCACCGGCTCGTTCTCGTTGAACGACGTGTTGAGCACGAGCGGGATGCCGGTGGCGTCGCGGAAGGCTTCGATGAGGTGGTAGTAGCGCGCGTTCTGCTGTTCATCGACTGATTGCAGGCGCCCCGATCCGTTGACGTGGGTCACGGCAGGGATCCGCGCCCGCTTCTCTTCGCGGATCTGGTAGACCTGCAGCATGAAGGGCACGTCGTAGTCGGTCTCGAACCACTCGCCGACCGCCTCGCGCAGCACCGACGGAGCAAAGGGGCGGAACGATTCGCGCCGCTTGATCTTCTGGTTGAGAATGTTCTTCATGTCGGCTCGCCGCGGATCACAGACGATGGAACGATTGCCGAGCGCGCGCGGCCCCCACTCCATCCGCCCCTGAAACCAGCCGACCACGTCGCCGTTGGCGATCTGCGCGGCCGTGCGGCGGCAGAGATCGCGCTCGTCGTCAATGCGATCGATCGTGCAGTGCGCCGCGTCAAGGTCCGCGCGGCGCGCGGCGATCGACTCGTCGACGGCAACGTCGTCGTACTCCGGCCCCCAGTACGCGTGGGTCATCACGAACGACTTCGTGTTGCCGAGGATCTCGTTCCACACCCAATAGGCCGCCCCGATGGCACCGCCGGCATCGCCTGCCGCCGCCTGGATGTAAAGGTCCTTGTACGGCGAGCGGTCGAAGACCAGACCGTTGGCCACGCTGTTGTACGCGCAACCGCCGGCCAGGCAGAAGCGGGGATTCCTCGTCTTCTCGTACAGCGCGTTCGCGAGCGCGAAGAAGGCCTCCTCGAACATGGCCTGCATCGACGCGGCGAGATCCTTGTGCCTCTGTTCGATCGGCTCATCGGAGGCGCGCACGGGACCGAGGCGGTCGATGAGTTGCTGCGAGTAGACCGGCCCGATGACCGGCATCCCCCCCTGCCAGACCATGTCCAGGCCGGCGGAGTGATGGGTGAAGTAGTCGAGGTTGAGGCGGAACGTCCCGTCGGCCTGCACGTGGACGATGTCGCGCATGGCATCGAGCCGCGACGGCTTGCCGTATGGGGCGAGACCCATCACCTTGTACTCGTCGCCGTAGTGCGGAAAGCCGAGGTACTGCGTCATCGCCGTGTAGAAGATACCGAGCGAATGGGGGAAGCCGACCTCGCCGAGCACCTCGATCTTGTTGCGCGAGGCCACGCCCCACATCGAGCTGACGAAATCGCCGAAGCCGTCGACGGACAGCACCGCGGCGTCGTCGAAGGGCGCAACGAAATACGCCGACGCCAGATGTGCGCGGTGATGCTCGACGTGATGCAGCCTCGGTTTCAGCGACTCGAGGGCGAAGGCCTGCGCAAGCTCCTCCTCGATGCCGCTGATCTTGGCGCGGTTGGCCAACCGTTTGCGGATCGCGCCCAGCGACGGCCGTTTCGCCAGGATGAATTTCGCGCGCTGGAAAAGGCGGGCATTGGGGTCGCGGTTGACGGCGATGTGGTCGACGTCGTTCAGATCGATGCGCGCTTCGTCGAGGCAGTAGCGGATGGCCACGGAGGGAAACCCGGCCCAGTGTTTGATGCGCCGGAAGCGCTCTTCCTCGGCGGCGGCGACGAGCTTTCCATCGACCACGATCGCGGCCGCGGCGTCCGCGTGATGGGCGTTGATACCGAGGACGATCATGATGCGAGGGCACAGACAGGAGTGTGCATGCCCCATTGAGTCGGCGGCTCTTCACCCCATAATGCCCAGACGGCATGACAGCGCCACATCTGCTCTTCGTGAACCGATACTTTCATCCCGATCATTCTGCAACAAGTCAGATGCTGTCCGATCTCTCGTTTCATCTGGCGGAGGGCGGATGGCGGGTGGAGGTAGTGACAAGCCGCCAGCGTTACGACGATTCGTCGGCAGGTCTGGCTTCGCACGAAACGGTCCGCGGTGTTGTCGTGCACCGCGTCTGGTCGACGCGATTCGGCCGCGGATTCCTGCCGGGCCGTGCCATCGATTACGCGACCTTCTACGCCAGCGCGTTTTTCGCGCTCGCCCGCCGGGCGGCACGCAACTCGACGATCATCGCGCTGACCGATCCGCCGCTGATCTCCGTCGTCGCGGCGATTGCGGCAATGCTTCGCCGGGCAACGCTCATCAACTGGACGCAGGATGTCTTCCCCGAGGTGGCCGAAGCGCTGGGCATGCGGGCGTTGCGTGTGCTCCGCCGGGTACGCGATTGGTCACTTCGACGTGCGAAGGTGAACGTCGCCCTCGGCGATTTGATGGCCGCCCGACTGCCACATGCCGCGGTCATCCACAACTGGGCCGATGCGTCGCTGCATCCGGTGGACGTCCCCCATTCGCGATTCGTCGTCGGCTACTCCGGCAACCTCGGGCGCGCGCACGACGCCCGAACGATGCTCGCGGCGATTCGTGCGTTGCGGGACGATGACGGGATCGAGTTCGCCGTCACCGGCGGCGGCGCACAATTCGAATCCCTCCGCGAAGAGCAGTTGCCGAACGTCCGCTTCGCCGGCTATGCGCCGCGCCAGCAATTGAGTGAGAGCCTCTCGTCGGCGGACGCGCACCTGGTCACGCTGCTGCCATCGCTCGAGGGGCTGATCGTACCGAGCAAGTTCTACGGGATTCTGGCCGTTGCGCGGCCGGTGCTGTTCATCGGCGCGCGGCATGGGGAACTGGCGCGTATCATCCAGTCACATGACTGCGGATTCATCATCGAGCCGGGTGACGGCGAGGAGCTGGCTCGCCGGATCCGCGAACTGGCCGGCGATCGCGATCGGGCGCGCGCGATCGGTTTGCGCGGCCGGCGATTGTTCGAGGAACGGTTCGCGCCTCACATCGCGTTCGCGGCTTGGGAACGAGTCCTGACGTGAGCGGCCGCGGCGCACGGCTCTGCCTGATCGGCGTCGCCGCGGCAATGGCGGCAGCGGCGATCATCTTCGTACAGCATCCCCCGCAATTCCGCTGGACGAGAACATCGCCTGATGCCTCGGTTCTGGTCGCGCGCATCGCCTCCCATCCAACCGATTGGGAGGCCGCGAGCGCCCTGGCTGAGGTAGCCCTCGATGCGAAGCGCGGCAATCGCGTTGCCCTCTGGCGCGCCTCCTACGTACATGCATCGCTGCTCGCGCCTGACAACAAGGAACCTGCCACGGCCTTCGCTCGGGACGCGTTCTTCCACTGGAACGAACTGTCGGAGAAGGATAGACGCGATGCCCTGGCAGCCTACGGTCCGCTCCTTCGCGATCCGGCCGTTTTCGCCCGAATGGCTCGCCCGCTCTTTGAGCTGACAGGCGATCTGTCGTTTCTTCACCGCGCAGGTCCTCTGACCGCGGACACTCCCGCAACCTTGATCGAGCTGGCATTACCGAACGGCATGTTTGCCGACTATCGCGCGCTACGCCCCGAGTTGCAGAAGAAGCGCCTGGAGGACTTCGCCAGCCACCGCGTTGCGCTCACGCCCGAAGAGCTGGTGGCGCACTTCCCGGCTCCGCCGTATCACACCGATGACGAGCCGCTGATCCGGGCGCTCCTCGATGAGCTGCATCGCCGCCCGCTCCAGACCAATCCCAATCGTCCGAACGTCGTCGACGGGGTCGTCGACTACGCGTCAAGGCACAAGGTCGAGCCGCTGGACGGTCTGGAAATCATCACGCGAAAGCCCGGCGCGGCCAGCGTGACGACACAAATCAAGATCGCGCGAGCGCTCGGCCTCGGAGACCGTGCGGCACAGCTCGAGATGGCTTCCATCGATCCGCGGCGCGCGGAGGCAAATGTCTTCGAGTGGCAGGGGCTCTGCGAAAAGGATCTGTGCACGCGGGCCTGGCGGATGATCGATGCCGAGCACGGGGTGGCGTTGACTCTCGAGACCGTCCTGACCGACGAGGTTCCGGCATACGTCGAGATCTACATCGACGATGACCTGCGCGCCGAGGGAGACGTCGGACCGAGGCGGAACTTCATCGTTCCCGCCGGAAACCGCGGCGCGCATCGGATCGAGCTGGTACTGGTGAACCCGACCACACGGAACGGCGCTGCCCGGCGCGTTCACATCGCCAGCATTACGACTCTCTAGCGACGATTGCCGCTCCTGCCATTGCGGCGACCGTGATCGTGTTCGCGGGGATGAAGAAATTGAAATCGACCAACGCGTGGATCATGGCGATGGCAATGCTGGTGAGCACCGCGGCGTTGAACGCCCGATGCCGCCAGCTCATCGGCACGTTGTGCTTTCCGAACGTCTTGCGCGCCAAGGCGACGAAGCCACCGAGGAGCGCCACGAACGAAACGATGAAGCCAACCGCGCCGGTCGTGGCCAGAATCTCCGCATAATCGTCGTGGGCATGGTTGGCGAGCACCTCGGTGGAAGTCGAGCGCGTCATCGGCACGACAGCCTGATACGTACCAGCCCCGCTGCCGAAGAGCGGAAACATCTCCCAGATGCGCACCGCCCCGAGGACGGACGCGCGCCGGGAATCGAGCTGCGCTGACCGGCTTTGCGCGAGGCGGCTCACTGTTTCGGTGCGGCCGACGACAAGAATCGTGATGACGATCGCGACCGTCACCGCGATGGCGATCAACACGCCCCGAAGGACCGCGCGCCGTCCGGGGCTTGCCAATCCGCCGACGACCGCGAATCCACCAATGATCGCAAGCACGGCACCGCGCGATTCCGACACGAGCACTCCCACGACACAAGCCGCTGCCGCGAGCAGACCGCACGAAAAAGGGACCAGACGCCTTTCCACCAGCTTGACCATCCGCCGGCTGAACAGGGCACCGGCCGGAGCGGCGGTGTGCCAGGCATACGCGGAAAGATAAAGCGCCATCGGGAGCAGGACGGCCGAGTAGTTTGCGAAGTGGTTCGGATTGACGAAGGTGCCGGAGGCGCGGCCGAAGATGAGCGTGTTCTTCCATCCCCAGATGTCGTACCTTCCGAGGGTGGCCTCGTTTACGGCGTAGATCGTCTCGAAAACCGCCACCGCCGCCAGCACGGAAGCCATGATCGTCCGGCGCGCCATGTCGCGCACCAGGATCATCGACGCGAAGAACGTCGCGAAATAGGCGAGCACGCGGAAGAAGTGCAGCGCGGTCATCGATGGGTCGACCGTGATCGGATGGAGAGCCGTCACAGACATGCCGCCCAGCGAGGCCAGGCGCGCGGCCCGCTCCCAGATCGCGGCGGACTGAGGCGACAGAACGCGCAATACGGACAGCGGCATCGGGATGAGCTGGAGCCCGATCACGGCCACGAAGAGAACGCCGCCTACGAGCCAGATCCGGCCGGGACGGGTGAGTGTGAACGGGCTGGCACGCGTGGCACGAACGAGCGCGGCCAACGAACAGATGAGGAGAGGAGGAACGATCAGCGGCAGTTGCGAGGCGTCGCTCGCCGAACCGAAGGGCATCGGTACCCAGACCAGGAAGCCCAGCAGCAGCACGAACAGGACGATGTCCAGCGCACGCTTCGTCGATTCCGGCATTAATCCATTGTAGAGGCCGTGCTACCATCATGAGGGTCCGAAAAACGGTTGAGCGTGGTATCAAATGGACGTGGAGGGTTCGTGGGGCAAGGAAAGCGGCTTTTTATCGTCGCCCTGGTGGTGTCTGCCTGCGGTGCCCGTGGTGTGTTCGCTCAGAACGGGCTTCGCGACCGCGAGCGGGCATTTTCAGCCAGCCAGGAGATCGCCAACGACCTGCGGAAAGCGCACTTCCACCACGGACCGTTTTACCTCCTCAGCACCTTCCAGCTCTCCGATATCGGCTACGACTCCAGCTTCTACGTCCCCACCGCCGACAAACAGGCAGGCTTTCGCTTCGGTATCCAGGCGCCTACGAGGCTCTACATCGTTCCTCAGAAGAAGACCGTCTACTCGATCGAAGTACGGCCCGAGCTGAGTTTTTTCGCCCGCAGCCGAAACTCAAAAAACATGGTCTTCGGCTATCAGGCCCGGGCGGATGCCCAGTACCTGCTCAATCACCTTTACCTCGACTTCTACGCGCAGAGCGCCGATCAGCTCCGGGCCGACGTGGCCGAGATCGCCAGGCTGCTCACCGAGAAGGCGGCCGTCACCGGCGTATCCGGCGAGTTGAAGTACTCGAGCCGGACCAGCATGACCTTCAACGCGGCAACGTCAAAGACCAGCTACCCGTTGACCGCCATTCAGCCGGAGCTGGCGGTCCAACTCCTGGATCGCAGTGCGCACAACTATCGCCTGACGGTGCATCACAAGACCTTCCCTCTCACGGCCTTGTTCCTGGCCGGGGAGTACAGCGACTACTCCTTCCCGTCTGCCGTCTTCAAAAACTCGCGCCGGGAGTACGCCGGTGCGGGTTTCGTTCATGACAGCGGCCGCACCGTGACGCGTTTCGAGCTCGGCGACGGCAAGCTCGATTTTTTCCGTCCCGGACAGCACGACTTTCAGGGAGTGCTGGGCAATCTTTCCTCGAACAGGAAATTCGGACACTCGACCACCGGCAGCCTGGCCGTCTCCCGCGACGTCGACTTCTCGATCTTCCTGTTCAACAACTATTACATCGCCGACCGATTCAGCAGCGGCCTGGCGTGGGACGCAACCCGCCGCCTCACGTTGACCGCGCAGGCCGCGCTGGGCCGGGATTTGTACGAGACCCCGGTCAACGGTCCTCATGGGTTTCTGAAACGGCGCGATGTATTCACCTTTCCCAGTATCGGGTTTACGTACGGGTTCGCCCGCCTTCGTGCCGGGGCCGACATCGGCTACGTACGAAGGATGTCGAACTTCGACGTAAACCTCGACAAAGGAATACGAATCCTGTTCCGGTTGTCATTCACACCCTAGAAGCAACAAATAACTCTCTCACCTCGAAGGATGGGGTGCCTCCTTTTTTTGACGGAGAATTTTGACGATCCGGTACGGAGAGCTGACGCTCGACCAGTTAGGATCGGTTCTGGTCCATGTCAAACGAGGGGAACTGTTCGGGCGTCTCGGGTTACCCCGAGCCCCGGCGATGAGCGCTGGAAGGTAGAAATGAGCCGAGCCGCATATGCAATCGTGATCGTGGCGCTGTCATCTGCTGCGCTCGCACAAAACACACCGCTGGCGCAGCCGCAGGTCCCGCCACACGCGATGCTTTCCAACGACACGCAGAGTGCCAGTGACGCGCCCATCGGCCCTCGCGACGTCATCGAAATCAAGGTGTTTCAGGATCCGAATCTCTATACGAAGATGACCGTCATGGACGACGGCCGCATCACCATGCCGCTCATCGGCAAGGTGGACGTTTCAGGCCTGACACCCAGTGAGGTCGAAAACCGCATCAAGGGTCTGCTCGACAAGTACATCAACAAACCGGACGTCTCCGTAACCGTGCTCGAGGCGGGCAGCAAGCCGATCTCGGTCATCGGCGCGGTGACGCGGCCGGGACGCATCGGGATTACCGGAAACATCAATCTCATCCAGGCCATCACCCAGGCCGGCGGGCTTGCCAACGGATACGGTCGGACTCTCTATGTACTTCGCACGGCGGCGAACGGCCTGACCGAGCAGATCGCGATCGATATCGACGATCTGATGGTCAACGGCAACCCCGATCTCAATCTGCCGTTGCGGGCGAACGACGTGATCAACGTTCCCATCGACGCCTCGATCAATATCTACGTCCTCGGCGAAGTGATGCATCCGGGCAGCGTGCAGTTCCGCCGCTCGCAGTCGCCGACCCTTCTGCAGGTTCTCGCCGCCGCCGGCGGCCCGACCGACCGCGCCTCCAGGAGGGTCATCCTCAAGCGCGTGGTGGGTGGCGTGGAGAAGACATTTCACTACGATTTCAAGAAGATCATCGACGGCCGGCAGAATGACGTCGTGTTACTCGACGGCGACCGGATCGTTTTCGCGGAAAGCTTTTTCTGACGCACACGGCCGAAGATCGGGCGCATGGTCTGATCTCGAGATCGAGCCCGCTGGAAGCCACTGAAGCCATTCACGGTTACCATCCGTCATGGACCTGAACACGCAGGAAGTCCATCTCTCCCATTACTGGAACATCATCTACAAGCGATGGAAGGTCGCGGCGTCGATCCTCGCGGTGGTCATGGCCGGTACCTTTCTGGCCAGCCGTCTTGCAAAGCCGCTTTACCGTTCGGCGATCGAGATCCAGATCGAGCGGGAGAATCCGAATCAGCTCACGGTCGATGACCTCTTCGGCATTGCTGCTTCTGACCAGGAGTTCCTGCAGACGCAATATGTCCTGTTGAAAAGCCGCGGCCTGGCCGAGAGAGTCATCGACGACCAGAAACTTCTGAGCGATCCCGAGTTCTACCCGGCCGGCATTTCAGGAAAGACGCCGGCCCAGATCGCCGATATTCGGGCGGCGATGGCCGGCGTCATCAACGGACCCCTGGAAGTCACTCCCGTGCGGAACACGTCGCTGGTCGATATCTCCTACATATCGTCAACGCCCCGCCTCGCGCAGAAGATCGTCGAAGGCGTCGGCGAGTCGTATATCCGTATCAACAACGAGAAAAAGTTTGAATCGGTGAAGCAGACCAGCGAGTTTCTCGATCGCCAGGTCGCTCAGGTTCGTGCGGACATCGAAGTCACTCGCCGGCAAATCCAGCAATTCGGCGAGACAAAAGGGCTCGTGTCGAGTGCCGATGCCAGCAGCATCCCCTACCAGCGGCTCATGAAGCTGACCACGGACGTTCAGAACTCCACCAACGCCCGTCTGGAAAAGCAAAACGCATTCGACTCGCTGTCGCGCGCCAATCCGGAGTCGGTCACGAGCGGCGACCTGCTCGTCAGCCAGCTCACGGAAGAGGAATCACGGAAGCAACGCGAATACAGCCAGAACCTCACCACGTTCAAGCCCGACTATCCGCAGATGGTGGCGCTGAAGAACTCGATCGAAAAGACCCACCAGGCCCGGATGTCCGCGATCGCCAGCGCCTTCGGCCGTATGCGCGACGCCGCGAAACGCGATCTTTCGGCCGCGCAACAGAGCGAAGACCAGATGTACGCGGCCATGATCGCCCAGAAGCGCGAAACGATGTCGCTCAACGTCACCGCGGCCGGGTTTGGCGACCTGACGCGCACGCTCGAGTCGAAACAAACGCTGCTCGATCAACTCGAGAAGCGGCAGAACGAGACCGAGGTCACCGCCCGGCTTCGTGGCTCGGCATCGTCGAACATCCACTTCGTCGACCATGCCCAGTTGCCTACGGAACGGTTCAACGTGACTCTGCGGAAGAACCTGCAGAACGCTTTCCCGCTCGGCGTGGTGCTCGGCCTGGCCGCAATCTTCTTCCTCGAATACATGGACCGCTCCATCAAGACGCCCGAGGAGCTCGAACGGGTCACGAAGTTTGCCTCCCTCGGCGTCATCCCGGCCGCCAGCTCGGCCGGCCGCGGCGCATACGGGTACGGCTATGGTTACGGCCGCGGGACGGCGAAGCTGCGGCCTGTCGTCGAAGCGGGCGACGAGCAGACCGGCATCGACCTCCTGCCGCACAGCGATACCCGCTCCGCCATCGCCGAGGCGTATCGCGCCTTTCGCACATCGCTGCTCCTGGCATCGGCAAGCTCGCCGAAAGTCATCGTCATCTCCTCGACCTTCGCTCGTGAAGGGAAGACGACGACCTCGGTCAACCTGGCCACCGTCCTGGCCCAGATGGGCAAGCCGGTGCTGCTCATCGATGCCGATCTTCGCCGCCCGCGGCTGCAGAAGGTTTTCCGCGGCAAGATGAACCTCGGCCTCGTGAATTACCTTGCCGCGAACATCCCGCTCGACGACGTCATCCAGGAAACCCAGGTCCCGAACCTCTCGCTCATCCTCTCCGGGCCCACGCCTCCAAACCCGTCGGAACTGCTCGGCTCCGACCGGATGAAGCACCTCATCCACGAGATCCGGGCCCGGTTCGCCTTCGTCATCTTCGACTCTCCGCCGGTCATGGCCGTGACCGACTCGATCGTCCTGGCCGCGAACGCCGACGGCGTCGTGCTCTGCGTTCACGGGGGGCAGACCCCGCGCGACATCGTGCAACGCGCGGCCGAGCGCCTTCGCCAGAGCAACATCCCGGTTCTCGGTGCGATCCTCAACAACCTCGATCTGCAGCAGTACGGCTATTCGTTCAAGAAGAGCTACTACGATTACTATGACGAGGAATCCCGCTCGTCGAAGGATCAGCCCGCCAAGAGGGTCGGATAATCCGGCGAGGGATGCCTCGCATGATCGACATCCATCACCATTGCCTTCCCGGCGTTGACGATGGTCCTCACACCCTCGCCGAGTCGGTCGACCAGTGCCGGATGGCGGCGGACGAGGGGATCGAGACGATCGTGGCCACGCCGCACGTGCTTCGCGGGCGCTGGAAGAACACCTCCCGCACGCAGCTCACGTCGATTCTCGACGAACTCCGCGAAAAGGTCGGCGAGACCCCGCGCATCGTTCTCGGCTCCGAGTACTTCTTCGCACACGACATGGACGAGATGCTGCGGGCGGAGTCGATCATCCCGCTCGCCGGCGGCCGCTACATCCTCGTCGAGTTCGCCAGCAATTCCGTCCCTCCTCTCGTCCGCGATCCGCTTTACCGCATCCAGCTCGAAGGGTGGACGCCGGTCATCGCGCATCCGGAGCGCAACATCGTCTTCCAGTCGAAGCCCGAGTTTCTGGCGTCTCTGATCCGGATCGGCGTGAAGACTCAGGTCACCACGGGCAGCGTCACCGGCGAATTCGGTCCCGAAGCGCAGGCCGCGGCCGTCGACTGGCTCCGGCGCGGATGGGTCCACATCATGGCCACCGACGCGCACAACGGAACCAGGCGGCCACCCCGATTTCGTACCGCGCGCGAGCGCGTGGCCGACCTCGTCGGCGAGCAAATCGCGCAGGCGCTCTTCGTCGATAATCCAAAATCAATCGTAGAAAACCGTGGACTCGTGTACGATCCTGATCTGCCGGAGGCGTCCGGCAGGGAATCCGGTCGGTTCTTCAGCCGCATACGAAAGATGCTTACAAAGTGAATCTACAGTTGCGCCTGCTCGTGGCGCTATCCGTCGCTCTTACCGCCATTCCCGCTTTCGCGCAGAGTTTTTACGAGTCGCGATTCCAGAATGGTGTCGTCGATTTCAACCGCGCCTCATACGCCCGCGCGGTCGACGAGCTGCGCGTTGCCGCATTCGGCCGCGTCGACGACATTCCCGCGTACGAAACCGCGGAGATCTATCTCGCCGTCGCAAACGACAAGCTCGACCGTGTCGAAGACGCCCGGCTGGCGGCGCTGAAAGTGGCTCAGGCGGAGCAGATCAAACCGTCCTACGCCGCGCTCCAGCTTCCGGCTGAGCTGCGAACCGCCTTCGAACGGCTTCTGCCGGCACTCCTCAGCCGCGAGCAGCTCGCGAACGTTCCGGCGTTTGCGCGATTCGCCGGCCAGGCCCTGTCCGCGACCACCGGAACGCCGACCCCAAGCCGCCGTCCTCCTCCGGTGGTGCCGACGCCGACGAAGGAGCCCAACGTCGCCGTGACCGCGCCGAAGAACGAGAAGCAGGCCGAGACGCCGCAACCGGCACTCGACTACGGCAGGCTGGCCCTCGAACGGGTTGCCGCGGGCGACGAAGCCGGCGCACGCCGCTACGCCGACCTTGCCTTTGCCGCGGATGACACCAACCCGAACGCCCATGCAGCGCTCGCGCAGATCGGCCGCGCCCACGGCGCATGGAGCGAGGTCGCGGAGCACTACGCGGTCGTCCGGACGCGCCGGCGGCTCACGGACGACGAGTCCGCGGCCTATCTCATCGCGCTCGTGCACATCGGCCGGCCCGCCGATGCGGATGGCGTACGTCACATCCTTCCCGCATCCGTCCTCAACCGCCAGGACGTTCGCGAGTCACTGCAGACGATCGATCCGAAGCCAGCGCCGCAGCCGGTCGTGCCGGTCCCTCTTCCCAGGCCTGTGCAGCAGCCGGCACCGGTACAGCCGGCATCCATACAGCCTGCACCCGTGCCCTCAACCATCACTCCATCTCCGGTGATCCCTTCGACGACGGAACCGGTGACCGCACAGATCGCGAACGCGGAGCGGATGGTGGAGAAAGGCAACATCGTCGGAGCTCGCAGCGAGCTGCGCCGGATCGCCCTGATACCGGATCTCCAGCGCGGCGAGCGGCAGGCGTTGGCCCGCGCTCTCAGCAAGACCGCTCTCTACGCGGAATCGTCCGCGCAGTACCGGAAAACATATCCGCTCAAGGCCGGCGAAGAGAGTCACATGTTCTACGAGGCCGTGAACCGCTACGAGCTGGGGGACTACGCGCTGGCCCGCCAGTTGATCACCCGGGCCATGCCCGCATTGCCGCAAACGCCGGCCATCCTGGCCTATCGCGACCGGATCATGGCCCAGCAGTGAAATTTTGCCGTATGATCCTGCTTTGTCCGAGGTGACCATGAAGATCCGCATCCTGCTCACTCTCGCCTTCGCGATGAGCGCCGTAGCCGCATTGGCCGTGCAACCGGGCTCGATCGAGCACTATCCGCCGGGCTGCATGGTCGAGGGCGAAATGGCCATCATGAGCGTCGAGACGGTCGACGACGGCATTCTCCGCGCGTACTTCCGCCGCCAGGGAGCAACCGACTGGTGTTACGTCGATGGCAGGAACCTCGGCAAGATGTCGCAGGTGACGATGCCGAAGTTCGATCCCAACGAGCAGATCGAGTACTACTTCATCGTCCTCGAAGGGAAGCGCATCGTCGCCAAGAGCCCGCGGATCTACAACGCCCGGAACGATCATCACTGCGAGGCGCAATTTGCGCGGCACGCCATCATGGTCACGCTGGAGTGCCTCCCGCCCGGCACCAATCCGATCTCGCGATCGATGTCAGCCGGCTACGCCACCAAGACCATCGTCGGCAAAGACCCCGCTCCGAGACAGTCGCCCGAGAAGCCCGACGAGGCACCGCGGCCCGGCGCCGGCCAGGATTGATTCTCTCGATCGCCACCTCGAAAGGCCGCCGTTTCCGGCGGCCTTTTTCGTTCAGTGCGCTTTTGCCTTTTTCACTTCTTCGGTCAGAGCGGGAACGATGGTGAAGAGATCCCCGACCACGCCGAGGTCGGCGATCCGGAAGATCGGCGCCTCGGGGTCCTTGTTGATGGCGATGATGTGCTTCGACGACGACATGCCCGCCAGGTGCTGGATGGCGCCGGAAACGCCGGCGGCGATGTAGACGTTCGGGCTGACCACGCGCCCGGTCTGGCCGACCTGATGCTGATGATCGATCCAGCCGGCGTCCACGGTTGCGCGCGATGCGCCGACCGCACCGCCGATGGCGTGCGCGAGATCGCGGATGAGAGAGAAATTCGCCGCTTCCTTCAGCCCGCGCCCGCCCGACACGATGATGTCCGCTTCGACGATCGACAACTCCCCCGCTTCGGAGACCTTCGTTTCGACGACCTTCGTTTTTGAATCGGGAGAAGCGTTGATCTCGACGACCTCCGCCGCGCCTCCACCCGCCTCCTCGGCGGGAAAGGCGTTGATGCGCGTCGTGGCGATGGCAGGCGTACCGCTGACCTCGACGGTGGCGAACGCTTTCCCCGAATAGACGGGACGGCGCGCGCGCAGCTTGCCGCCGGTCCACTCGAGCCGATCGACATCCGAGGCCACGCCGGCGTTCAACCGCGCGGCCAGCCGCGGCGCGAGATCGCGGCCGTTCGAAGTCCCGCCGAAAAGGACGATCGATGCGGACGCCTGTTCGACGGCCGCCTGCATGGCGCTGGTGTACGTCTCGGTGTTGTAGCCGCCGGCGTTGGTGACGTAGAGCGTCTTCGCACCATACCGGCCCGCATCGTCAGCGGCGGCACGATCCGCGGCGAAGGCGACGAGATCGCCGCCGGCGGCCTCAGCGAGCTTGCGGCCGATCGAAAGCGCCTCGCGTGAGGCCTTCTTGAGTTTGTTGTCCTGAACTTCGCAGAAAACGAGAACGGTGGGCATGGTTGTTTGAAGTTGCTGGGTTGCTGGGTTGCCGAGTTGCTAGGTTGCTTAGTTGCTGAGTTGCTGGGTCTCGGCAACCGAGCAACCCTGCAACCTAGCAACCAAGCAACTCTGCAACCCAGCAACCTTCAACTACAACGCCTTCGCCTCCTCTTTGATGTAGCGGACGATTTCCTTCGCCGCCGCTTGCGGATCGGCGCCGTCGATCTTGCGGCCACCGCTCTTCTCAGGCGGCAGTTCCAGCGACACGACGATCACGCGCTGGTTGATGACGTCGGACTCGGAAAGGCCGAGGTCCGCGATCGATTTGGTGTCGATGGCGATCTTCTTCGCCGCCATGATTCCCTTGAGCGACGCGTAACGAGGCTCGTTCAACCCCTTCTGCGCCGTGATCACCGCCGGCGTCGCCGCCTCGATGATCTCCTCCGCCCCCTCGATCTCCCGATGAGCGGTGACCTTGCCTCCGGCGGCGTCGAGGTGGGTGACGACGTTGATCTGCGGATAGCCGAGCAATTCCGCGACCATCGGGCCGACGAGCGAGTTGTCGGTGCCGACACCCTGCTTGCCGAAGAAGATAAGATCGTGCGGCAGGGTCTTGATCGCGGCCGCAAGTACTTTGGCGATGCCGAGCGAGTCGGCGTCGCCGGACTCGCCTTTCACGTGCAGCGCCCTGGTGGCGCCGCGCGCCAGCGACTCGCGCAGCGCCTGCTGCACGCGGTCGGGACCGAAGCCGAGAACGGTGACGTCGCCGCCCTCTTTTTCTTTCAGGCGGATCGCCGCCTCGAGGGCGTATTCGTCGTAGGGAGAAACGATGTATTTGACGCCGGTTTCATCGATATGGCGCCCGTCGCCACCGATCTTGATACGCGTCTCGGTGTCGGGCACCTGCGCGATACAAACCACGGAATTCAAGGTTGGCCTCCGATAAAGCGCCCGGATGATAGGGAAAAGGCACGCGGTTCGCAAACAAGGCTTCCCGATTCACTTCAGCGGTCATCAAAAGCCAGCGAGAGCCCGAACGGAGGACGCGATGCCATTCACGAACCGGCAACACGAGGTAGATCCGAACCAGGCGGGCCCGCGCCGCGTATTCCGGTCGCCGATGACCGATTTCAAACGCCAGACCCGCGGCGGCAGCGGAAACGGCAACAGCAACAACCGCAACGTGAAGACGGCGCCTCCCGAAGTGACAAATGCCGAAAATTTCTATTACATCAAGCAGATGAGCTCGAAGACGCCGATGGTCATCATCATGACCGACGGCGAAGAGATCCGCGGTTGGATCGAGTGGTACGACAAGTCCTGCCTGAAGGTAAACCGCGACGGCGCGCCCAATCTCCTCATCCAGAAACACTGGATCAAGTACCTGTTCAAGCAGGAGGAGGAGTAAGTCCGCGTTGCTGTTGCTCGGTTGCTGAGTTACTGGGTTTCGGGGTCTCGGGGTTGCGCGGTCTCGCGGTGTTCGCTTGCTACGACGCCGTCCCAAATCGAACACTGCGAGACCGCGCAACCCCGAGACCCCGAAACCCAGTAACCGAGCAACCTTGCAACCCGCCCGCGCAACCCCGCACTACAATCCCCCTCCGTGCAGCCCCTTGCCATCACGCTCGGCGATCCGTCCGGCATCGGCGCGGAGATCGTGTTCAAAGCGCTCGAGGACGTCGATGTCCCCGCGCGCGTCTTCGGCAGCCGGGCGCTCGCAAGTCCTCCGGACGGGATTGATTTCGTCGACGTCGGAGGCACAGGTCCGATCCGCTACGGCGTCATCGATGCCGCGTATGGCCGCGTTGCTCTCGATTCCATCGACGCCGCGCTGCACGCCATCGAGTCCGGCGACTGCTCGGCGCTCGTCACCGCGCCGATTCACAAACAGGCCATCGCTCTGGCCGGCTCCCCCTTCCCCGGTCATACCGAGCTCCTGGCCCATCGCGCCGGTCTCAAACGCTACGCGCACGATTACGCAATGTACTTCGATTCGCCGAAGCTGAAGTCGGCGCTGCTCTCGGTGCATCTCCCGTTGCGGGACGCCGTGTCGGCCATCGATGCGGATGACATCACCGCTCTGGCCCGGCTCACCAGCCGCGAATACGCGCGCCTTTACGGTCACGCGCCGCGCATCGCCGTTGCCGGCGTGAATCCGCACGCCGGTGAAGGGGGAAAGTTCGGCGACGAGGAGCGCATCATCGGGCGCGGCGTGGCGCGGGCGCGCGAAGAAGGGCTGTCGATCAGCGGACCGCATCCGGCCGACATGATCTTTCTGGCGGCATCTCGTGGACAATATGACGTCGTGCTGGCGATGTATCACGATCAGGCCCTCATTCCGATCAAGACCATGGCCTTCGACGAATCGGTGAACGTGACCATCGGGTTACCGTACCTGCGCGTGTCGGTCGACCACGGCACGGCCTTCGACATCGCCGGCAGGGGAATCGCCGACGCCGCGCCGATGCGCTATGCCATCCGCTGGGCCGCGGAACATACAGGGAGCTTCGTCCCATGAACCGCTGGGGGACGCGCATTCTGGCGCTGCTGATGCTCGTCGTCTTCATGCTGCTGATGCTGAATCTGCAGCGGCAGCTTCTCGTGCTCTTGCGCAACCGAGGGGGAGCGACGACGACCGCGACCTCAAGCACGCCTTGAAACGACACTGGCTCGCCGTCGCCGTTCTCTTTCTCGTCGCCTCGGCATGGGGCGCGACGTTCACGCTCGTCAAGCAGGTCCTAACCCGCATCGCCCCGGAGCCGTTCATCTTTCTTCGATTCACCGCCGCCGGCATCGTGCTGCTCGTCATCGCCATCGCCATGCGCAAGCTTCCCCGCGCCACCATTCGCCCCGGGATCGTGCTGGGCGCGCTCATCTTCGCCGGCTACTGGTGCCAGACCCGCGGGCTGATGACCATCTCGCCATCGCGTTCCGCGTTTCTTACCGGCCTCTACGTGGTGATGGTCCCCTTCTGCGACCGGCTGCTGTTCGCGAGACGCGTGGCCGCGCGGGCCTGGCTCGGCTGCCTGCTCGCCGCCGCCGGAACGACGCTGCTCATCGGCGGCATCGACGCGCGCGCCGGCTTCGGCGACATCCTGACCATCGCCGGTGCGATCTGTTTCGCCATGCACGTCATCCTTTCCGCGAAGTACAGCGCCGCCATCCCCTCACTCGGACTTGCCGCCGTGCAGGTCCTCGTCGTCGGCATCGCGGCGGTGCCGCCATCGCTGTTCGTCCCGCGCCCGCGGATGACGGCAGCGGTAATCGCCGTGATCCTCTTCACCGCCATCGTCACCACCGCCCTGGCATTCGTCGCGCTGATGTGGGGACAGTCGCGGGTTACGGCCACCGAGGCCGCCGTCATTCTGGCGTTCGAGCCGATGGCCGCCTCGATCACGTCGATCGTCTTCGAGCACGAGCCGGTAACAGCAGGATTCGCCGCCGGCGCGGCAATGATCGTGGGAGCGATGGTCCTTTCTCAATTGCCGGTTTCGCCGAGGCGCGATCCGATGTCCGCGTAACGCGGAGAGCAGGCGTCTCGCCTGCTCTCGCCGCGGCGTCTCGCCCGGCGGTGGTGGCGAAACTTGGGACGATGTGGAGTTGTGCGAGCGGTTCGTTCTCGGCAGTACCTCCAATCGAGAGTCCTTCTCCCCCAGCGGTTTCTTGCTGGGGGAGAAGGGCTCTCGACGAAGGGAGTGGCAAGCTCTCTTGGGAACGTTTCGAGTGAGCGTGTGAGAAATGCGGTTAGTCCAAGGCTTGTCCTGGCCCGACATTTACGTTCGCCTTCGTCCCCACCGCCGGGCGGGGACGCCCGCTCTCCTTTCCACCCCGCGAGACCGCGCAACCCCGCGACCCCGCGACCCCGCGACCCCACCTCACACTCCCATCTCCTCCGCCAGCGCCACGATCTCGTCCCGCAGCTCGCGGCGCGTGCGCATGAGACGCGCGAAGGCTGCATGCCGCGCCACGCGCCAGGTGAGCACCCGCGTACGGCCGATCACGTCATCGAGCTGTTCGAAGAAGCGGAGAGCGACGTAGCCGATGAACGGTAGGAGCACGGCGGCGGCGACGCCGAACCTCACTCCGAATCGCCACGCCACGAGCGCGCCCAAGGCGATGTAGGTCAGGGGATAGAGAGCCATCCCGCCGACGGCTTTGATCGTCGCCACCAGCTCTTCTTCCTTCGTCAGCCGCGTCGCCAGAAAGCGGATCAGGCGATAGGTCGGATAGTGGGCGATGGCGCCGATGACCGCCAGCGGCAGCGTGATGAGCAGGATGCCGATCGTCTTCACGCTGCCAAGAACCGTCGGCGCTGGCAACGTCTCCGGCTCCAGGTTGGCCTCGCCGAGCTCCGCCTCGAAACGCTCGAAGCGCGACTGCAGATGCGCCAGCCGCGCCGGATCGCGCTCGCGCAAGCGTGTAAAGCCGGCGATGAAACGCTTCCGCAGCGCCAGTTGCTCGGGGAGTCCGGCATGGCCAAGCGACATGACCCGTTCCGCGCGGCCGATGAGGTCGAGCGCTTCGCGCGTATCGGCCTGCAGCGTCAAGGCGGCCAGCGAAGACTCGATCCGATCCGTCAATGCCTCCACCGCGTCGCGGGGCGGCTCCCCCGCCGCGTCGACCGGAACAGGAGCAACGGCGATTCCATCGCCGAAGTAGAGGAGGGCATCGCTGCGAAAACTCTGTTTGGCCGTATAGAAAATCGCGGTCGGGATGATGACGATGTCCGGACATTCGGAGGCGCCGCATCCCAATGCGATGCGCGCGGCTCCGGTCTTGAGCTCCTTCAGCCGCGGTTCACTGTGCGTCGTCCCCTCGGGGAAGATGGCGATGGCACCGCCGCTCACGAGCAGCGACCGGGCCACGGCGAAGGTCTCGCGGTTCTGCGACGTCGAATCGTTGTCCTGCGTGCGATAGACCGGAATCGTATCGAGACCGCGCGCGAGCCAGCCGATCAGCGGCATCCGGAAGATCGGCGCCTTCGCCAGAAATGAAATCGGCCGCGGTGTGAAGCAGAGGAGGAAAAGAGGATCGATCAAACCATTCGGATGGTTCACCGCAAAGATTACCGGCCCCGGCGGCACCTTCTCCCATCCGATGATCTCGATGCGCCGGAAGAAGATGTTCGCGATCAGCCGCAACAGTGGTGTGACGAATCGCCTCAAAGCTCCCTTTCCCGCCACGCCGCGTACATCCAGATGCAGCCGGCGATCACGATCGCCAGCGGCACCAGCATGAAGGCGCGCTCGAGCGACGTGTGATCCGAGACCAGGCCGATCAGCGGCGGCGAAGGAATGTCGCCGACGACATGCATCACCAGCACGCTGAGGCCGACGGCCGTGGCCCGCTCCGCCGGTTTCACCACATTGATGATGGCGGAGTTGATCGGCCCGGTGCACATGAAAATGAACACCTCGGCGATGGCGATGGCCGGGAGATAGACGGCGCGATGGGGATTCGAAACCGCGATGTAGGTCGCCGGCGCGGCGATCAACGTGGCGATGCCCGAGACCCAGAGATACGACTGCTTCGACCGCGAAAGAAAGAGATCGCCGAGCCAGCCGCCGGCGAAGGTGCCGACGAATCCGGTCACGAGCGCGATCCCGCCAAACGTCACCGTCGCCTCGCTGCGCGGCATTCCCCGCACCCGCTCCAGAAACGCGGGCATCCAGAATCCCAGTCCGCCCAGCGCAAACGTGTACGCGCCGTAGCCGAGCGCCGCCAGGATGAAGGAACGGTTGCGGAAGAGATCGCGGTACGCATCCGTCCAATGCTTGGGCGCAATGGCCTCGACGGCCGCATCATGCAATCCCCTCGGCGGATCCTTCACGATCAACACCAGCAACGCCAGCAGCAACCCTGGTGCGCCGGCGATCCAGAACGCGGCGCGCCAGCCGAAATGCTGATCGACCAGACCGCCGAGGATGTAGCCGGCGGCGGAGCCGATCGGAATGGCGGCGAAGAAGACCGACAGCACGCGCCCGCGGCGCTCGATCGGAAACGAATCGGCCAGCAGAGCCGGTGCGATCGTTCCGTAGGCTGCCTCACCCACACCGACCGTCGACCGGGCAATGAACAGTGAAAGGAAACCGCGTGCGAAACCGGCCAGCGACGTGGCGATGCTCCACACCGCAACGCCGAGGGCGATCAGCGGTGGCCGGGACTTGCGGTCGCCTAACGCGCCGAAGAGCGGCGACGTCAATGTATAGACGACGATGAATCCGGTGCCGATGAGACCGAGCTGCGTGTCGGAGAGACGCAGCTCCGATTTCTTGATCGATTCCACGACCGAGGCCACCACCCAGCGGTCGAGATAATTGAACAGATTGATGAGCGTGAGGATCGCCAGCGCGTACCGCGCGGCGCGGCGAGTCGCCGGCGTATCGATCGCTGCAGGCATTTTGAGAAGTGTAACCTCCGAAACTCGCCGCGCGGCGGATCGTAATCAATCCAGCGCGGGTATCATGAAGACCGACCACCCATCATGAAAAAAGTTCTCCCGTATCTGGCATGCGTTCTCGGCATCGCCGTGCTCGTGGTTCTCATCCCGCGCTTCAACGACGCGCAACCGAAGGGGATCCGCCTCACGCGCGCCGACGCTGTGCCGATCGCCGACGCCCAGGCGCGCCAGATCGGCATCCCCGTCGACCGCTCTTGGACCGTTCTGTCGTGGGCGGATTCGCCACTGCTCAACAAGGAGCTCGAGCCGAAGCCCGATCTCCGGCGCCGCGCGGCTGACGATCCCGTGATCGGCCCGCGCCTGGGAGGTTATAAGCGTGTCTACTATCGCCGCGGCCTTGAGAAAAATATCCCGTACGGATACGTCGTCGTCGATCAGAAAACCGGGGCCGTGATCATGGCGCGAAGGCAGCGCCGCACCGAGGAGACCGGAGCGCATCTCACCGAAGCGCAACTGCGGCCGCGTGCCGATGCCTTCGTTCATTCGCGGAACTTCCCCGGCGCGCCGTCGCCCCAGTTCGAGGATGCCCGGCCGAACGTGATGCGTCCGCGGACAGACTGGACGTTCCGCTACCGGATCAAGACCAGTTTCCCCGCCGGCAATGTCGTGCCGTACCTGAACGTCTATTTCGCCGGTGATCAGTTCACGGGATGGGCCCTGGTCGAGGAGTACGCTGACGGCAGCCAGTTCCGCGGCGACGATACCGGCAGCGGCGTCGCCAACATCCTCGTCCGCTTCGCCGCGAATTACGCGCTGCTGTTGATCCTCCTGGTCATCTTCCTGCGGAAGTACCACGCCGGCGAAGTCGGCATCGGCACGGGCTCGATTCTCTTCGGGCTCACGCTTCTCGTCTGCCTGTCCGCCGACGTGATCATGGGACCCTCGGCCACCGAGGGGAGTCAGCTCGGAAGTCTGGACGGACAGTCGACCGCCGCGGCCCAGATGGCCTTCAAGTTCCTGCTCTACGACATCCCTCTGGCGGTCGTGGTCTTCTTTGCCTGGTCGGTCGGCGAGAGCTACACGCGCGAGCGGTGGGGCGAGTGGCTGGCCTCGTTCGACGCCATCCTTCGCCGCGATCCCCTCAACGCAACCGTCGGGCGTTCCGTCTTCAACGGCGTTCTATTCGCGCCGGCCATCGCGGCGGCAGCATTCCTGATCGGAGCCATTCCGGCCATTTTCCATCTTGCTCATCCTTCGACAGGGATTGGCACCACGGTGGCCGTGGAGCTTGGAGGACCATTTCTCCTGATTCTCTTCGCGGCGCAGGACGCCGTGATCTACCCGATCATTTCGCTGTTTTTCCTGTCGTGGACGAACAGGCACCGTGTGCTCTGGATCGGCATGATCGCCGCCATCGCCATCGGCGTGGTCAGCGGCGTCGGCAGCATTCCCATCGCGCCGATACTCCCGCAGATGCTTTTCGGATTCGGAGCCATCGCCTCGATCGTCCTGATGATGCGCGGTTTCGATCTGCTCTCGTCCTCGGTGGCTCTTTTCGGCGGCACGCTGATCTCGATGACCGCGCCGTTGATGTCGGTGGCGCAGGGACACATGCTCCGCCAGTTGATTCTCGTCACAGCCCTGCCGCTGGCCGCGTTTCTCGTCTTCGGAATCGCGGCCATGATGACCAAGCGCGAAGTCATCTACACCTACGAGGATCTCGCTCCGCACGTGAAGCGCATCGTCGAGCGCGAGCGCGTGAAGGCGGAGATCGACGCCGCAAACCGCATCCAGGCCGCCCTCCTGCCGGTCGACGCGCCGGAGTTGGCGGGCGCATCGTTCGCCTCGCACTATCGCGCCGCCACCGAGATCGGCGGCGACTACTTCGACTTCCTGACCATGCCCAACGGCGACATCGGCATCGCATTCGGCGACGTCTCCGGCCATGGACTGACCAGCGGCATCGTCATGGCCATGGCCAAGTCCGCGCTGCTGGTACAGGTCGGCTACGACCCGTCGCCCTGCGCGGTGATGAACGTGCTCAACGACATCGTCATGAAGACCGCGCCGAAGCGGATCATGATGACGTTCTTCTTCGGGTTGCTCGACCCCGTCACGCAAACTCTTCGCTTCTCCTCGGCCGGCCATCTCGATCCGTACGTCTTCCGCGCCGGCGTCAGGCGGCTGGAGTCGCTGTCATCGTGGGGCTTCCCGCTCGGCGTCAAACGCCGCGAGCCGTTCACCGAGCACACCGTCGACTTCGACGACGGCGACCGCCTCATCCTCTACAGCGACGGCCTGATCGAAGCGATCGACGACGACGGCGACCCGTACGGCTTCGAACGTTTCGAGAAGACCATCCTCGCCTGCGGCCACATGGACGCCGAGGACATCAAGAAGTCGCTTCTCAACTCCATCCGCAAGTTCACGCGCAATCGTCCCCCCGAGGACGATCAGACCCTGGTCGTCGTGTCGTTCGAGAACGAAGCGACGGCGCGCGCGGCGATGTAGCGGGCCGCCGTTAGAAAGGCCTTAACCACAGAGGCACAGAGAACACAGAGACAACCAAAACCTCTGTGTCCTCTGTGCCTCTGTGGTTAAAGCCTTTCAGGATGCAAATGTCAGATGTTGTTCCCGCTTCCACTACAATCCGCGCCCCATGGCCACCAATACCGAACCAAACAAGATCATCTATTCGATGGTCGGAGTGTCGAAGTTTCACGGCAAGAAACAGGTCCTCAAGGACATCTACCTCTCCTATTTCTATGGCGCCAAGATCGGCGTCATCGGTCTGAACGGGTCCGGCAAGTCGTCGCTGCTGCGCATCCTGGCCGGCACGGACCACGACTTTCTCGGCGAGACTGTTCTCTCCGCCGGCCACACCGTCGGCTTTCTCGAACAGGAGCCGCAGCTCGATCCGGCCAAAACGGTCCGCGAGATCGTCGAGCAGGGCGTGCAGCCGGTCATCGATCTCCTCAAGGAGTTCGACGAGATCAACAACGCCTTCGGCGATCCCGACGCCGACATGGACAAGCTGATGGAGCGCCAGGGGAAGGTGCAGGACAAGCTCGACGCCACCGGCGCATGGGACCTCGACTCCAAACTGGAGATGGCCATGGACGCGCTGCGGTGCCCTCCCGGCGACACGCTCTGCGGCATCCTCTCCGGCGGCGAGAAGCGCCGCGTCGCGCTCTGCCGGCTCTTGCTTCAGGCTCCCGACATCCTGCTTCTCGACGAGCCGACCAACCATCTCGACGCCGAGTCGGTGGAATGGCTGGAGAAGCATCTGCAGCAATATCCCGGCACCGTCATCGCCGTCACGCACGACCGCTACTTCCTCGACAACGTGGCCGGCTGGATTCTTGAGCTCGACCGCGGCGCCGGCATCCCCTTCAAGGGCAACTACTCCTCATGGCTGGAGCAGAAGCAGGCCCGCCTGCAGCACGAGGAGAAAGCGGAATCGCAGCGGCAGAAAACGCTCGAGCGCGAGCTGGAATGGATCCGCATGTCGCCGAAGGGCCGGCACGCCAAAGGGAAGGCCCGCATCACCTCGTACGAAGAGCTCCTCAACCAGCAGACGCAGGAGAAGGTCCAGGACCTCGAGATCTACATCCCGCCCGGCCCGCGCCTCGGCAGCATCGTGATCGAGGCGGACAACGTGCGCAAAGCCTTCGGCGAGACGCTCCTCATCGACGAGATGGAGTTCAAGCTCCCGCCCGGCGGCATCATCGGCGTGATCGGTCCGAACGGCGCCGGCAAGACCACGCTGTTCCGGATGATCCTCGGCCAGGAGCCGCCGGACGCCGGAACCATTCGCGTCGGCGAGACCGTGAGGCTCGGCTACATCGACCAGAACCGCACGCTCGATCCCGACAAATCGATCTTCGAAGAGATCACCGGCGGCACCGAGCTGGTCTTGCTCGGACCGCGCGAGATGAATGCACGCGCCTATGTGGCCCGCTTCAACTTCTCCGGCTCCGATCAGCAGAAGAAGGTCGGCATACTCTCAGGCGGCGAGCGCAATCGCGTCCATCTCGCCAAGATGTTGAAAGAGGGGGCCAACGTTCTGCTGCTCGACGAGCCGACCAACGATCTCGACGTCAACACCATGCGCGCGCTCGAAGAAGCTCTGGAGAACTTCGCCGGCTGCGCCATCGTCATCTCGCACGACCGCTGGTTCCTCGACCGCGTGGCCACGCACATCCTGGCATTCGAGGGCGACAGCCGCGTGGTCTGGTTCGACGGGAACTACAGCGAGTACGAGGAAGACAAGCACAAACGCCTCGGCGCCGAGGCCGATCAACCGCATCGGATCCGTTACCGCCAGATGACGCGGTAACTCAGGAATTGGATCGCGAATCCACTTCTCCGAAGCCGCGAGCACGCCTTAGGCAACGCGCAGCTCCTAAATAATTCAATCACAATGACTTGGAAAATCCGGGTCCTGGGCATTGCCTTGCTCTAGAATGTGCCAAACCTACCCCAGTCCGTCCAGTCGCCGTTAACAAATAACAAACAAGGGGGAGAAATGCGATCATTCTTACGTCTTTCGGTTTTTGGGGCGCTCTTGATCCTTGCCGCCGCCACCGCCTTCGCCCAGGCCACGAGCGCGACGCTGACCGGTACGGTCACCTCCGGAGGAAGTCCCTTACCGGGGGTAACCATCACCGTCACGTCACCATCCCTCCTGGGCACGCGCACGGCGGTCACCGGCAACAACGGCGACTACAACATCCCTGCTCTTCCGCCCGGCGACTACAGCATCAAGATCCAGTTGGAGGGGATGCAGCCCGTGACGAAAAAGAGCCGCCTGTCACTGGCGGAAACCACGCGCGTCGATGCGGACCTGAAGGTCTCCGCCGTCACCGAGGCAATCACGGTAACGGCCGGCTCGCCGGCGGTCATGGAGAGTCCGCAGATCGCCTCGAACTTCACCAAAGCGATGATGGAGAAGCTGCCGGTACCGCGTACGATCCTCTCTGCGGTGAACCTGGCACCGGGCGCGGTGGCGAACGCGAACGCCTTCAACAACCAGATCGCCATCTCCGGCGCCCCATCGTACGACAACATCTATCTCCTCAACGGCACGGTGCTGAACGAGAACCTGCGCGGGCAGCCGGACTCACTCTTCATCGAAGACGCCATCCAGGAGACGACGGTCATGACCGGCGGGATCTCGGCCGAGTATGGCCGGTTCACCGGTGGCGTAATCTCGACGATCACGAAGTCGGGCGGCAACGAGTTCAGCGGCTCGTTCCGCGACAACCTCTCCAATGCGAAGTGGACGGCGAAAACACCGCTTCCGACCGAGGCCGACCACGTCGATACGCTCAACAACGTGTACGAGGAAACGCTCGGCGGATACCTTCTCAAGGATCGCCTGTGGTTCTTCGGCGCCGCCCGCCAGTCGAAGACGAGCACCCAGAATTTCACGACCCTCACCAACGTGCCGTTCACCGCGGCGCGGGATCAGAAGCGGATCGAGGGGAAATTCACCGGCCAGATCACCCAGAAGCACAACCTCACGGCCTCCTACGTCGACGTCAAGGATCAGGACGGAGGCAACTTCTTCGGCTCGATCATGGACACCCGCAGCCTCAACGACAGGCAACTGCCGAACAAGCTCCTGACCGCGCAGTACAACGGCGTACTGGCGTCGAACCTGCTGCTCACGGGCAACTACTCGAATAAGAAGTTTTCCTTCATCAACGCCGGCGCGAAGTCGACCGACATCATCGACGGCACGCTCATGGTCGATAACCCGACCGGCCGCCGCTACTGGTCGCCGACGTTCTGCGGCGTCTGCGGCCCGGAAGAGCGGAACAACTACGACTGGACCGGCAAGGCGAGCTACTTCATGCCGACCAAGTCGATGGGCAGCCACAATCTCGTCGCGGGCCTCGACCGTTTCTCGGAAACACGCCTGGTCAACAATCACCAGTCGGGCAGCGACTTCCGTATTCTCGGCAACACGAAGGTCGTCGGCACGACCGTCTATCCCGTACTCGACAGCAACTCGATCATTCAATGGAACCCGATCTTCTTCACCGCCACCGGCGATCACCTGAGCGTCAAGTCGGCCTTCGTGAACGACCGGTGGGATTACAACACCCGCTGGAGCTTCAACCTCGGTCTGCGCTTCGACAAGAACAACGCCCAGGATGACAGCGGTCACGTCGTCTCCAAGGACAGCGCTCTCAGCCCGCGGCTCGGATTGCAGCTCGACCTCCGAGGCGACGGCAAACATAAGTTCAACGCCAACTATGGCCGCTATGTCTCGAAGATCGAAGACGGCAACGTCGGCGGCGGCGCCAATGCCAACGGAAATCCCTCGACCATCACCTGGTTTTATCGCGGCCCGAACATCAATCCCTCGGGAACCGCTGACTCCGCGCTCCTGACCACCGACAAAGCGCTGGCAGCCCTCTGGACCTGGTTCAATAGTCAAGGCGGGACGAACAACACATCGAACCTTCGCTCCGTCGCCATCTCCGGACTCAGCACGGTGCTTCAGAGCCCGCTCGTCTCCCCGTACGTCGATGAATTCACGCTCGGCTATGGCGTCCAGATGCAGGCCAATGCCTTCGTGCGTTTCGACGTGATCAAGCGTGACTGGCACGACTTCTACGCCGCGCAACTGGTCAAATCGAATCCGCAAGCTGTCGATCCGTTCGGAAACAAGGGCGACGTCCAGTTCCTCGTAAACGACAATCTCACCAAGCGCACCTATCGCGCCATTCAGCTCCAGGGGCAGTGGAAACCGACCGCGGCCAGCTATACCGGTCTTACCTACGCCTATTCGAGATTGCGCGGCAATGACCAGGGAGAATCGGCCGGCAGCGCCACCGTCCCGAACCAGCCGCTCCCACTGTACTACCCCGAATATCTCGGCTACGCCAATCGTCTGCCGACCGGCGTCCTGCCTGAGGACACCCCGCACAAGTTGAAGATGTGGGCCGGCTATGACTTCAGAATCGGCCACCTCGGCACGCTCAGCGCATCATTGCTGCAGACGTACGAGAGCGGCGCGCCCTATTCGGTCTCCAGCACGATCGATGCGACCGGCCGCACTGCAGGAACGTCGTATACCGGTCTTCCGGCGAACCCCGGCTACACCCTCTCGCAGATCGGAACATCGCACACATACTTCTTCAGCGGACGGGGAGTCCTCCGGGCCGATCCCCTCAACCGAACGGACACCACCCTGGTGTACGAGGTCCCCGTCACCCGTTTCTCATTCCGCCTCCAGGGAACGGTGACGAACGTGTTCAACAAGCATGGAGTGATCAATCCGGACACCACCGTCTTCACCCGCCGGACCTCCTCCACGCGTGGACTCAAGGCCTTCAACCCGTTCACTGAAACACCGGTCGAGTGCCCGAAGCAAAGCTCGTTCACATCGGCGGCGGCAGCCGTGGCGGCATGCACGGCGATGGGAGCCAACTACCAGAAGGCGGATACCTTCGGCCAGGCAATCGGCGTCAGCTCGTATCAGCAACCGAGGACGTATTCCTTCGCCGCCGGCCTGCGTTTCTGATTTCCCTTTCGCGCTCCGAAAAAGCCCCGGCCTCGCGCCGGGGCTTTTTTTTGCGATGAACGAACCGCGGCTCACCCCTGAACATTACGCGGGCGCGGGAGGCGGAGAGTAAGGCCCCCCGACTCGCGACTCCCGACCCCCGACTCCCGTTCCGCAAGGTCTCGCTTGCAACCGGAAGCCTCGGCGCGTAGGATGCGGCCTTTCCCGGAAATAGTGAGTTCACCGTCGGCCGTCCACCGCCGGTGAACCAAGGTCCGATGTTCGTTAACTGGAGCAGTCTGACGTTCGTTAACAGTGCCGAAGGTCTTTTGCCGGTCGCGCCCGCGCCGAGCCGGAAGCCGTTCGATGCGGCCAACCGGTGCGGCTGTTCAAAAGGTTGAATCAAGACACTTGTGAAATATCGACGGCAACAAAATTAAGTCTTTATCCAGCAGCAACTTGAGTTCCAAGGGTCTGTTTGCATAACTGGGTTCGTCCTATGCAGTGATCAGCGCAGTCCAACAGTAACTTTTTTGAGGGAAATCGAGGAGGAACGATGAAGCTACAACGATTTACGATCTGTTTCTTCCTGCTACTCCTGGTTGCAGCCGGCGCATTCGCGCAGGGCACGACTGGTGCGTTGACCGGAACGGTCTCGCAGGCAGGGTCTAATCTCCCTGGAGTGACGGTGACGGTCTCGTCGCCGGCGTTGCAGGGAACGCGTACCACGGTCACGAATGAGCAGGGAGACTACAGTTTCTCGGCCATTCCGCCGGGTAAATACAAGGTCACCTTCTCGCTGTCCGGCCTGACGGACGTCGTGAAGAACGCGCAGGTCAACCTCGTCGAGACCACGCGGGTCGACGCGGACATGAAGATGTCTGCCGTCACCGAAGCCATCACCGTCACGGCCAATCAGGCCACGGTCATGGAGACCCCGCAGATCCAGTCGAACTACAAGCAGGCCACGGTCAACCAACTGCCGACCGGACGCCAGCCGTTCCAGCAGGCGGCACTCTCGCCCGGCGTCACCAACGGCGTCAACGGCAACTCGATCTCCGGCGCGATGTCGTATGACAACCTCTATCTCGTGAACGGCGCGGTCGTGAACGAGAACCTCCGCGGCCAACCGCACCAGCTCTACATCGAAGACGCAATCCAGGAGACGACGGTCCTCACCGGCGGTGTCTCCGCCGAGTTCGGCCGCTTCACCGGCGGCGTGGTCTCGTCGATCACCAAGTCGGGCGGCAACGATTTCAGCGGCTCCGTCCGCGACTCACTCGACAATCCGAAGTGGACGGCCAAGAGCTTCTCCACGCAGCCGGACCCGATCGACCACACCAACAACACCTACGAGGAGACCCTCGGCGGCCGCATCATCCGCGACCGTCTGTGGTTCTTCGTCGCCGGTCGTCAGTCCAAGATCTCCTCACAACGCACGCTGTTCGCGATCTCGACACTGCCGAATCCGACCGTCGGCGCGTACGCCGTCAACCAGAGCTCGCCACGCCAGGAGTACAAGCTGACGGCGAACCTCACCCAGAAACACTCCATCGTCGGGTCCTACCTGACCAACAACGTCAAGGCCGACAAGAACTGCCAGATCGGCTGCCTCGACCTTCGCTCGATCAATACCGCGGGCGTCGAGAACCCGAACAACTTCAAGACCCTGCACTACAACGGCGTCATCACCAATAACCTGCTCATCGAAGGCGACTGGGCGAAGAAATACTTCGCATTCGTCGGCTTCGGCGGCAACACGCCGGCCCACCAGGCCAATCCCACCGCGGCCTACCTCGCCGAGGGAAGCCCGATCATCGACCAGGTCGTTACAGGCGCCACCGCCAACGCCCCGTACTTCTGCGGAAGCTGCGGCGCGGAGCTGCGCAACAACAAAGAGTGGGAAATCAAGGGACGTTACTTCCTCGGAACGAAGTCGATGGGCACTCACAACGTGGTGCTCGGCTACGACGACTGGGCGGAACAGCGGCTCTCGAACAACTTCCAGTCGCCGACCGACTTCCGTTTCGACTCCCGCGTCAAGGCACCGATCCAGATGCCCGATGGTACCGTTCAGATCGCACTCACGGGTGCTGCCAACGGAAGCGCCGACCGCTTCCTCTATTTCCCGGTCGCGTTCGCGTCGCTCGGATCGAACCTGAAGACGACGTCATCCTTCATCAACGACAAGTGGGACCTCAATCAGCACTTCACCTTTAACCTCGGCGCCCGTTATGACAAGAACAACGCCGTCGACAGCGCCGGCCACGGCGTTTCCAAAGACAGCGCCGTCAGCCCCCGCCTCGGCATCATCTTCGACGTCTTCGGCAATGGCCGTCTGCGCGTCGACGCGAACTACGGCACGTATGTCGGCCGTCTCGCCGAGACCGTTTCCGGTGGTGGTTCGGCCGCAGGCAACCCGGCCACGATTCGCTGGGCGTATGCAGGTCCGAGCACGGGATTTCTCGACTCCCGTACCGCTCTCCAGCAGGCTTTCCAGTGGTTCCTCGACAATGGCTTCACGAACCGCGCGATCATTTCGCAGGCCATTCCGGGCTTCAACGCCAAGCTGGTCGACACCGGAATCAAGTCGCCGAGCCAGAAGGAGTTCACCCTCGGCGCGGGAACGCAGATCGGCAAGGGCTACCTCCGCGCCGACTACATCCACCGCGACTGGCAGGACTTCTATGCCGGCTTCACGTCGCTGGCCATCGGCACCGTCATCAACCCGGCTACGGGCACGCCGTCCGACCTCACCCTGACCGGCAACTCCGACGTTCCGACCCGCAAGTACTGGGGCATGCAGTTCCAGGGTCAGTACCAGCTCCCGGCAGGCTTCGGCATCGGCGGCAACTACACCTACTCCAAGCTCACCGGCAACATCGAAGGTGAGACCACCGGCGGCGGCCCCGTCACGTTCGGTTCATCGAGCGTGGGCTACAAAGAGTTCCAGAACTTCAAGCAGAACGCCCCGATCGGGTTCCTGCAGCCGGATCAGCGTAACAAGGTTCGCGGATTCCTCACGTATGACCTCGGCACCCGCATCGGTCACTTCAACTTCGGCCTCATCGAGCGTTACGACTCGGGTACCCCGTTCTCTGCTTCGCAGGCCATCACCACGTGCGTGACCAATACCACCACGGGCGTCTGCGTTCCGTTCAGCGCGGCGTCCACCACCTACCCGGATGGCACACCGGTGCCGACTGACCCGGCCCACAAGTATGCAAACGCTCCGACGAGCGTGACCTACTTCTTCGGCAACCGCGGCCAGTATCACTGGGAACCCCTCAAGGCCAGCGACGTGGCGCTCAACTACGAGCTGCCGATCCACAACTTCGCCTTCTTCGCCAAGGCCGAAGTCCGCAACGTTTTCAATAACAAGGCGGCTCTCAGCGGCAACACGCTCGTCCTCACGAACGTGAACGGCGGCACGAATCCAGCCAACAAACTGCCGTATTTCGCAACGTTCAACCCGTTCAAGGACACCCCGAAGGAATGCCCGAAGGGTACGGCCCTGGCTGACTGCCAGGCAATGGGCGCGAATTTCCAGCTTGGCCCATCGTTCGGCGTGGTCGGCGGAACCGCTACCACCTTCTCGCAGAACGGCAGCATCCAGCTCCCGCGTACGTATCTCTACGCGATCGGCGCGCGCTTCTAGTCACCAGTTCCATCGGTTGTAACGGAAAGCCCCGGCTTCGGCCGGGGCTTTTTTGTCTCTCAATGCGGCAGGCCGAAGATGTAGTAGATGCCGCAGAGCGCCGCAAGAACGAGTGACCCGCCGCTGATCTCGCGCGGCTTGCCGGCCAGAAGCTTCATCAGCGGATAGAGCACCAGGCCCGCCGTCAGACCGTTGGCGATGTTGTAGGTGAAGACCATCATGGCGATGGTGGCAAAGGCCGGGACGAGCTCCGTCAGATCGTCGAAATCGATCTTGCGTACGGCATCGAGCATCAGCGCGTCGACGGCGATGAGCGCCGGTCCGTACGCAAAGCGCAACTGCTGCAGCGGCTCGACGAGCGGGATGAAGAAGAGCGACAGCGCGAAAAGAAGGCCGGTCGTGATCGCCGCCACACCCGTCCGCGCTCCTTCGCGGATGCCGACGGCTGATTCGATGTATGCGCCGCTGGTGGATGTGCCCAGGAGCCCGCTGAGGCAGCAGGAGATCGCATCGACCGTCATCGGCTTCTCGATCTCCGGAAAGTTCCCCTCCGCGTCGAGCATCCCGCCGGCCGCGCCGACGCCGACGAGCGTGCCGAGGGTGTCCAGAAAGCTCATCAGAAACAGGGTGAGCAGGATCGGCAGAAACGACAGGCGCAGAACGCCGCGGATATCGAGTTGCAGTGCGATCGGCGCGAGGCTGTAGTCGCCCGTGAACGGCAAGGCGAAGAGCGCCCGCGGCGCGTGACCGAAGCCGAGGAAGATCCCGGCGATGGCCGTGACGGCGATCCCGATGAGAATCGCGCCGCGCACACGCAGGCGCATGAGCGCCATCATTACGATGAAGCCCCCGATGGCCAGCAGCACCTGCGGGTTGTGCAGATTGCCGATCTTCACCGGCACCCCGCTCCCGCTCTCGACGATGCCGGTCTCCGTCAGTCCGATGAAGGCCAGAAAGAGGCCGATGCCGGCCGCGAAGCTGTACTTCAGGCTCTGCGAGATCGATTTCGCCAGCCAGCCGCGCAGCCCGACGAGGGTGATGAGGAGGAACAGCACACCGCTGACGAAGACGGAGCCGAGCCGCTGCTGCCAGGTGATCCCGAGCGCGGCCAGTCCATAGGCGATGAAGGCGTTCTCCCCCATGTACGGCGCCACCGCGATCGGCCGCCTGGCATAGAGGCCCATGAGGATCGAGCCGGCCGCCGCCACGACGATCGTGGCCACGGTGCTGGCGCCGGTCGGAAGTCCCGCCGCTTTTAGAATGGCCGGATTGACGACGATGATGTAGGCCATGGCCACGAAGGTCGTCGCGCCGCCGAGGATGTCGTTTCGCATGCGCGATTATTGCGCGGGGGGTTGTCTGCGGCTTCGCCGCGTTGTCTGCGTCGCTGCGCTCGCGTTGTCTACGCGCTGCGGCGCGCGTGGCCGGCTGGGGGTTACGCAGCTAATGTGGCACAGACACTCTTGTCTGTGCCCCGGCCGGAGCCGCCGCCGATGAGGGCTTGCGTCCTTGACTCTCGGCGAGAGTCCGGCACCGACAAGAATGTCTGTGCCACAACAATCCCGTCAGGAATGGCGCCAATCATCCACCAGCGAACTTGCAAATCCCCACGCCAGCGCTCCGCCACCGGCCACGCGCGCCGCAGCGCGCAAACAACGCGAGCGCAGCGACGCAGACAACGCGGCGCGAAGCAGCCGCAGACAACCGCGCCAGCCGTTACTCCGCCAGTATCCAGGCCAGCGCGGCGATCGCCGCCGTGTCCTGGGACAGCTCCTTCGGATCTACCTTGTCGAGCGTGTCGGCGTTGGTGTGGTGGTAGTCGAAATAGTGCAGCGGTTCCGGGACCAGGCCGAAGCCGGGCACGCCGGCTTCCGTCAGCGGACCGATGTCCGCTCCCGCCTCCTCGGCCACCTCGAAACGGTTCGACGACACCGCCGCCAGCGGCTTCGTACGCCCCTCCAGCGCCGCCAGCGCATCGCCCTTCAGCGTCGTCGTGAACCCGGTCGGCGCCGCGCCGCCGGCATCGGTCTCGATCGCGGCGATGTGCTTCTCTTTCCCGTGATCCTTTGCGTACTGCAGCGCGCCGCGGGAACCATTCTCCTCGTTCATGAACAGGACGGCCTGGATCGTGCGGCGCGGGCGGAGGTTCATCTCCTTCAGCAGCCGCATCGTCTCCATGACCATGGCCACGCCCGATCCATCGTCGATCGCGCCGGTAGCCAGGTCCCACGAGTCGAGATGCGCCCCGATGAGGACGATCTCCTCCGGCTTCTCGCTTCCGCGGATCTCGGCGATGACGTTCGCCGAGTCGACGTCCGGCAGCGTCTTCGGCGTCAGCAGCATGTGCATCCGCACGCGTTTGCCGCGCGCCAGAAGACGGTGCAGCAGCATGGCGTCCTCCGCCGTCAGCGCCGCGGCCGGGATCTTCGGCTGCTTGGGGTCGTAGCGCAGCGCGCCCGTGTGCGGCGTACGCAGCGACGCCGATCCGACCGAACGGATCACGATCGCTTTCGCCCCGTACTCCGCGGCCCTGCTTGCGCCGGCGCCGCGGAAGGCCACGGCGATACGGTAGGCCTCGAAGGCGCGGTGCGCGCGCACGAGATCCATGTCCATCGGGTTGTTGTAGAAAACGATCCTGCCGCGCAGCTTGGCCGTGCCCAGCGTCTTCAACGCATCGAACGAATCGACCTCGACGACGTCCGCCGTGATGCCCGACGGCGGCGTGGCCACGCTGCCGCCGATGGCCGTGAGCACGAGGTTCTGATTCGCCGCCGACAGCAGATGGGCCTCCTCCCGCCCGCGCACCCAATGCGGTACCTTCACCGGCTCGTTCGACACCGGGATTCCCCACTCGCGGAACTGCCGCGTCGTCCACCGCACGGCCAGCGCCGCCCCTTTCGATCCCGTGAGCCGCGCGCCGATGTCGTCGGTGAGATGGCTCAGCGTCTCGTACGCGCGCGCGCTCTGCAGCTCACGCGCGATGATGGTTTCAGCGGTGGATTGCGCGAACGCGGGAATGGCGACAAGCAGAAGCAGAAACGCGGCGATCGTTTTCATCGCCGTGTATTCTCTACGAAAGAGTTGCTGGGTTGCTAAGTTGCTGGGTTGCTGGGTTGCTGGGGTACCTAGCAACCTAGCAACCTAGCAACCCAGCAACTCTCTCCTACACCTCTTCCGTATCGATCTGTGCCCGCTGCAGCGACCCCGAGTAGTCGACATAGATCGACTTCCATTCGCTGAAGACGTCGATGCCGGCGATGCCGGCTTCGCGATGGCCGTTGCCGGTCTGCTTCGTCCCGCCGAACGGCAGATGGACCTCGGCGCCGATGGTCGGGGCATTGACGTAGAAGATCCCCGTGTACATGTCGCGCATGGCCACGAAGGCCTTGTTGATGTCGCGGGTGTAGATCGACGACGACAGGCCGTACTTCACGCCGTTGCCGATGTTGATGGCCTCCTCGAGCGAATCGCAGCGCATCACCGCCGTCACCGGTCCGAAGATCTCCTCCTGCGCGATGCGCATGCCGGGAGTGACGTCCGCAAAGACGGTCGGCTGATGGAAATGACCCTTGCTGTAGCCGCCATCGGTCAGCGCCGCGCCGCCGGCGGTGACGGTCGCCCCCTCGTCTTTTCCGATCGTCACGTACTTCGCGATCGTGTCGATCTGCGAGGCGGAAATGTTCGGCCCCATGTCGATCTGCGGATCGAGGCCGTTGCCGACGCGCAGCGCCTTGGCTCGCGCCGAGAGCTTCTCCACGAACGCATCGTAAATCTTGCGATGCGCCACGATGCGCGACGCCGCCGTGCAGCGCTGGCCCGCCGTGCCGAACGCACCCCAAAGCGCGCCGTCGACCGCGAGATCGACGTCCGCGTCGTCCATCACAAGGATGACGTTCTTGCCTCCCATCTCCAGGTGGACATGTTTGAACTGCGGCGCGCAGGCGACGGAGATCTCGCGGCCGACGTCGGTCGATCCGGTGAACGAGATCACCGCCACCTTCGGGTGTTTCAGCATCGGCTCGCCGACCGCTTTACCTCCGCCGGTCACGACGTTCCACACGCCCTTCGGCAGTCCCGCCTCTTCGAACGCCTCGGCAAGCATGACCACCGAGAGCGGCGTCTGCGATGCCGGCTTGATCACCACCGTGTTGCCGCAGATCAGCGCCGCCATCCCTTTCCACGCCGGGATGGCGATCGGAAAGTTCCAGGGCGTGATCAGCCCGGCCACGCCGAGGGGCATGCGCACGGCCATATTGAACTTGTTCGGGAGCTCGGAAGGGGTGGTCACGCCATGCAGACGGCGCCCCTCGCCGGCCATCAGGAAGGCCATGTCGATCGCTTCCTGCACGTCGCCGCGCGTCTCCTGCAGCACCTTCCCCATCTCGCGCGTCATCTCGCGGGCGATCGCTTCCTTGTCCCGCTTGAGAATGTTGCCAACCGCGTAGAGATAGTCCGCGCGGAGCGGCGCCGGCGTGAGCCGCCACGCCTGAAAGGCTCGGTCCGCGGCATCGACCGCCGCGTTCAGATCGTCCGCGTTCGACTCCTGAAAGGTTCCGATGAGGTCATCGCCATCGGCCGGATTCCTGTTCTCGAACGTCTTTCCGCTCGATGACGCAACCCACTGGCCGTCGATGTAGTTCTTGTAGTCGCGCGTATCGCGCAGACCGGTGTTGGACATGTGTTCCTCCTGGAAAAGCAGAAGGCAGAAGGCAGAAAGCAGAAGTGGAAACCAAAACCGGCTCCACTTCTGCCTTCTGCCTTCTGCTTTCTGCCTTCTTCTACTTCTTCGCCGTCTCCGCGTTCGCCGCCGGTTTCGCCGATCCCATATCTACCGACCCGCGGAACCGCGCGCCCTCGGCGACGACAATCTTCGGCGCCTTGATGTTCCCGTCGACGGTGGCGCTGGCCACGAGCTCGACGCGATCATCGGCGGAGACGTCGCCGGTGAGCTTCCCCTCCACCGTCACGTTCTTCGCATGGACGGTGGCCTCGATGCGCGCCTTCGTGCCGATCCGAAGCTCCCCGGTGAGATTGATCTTGCCGCGAACCATCCCCTCGATCAGGACCGGTTCCGAGCCGGTGACCGTCCCGTCGATGGTTACATTCGGACCGAAAAATGTACCGTTGTGTGAGACCTGCGGCTCCGCGCCGCGGGCTTGTGGAGTCGTCTCTTTCGATGAAAAAAGCGCCATGGGGCCGGAAGCATAACGTAGGTCGGGCTCGATGCGGTTGCGCGGTGTTCGGATGCTTGGCTGCTCGGTTGCTGAGTTGCTTGGTCTCGGGGTAAGGGATTCGAGAGCCTTGAATCGTTCCCTCGAGAGCCTCACCACTCCCTTCGTCGAGAGCCCTTCTCCCCCCACGGTTTCTTGTGGGGGGAGAAGGTGCCGAAGGCGGATGAGGGGGGCGCTTTACGAGATATCAGCGATTTACCGACGCTGGTCCGAGAACGCTCGAAGGCGCGCGAATGACGTCCTCGTGAAACGCCCCCTCATCCGCCTTCGGCACCTTCTCCCCCAGCTGAAAAGCGCTGGGGGAGAAGGACTCTCGATTGGAGGTACTCCCGAGAACGAACCACTCGCACAACCGCGAGACCGCGTAACCCCGAGACCGCGAAACCGCGCTCGTCACAAATCCGTTTCGCCCACCGGCCTCACGTGCGCCACGCGAAGTGCTGCATTACACTTCGCCGCGCCATTCAACGCCCGATGCATCGGGTCGTAAGGTGCCCGGAGGGAGTCCTGAGCGTGAGACGTTTTGCAGCGATACTGACGATTGCTGCCCTTGCAGCGTGCAAAGGCAGCGGCAACAAAAACGAACAATACCGGACGGAAAAAGTCGACCGAGGAACCGTCACCATGACGGTGACCGCAACGGGAACGCTGTCCGCCGTCACCACCGTACAAGTCGGCAGCCAGGTATCGGGCGTCATCGCCCGGCTCTACGCCGATTTCAACAGCCGCGTCACCAAAGGCCAGCTCCTGGCCGAGCTCGATCCGACGCCGTTCCAGCAGCAGGTCGAACAACGCCAGGCCGACGTCACCAAGTCCCGCGTCGAAGCGGCCAATTCCAGGATCAGCTACGACCGGCAATCGCGCCTGGCCAAGGCCGGACTGGCGGCGCAGGCGGACCTCGACTCCGCGCGCGCCGCCTACGAGGGCGCCAATGCCCAGGTCCAGCAATCGGTGGCCGCGCTCAACCAGGCGCTGACCAGCCTCAAATACACCAAGATCATCTCGCCCATCGACGGCATCGTCGTCGACCGGCAATACGACGTCGGCCAGACCGTCGCCGCATCATTTCAGGCGCCGACGCTCTTCTCCATCGCCCAGGATCTGACCAAGATGCAGGTGCAGGCGGACGTCGACCAGTCCGACATCGGCCGCATCGCCGTCGGGCAGACCGCCCGCTTCACCGTCGACTCCTATCCCGATCAGGAGTTCCGCGGACGCATCTCGCAGATCCGGCTCAACGCCACCGTCAGCCAGAACGTCGTCACCTATCCGGTCATCATCGAAGTCCCCAATCCTGACGAGAAGCTGCGTCCGAAGATGACCGCCAACGTCACCATCGACGTCGCCAGCGTGCGCGACGTGCTCCGCATCGCCAATGCCGCGCTTCGATTCAAGCCCGACACCGCCGTACCGGGAGCCAAACCGGCCACCGGCTCCGCCGGCCGCAACGCGCAGGCGACCACCCAGACCACGGAGACCACGCAGACGGTCGAAACGACGCAGACCGCCCAGGCCGGGACCGCCACGACTTCCGGCGGTCCCACTCCCGAACAGCGCGCGCGTTGGCGCAACCGGATGCAGAACGGGCAGACCTCCACGGCGACAGGCGGCCTGAGTCCCGAAGAGCGCGCCGCACGCTGGGGCAACCGCGCCTCCGGCATGGGCGGCGCCGCCGGCGCGCTCGGAGGAGCGCCGGCCATGCGCAAACGCCCGCAGACGGTCTACATCCTCGGTGCCGACAACAAGCTCAAAGCGGTCGAGATCCGCACCGGCATCACCGACGGCCACTACACGCAGGTCCTCTCCGGCGATCTGAAGGAAGGCGACAACATCGTCGTCGGCCTGGCCACCTCCAAGGTCGAATCGAATCCTCCCCCGGGCGGCGGCCCGATGGGCGGCCAACGTCCGGGCGGCGGCAGAGGCGGACGGTAGTGTCGAAAAAGGTAATCGAGATTCACGGCCTCACGAAGGTCTACGCCATGGGTGAGGTCGAGGTCCGCGCGCTCGCGGGCGTCGACCTCCTCGTCGATGAAGGCGAATTCCTGGCCGTCATGGGGCCGTCCGGCTCCGGCAAATCGACGCTGATGAACATCCTCGGCTGCCTCGACCGGCCGACGGACGGAACGTACCTGCTCGACGGCGTCGACGTCTCCACGCTCAATCGCGACGAGCGCGCCGTCATCCGCAACGCCAAGATCGGATTCGTCTTCCAGAGCTTCAACCTTCTCCCGCGCACCTCGGCGGCCGAGAACGTCGAGCTCCCGCTCATCTACGGCGATCTGGGATGGTCGCGCGCGGAGCGCCACAAAGCAGCGATGGATGCGCTTTCCCGCGTCGGCCTCAAAGGACGCGAGCACAGTCACTCCTCGCAACTCTCCGGCGGCCAGCAGCAGCGCGTGGCCATCGCACGCGCCCTGGTCACCAATCCGGCCATGCTTCTGGCCGACGAGCCGACAGGGAACCTCGACTCGCGCACGTCGGAAGAAATCATCGGCATCTTCCAGTCGCTGAACGACAGCGGCAAGACCGTCGTCCTGATCACCCACGAGCCGGACATCGCCCAGCACGCCAAGCGCGTCGTCACCGTCCGCGACGGCGTCATCCAGAACGACGAGACGATCCAGCAGCATCGCGTCGACGTTCGCGGGATCGCACCGCCCGTCGCCCCAATCGCCGCGGAGGCCACCCGATGAAAAGCTCAGTCATGCGCATCAGCAACATCACCATGGTCGGTCTGCGGGCCATCGCCCGCAACAAGATGCGCTCCTTCCTCACCGCCCTCGGCATCATCATCGGCGTCGGCTGCGTCATCGCCGTCGTGGCCATCGGCAACGGCGCCACCAAGTCGGTCGAGAACACCATCAACTCCCTCGGCACGAACTACATCATGCTCTTCCCCGGGGCGGCCACATCGAGCGGCGCCCGCATGTTCACCGGCAACTCCACCCTCACCGCCGACGATGCCGACGCCATCAAGGCCGAGTGCCCCGCCGTCGCCTACGTCTCACCGACCGTGCGCGCCGCCGCGCAGGTCGTTGCCGGAGAGCTCAACTGGGGAACATCCATTCAAGGGGTGAGCGTCGACTACCCGCTCATCCGCTCCTGGAACGTATCGCAGGGAACCTTTTTCAGCGATCAGGACGTGAAGAGCGCCTCCAAGGTCTGCATCCTCGGCACCACCGTCGCCGAGAATCTCTTTCCGGACGGCCAGGCCGTCAACCAGATCGTCCGCATCAAGAATGTTCCCTTCAAAGTCCTCGGCGTGCTCGAGAAAAAGGGCGGCAACATGATGGGCCAGGATCAGGACGACACCATCATCGCCCCCTACACCACCGTCATGAAGCGCCTCTCCGGCAAGACCAAGATCGACATGATCCAGCTCTCCGCCGTTTCCGCCGACCAGGTGCAGCAGGCGCAGAACGAAATCGACGCCGTCCTTCGCCAGCGCCATCGCATCGCCCCCAACGGCGACGCCGATTTCCAGATGCGCTCGCAGGAAGAGATCGCCCAGGCATCGGGCGCGCAAACGGCGATCCTGCGCGTGCTGTTGCTGGTCATCGCAGGAATCTCTCTGCTCGTCGGCGGCATCGGCATCATGAACATCATGCTGGTGTCGGTCACCGAGCGGACGCGCGAGATCGGCATCCGCATGGCCATCGGCGCCAAGGGACGTCACGTACTGCTGCAGTTCCTGTTCGAGGCAGTGACGCTAGCCATCGTCGGAGGCGCTCTCGGCATCGCCCTCGGCATCGGCGCCTCGATCGGCGTCAAGCGCTTCCTGCAATGGCCGATCGTGGTGACACCCGCCTCGGTCGCGCTCTCGTTCGGCGTCGCCGCCTTCGTCGGGATCTTCTTCGGCTACTACCCTGCCCGCAAAGCCGCCAAGCTCGATCCGATCGACGCCCTTCGGTACGAGTAAGCCGACATCAAAAGCTTTTTAGTTCGGCTCGACCGAGAGTGTTTGATCGTCAAGATCGAGCACCTTCGTGTCGCACTCGATCGCCGGAGCATTCGGCATCCGCGTCAGCGCCACCTCGCGCACCATGGCAACGAGCTGAGGGACGTCGAAAGGCTTCCGGATGATGCCATGGACGAGGTTGGGTGCCACGTGGCGGACCATGGCGTCATCAAAAGCGGTCATCACGAAAATGACCGTGCGCGACTCCGGAACCAGCTCATGAAAGGCCTGAAGGAACTCGACGCCATTCAATGCCGGCATCATCAAATCGAGCAGGATCACCGCGTACTCGGACGCGCGCACGAGCTCGAGCCCCTCGGCACCGTTGACCGCGGCATGGACGTCGAACGGCTCACGTCGTAATGCCGCAATCAGCAGGGCGCGGATAGCGTCATCATCCTCCACCACCAGGATCTTCGGGGGCTGAACCATATTGTACGGTTTCGGCATGCGGATTCGGCGCCAGCTCTCGGAAAGGTCCACCTTAGCGCGCAAAACTGCGCTCGCTTTTTGCATGAAACGCAATCGGGATAGGTGACCGAATGAAACAGATATGTGAGGAGATTCGCGTCTACGAAGGGTTGGCGGAGCGCACCGGTGAGCTGATGGAGCTTCGCGGGCTGAAAGCGCACACCAACGGCTGCACCAGCATGCGCGACCTGGTCCGCAAGTACAGAATCCTTGGCGACGGTCTCTTTTATATTCCGAAGGGCAACTGGCCCGTGGGCGAGCGAGCCGTTTCACTCGACAATGTGAAGTGGATCGGGCTCGACCGTACATTTCAAGCCCGCCAGCGATTCGCCCCCCCAGATTAGCAGACGATAAATCGTAACCGGCCAACAGTACCGTTCGCCACTCGCCGCTGAGTCCGCATTGAGACTCATTCCCGGCCCCTCTGTTGCAACGTCTTTTCACACGATGGCTTCATGCAGGGCTTCCATGCAGGGAGGAGCCACGGAGGAAAGACCCATGAAAAAACTCGCACTCGTACTGCTGCTTCTTCTGGCGTTCCTGCCGATCGAAGCGAAAGCGTTCAATAGTTACGACAACAGCGATGTGCTCTCCTATGTCGCCATGCCGCTCGCGGTGTCCGCCGTATGTGACGTCCGAGGAGTGCAAACCGATCGGGTGGGAGAGCTGGTCACCTACATGGATCAGGCGAACGTTCCCCCGGCGGACTTCATCGACGTATTCCGCTATGTTCCGGTAGCGCTTGTATTACGCACCGACAACCGGCCTGATTTCGTGGAATGGGTCCACGGAGAAGTCGACCGCGGCATCGTGGGCGAGGCACTCGTTACGTCGATGGAATCGCGGCTGCGAACCTACGACAACTATGTGCCAGCCGCCAGTTACCGCATACGCCGGCACTTCGTCCGCGAGCCGTATGCGTATGCCTACGAGCCTGACTATGTTCCGGTCGAGATCCGAAGGCACTGCGACCGCTTGATCCTCGACCCGCTCACGCTGGTGGAAATGCCGTTGGCCGTCGTCGACGTCTACGATCTCGGCGTCCCCTACGACCGCGTCAGCAGTCTCGTCGTCGAATTGAACCTCGGCGATGTTCCTCCGGTGCAATTCGTCGAATTGATGCGCTATGCGCCGGCCGCCCTTGTCATCAACGGCGGCTACTACGGGCAGCCTGACTTCGTCCAATACGTGCGTACGCAGCGCATCGACGGACTCACCGGCGACCCGTTTGTGCAGACCGTCAGCCGGCAATTGCAGGTTTACGGCGTCACCCCGCAGATCGATTATGGCTCGCCGTATTACGGGAACCAGTCCTATTACGCGCCGCAGGTGGTCCAGAATTACGTTCCGCCTGTCGACCCAGCGTTTGTCCCGGCGGTCGTTCAGTCACGTGTGACGACGAACTTCGCCGCCGCGCGCACGACGTTCAACCAACCGGCTCCCGCGGTGGTGGCCCCCTCTCAGGTGCAACGTCTGCTCGCCTCTCCCGATAGCGGAGCGGTCGTTGCCAACCCAGGCCAGGCACGCCGCGAGCTCGCCCGTGCGAACAGAGCGCAGCGCGAGGCTCCGATCGCCGCGGTACCGCCGCCGTTTGCCGGCGCATTCGCTGCGCCCGGAAGGATCGAGAGCCACGGCAATCGTGGGATGGCCGGGCAGCAACCGGTCGTTTCGGCTCCCGTCGTCGAAAGCGCGCACCGCGGCAATGGCCGAGGACACGGAAGGCAGTCCGCTCCCGTGCTGACGCCGATGATCTCGTCCGCACCGGCCTCGGTTAACGAGGGGCATGGACACGGACGTGGCCACGCCGCCGCTGCCGCGCCGCCGTTTGTCGCCGCACCCGAAGCGCCTCGCCATGAACATGGACGCGGCCACACCGCGGCTCCGTCGTTCGTTCCGGCGCCAGCCGCGACACCGGCAACGCCTGAACATGGGGCTGAACATGGGCCTGAACATGGACACGGCCGCGGTCACGGCGGCCCGCCTGCGTTTGTGGCAGCTCCCGCTCCGGCGCCTGCGATGGCGCCGGCACCCGCACCGCAGCCTGTCATGAGAGAAGAACACGGCCACGGCCACGGTCACGGCCAGCAGGCCGTCGTTGCAGCACCAGGACAGCCGGCTGCCGCCGCGCCACAGGGGCAGCCGCCCGCCGGGCCTCCCGGCCAGGAAAAGAAGAAAGGAAAGGGGAAGGACCAATGAGAAGACTACTCACATCCTCGGCCATCGTGATGCTCGTTCTCGCCGCGGGTTGTAAGAACAACAACCCTTCATCGACGGCGGCATCCTCCGGAAGCTACAACGCCACCACGACCTCCGCGCAATCATCGGCGCCGGCCGCATCGCTCTCGCCCGAGCAACTCGGCACCCTCGGCGCGCAGATCAAGAAGCAGCCGAACGACGCGGACAAGATCCTCGCCGATCATGGCCTCAACGAACAGCAGTTCGCCGCCGCCGTGCGCAAGGTCAGCGAGAACCCCGCCGACGCCAAACGTTACGCGACCGCGTACAAGAGCGCGAGCTGAGTCGGGGTTGCGCGGTCTTGGGGTTTTGCGAGGTCTCGCGGTGTTGGGTCAGTTTGCACCGCGAGACCGCGTAACCACGAGACCGCGCGACCGCAACCACTGCGCATACGCTTTGCACAGCCGTTCGAAATGACTCGAACCATCCGGCTCTCCATCCTTCTCCTTCTCGTTCCCATCGCCCTCGCCGCCCAGTCCGGCGTCTGGGGGCTGCGCGGCATCAGCCAGAAATTTCTCGTCGACGGGAACTTCATCATCGACGTCGACGGAGCAGGATTCTCGGTTTACGACGTCAGCGCCCCCAACAGCGTCCGCCGGGTTTCCAGGATCGAGACGAATGACGAGAGCATCGACGGCTCGATCTCCGGCAACGACCTCGTCGTCTCCACGCGAAGCGCCATCGAGCGCTACACGATCAACACCGACGGAACGGCCGTTCAGACGATGCATGCGCCGGTCGCTGGCGTGACCATGATCGCCTGGAACGGAAAGTTCGTGGCCGGCCGTACTCCCAGCGGCATCCTGATCTGGCGTCCCGCCGGCGACGGCACGCTCCCCAACACCGGCGCCTTTCCCACCACGGGAACGATCAAGTCGATGGCTTGGAAGGGCGATGCCCTTTTCGTGGCCATCGCCGACATCGGGATCAAGATCGTCGACGGCAACACCTCGCAGGAGATCAACTACATCCCCGAGCCATCGCGGTCGCTGGCCATTAGCGGAAACAACCTCTATTCCGCATCGGGAGGCGACGGCGTCGCCGTCATCGACGTCAGCAATCTCGCGGCGCCGGTCATCACCGGCCGTACGCTGGCCGGCACCCTCAACCTGCAGAACATCGCCGTCGCCGGCACGCGCGTCTTCGCCGAGGAGCCGCCGAACCGCATCCACGTCATCGACGCGTCGTCCGCCACGCCGCGAGAGGTAGCGACGATGACCGAGCCCGCCCAGGCCATGGCCGCCTCCGGAGACCGCCTCTTCGTCTCCGGCCCGACGTTCACCGGCCTGGTCAACGACATCTCCGACAGCGGAAAGCCGCTCCGCGTCTTCAATCTGGCCAACCCCGCCACGCCAGTTCTGACCGCCGAGGTCGACGACGCCAACGGAGCGCTGGCCGGCGTGGCCACGAACGGCTCGCTCGCCTTCGTCAGCGATCCGCCGTTCTTCCGGGTGCTCGACGTCTCCACCACGCAGTCGCCGCGGGAGATCGCCTCGCTGCGGATCGACGGCTTTCAGCCGCACGTCAAGAGCATGGGCACGCAGGCGGTGCTCTACGGCACCGGCGACGTCCAGCTCATCGATCTCGCCGATCCGTACCACCCCAGGGTCGTGAAGACCTTCCACTCGCTCGGCCACAGTCCGAGCTACGCCGATTTCGTCGCCACCGGAATCCTCGAGGGCAACTCCTTCACCGGCCTTCACCTCGTCGACTTCTTCAACTTTCCGGAGCCAGGCATCGTCAACGCGTTCAAGATTCATCCCATCAACGTCGTCGCCAATGGCGGCCACTGGGCTTACGTCAGCCTCGGCGCGATCTTCGGAGTCTTCAGCTATCCCGCGCCGAACGTAGGAATCCACGTCCAGGACATTCAGGCCACCGCGCTCGATATGGCCTTCGCACCGGCGACGGGCAACCATCCCGACGCTCTCATCGTCCGTGGCGACGACCTGCTCGTCTTCACCCTTGCCGACCCCGCCAACCCGATCCAGGTCGGTTTGATCTCCATGCCGCCTCCCGGTCCTCTCGCCGCCTTCGGCAACTCGGTCCTGATCGGCAGCCCCGGAACGTTGACGCGTATGGACATCACCAATCTGAGCAACCCATTCCTCGATACGACCACCATGCACGTCGTCGCGCCCCAACAGATGGCCACGGCCAACGGCAAGGTCGTGGTTGCCGACCGCTACAGCATCCGCGTTTTCGGACCGCAGACGGCGGCGCCACCACCCCCGCCACCGTTCCGGCGGCATGGAGTGGTGCACTAGCGCATTTCTCACACGCTCAACACGCTCACTTGAATTGTTCCCTCGAGAGCCTTGCCACTCCCTTCGTCGAGAGCCCTTCTCCCCCCGCGGTTTCTTTGCGGGGGGAGAAGGACTCTCGATGTTAAATCTTCTTGTCGCGCGCAGAAACCGGTGCCTCTGTGGTTAGAGGTGTCCCCGCGCTTCGGTCGCCCAGGACGAGCTGGAATCGACTTCGAGATAGCGAAGCCACCCCTTCCGCGCCTCGGCTGTCTGCCCCAGGTGCTCGAGGATCAGTGCGCGGTTGAAGAGCGCCTCGGCTGACTTCGGATCGAGGCGCAGGGCACGATCGGCGGCGGCCAGCGCCTCGGGGAGGAGCGACGGCCGCTGCAACTCCACGGCGGCGGCGTAACGAGCCGCGGCAAGGTCGCTCCAGACGTGAACGTCATTCGGCGACTGCTCTGCGACGGTGCGCAGGCGATCGACGGCCGCAGCCGGTTGATCGACCAGCACCAGGGCGATGCCCGCCGCGTGCTGTGCCGGTTCCGAACCGTCGCGCTGTGCGCGCGCGATGGCATCACCCGCGGCCCCGCCGAGCTTCAGCCGCTCGGCATCCACTTCGGACTCTGTCGAGCGCATCGGCCCGCGATAGGGAGCCCAGGCGAATCCGGAGAGGCGCGGTTCAGTCATACGCGCCGACACAGGCGCGAGGGCCACCAGCCTGGACATCGCGTCATCCCGGCGGTGAAGCAGAGGAAAGACGATGACCGCGATGAGTACCGCCGCCGCGACGGCGGCCATCCACCAGCGCGATTCGCTCCGCGCGCGCCGACCGCTCCAATCGCGTCCAATGCTCCGCTCTTCCTCGAGATGCGCGTTTGCGGAGAGAACAGCGGCCATGCAGTCGCTGCAGGTTTCGATGTGCGCGAGCACGTCGTTCCGGGTTGAAGCGTCAATCTCGCCGCTGGCGAAAAGCGCCAGGGTCTCGTCGGTCGGGCACGTACTCACTGCATGGGTCAATTGTCAGCCTCCACATCATCGGTGTGACGGCCCGATCCGTTTTTCCCGTCCCGCAGGCCGAAATCGAAAGATTCCGCTCCCCCGGCGCTGATCAGCTCCCCGACCGTGGCCGCATCGACTCCCTCCCGCTCCAGGGCCTCGCGGAGCTTACTCATCAGCGCTTCGATCCGGCGATACAGCGGGCGCTGCGGCACGCCGAGGAGGCGCGCCGCGTCGGCGATGCTGAGCTCGGCGCCGAAATGAAATCGGATCAGCATCCGATCCTGGAGCGGGAGCGTGGCCATCGTCCCCCGCACCACCCGCGCGGCGCGCTCGGAGATCCTCCGCGCATCGGCTTCATTCGCACGGGAATCGGCGGCGTCCGGCGCAACGAATTCATGCTCGTCGTCCATGAGTGGGACCAGCCGCGGGCGCGCGAAGCGCAGGGGCAAGCCCTCGGCGAGCGCGCGCGCGCCTTTCCCGTCCAGCGACGGATCGACGTTCCGAACGATGGCCACCGCTTCGTCGAGAGAGCGCCCGTCGCGCACCATCAGTTTCTCGAGCAGCACCGCCGACGCGCCGCTCCGCTCCGCTTCCGCCGACGGACGCCAGCGCCCTCGGAGACGCGTCCACTCGCGCGACAACATCCGCTGCACGACCACCGTGAGAAATGCGCCCAGCGGCGCCCGTCCTTCGTAGCCGCGCAGGATCGCGTAGTCGTTCTCGATCAGGGCCAGCTTCACGATCGAGGCGAAGTCCTCGGCATCGGGGCCATGGAGTCCCGCGCGGCGGCACACGCCCCCAATGACACGCTCCACGAGCGCCAGATTCGCTCGAAACAGCTCCTCGGCGGCATTTGGGATGGAATCAGGATACCGGAAAAATTTAAGGAAGCGTGGAAAAACGCTCGGACACGTCGCACCCCCTCTTCGAATCGCAAAGCCGGCAAAGCTCGAAACAGACCTTATGCAGAGAAAGAGAGGGCCACCATGAATACCACTCGGAAACTTTTCCTATCCACACTCGCAGCCGCTGTCGTTCTGCTGTCCACCGTGTCCGTCCGCGCCGAGCAGCCGGACAAGTACACACGGCCGCATGAGCCGTTCACGGCCTATGGCATGCAGGTGCGGATGTCACTCATCAATCCAATCGACAACACGTGGCAAAAAGGCGTTCAGCCTACGGTGTTCCAGGAAATCGCACCCTGCCGCCTGTCGTCGACGCTGAATGCCGATCGTTATGACATGCCGTGGGGCGGGACGTCCTATCGCCCCAATGAAGCGCGTTTTTATCGGAGCAGCGGCGTGCTCGAAACCCCGCTGTTCGTCGATCCCTGCTCGGAAGCCATTCCGGTCGAGGCCATCGGCATCGTCGGCCGTTTCACCGTGACACCCGGCGACGGCGACGGCGAGGTTCACATTGATTCGACACAACCGGCCAGCCCGTATGCCACGACCGTGTTCAAGTTCAGAAAAGGCGAAGTGCTGATGTTCGAAGCCGGCGTCCTGTTCGGTCCCGGCGGCACCTTCGGCGTGCAGACGTGGAACGCCGGCGCGGACGTGACCATCGACGTCCTGGGATACCTGCTGCCCGACCCGGCACCCGCCGGTGCGAAAGGCGACAAGGGCGACAAAGGGGATACCGGAGCCACAGGCGCACAGGGCGAACAGGGCCTCCAAGGCATCAAAGGCGACACCGGCGCCACGGGCGCGAAGGGCGATCAGGGCCTGCCGGGCGTCAAAGGCGATACCGGTGCCACCGGCGCGAAGGGCGATCAGGGTGTCGCAGGCGTTAAAGGCGACACTGGTGCCACCGGCGCGAAGGGCGATCAGGGTGTCAAAGGCGATACCGGAGCCGCCGGCGCGAAGGGCGACCAGGGTGTCAAAGGCGACACCGGAGCCACCGGTGCCAAGGGCGATCAGGGACTCCAGGGCATCAAAGGCGATACTGGCGCCACCGGCGCGAAGGGCGATACCGGACCGCAGGGTGCAATCGGCCCGATCGGTCCCGTAGGTCCAGCGGGACCTGCCGGCGCGAAGGGCGATCAAGGCCTCCAAGGCGTCAAAGGCGACACCGGAGCCACCGGCGCGAAGGGCGATCAGGGACTCCAGGGCATCAAAGGCGATATTGGCGCTACGGGCGCGAAGGGCGATATCGGACCGCAGGGTGCAGTCGGCCCGATCGGTCCCATGGGTCCGGCAGGGCTTCCCGGCGCGAAGGGCGACCAGGGCCTCCCAGGCGTCAAAGGCGACATCGGAGCCACCGGCGCGAAGGGCGATCAGGGACTCCAGGGCGTTAAAGGCGACACCGGCGACACCGGCGCGAAGGGCGACACCGGACCGCAGGGCGCAATCGGCCCGATCGGTCATGACGGTCCAGCGGGACCTGCCGGCCCGACTGGCGATACCGGACCGCAGGGCGCAATCGGCCCGATCGGTCCTGTAGGTCCAGGGGGACCTGCCGGTCCGAAGGGCGACAAGGGCGACAAGGGCGACCCGGGTACCGGCCTCACCGTAACCAAAGGAAACGGCTGCTACCCGCCGGGCAACAACGCCAACAATCAGGTCACCGTGAATGACGCTTCCGTGCACCCGTCCAGTGTTGTGATTCTCACCTACACCGACGCCGGCTCCAATGGAAACGCGCTGGCGCTCACGGGCCAGGGCGAGGGGTACTTCCAGACCACCGGCAGCCCGAACACCTGCTTCCAGTACGCCGTCTTCAACATGGCGCAGTAGCGAGAGAGGGCGCGACGTTCGCGGCCCGCGGCGTAACCCGCCGCGGGCCGCTTTTCATAAGGAGATCATGGCCATGCTCAACATTCCGCCCAGAACAGTCGTGCAGTTCGTGCATGACATTCTCTTCCTGAGTATCGTCAGACTCAAAAACGGAAGACAAGTCCTCGGATTGACGTCGAGACCAACCGACTGGACCATTCCTTTCACGGAAACCGTCACCGGCCTCCCCGATCGACTCAAATTGGTGGGAACCACGCCGGCGGGCAATCGGGAGACGCAGTGGGTCAGGGAGGCGGACAACCTGATCCACGTCATGCCGAGCGCGGACCAGAACACGTTCGTCGTCCATTTCGTCAATGGCTTATCAACGGGATCATCAAGGGGCTCATCATCGGGATCATCAACGGCCTGCACGCTCATGGCCGGGAGCAGCCCGGACTCCTTCTTCGCCATCCGCCCGCGGGATGGCAAGTACGTGGTTCAGATCGTGAACGACCGGCCCGATGCAACGCGTTTCAACATCCTCTTCCAGTCCCACGCGGATCAGTCTCTTGATCGTTTCTCAGGATTGGTCGCTCGCGAGCCGGTCACGCCGGTTTCGAGGACTGCAACGTGATCGCGATCGGGATTCCGACGAGCGCGGGAAGCCAGAACGAGATCAGCCTGTAGGTGAGAACGGCCACGACGGCGACGCTTGCCGGGACGCCGAGGCCACCATACAACGCGATCATCGCCACCTCGACGACGGCGATTCCGCCGGGCAGAAAGCTGGCCCGGCCGAGGAGCATCGGTACGCCGTAACCGGCCAGCAGCAGCATGAAGTGCAGGGAGTGACCGGCGGCGAGGAAGGCATACCGCAGACAGAGAAGGTCGAACACCACCTGCATCAGCGAGCAGGAAGCCGGCCGCAGCCAGCCGCCGTGCCTCATCTCCTTCCACGTTTCGGCCGAGTTCTCCACCGTCGCGGTCAACCCCGAGCTATCCCATTGCGGCCGGAACCGCTTCACGATCCGCGACACGTTTTTCGAGATGGCCCGCATCCAGTCATTGCGGGCCAGGAGGACGATCGCCGTCACGATGACGATCGTGAGCAGAGAGACGACGATCACCAGGGCGATGACGGTCAACCGGGATAGCTGATGAACCAGAATGAGCTCGAGGCCGCTGATCAGAGCAAACACGATCAATGCCGCCGCATCGAACACCGACGGAAGCCAGCTCGCCAGCACCGCCGCATCGGCCGAAACGCCTCCGGAGCGCGCCCACCGATAGATGGCCGCACCAAATCCCAACGCACCGGCGGCAACAAGGGCCACCGATCCCGCCCCGATCTCGATCGCCGCCGCACGCCGCCACGACATCCGATCCCCCGCCATCCCCACGACCGTCCGCAGCAACGCGCCGTTGGCCACATAGCTCAGTGCCTCCATCGCAAAACTCAGCCCCACCGCCCACGGCGCCATCGTCCGCAACGTCATCAACGAGTTCTGAATCGTATCGAGCCGCGGCAGCAGAAAGTGGACGAGCAGCCCAAGCACCAGCAGAACCGGCACCGCCCGGAGGATGCGGAGTTTGAGAGGGCGGCCGTTACCGTTCTCCATCGGCTAAGGATAATGCTGAGGTCGTGCCCGCCTCCTCTCCTCCGCGTCTCCGCGCCTCCGCGTGAAACCGTGCTTACGGCTTCGCAGCGCGGCGCCGTGTAGGAACGGACGTGCTGTCGATCACCTGCCTGACCTGCGCCGAGGTGCTGACGCTGAAGCCGTCGCCCCCGAGATAGAGCGCGGACAGCATGTGCTCGCCGGGCGTAAGGTCGACGGTAAACGATGCGGTTTGATCGAATCCGACAGCCGCCATGCCGAGCATGCTGGAGCCGTCCATGAAGTTCACCACTCCCCTCGGCGAGCCGCCGGCGGCCAGTACTGTCGCACGAAGAACCACCCGCACACCCGTCATCGCCGGATTCGACGACACGCTCAGCTCCGTCTGCGTCTGGACCAGCTCCTTGACGGTTTCCGTAAGCGTGTTGGACGTACTCTGCTGGTAATTCGCCGTTCCGGCGAAAGTGGCGTAGACGGAGTGCATTCCGCTCGGGAGACTGGTCTCGATCGTCGCTCTGCCTGTGCCGTCCAGAGGCACGGTCCTCAGCGCGGTTCCGCCATCGAAGAACGTCACCTCGCCCGTCGGATGCAGCCCCTCCGCGTGCACGAGCGCGGTAAAGGCCGTCTTCTCTCCCGCATAAGGGGACATGGAGCTGCCGCTGAGCGTCGTGTCGGTGACGGCTTGCGCTTGCTGGACTGTCTGCATGAGCGTATTCGACGTGCTGGGACTGAAGAGACCGCGCGGGCTATTGAAATCCGATCCTTGATAGACGGCGGTCAGCGCGTGCGAGCCGGCACTGAGCGTGTACGTGGTCAGCTTGGCGTCCTGCCAGTCATCGATGACCGCCGTGCCGAGGCTCGTGGCGCCGTCGAAGAACTCGACGACGCCTGTAGGCGACGCGCCCCAGGCGATGATGTGCGCGGTCAACGCCACCGGCGAGCCCCAGTTGGTCGTGCTCCGCGAGGAAAACAGCCACGATCCCGTATTGAACGGGAGCACGACGGCCACATCGCGTCCACTGCTGCCGCCGTGGTAGGTGATCCGATAAAGGATGCGCGACTGAATGAACCAAGCCCCCTCGGGCAATCCCTGGAAGGTCCCGTTGACCGGGTTGGGACCGTCGTTGCGGATGAGCGTATGCGTCTGGCCCGGGAACGTCGTTCCGGGATTGAGGACCAGCGTGGATCCTCCAAGCGATACGTTGCCGCGAACAGCGAGATAGTCGATCGTCTTGTCCCAGAACCCAGCATTGAGATCGACGACGTACTGTGCCGAAGAGCCAAGAGTCAGGGAGCTCGCCTCGGAGAAGCCTGCCACTTCGAGTGTCCCGCTGGGGATGGAGAGGTCTCCCGCCGTGGAGCCATTCAGTTTGAGGGTCTCTCCGAATGCCGCACGCGGAATGAGGACCAGGCTGAAGAGAAGCGACACAAGCCGTGCGATCTTCATGACGGGCATTCGCAGACTGCGAAAGGCATGCCTCGGTGCGCAAAATCTTCACCACAGAGGCACAGAGGACACAGAGAAAGACCCCTCTGTGATCTCTGTGTCTCTGTGGTTCAAAGATTTTCGCTGCCGATAGCGGAGGTCCCTAGACCAAGGCAACTTCTCCCCTCGGGCACTCTCATCCTTAAATGAGAGTGCCGCGCGTTCTCGCTTCGTTCGTACTCCTCGTCCTCGTTGTCACCGCGGATGCGGCCACATCGAGAACGATCGGCCGGGTGAAACTGCATGCGTCACCAGACGCGCTGTCTGCGGCGACGGCAACGTTACCCGCCGGCGCCGTCGTCGAGGTCTCGTCCTGCTCCGCTGCGTGGTGCCAGGTCACCTGGCAAGGCCGGAACGGATGGGCAGCGCGCCACGACCTCACCTCGCCGCCGCAGCCGAAAACCGGCCACGGTTACCGGAGTTCCAACGGACAGTGGGTCCCCTCACCCACCCAAAGCCCGACCGGCCCACCGAAGGGAGCTACCGCTCAATGTAACGACGGAAGTTACAGCTTCTCCCGCCACCGCAGCGGGACCTGTTCCCACCACGGCGGAGTTAGTCGGTGGCTGTGAAGGGTCTCGGCAAACCGGTTCTCGAGGGGACTGCTCACTTGAACGGATTGATCACGCGAACGGTCTCGATCGTTTCCAGTCCCGGCACGTCTTCCGAGTAGAGAACGTCCACGCCGGCTTCGACGCACGCCGCGAGAACGAGGGCGTCCCAAAGCGGAACGGAATGCGCGGCGTGCAACTCCCGCGCGTGCGTCAGATTGGCCGCGGTCGGCAAAACGAGCGGGAGCAACTGCCGGAATTCGGTGAGACGGTTCCAGGCCTGAGTTGGCGTGAAGCCTTGCTTGCTCAACTTGCGGGAGGCCGAGAGGAACTCGCACGCCACTTGCCAGAGGAGGACGCCTTCCGTAGAGGAAGCGATGAGGTCGAGCGCGATTGCCTGGCGGTGCGGCTCCGATTGATCGCACGCATAGATGAGGACATTCGTGTCAAACGCGATCATGAAGTTCCTCTCGGCTGGGAAGCGGTCCCTCCGAGAAGAAACGCATGCTGGCTATCCCTGCCTTCAGGCGTGCCATGGCCTCCTCGCGATCAACCGTGGTCTCTTCGATGGTCTCGTCGATCGTCTCGATGCTAAGGCGAACGCGCTGGTTGTCCCGAAGGGGCAACTCGGCGGTAGGCTTCAGAACGCCGTCGGTGTAAATGGCTTCGATCGTCTGCGTCATCGAACGCTCCGGAAATCCAAGACTACGACCGATTGGATGCCGGTGCAACCGAAGAGGACAAACCGGATATTCACTGATTCAGAAGAGCGGCGAGATCGGCGTCGTCGAAGACGCGCATCAGGTACGACGGCTTGCAGCCGATTGCCAGCGCCAGGCGGAGGATGGTGGTCATGCTCGGGACCGTCAAGCCGCGCTCCATATCGCTGATGTACGCCTTGGTCAGCCCCGAGGCCGACGCCAGACCGTCCTGGGTCAGCGCGTGCTTCTGTCGTAGCTCGCGCAGGCGCGCGCCGAATAGCTCCGCTTCCGCTTGAAGGCGACGCGTCATAGCGACAGAAATCCCTTGCGCGATCGATCGAACGATGATAGTGTATAGACTAACAACAAACGATACGGAAGGCCAGCAGAAAGACGCACCTTTGGCGCCCCTCCTGGCCGTTCGCGTTGACACGCAGGAGAATCATGCCATGACCGACCCCGCCACGCACATCCGCCGCGATCGTGCTATGTGGGTGAAGCGACTACTCTCATTATTGCTATTCTGGAAGAGGCGGGGGCATCGTTGCTCGTTCTGCAACAGTCCGCAGAGCGCCGTGCGAAAACTCATCGCCGGCGCGTCTGCATTCATTTGTGATGAATGCGTCGCAGTCTGCGAGGGCATCGTCGGGCAAGATGCCACAACTCCTGGCAAACGGCCGCATACGGCCGACGAGGTCTGGATTTGTCTCGTATGCAAACGCGGCGGCGCCAAACCAGACTGCGTCGTTGTTCCCAACCGCGGACCGGTGTGTCTTCAATGTGTCGATCGCGTTAGAGCGGCGGCAGCAACGTAACCTCGTCTCCTCCGGGAGTGCGTATTGATGCGTTGCGCGACGCAAACTCAGAAGCGATTGCTCGACATGGTCGTTGTGCCACTCCCGACGGTCCTGCAGCGTTTTCGCTTCGCGACGGCAAAGGTCATCGTGTGCGTTGGCGAGGAAGTGGCAGAAGGTTGCTCGTTCCGACGACGACCACTGATCCACCGGAGCCGTCGTGGCGATGGTGAGCGCGTGCTCGGTTCCCGCAGGATTGCGACGGGCGTGCGCAAGATTCGATGAGCATGCCGAAACATCGAGGGCTGCACTTGACGCCATGTCGACCGTCGTGAGTTGCAGCAGTCCTTCGTACTGCATGAGTCGCCGGAGGCAACACGCTAGACTTTCACGTTGTGTCCGGCATTCGCCTTGAGCACGACGTGCAGTACGCGAAGTGCCAGATCGGGTCGTCCGAGCTTTACTGCGGCCGTATGGACATCGTAGACGATGAGATCACTTAGCGTCTTGATCGGGCTGTGGTATTTACCTATCGTAGGATAGAGCAGAGCCGCAACTCGACGTTTAGACCTCGCAAGAACGCTCCTGGCGTCGAGCACCACCGTGTAGATCTGGGTTCCCCCAGTTTCCCATCGACAGAAGTCAAGCAGAATGTCCCTCTCTGATTCCGCCACAACTACCTCGAGGGTGTGGCGCTGAAATGACAGGTTATGGATGCCCTCCACCAAAGTGGCAACTGCGATGCTTTCCACGTGGGTTACAAGATAGGAGGCAGGCTCTCGCTGGAAGACGCCTTTGATGCCGTGTCGGGCTTCTACCGAACTCAGCTCATCGCAGAGATCTCGCATCAGCATCAATCCACGCCCCCGTCTCGATTCGGGATTCTCGACGAGCTTCCGCGATGCTTCTTGGAGCGCGCCCTCAAGGTCGAACGTCGACCCGTCACCGTTGATGACGGTAAAGCTCGCGTACTCCCGTGTGATCTCTAGGCGAACGGTGACCAAACCTCCTTCGCCGCAACCATGCTCAAATGCGTTGTTAAGCGCTTCGTTCAACGCCATTTGAAAGGCACGCCTCGTCACATCTGCGAATTTAAGACTGTTCATCCTTCCCGCGGCCAGTTCAGCAAGACCAGACGCGCGTTCGCGATAAGAGCACGAGATTGCAGTCTCGACGAGGTTGGCTCCGTCAGGCCACTCCGTGACATGCATCCCGACGCGCGTGAACAACGCGTCGCGTTCGACATTATGGGGCGTGGACTCTGGATCTGTTGGTGCCACTATCGAGAGATGGGCGATCTCACGGGCGACGTCAGCCAGGATGTGATCGCGTCTTCCTGACTGAGAAGCCAGCGGGCGCGCATCGGGAGGCCGGAGTTGAAGATTGGCGAGCCAAGGCACTTCCTGCCACGCGCAGTCACGAATCAGTAACGGGTAGATCAACATCCCTGCGGCGGCGTGACGCTCAAGAAGTGTCGGAACTTCCTGCTCTCGCACGAACCTTGATGTTAGGAAGTCAGCGGAAAGCAAGAGCACGGCAATCCGTGCCGCTCTCATCTGTTCATCGAGCCGCCTGGCAAAGTCCTCGCCTGGAACGAGCCTTTGATCGTGCCACAATTCGACACGCCCCTCACGCTCCAAGACACCGAGGTGCGTGACCAGCCGCTCTTGCCAATGGCGGTCTCGATGTGAGTAGCTGATGAAAATGTTCGCGCGCCTCATCGATGATGACCCTACGCGAATTCTATGGCTGGCGCAAACTAGTGCTCCAGCTCGGAGCCCCCATTCGAGTCGTTCGCAGGGCGATGTGGAGTTCAAATCGTGCGCCGCAATGCGGACTCGCTGTGGAGATTCGATAGTATGGCAACGGTCGAAAAGCTGAATTCTCGTGCCAATCTTTTGGGCGCGCAGACTTCTAGCTTGACGTAATTGGTCGGTTGCTACGCTCACGCTGTCCGGGTGGCCGACACCCCTCACGGACTGACGCTGTCGTCGGGAGAGCTGGCCTCATTCGGCATGGACTTCTGGCCGCAGGAAGCGATCGAAACCGCCCTCGGCGCCGACCTCGCCGAAGCCATTCCGAGCTCCTTCGCCTGGCCGACCTGGAAGTGCGCATCGCTCGCCTCGAGATCCTGGCCCTGGAACGCCTCGCCGACCGCGACGGCAAGTCGGTCGATGCCGTCATCGCCCGCGAGCTGCTGCATGTTGTCTCCGCGAACTCGGAGTACCTGGCCACGGCGATTCCGGGATTCACCGCCGCTCTTCGGTGGCCGCAATAGGCCGCGCGACGCAGGCAAAGCGACCCCCCTGGCTTGGCCCGTTCAAGGATACGAATAATTGTTGATGGCCATCGGCCGATCAAATCGGCGATTGGAAGACCAGCTGTTTCAATGAGTTGCGGCGTCTCGAAAAACGAAAGCAGGGCACCTCTGACTTCTCGATCACCCGACGATGGCGTTCGTGATGAACCCCTACTGAGGTAACTCGTTTCAACTTGTCGCATCGATTCTGCGGGAATCGATAGTCCGACTGAGTTGGCTCAGCGCATTGACGATCGATTCATCCTCGGTTCCCGCGAAATCGCTGATCTCGAACAGTTGTGCAACTTCGGCCAGAACCTCCGGGCTGATCGGTTGAGGGGACGTACTGCTGAGATTTCGCACGCGCTCGTTCAACATTGGCGCAATAGAGTTCGCCCACGCATATAACGACCGATCCATCGATTTCTTGATCTCGTTGCTCGCGTCCTCCCAGATCGCGCAGAATCTGCTGCACTGCTCCCACCAGAACGAAACATTCACTCGATGCATGTAATCGATGATGATGTCCGCCCACGAGTCGTAGGACGAGCCTTCCTTCTCGGACATCGCCGCAACAAAGGCTGTCTGGTCTTTGCCTAATTCGTAAAGGCCCCTGAGCGTCCGCTTCGAGAGATGTCCGTCGACCGCCTTCTCCATCTTCGCGATTGCGCTGCTCCTGTTGAAGCTCGGCGTCTCCTTTGGTGGTGTGACCTTCTCGTCCGTTCCGTACCACCAGTTTTTCGCCGCACTCCACAGGCTGCGAGCTGCCTTCTTCACTTCCTGCCAAGCTTCAGTCGCACTTTCCCGGACCCATGTCACAGAATTCTCCACCCAATTCGGGGTGAATTCTTTCGCGACGATCACCTTATTCCACGCGACGAACTCCTGCTGGAAGCCATCCAGCGTCACGGCCGGTACCGGAGGAGCCGGGATTTCGAGGGAGCCGCTTGGGTTCCGCTGTTCCCACGCTGTATGAACCCATTCGGTGATGTCGCGAGCCGCACCTCGGTACGGCGACAGGATGCAATCGTGCGTGGCGATGGTTTCGAATGATGCCACTTTCTGCGTCCAGACCTTGCTGCGCGCTCGGACGTAGTCATCGATGCCGGCGACGAGCTTTGGCGTAACGGTCGAGTAGTGGGACGCGCTCCGGATCTTGTCGGCCAAGCTGGCTTTGAGATTTCGTACTTCTTGACGGTCGGTAAGGTAATCCAAGAATTCGTCGAACATTCGATCGGATTCTGACTCCCACTCGCGCTCGAGCGCCCGGCGATTTTTTTTTATGATCGATGTCACGAGCTCCTGCGCGACCTCGCTCAACGCGTCGATCGCCTGATGGGCCTCGGCGATCTCCTTTGCCGTGGGGAAGCCCTCCAGAAATCGGATCGCGGCGCCCGCAAGGGCGACCACGAACCGCAGCTCCTTCCGTTTCTGCGGTAGTTCCTTGGCTTTGCCGAGCAGCTCGATGACATCGTTCCAACCAGACCGGCCAACCGCCTCATCCGGACGATCGTCGTCGATCTCATCGCCATCGAAGTCGTCTGTGAACGTTCCGGTTGCCTTGCGAAGTTCCCGACGAATACCACGCTCGATTTTGTCCCGAGCCGCGTCGAACTTGTAGATGCGGGAGAACCTCTCTCGTAGCGAGCGTTCAGTCTGCTCCTGCAGTGCTCCTTTCGTGCCCACAACGGTGCACTGCATCGCGCGTAGTGTCAGATGCAGGTTTACGACCGCGGTGCGCTCATTCGGGACGACGATACCCGCCTCGTTCTTCAACTTCACCAACGTCGATGCGAGCAAGTCTTGCGCGTTGCGCCTCGTCGTATCCTTGCTGTTCCAAATGACGAACAGGTTATCCTTCAGACCGGCGGAGAGCTGCTGCATCTCCCGCATTTGATCCTGTCCGAGTTGTTGGCCGACGATGAGGAAGACAGCTTCCGCAGCGAGTTGCGCCGAACGACAAATCCGGTCGTGGATATTTGAGATGCCGAAACCGGGTGAGTCGAGAACTCTCAGCCCATCGACGGTCCGCTGAACAGGCGCGTAGAGTCGAACGGCTTTGGTGAAGAAGCTCTTTACTTCGTGGAACTGGTAGTCAGCGAGTGGTTTTTCGTCCCAACTACCCCATGTGACGGGCTGGCGCGTCCAATCGGAAAGCTCGGACAAGCTCCCGATCTCGTGAAAACCTTGCTGGTATCCGCGGATGTAGCTCTCGTAATGCCGCAGAATGATTTCGGTCACTGCCAGGTCATTGTCCGCTCCCACCACCTTCGTTCTCTCCGCTCCACGCGCCCGTCTGGCAGCCGAAAGCATCTTCCAGAGGTGCTTCTGATACTTGGGCGAGTCGAGTCCCGATCCGCCGTCGCGCGCGGGACCACTGGGCTCCTCTTCGCCGTCGGAAGTACGCGAGGAGGCCGCATCGGCTCCTCGCTTGCTGCTGAAGCCCTTATAGTCCTCGAGAAAATACCTGAGCGGTTGCTCAACGAGCTCTTGGATCTCGTCCGGGCTGAGCCACTCTACCTCCGCTCGACCGAGTTCCGCTGTGGAGGGTATCAGCTCAATGATGACCGCCGTGGTCGCCGTCCCCGTACCGATCGGGATGAGTTGCTCGCCGAGCGTCAAGCAGGACAGCAACGTCGATTTCCCGGCCTGGCTTAAGCCGTACAACTGAACGGCAGGGTCGTCTCGTGTTTCAAACCGCCGCCGAGCCGCCGCGATCTCTTCACGGACTGTCTTGTTTCGATTGCTCAGAGAGGCAAGGCGATCTGCGAGCGTGAGTAACGTCGAGTTGATTTGCATATATCGCTTCTGAGGGTAGACCACTCCCCTCGTAGATAGGAGTGACGCAGCCGCAAGTTTTCCTACCCCCGAGGATCGGGAAAGTGGCCGGGCAGACGGAGCGTCATTCGGAGGCGCCAACGGGGAGGGCGATCCGCCAAGACGTTAGCGCTGTCCGAGGCCAGCACCAGGCGTCGTCTGGCGGCTCGATGCCGCGGTCGCGACAAACCTTGCGTACCAACTCGTCGCGAATCTCCGGGTAGCGAGGGACTGCGGAGCGGCGACTCAGGGGTAGGTTGATGAACCAGTAGTGCCGGCTTCTCTCCCGATCGAGTTCACAGCCATGTGCGCTGAGCCGGCGGTAGAGCGCACGGCGCTGGCGGTCATGGCCACCAGGATCGGGCGGGCCAGGGTGAAGGCGGTGGCGATATCTTCGCGGGGGTTGATGAGCTCCAGGTTCCTCTCAAGAACCTCAGGGCTGTCGAATTTGTAGAAGTGGTCGTCGATGCTTTCGAAGGTGACTTCCTCGTTGTCGAGTGTTTTCATCACATTTCCTTTCTTTTCAAAATGCCGGGGCCCGCGTCGCGCGGGCCCCGGCGGTACTGCGTCAGTCGGTTGGGAGCTTGGGCTCCATCTCGACTGTCGACGTCGATCCGCCGTTGCCGGCGGCGAGGTCCTTGCCGGCCTTGAAGGTGGCGGTGACGCCGTCCAGCGAGGCAACGAAGACCGTGATCGCGGCGCGCCAGGTCTCCGGGACCAGCGGGATGGACGACAGCGCCAGCAGGATCGGACGCACTCCGGCGTAGGTGGTCATCAGACTCTTCGCGCGATCGGCCGCCGTCTGCGGCTTGGCCACGACCGCCATCTCGCCGGAATCGAGCGACTCGAACTGGTCGATGAAGTCGTTCACGTAGTCGTTGATCTGGTCGTCGATGCTCTCGAAGGAGAGATCGATCGTCTTGTACTCGTGTTGCTGTCCAGTGCTCATGAATTTCCTTTCTTTTCAGAAACATTGCGCGGGCGTGATCGGAACGCCCGCGCGTCGGTTGAGAGGTCAACTACTCAGTCAGGCAGCCTTGCGCTCCCGCCATTGGCCGCGGAGCCGGCGCACCGGTCGATTGGCAGGCCGGGGCGGTTTGACCGCCACGCGTTTGGTCACCCTCGGCGGGACAGGGAGGCCGACGGCCGACCACGCATCCGCGATCGTCGTCTGCACCTGCCCGCCCGCGCCGTACAGCGCACCGGCCGTGGCCACGCCCGCGGACGTCGTCGTCCCCATGCTCGGCCAGGTGCCGCTACAGGTGCAGCGGGATGACAGAGCATGCCGGATGTTGTACTTTCGTTATCGACATGGAACTCCTTTCTCTCAGGATGGGGTGAGTGTCAGGGCATGACCGCGCGCCAACGCGGTCATGCCTGCTCGTCACTGCTCGTCTACGGTGAGCCCTCCGATGACTGACTCCATGGGGATGGTGGAGACGGGGAGCGGAGCATGCGTGCCCGGAGCCGGTGCCGGAACGGGAGTGCCCGGAACCGGTACCGGAGTGGGAGTGCCTGGCGCCGGCTTCCCCTTCCTGGGGCCGCGTCTTCCCAGGTCGCGTTTGAGGTTTCCGACATGCGAAGCCACGGTCGTGCTCAGCGGATTGCGGGCGACACGCTTGGCGATGGCATAGACCTCCAGCGCTCCATTCCCGGCGTTTGCCTTCCGGGAGTTGATGCTGAAAGTGAGGTTCTTTGCCGCCGCACTGAGCAGGTCCGCCATCGGGCGGAAGGCGTCGATGAACTGCAGCGTGTCACGGGCCTCCGTGGCATCGAAGGTCCCCCCTTGCAACTCAGGATTGGCCTCGACGGCGGCCACGGCCGTGGCGATGAACGTCAGCGGCACATTCTGGTGCGTACGGACGAACGCCGTCGTGTCTGGGTGGGCCTCCACGAAACTGGGGATGAGCGCCAGCATGTCGTCGACGGCCTTGGCCAGATTCAAGGCGATCTGCTGGTAATGCGTGATGGTTGGGGTCTGTGCAGGCGGCACCGGATCAGCCGGTACCTGCGGCACATCTCCCGCTGCTTTGGTTTTGGACATCTCTCCTCCTGTTGAAGGCCCCGCGGCGCGCCACACGCGCGGACGCACGGCCTGGTTACCCTGACGGCTCTGATCAGGAGCCTCCGGGCATGCGGCACTCGTACGTGTGCCGATCGGGTGTGAGGGGGCGCTGCCCAGCCTTGCAGAAACGCACGTTCCACAAAGGAGCCGCACGGGCTCGAAGCCGTTCCGCGGCGATGGGCGTCCGAGGCTGGTTTCGTCCGTCACGCACGAGGAGAGGCGTGAGGAGGGAAGATCCCTACCCGGAAAAAAAGTGGGACTTATAAGTCCCTTCCGGGGCATTTCGCTCTCTACGGAGGGGTGGTTGCTTTCCGAAAATGTTACTTTTTCGCGCAGTCAAAGCGAAGAGTGGGTCAAAAAAAAACTTTTGCGCTGAACTTAACGCGTCGGAGCGCTGGCGTCTCGCCGGCTGGCCCAGCGGTAGCCTGCCCTGAGCGGAGCAGAAGGTTCTTGCAGAAGCGGAGCGCGCCTTCGCGCATCCTGGCAAGGGCTGGCGCATGAACAACCGACCAGAAAGGGAAGTTCAAAGACCCGGTGAGTCCATGAATTGACTCCGCGAGTCCACTAGTCGACTCCGCGAGTCCACTAGTGGACTCCACGAGCTCACTCGTGGACTCCAGGAGCTCACTAGGTGGACTCCAGGAGCTCAGTAGGTGGACTCCACGACTCCACTAGTCGACTCCGCCAGCTCACTAGTGGACTCAACGACTCCACTAGTCGACTCCACGAGTCCACTAAGTGGACTCCACGAGCTCACTCGTGGACTCCGCGACTCCACTAGTCGACTCCGCGAGTCCATTAGTGGACTCCACGAGCTCACTCGTGGACTCTGGGAGTTCGCCGCACACCCGTCGCCACTCGTTCTTCTTTGTGGCCGACGTGCATACCTAAATCCCCAGCACCGCCATCGCCGCCCCCACACAAACGATGATCGCCCCCGCGGCGGCGTCGCCGTAGCGGTCGATCCAGGGGGCGCGGATGGCGCGGATGCCGGAGTGGGCGGCGGTGACCAGGATGACCATCGTCACGATCGTGGCCAGCTCGTAGGCGACGATCACGGCGCCGACGGCGAGCCAGCCGGCGCCGGCGGCGGCCAGGATCATCGGGATGACGGCGACGCAGGGGTCGGCGGAGAAGAGGACGAAGAGCGACCATTCGGTGAGGCCGTGGTCGTGATCGTGGTGGCCGTGTGAATGCGCGTGCGGATGGATGACGGCGAGCGGATCGCGGCGAAAGCTGCGGCGCAATCCCCAGATCAGGTAGATGGTGCCGAAGGTCATCAACAGCACGTTGGCGAAACTCTCCAGCGTACTGCCGATCAGATGGATCGCGGCCAGGCCGGCGAAGAGCGCGGCGATGCCGAGCAGCGCGGACGTCGTGACGTGGCCGAAGCCGCAGAGGATCGTCGTCCGTGCGGCGCGCCGCGCGCTCCAGCCGCGTGCGCGGGCCAGCGCGGCGAATGGCATCCAGTGATCGGGCGCCATCGTATGCAGCGCACCGACGGCGGCCGCGGTGGCGCCGAGGGTCCACGTCACACCCGTCACGCCATGACCTCCTCGAAGGCCATGGCCCGGCTGCGCTCGAGCCAGCCCAGCCAGTCGTCGACGCCGAGGCCGCCGCGCGTGGAGAGAGCGATCACATTCGGCACCGGCATCGCCCGCGCCAGCGAGTCGAGGATGGCGTCGAGGGAGATGCCGAGGTACGGCATCAGATCGACTTTCGTCAGCAGCACCAGGTCGGCTTTGGCGAACATGGTCGGGTACTTCAGCGGTTTGTCCTCCCCCTCGGTGACCGACAGCGCCACGACATTCTTTGCCTGCCCGAGGTCGTAAACCGCGGGGCAGACGAGATTGCCGACGTTCTCGATGAAGAGATATTCGACGCCGGCCAGGTCGAGATGATGCAGCTCGTGATGGACCAGCTCCGCATCGAGATGGCAGGCCTGGCCGGTGGTGATGGCGCGCGAGCGGATGCCGGCGCGCACGAGGCGGTTGGCGTCGTTCTCGGTGGCCAGATCGCCGGCCAGCGCCGCCAGCTTCCGGCCCCCTTCGAAGGCGCCCGCCGTTGCTTCGAGCACGGCGGTCTTGCCGGAGCCGGGGGAGCCCATCAGGTTGATGGCGAAGATGCCGCGATCGAGAAAGTGCTTCCGGTTGTGCGCGGCGGTGTCTTCGTTGCGCGCCAGGATCCGCTGCTGCACGTCGAGCGGAACGAGATTCACGTCACCACATCCACAGTCCTGACACATCACGACACCTCCAGTTCGATTCGTTGCAGCACGATCTCGTCGCCGGCCGCGAGGCGCGCCGGCTCGTTGCACGACGGACAGCGAAGAAAGCCGCCGCGCACGATCGCGTCGTGGCAGCGCGGGCACTCCCAGAGCGCGGCGATCCGGTCGATCTGCAGCGCGGCGTTCTCACAGATGGTTCCGGCGCGGAAGACTTCGAAGGCCGTGGTCAGCAGGGCGCAGTCGACACCGGCAAGCTCGCCGATGGATACATCGACGCGATGGACCGACGCTTCCCGCGCTCCGACGGCGGCGGTGACGGAGTCGACCAGCGACTGGACGATGGAGTATTCGTGCATCACGTTGCTCCGAACACCGGCGGGCGTTTCCCGAAGAAGGCGTCGATGCCCTCGGCGAAGTTGGCGCCGTCCGCGATGCGCGCCAGGTTGTCCAGCTCGCGGTCGAGATGGTGGTCGAGCCGGTCCATCCCTGCCGCCTCATTCAGCAGCGCCTTGGCGATTCCCCACGCCTCGGTCGGCCCCTCCGCGAGCGTCCGCGCCACGCGCTGCACCTCAGCGTCGAACGTGGCATCAGGAAAGACCTCGGTGACCAATCCGATCTCGCAGGCGCGTTTCGCCGTGAGCCGCGGGTTGAGGAAGAGCAGCTCGAACGAGCGCCGCAGGCCGATGAGCCGCGGCAGCATGAAGGTCGAGCTCTCCGCGCCGGTGAGGCCCGTTTTGGAGTAGGCCCATTCGAATGATGCCCGTTCCGAGGCCAGCACCAGATCGCACGACATGGCCAGCCCGAAACCGCCGGCGGCGGCGATGCCGTCGACCGCTGCGAGGAACGGCTTCGGCGCGCGCCGGATCTCGGAGATGGTGCTGTGGATGTACTCGAGGATCTGCTTGAAGATCTCGCCATAGCCGCTCTCGGACGGCTTCAGATAGGCGAGGCCGCTCTCATCGCCGCCACCTCGGATGTATTTGAGGTCGGCGCCGCTGCAGAAGGCGCTTCCGGTTCCGCGCAGCACGACGGCGCGGACGTTCCTGTCGCGGGCGGCTTGAAGACCGGCCTTGCGGAGATCGCGCGCGGTCTCGACGTCGAGAGAGTTGAAGCGCTCGGGGCGATCGATGGTGATCGTGCCGACGGCGTCTTCGACGGTGAGCGTGATATGGCTCATGCGGCGGCTCCGGCGGGGAGGGGAACGATCTCACGCGGAGACGCGGAGACGCGGAGGAGGAGATGAGGACGTTTTTTCTCCGCGTTCTCCGCGCCTCCGCGTGAAAGCATCGCCAGCCCCTCGGCCGCCAACGCCCCCCAACTACTCCGCATCATCCATTCGCGCTGCGCGTACGCGTACGCGCGAACGATGTCGTTTTCGCCGCGAGCAACGGCTTCATGGACGAACGGCGCGACGGGAAATGCCTCGCCGCGGACGATCACCGGGCCGGCGTCGAGCTCACGGGTGACGAGGTGGACGCTGCTGCGCGTTTCGTGCTCGCCGGCAATGATGGCGTCGCGGGTGGCGTGCAGGCCGGGATAGCGCGGACGACCGCCGTCATCGCGCAGCGTGAGATCGGAGTCATGAACATTGATGATGCGCTCCGGAAACGCCGTGAGGAGCGGCTCGGTGATGACGAAGAGGTAGCCGAGGAGGACGACCGCGTCGATGTCAAACGCGCGGAGCATTGCCGCGGTCTTGGCATCGAACTCAGCGCGGCGGTCACGTCCACGTGGCGGTCGGCGGTCGAGAACGCAGGCTACGTGCACACGCTCGCGCAGCGCCTCCAGACCGGGCGCGCGACTCGAGCAGAGGACGGCGACGTTCAGCATATGCGCGGCAGCGGCTCGCCTTCCGGCTCGGCCAGCAGCCTCCTTCCGAATCCCGTGTCGAGGATGATCGAGCCGCGGCGTTCCTCTCCGCAGACCCCGATCACCGTGGCGTTGCGCCCGAGCGGGTGCTCGCGGAGGCGCGCCAGGATCCGATCGGCGGCATCGGCGCGAACGCCGAGGAGCGCCTTTCCTTCGTTGGCGACATGAAGCGGATCGATGCCGAGGAGCTCGCCGACGGAGCGGACCGCATCGGTCATCGGGAGCGAGCGCTCCTCCAGCACGATGCCGACATTGCTCTTCGAGGCCATCTCGTGCAGCGCGCTGGCCACGCCGCCGCGCGTCGGGTCCTTCATCGCCGTGACCGCATCGGCGAGCGCGGCGTCGGAAAGGATCGAATCGATCATCCCGTTCATCGGCGCTACGTCGGAGACGAGGTTTCCCTCGAACTCGATCCCGTGCCGCGCCGCCATGACCGCCAGGCCGTGCTCGGCGATGTTGCCGGTGACGATGATCCGGTCGCCGGTGTGCAGGCCGTTGTCGCGCACGAGCGTGCGTGTGAGGCCGATGCCGCAGGTGTTGATGACCAGACCGTCGATCTCGCCGCGGCCCATGACCTTCGTGTCGCCGGTCACCACCGGCGCGTTCGCTTCCCGGCACGTGGCGATCATCGAGCGCTGGATCGCTTCCAGCGAATCGAGCGAAAACCCCTCCTCGAGGATGATGCTGCAGGTCAGCCCGAGGACGCGGGTGGCTCCCATCATGGCCAGATCGTTCACCGTGCCGCTGATGGAGAGGCGGCCGATGTCGCCGCCCGGAAAAACGATCGGATGGATGACGTGCGAGTCGGTGGTGATGACCAGCCAGTCGTCACCGATGCGGATGGCCGCGCCGTCGTCCATGGCGTCGACGCCGACGCCGTCAAAGGGCATCGTTGCGAAGTCGCGAACGAAAAGCCGTTCGATCAGCGTGCGCATGGCCCGCCCGCCGCCGCCCTGTTTGAGCGTGACGCGGCCGCCGGTGAACGGGAGAAGGATCGCGCTCATGCCGAAGCCTCCAGATCGGGAACGCCGCCGTAGAGGTGCCAGATCTTGCACGTCCCCTCGTTCGACACCATGCAGGCGCCGACCGGGTTCTCGGGCACGCACTCGCGGTTGAAGAGGCGGCAGTCGTTGGGATTGCGGATGCCGGCCATGATGTCGCCGCAGATGCACTGCCCGGCCAGCGCCGGCGGGGCGTAGTCCCACAGCGAGGTGAGGTCGATGGGGAAGCGCTTGCGCGCGTCGAGGTGGGCGAACTCGTCGCGCAGCCGCAGGTTTCCGTTCGGCACGTGCGCGATCCCGCGCCATCGTCCTCCCATGGGCCGGAAGACCCGCCACAACTGCTCCTGCGCGGCGAGGTTCCCTTCGCGCGTGACGCAGCGCGGGAACATGTTCACCACCCGCGGCGTCTTCGCCCGGATCAGATCGACCAGCTCGACCAGGCCGGCCATGATGTCGTTCGGCTCGAAGCCGGCGATGACCACCGGAATGTTGTGCCGCTTGACGAACGGCTCGAAGACCTCGGAACCGGTGATGGTGGCGGCGTGGCCGGCGGCCAGGAATCCTTCGATGCGCGATTCCGGCATCTCGGCGATGATCTCCATCACCGGCGGGATGTACTTGTGCACGGAAAGGACGGAGAAATTCGGCGGCGGATCGTCGAGGATGACGGCGGCCGTGGCCACCGCCGTGGTCTCGAAGCCGGTGGCGAAGAGGACCACTTCCTCCTTCGTCGACCGGGCGATCTCCACGGCCTGTTGCGGGCTGTAGACGATGTCGATCTTCGCGCCGGACGCCTGCGCGTCGGCGAGCGATTTCACGCTGCCGGGCACTTTGAGCATGTCGCCGAAGGTGGCGATCCTCGCCCCCTGCGCCGCGATCAGCACACTCTCATCGACCTCGGGGACGTCGGTCACGCAGACCGGGCAGCCGGGACCCATGATCACTTCGAGCGATTTCGGGAAGAGCGATCGCAGTCCGTACTTGGCGATGGCCTGCTCGTGGCTGCCGCAGACGTGCATGACCGCCACCTTGCGTCCGGTGTCGCGCACGAGGCGATCGAGCGTTGCCGCCATCGAGCGCGCCAGCCTCGGGTCGCGGAACTGCAGCTCACTCACGACGACGCCTCGATCTCGGAGCGGACGTCGAGACTCATCAGATCGTCCCCCTCCTGCGCCAGCAGCATCTCGTAGAGGGCCAGCGTCTCGGCGATCGACTCCGGCGGAATACGCCGGATGGCGAAGCCGACGTGATTGAGGATGTAGTCGCCGGGCACGACGTTCTCATCGACGATGTCGAGCCGCACCTCCTTGCGCACCCCCCAGAAATCGACGACAGCAACGGAATCGCGCACTTCGATCACTTTTCCAGGAACGCCGAGGCACATGGGGTTTTCTCCGCTGTTGTTTGATCATCGTGGAACGGGTTGTCGGTTATCGGTTGTCGGGGGTCGGGGGTCGGGGGTCGCCGGGGAGCACCGCTGAGGGCACACCGCTCGGACCCACGACTGTCTGGGGTGAAGCTCTCGCCACACTGTTTCGTCGAGAGCCCTTCTCCCCCCGCGGTTTTTTGCGGGGGGAGAAGGTGCCGAAGGCGGATGAGGGGGGCGTATACGCTAACTGTGCGATTTGCCGCCGCTGGTCCCAGAACGCTTGAAGGTGTCGAACGCATGTTGCCCTTAGTCCGCGCGTGCAGAGTTGAGGGTTGCGTGAAGCACCCCCTCATCCGCCTTCGGCACCTTCTCCCCCGCAAGAAACCGCGGGGGAGAAGGCTCTCGACGGGGTACAGGCTGCCGAGGATTCCAGTGAGAGTGTGAGAAATGCGAGCTAAGGACGAGCTCCTCCGGCAACTGACAACCGACAACCGACAACCCGTCCACCCGTGCCCTGGCCACAAACGCTTGACCAAGAGCAATCCCCCCATCCCCCGGCGGCACGTCGCGATTCATGTAGACCTTCGCTTTCGGCCGGAGCGCGGTGAGGACCGACTCGGCCAGTCGTGCGTTCTGAAAGCAGCCGCCGCTGAGCACGACCGGCATCGCGCCGTGCAGCGCCAGCGCGGCGCCGGCAATCTCCGCGGTTGCGGCGGCGATCGTGTTGTGGAAGCGGGCGGAGATCGTTGCCGCGGAACGGCCGGCCAGCAGGTCGTCGACCGCCGCGCGCACCATCGGCCGCGGATCGATCTCCCACGGGGTGATGCCGTCGCGGATCACGATCGGATAGCGGCCGTTCTCGATACCGTCCGCGGCCATGTTCCAGCGGAAGGCAACCTCGCCTTCGTAGCGCGCGTCGGATAAACCGAGCACGATCGCCCCGAACGCGTCGAAGTAGCGTCCTACACCCCGCGCCGGCGTGGTGTTGAGACCTTCCGCGATCATGCGGCGCACGGTGTCGATGGACGTACCGGGTACTTGGCGGAAGAGCGGAATGCGATGCAGAGGCGGCTCGCCGGCGAAGGCGTCGTCCAGCAGCGCCAGCGCCGCGCGCCACGGCTGGCGGATGGCCTGATCGCCGCCGGCCAGCGCGATCGGCCGGAAGGTGGCGAAGCGCTCGTACTCTTCGTAGCCGGCGATGAGGATCTCGCCGCCCCACGAGGTGCCGTCCGTCCCGAACCCGGTGCCGTCGTAGGCGATGCCGACCACGCTCCCATCCAGTCCATGCTCGGCCATGGCGCTGGCGATGTGGGCGTGATGATGCTGCACCCCGATGGTGCGCACCCCTTGCTGCGCCAGCGCGTAGCGCGTGGAGAGATAGTCGGGATGGAGGTCGTGCGCCACGATCGCCGGCGTGATGCCGGTGAACTCCTTCATCCGCTCGATGGCCGACTCGTACGCGCGCATCGTCGCCTCGCTCTCCAGGTCGCCGATGTGCGGCCCGAGAAATGCGGAGTTGCCGTCGGCGAGGCAGAAGGTGTTCTTGAGGTGGGCGCCGCATGCCAGGATCGGTTGGTCAAAGGGAACGGTCGCGGTAATGGCGCGCGGCACGTAGCCGCGGGCGCGGCGAAGCAGAACCGGCACGCCGTCGATCACGCGGGCCACGGAGTCATCGACGCGGGTGACGATGGCCCGGCGGTGCACGAGGAAGACGTCGGCCACGTCGCGGAGCTGTGCGAAGGCATCATCATCGGTCGTCACCATCGGCTCGTCGGAGAGATTCCCCGAGGTCATCACCAGCGGCACGCCGGCATCGCGGAGCAGCAGATGATGCAGCGGCGTGTACGGGAGGAAGAGGCCGATGAGCGGAATGTCGTCGCCGCAGACATTCGATCCAGGGCGCCGTTGCACGAGGACGATGGGACGCTCGATCGACGTGAGCAAAATTCGTTCTCTGTTGGTGAGCTGGGCGATCGTCTCCGCCGCGCCGAGGTCTCGCACCATCACCGCCAGCGGCTTGGCCTCGCGATGCTTCCGGTCGCGCAGGCGTTGCACCGCGGCGGCCGAGGTGGCATCGCAGGCGAGATGAAAACCGCCCAGGCCTTTGACGGCCACGATGAAACCGGCGCGCAGCGCGCGTGCGGCGAAATCGATCGGATCGGTCGTCTCGATCGCTTCCCGCCGCCTCTTTCTGGCCACCAGTTGCGGGCCGCAATCGGGACAGGCGTTCGGCTGGGCGTGGAAGCGGCGGTCGAGCGGCGATTCGTATTCGGCGCGGCAGGCCGCGCACATCGTGAAAGGCGCCATCGACGTCTTCGCGCGGTCGTACGGCGCGCCGGTGACGATCGAATAGCGCGGACCGCAGTTCGTGCAGTTGATGAACGGATAGCGATAGCGCCGATCGCCCGGATCGAGCATCTCGCGCAGGCAGTCGCTGCAGGTGGCCAGATCCGCCGGAATCGAAACCTGCCGCTCGCTGCCGATCACGCTGTCCACAATGGCGAAATCGTCCGGCGCATCCCCTTCGGTCGCGGACCAGATCACCGACCGTACGCGCGCCGCCGGAGGGCCGTCGACTTGCAGTGCGTCGATGAATCGATGCAGCACGTCCGACTGCCCAAAGGCATCGATCGAAACGCCGCGCGCGTCATTCCAGACCCGCCCTGCAACGCCGATCCGCCGCGCCACCTGAAAGACCCACGGCCGGTACCCCACCCCCTGCACCGTCCCCCGGATCTCGATATGCAGTCCCCCTCGGATCATGCCGCCCAAGTTAGGCGTCCCACAAACGTGAGGTGATGTCAGGGGACACGGGCGGATGTGATGCCGATCACGCTGCGCGCGCAGCGCCCGACGGAGCGCTGGCGTCTCGCCGGCTGGCTCGGCGGCGTCTCGCCGCTGAGGCGTCTCACAAATGTTTCGCCTCCCAAAAAACATCGGGGGCGAAGCCCTGCCGGCTCCGCCCCCGAATGACTGCCAGCTACTCGAACTACTTATTGAAATTCGCCTGCACCGAGGTGTCCTTTGCGATGGTCACACTGCACGTCGGCGCCGTGCCGGAGCATGCGCCGCCCCAGCTCGCGAAGGTCTTGCCCGCCGGAGGCGTGGCCGTGAGAGTCACGGTCGTTCCCTGGGTGAACTTGGCGGAGCAGTTGCCGCCGCAGTCGAGAACACGGTCATTGCCCGAGGGCGTGCCGCTGACGGTTCCCGGATTGCTGCGGCCGACCGAGAGCGTGAACTGCGGCAGGAATCCCGCGCCGACTTGCGTGGCGCCGTTCACGGTGACCGTGCAGGTCAGATCGGTACCGCTGCACGCACCGCTCCAGCCGGTAAAGACGAGACTTCCGGGGTTGGCTACCAGCGACAATACGGTTCCGGCAGGCGCAAACATGGCGCAGGTACCGCCGCAATTGATCTTGCCGCCGGCTCCTCCCACACTACCGGCGCCGCTCTTCGTAACGACGAGCGAGTCCGCCGTCACATTGATCGCCGAATTATGCGCGCCGATGAAGTCCCCCAACTCGCCGGCGGACGGCGCCGTGCAGGTGAGGTCGGCGCAGACGACCTGGTGGGTCAGCGGGTCATACGCGCCGGTGTACTTGTAGGTTTCGTAGCGGCGAACGATGGCCCGCGTGTCCGGGGCGAGGCTTCCCTGGTTCTGTGTACGCTTCTGTTTCTGGTTGCCGTTGCTGGGGGGCGACGCCTGCAGGATGTCCCAGGCGGTCTCGAGCTGCGACGGATCGGTCGGGATGATGGAGCTGAGGTTGTCGAGATCGGCCTGCGTCACTTCGCGCGTCAACTGGTTCTTGTAGACCTTCACCCACTGTGCATTGCCATACTGCCCGATCACCTCGGGTGGCTCGGGGGCCTCGACCACGGCCACGACCACCGGAGCCGTGAACGTCGTCACGGGAGCGAGGGAATAGGTCACGATCAGCGGAATGGCCACGCCGGGACTGACGGCGATCAACGTACCGGGATTTTGCGGATCCTCGACCAGCCAACGGCCGGTGGCCACAAGACCGGTGGCGTAGGGGTAGCGAAGACCCTGGCTCAGGGCCTCACAACCGGAGGTGGCATAGCCGGCGCCTCCCATATAGCAATCCTGCCAGGAGAACGATGGAGTGCCGACGTGATTGGGTGTGGTCTTGGTGAACTGCTGATTGGCGGAATCATACGGGCTGGCCCAGCGGACATAAACGCCGGTGGCATAGGGAACGACTGTTCCGACACCATAGCGCTGGCCGAATCCGGTGTAGTAAAGATCGTTCGGCAGCGCCCCCTCGATCTGAATCTCGAAACCGTGTGCATCCTGTCCGGTTTCATTGACGACGTCGAAACTGCCAAGGACGCCGGAGATGGTGGCCGTCTGCGCATGCGCGGCCATCGGCACGAGCAACGCCAGAGCGATCGCGGCACTGATGATTGTGGCGCGCAATACTGCAAAACTTCGACTACGACGATTGTGATCCATGTTCCTATCCTCCTGGGGCCGACTTCTCTGGGACATACGGGTTTTGTTTGTTAATGAGGTCGTGCCATTACGCCTCACCCGAAGTGGCCTTGCTTGGAGGGTGAGACAAGGGCGGGTGTACGGAGGGAACAGAAATCTTTCCAGGAAATGGAGACAGAGAGAGAGTAAGGATGAAGACGGAAGGATGAAGGATGAAGTCCTTTATCCTTCAATTCCCTCGAGAGCCTTGCCACTCCCTTCATCGAGAGTCCTTCTCCCCCAGCGCTTTTCAGCTGGGGGAGAAGGTGCCAAAGGCGGATGAGGGGGCGTTTCACAAGGGCGTCATTCGCGCACCTTCGAGCGCGCTCGGACCAGCGTCGGTAAATCGCGCATATCTCGTAAAGCGCCCCCCTCATCCGCCTTCGGCACCTTCTCCCCCCACAAGAAACCGTGGGGGGAGAAGGGCTCTCGATGAAGGGAGTGGCAAGTGCGGCGGTTCTAACCCCGCATTTCTCACACGCTGAGTGGAATTGCCGGCACCTGTTGGTGGAGAAACTTGGGGCGACGTGGAGTTGTGCGTGCCTTTCGTTCTCGGCAGTACCTCCAATCGAGAGTCCTTCTCCCCCAGCGCTTTTCAGCTGGGGGAGAAGGTGCCGAAGGCGGATGAGGGGGCGTTTCACAAGGACGTCATTCGCGCACCTTCGAGCGCGCTCGGACCAGCGTCGGTAAATCGCGCATATCTCGTAAAGCGCCCCCCTCATCCGCCTTCGGCACCTTCTCCCCCCACAAGAAACCGTGGGGGGAGAAGGGCTCTCGACGAAGGGAGTGGCAAGTGCGGTTCGAGCAGACTATGAGAAATGCAAGCTGACATAAGGCTCTAATCGAAAATCCTTCTCCCCCGCGCTTTTCAGCGGGGGGAGAAGGTGCCGGCAGGAACGGACGAGGGGTCCGTCCTGCCATGCTCCGAGATGGGGCTTACTTGTCGAAATGCACCTTGACGTTTCCGTCGAAGACCGCTTCCTCCTCGGTATGCGTGCCGCTCCATTTCGATGAAAACAGGAGGCCGCCGTTCTTTCCGATCAGGGTCACGGCGATGGTGTCGTCGATCTTTGAGTCTCCGCTGTCGGTGAAGGTGGCCACGATGGCGGCGCGATCGTCGATGACTACCGGCGCGTGTTTCGCGGTGACGTCCGTCAATGTGGCCGTGCCGGTGATCGAGGCAATCCCGCCGTTGGCCGTCGGGTGGATGACCAGCGACGCCATCGGCGCCGCGTCGATCTCGTACGTGTGAAGGGTGCCGTCCACGGTACGGTCAAAGGTGAGGGTCACGTTCCCGCTCAGGACGGACTTGTCGTACGCCGCGGTGACGTCGAGGTCGAGCCGGCTGTTCGGATCCGCGCCGACAGGGGCGGTCAAGGTCGCCCGCCCATTCCCTTTGACCGAGTCCTGGGTCGCGGTAACGATCGTTATGACGACGTCATCGGCCTGCGCGTCCCGTGCGTACCAGCCGCCGACGCGGCTCTCGACCGTGTAGCTGCCGGCCGGCGCGTTGAACGTGCAACTGGCCACGCCGACGCTCAGCCGCGAGCTCGAAACGAGACCGATCGGTGCGATGCAGAGCGTCTGGCCCGTGCCGCGGTCGACGAACGTCAGCGTGGCATTCCGGATATCGCCGAGCGTCTCCGCACTCTCGTCCGGACCCTGCAATTCCTGCACGGTCGCCGCGAGCGTCACCGTGGCCTTCCCCGAGGCAGGCGACACCGACGAGGAAAGAGGAGCGATGAAGAAAACCGAGGCATCTTCCGGCGTCACCGTCAGCGTGCCGGCGCCGAAAACGACGTCGTAGTTCGGCGACGTCAGACCCGAGGCCGCGATCGGATAGATGCCCGGCCCCGAGGCATTGGTCGCCGTCGTCTGCAACAACAGCGCGCCGCCGAGAACGGCAGGGGTCTCGCCCAGAACGAAGCCGCTGAAGGAGGCCGTGAAAGCCGGCAGCGCGTCGCTGTACTGCTTGCTGGCGTCATTTGCTTTCACCAGCAGAGGCGTCTTCGTGACAGTCAGGGTTGCAGGCGTGATCGTCACGTCGTAATTCGGAAGACGGCCGTTGCGATCGGAAAGCGCGCCGGTGATCGGATAGAAGCCCACGGCGCTGTTGACGGTGGCGACGGTCGCATACAGTGGAACGATGTCGTCGCCGTTGACGACGCCGGTCAGCGTGCCGGTCAGGATCGGAAGCGGGCTGCCGTACCGCTTGGTCTGATCGTCGACGCGAAGGGAGAGAGGGGCGCGGGCCACGGCGAGCGTCAGCGTAGCCGTGACCGGCTCGAAGTTCGCGGCGTCAGCCGGAGTGAAGACCGCCTGCAGGGTCTGGCTGCCCGCGTCGAGGATGGCTCCCGCGGCCGGCGTATAGACGAACGTTCCGGCAACGTTCGACGATGCGTTCAACTGCGTTGCGGAGAGAGGCGTGCCGTAGACGATGCCCGCCGGATTGTTCCAGAGAACCGCCGGCTTTGCCCTGCCGATCGTCAACGTTCCGGTGGCCGATCCTGTGTAGTTGGGATCGTTGATCGTCGCCGTCACCGGATAGCTCCCCGCGTTCTGCGGCGTTCCGGTGACGACCACATCGACCGCCAGCCCGGCCGGCGAGGTCGTCGCCGACACCGTCTTCACGCTGCCGTCGTAGGTCTGGCTCAACGTCGCGGCGTCGAACGTCACCGCCGCGCCGGCCCTGGCGATGGTCAGCGTGCCGGTGGCCGATCCGGCGTAGTTGGGATCGTTGATCGTCGCCGTCACCGGATAGCTCCCCGCGTTCCGCGGCGTTCCGGTGAAGGCCACGGTCACCGGCAACCCCAGCGGCGAGGTCGTCGTCGACACGCTCTTCACGCTGCCGTCGTAGATCTGGCTCAGCGTCCCGGCGTCGAAGGTCACCGTCGCGGGCGTCTTTGGAACCGTTGCGCTCTCGACGATCGGGTCGGCCGTTCCGGCGTTCTGATCGGCGGCGATGCCCATCACCTGAATCGGGGCGCTGCTGGTTACGCGGACGGCGCGGGCGTTGGGCGGGGTCGGCCCGAACAGCTCGCTCAGCTCGCGGACGAGAAATGTGCTCGGATCGAGATTGGCCGCCGTCACCGCCAGTGCATTGCCGTCGCCGTCGACCAGTTCCATCATCGCAAAGGCTCCGGCGGAATCGATGTCCTGCAAGGCCACGCCGTAGGTGAATCCCGTTTTCGGCGCCGGCAGCGGGATCAAGGCCGTCATGGCCGTCTTCGGTGGAAAGAGCGGCACGGCGAACTGCATCACGGGATCGGAGCTCGCCGACATCGCATGCGTCCGCTCGTACGAGAAATAGGTGGCCTGCGAGCCATCGGGGTTTTTCGCGATGACGGTCGTGCCGTGCATCGTCACGGTCTGAGCCGGAACGACGTCGATTCGGGTCGCACTGACGAAGCGGACCTGCGAGAGTTTGGCTTCCTTGAAGACGATCGTGGTGTTCGGCACGAAATTGGTTCCGCTGATGGTCACCACGTCACCGGCCTGCACCACCGCGCTTCCGGGCGAGACGTTGCCGATGGCCACGCCATTGCCGATGGTGAGCTGCCCCGGGTTCGTCTCCAGGGGATAGGCGGTGCCGGAGGAATCGAGAAAGTGAAAGGCCGCCGCATCGATCGGCAGTACGAACTTCGCCCCGATCGGTGCCGTTGCCGGAACGCGGCCGGCGATGGTGAGAATCGGATAGTCGATGTTCATCCCGAAGTTCGAGGAGGGGGAGAGCACCGACAGCCCGATGTTCGTTCCCCGTTCCAGCGCCACGCCGAACGTGTCCCCTCCCGGGGCGATGATGGCGATGCCGAAAACGCTGTCGAAGGCCGAGAGGCTGAGCGAGCCTCCGCCGGTCAGGATCGGCTTCGGCTCGGTCACGGAGATCTTCACCTGCGTCGTGGCGCCCGGCGGTGCCGTTTCATTGCTCACGCTGAGCGAGACACCGGGAAATCCTTTCGTTCCGCCGCCGGCGGCAAGGATGATTCCGGGAACTGACGAGAGCAACAACACGATCAAGACAACGGAACGGCGACTTCTGAACATGGTCACGACTCCTGGTCACCGGACGGCGACGCGAAACGTCTGCGTGCCGGATTCAGCCAGCACGGTTGCATCACGGCGCGCCGTTACGTCCCACAGAATGGTCTTACCGACTACGAATTGCGCGCGGACGGCAGGCGGTACATCGACGCGCCTCTCGCCCGTCGAAACGCGCCAGAGGATCGCGCCATCGACTTCGGTGACGCGCACGTCGTAACGGGCCGCCCCCGGAACGCCTGTCCATTCCAGCCGGGCCGGCGCGGCAGGCACGTCGCCGCTGGGTGAGATCACCTTGATCCCCGTGGATCGGTACACCAGGTCATGTGCGGCCGGGACATCGATGGACGGCTGGCGATTATTGAGGAGATAGCCGATCCCGACTATGACGATGATCACAGCCGCCACGGCAAGCAGGCGCGCCATGCCGAACTTCCGCGATGCCACCGTCACGGCCGCCGGACCGCCGGCGCGGCGGCGAGCCATCTCATCGACGATCCACCGGACGTCGGCGGCCTCCCGCGGGGTGGTGGCGTCGTCGTTGAAGCTCTTCCAGAGCTCCATCTCCGCCTGGCATCGCGCACAGGACGCGATGTGCTCGCGGTCCTTCGGCTCCATCGACTCACCGAAGCGCTCGATGGCCACGCAGTCGCCGAGGGGACGAAGGGCCCGTTTCCATTGCCGTTTCGATGGATCCCTTGGCTCGCTCACAGCCCCTCTCCTCTCGCCCGCAGCCGCTGCACCGCGCGGGCGATCTTTCGCTTTGCGCTGACGATGTACGCCTTCGCGCCGCTGGCGTTGTCGAAATGAAGCAGGCGGGTGATGGCGTCGAGCGGCATGTCGTCACCGTAATGAAGCGTGAACACGGTCCGCTCCGTTTCGTCCAGGGTGGTCGTCAGAAATTCGTGCAGGCGCCGCGAGCGGCTCTTGTACGCGGCGATGTCCTCCGGTCCCGGCGCCAGATCCGGCAGATCGATCAGCACCTCTTCCTCGTCCGTCGCCCGCGGTGGACTGGACTTCATGCGATTGATCGACTCGTTCCGGGCGATGCTGTACAGCCAGGTCCCGAATTGCGACGCTCCCTGAAAGGAGTCGAGATAACGGTGCGCTTTCAGAAATACGTCCTGGGCCAGATCCGCCGCGGACTCCCGCTCTCCGGTGAAGCGGTAGCACCACCTCGCCACGCGCTCGTAGTAACGCGCGAACAGTTCGTCGGCCAGCGCCGGACGCGCCTCGGGTGCCGCCCTGCGATACGCCTCCACCAGCTCTTCGTCGGGGAGTGTGGGTTCGATCGAGGTAGTTGTCGTAATCAGTGGGTTTCATTCTTCTGCCTCTCTCCATCTGAGACAAGTGATGCAGCTCACATGGAACAGAAACTTGATTCGGGTCATGATCGTCCGCGTGAGAACGGTGCTGCTCGCGGCCTTCCTGGCCCTTCCGCTGTTGCCGGCCGCGGCCCAGCCGGCGTCGAAAGCGGCACTTCTGGAAGCGCGCGCCAAGGCGGAGACCGACGGCGGCCGCTACCCGGCAGCGATCCGGGACGCGAACGCCGCGGCCGCCATTCACGCGACGAATGGCGACAAGCGCAGCGAGGGGCGGGCCCTCAATCTGACCGGGATGGCCGAGGTCTATGCCGGCGACTATGGCGCGGCGACGGCGATCTTCACCAACGCCCTGGCACTCGCCACAACCGCCCGTGACGACGAGGAACGCGCCGAAGTGCTCTCGAATCTCGCCAGCGTCGACTTCTTTCTCGGGCGGTATGCCGACGCCTCCGCGAGCTACGACGCCGCCCTGGCCATCGCCGATGCCCATCGCGGCGACCCCTGGGCACCGCGGCGGCGGCGCATCCTCCTCGTCAACAAGGCCACCCTCGATCAGCGGCTCGGCCGTGACCAGGAAGCGCTGGAGTGGTATCGGCAGGCCCAGGCAGCGGGCCCCGATCTCCGCCCGCGTGAACAGGCCCAGATCCTGGTGAACCTCGGCGTTCTCTACCGCCATCTCGGCGACCCGGTCAAAGCGCTGCAGCAGTACGACGCCGCGCTGGCGCTCTTCGCCCGCGAGCAGCAGCTCGATTCCGAGCTCTCGGTGATGAAGAACCGCGGAATCGTTCTGGCCCTCGACCTCGGGCAGCTCGACGCCGCCCGCGCCAACTTTTCCGCGGTGCTCGACCGCGCCACCAAGGCGAACAGCAGGCGCGAGATGCTTCAGGCCCATCTCTACCGCGGCGAGACGGAGCTGCGGCTCGGCCAGCTCGATCCCGCCGGAGCCGATTTCACCCGTGCCCTCGAGATCGCCCGCGCTCTGCGGACCTCGGAGGAAGAGTGGAAAGCGCTCTACGGACTGGGGCGAACGGAGCTCCGCCGCGGAAACGTCGCCGCGGCCAGGCAGCACCTCGAGAGCGCCGTGCAGGTCGTCGAGAGCATCCGCGAAGCCATCCGCGTCCCGACGCTGAAGTCCGATTTCTTCAACGATAAGCGGGATGTCTACGACGCCCTCATCAGCGTCGAGCTGCCTGCCGGCGATCCCGGGCGGCTCTTCGCATTGATCGAGCGCAGCCACTCGCGCGCCTGGCGGGAGCGGTTGGGACTCACGGGGGACGTGGCCATTGGCACCATCCAACGCCTCCTGCCGGACGGCGTGATTCTGCTCGACATCTGGAGCTCCTCGTGGGGATCGGCCATGGTCACGGTCACGCGCGGCGCGGCGCAGGTGAACCGTGTCGAAGTCTCCGAGCCGGCCATTCGCGCTCTCGTCGATGCGCTCTCCGCCGGTCCCCGGTCCGGCTGGCGGGCATCCGCGAATACGCTGTCCGCGGCATTGTTCCCCCGAGGACTGCCGGCCGGCACCGGACATCTGATCGTCGTTCCTGACGGAGCGCTGACCCTGATCCCCTTCGAGCTGCTGCCGATCGATGGACGCCTGATGATCGAGCGGACGGCGGTGAGCTATGCCCCGACCGCGGCCATGCTCCTGCGCAACCCACCCGCGCGGCGAACTTCATGGCCGCCATGGACGCCCGAATTCCGAGGCTTCGGCGATCCCCGTTTCGCCTCGGCATCGCTGGATGACCCGGCATCGCTGCGCATGCGCCTCGCGGCATCCGCCGAAGAAGTGCAAACGATCGCCTCGGAGTTAGGAGGCCGATCGTTCCTCCACCTCGGCGCCGACGACCGCAAAGTCCATCTCACCGATTACTCCGAGCAGGCCTCCGAGCAGGCCCCGATTCTCCATCTCGCCACGCACGCCGTAGCCGACACGAATGCCATCGAGCGCTCGCGCATCCTCTTCTCCCCTGCTACCGGCTCGAAGCAGAGCGCCGACTACCTCTTCCTGAAGGAGGCCTACGACCTCCCGCTGAAGAGTGTCGAGCTGGCCGTTCTCAGCGCCTGCGACACCGAACGCGGCCAGTTGCTCCGCGGCGAAGGCGTCCGCAGCTTCAGCCGCGCCTTCCTCGCCTCCGGCGCCCGCAGCACCGTCACCACACTCTGGCGCGTCCCCGATGTCCCCACCGCGGCATTCATGAAGGCCTTCTACTTCGAGCTCCAACGCGGCCTTCCCCGCGACATCGCCCTGCAATCGGCGAAGCTCCGTTTCGCGCGCAGCGGAGGGGATCTTGCCGACCCGCACTACTGGGCCGCGTTCGTATTGACCGGCGAAGGATTACGACCCATTCCGACGGCGATACGTTGGCGGAGCATCGTTTTGGCCTCTCTCGCCGCTATGGTGCTCCTGCTCGCGGTCGTCTTCTTCGTTCGGGGGAGACGTTGAGGACCCAGAGGCCCTGTGTACTACGGCGGCGGTATTCGCCCGAGGCGACCGGCTAACCCGCATTTCTCACAGTCTGCTAGAACCGCACTCGCGACTCCCTTCGTCGAGAGTCCTTCTCCCCCCGCGGTTTCTTGCGGGGGGAGAAGGTGCCGAAGGCGGATGAGGGGGCGGTTCTCGCGCTGAAGTTGCGTGTTTTCATGAGTTTCCCGCGCCGTTCACAGAAATAGTCCACTGATCGGCAAGATCCAACGCCCCTCATCCGCCTTCGGCACCTTCTCCCCCAGCTGAAAAACGCTGGGGGAGAAGGGCTCTCGACGAAGGGAGTGGCAAGTGCCCTCAAGAGAACAATTCAAGTGAGCGTGTGAGAAATGCGGCGAAGGGAATCGCGCCAGCCGGCGAGACGCCAGCGCTCCGTCGCGCGCAGCACCCCACACGTTTCGCAATCGATCATTTGCTTATGACACAACGACACCATATGCTCCTTCGCGCATGCTGGAAACGCCGGGCGATGTTCTCCGCTCGCATGCGAGTCAAACGCCACGGATCCTTGTCGTCGACGACGACAAGGCCATCAGGTCATTGCTCACCGCGGTCCTGAGCAGGAAAGGCTACTCGGTCGAGACCGCCCGGAACGGCGAAGAAGCGCTTGAAGTGATCGCCGTCAAGACGTTCGAAGCGATCATTCTCGACCTGATGATGCCGAAAGTCGACGGCTTCGAAGTCATCGAGCACCTGGCCCGCACGGCACCGGAGCAACTCAAACGCGGCGTCATCGTCCTCACCGCCGTGGCGAGCAAAGATCTCCGTAAGCTGGATGGCAGCCGGGTCTTTCGTGTCCTCCGAAAACCCTTCGATCTGGATGAGCTGCTCTCGGCAGTGACCGATTGTGTCGAAGGCAAGGCCGCTCAAGACGCACGATAGTGCTCATCGTTCGATCGCACTGAGCGTAGTTGGGACTTCTCATCCCATTGTCTGCTTCTGGAAGGTGCTACCGACCATGTTTTGATCGGGAGCAATCGCGTTCACTGACAACCTCTCGCTATCTACTTCCTCCCCGAGCGGCGCAGCCGTGTCGACTTTACGGCTTCGACCTCTCGCGGATGCGTTTCACATGTTGCTGCATATCGTTAATCGCTGCTGCATCGTCATGGCCCAGGTTCATGCGATGTGCGTCGGCAACCAACTGATCAAACTGAGCCAATTCCTGCGCTGACACTTCGTTGCCCAGTTTGACGGCCTCCTTGACTACCGATAGCTGAAGGCTGAGCTTATTGACGGCATCCTGACCAGGGAGGTTCTGCGCCTCATGAAAGCTGCGTATCGCCTCCGACGGCTTGTTTTGGCGAGAGTAAAACAGCCCCACGCTGTTGAGGATGTCGCTCGACTCAACACGATTCAGATGGGATGCGCGCATCGTTCGCTCCGCCGCCAGAAAGTGCTTCTCGGCGTCGGCAGCGTTGCCCATCTGTTCATATGTTTTTCCTAGCCGCAACTCCACACCCGGCTCCATGTCCGTCTTGCTGGCTGCCGGCAACGCCTCCAACAAGCCATCCAACGCCTGTGGCAGCGCTCCAAACTCCGCCGCCAGATCCGCTTGCATGATCCCGCTGCGAACGACGGCCCGCTTATCGTTCGGCCATTGCTTACGGACTATCGCGATATTGGCAAGCGCCTGCGCCAGGAGATCGAACTTCTGCGGCGGCGGTGTCCTCTCCATCTGCTGCCACAGTCTAGACGCCAGCGCGAGCTGCGCCTGCGCGGATACAGCGGGAGTGGCCACCGCTTTCGAAGATGCCGATGAAGCAAGGGTGACGCAGAGAATCCCGGACAGAACGAGGGTGGCAAAAAACACGGTGAGTTGTTTTGTCATGGACTTACCAGAATCCCTTTCCTCTCCGGCATGCTGAATGCCGGGTCAACAATTCGTGTGTGTATCGCTCGTGCGATCTCTGACCAAAATGACTCCTCGGCTACGTCGAGCGGCACTCGTTCATCGAGCGCGCGCTTTCTAACAATTGCTTGCAGGTGCTGCAAAACGTAGAGTCGCGTGTTGTACTCGCGAGCTGATTCCCGGGTTGCGGAAACATAGTTCGAGCGTGAGCGCACTCTGCGGCGACAAACTAACTACGGAACGTATGGAGCGGGAACGAAGAGAATGTCGTAAACCGAACCGGAAAAGGACGTCTCATCGATATCCTCCCTCCCACTGGCGTAACTGCTCTTAGAAATGTCGATAAGTCACCTAAAGGTGGCGTCAGTGAGGCGCCGCGTTGCCATCAGTGCGTTGCGTCAAGCTCGAGCTGCCCGCCGATGGGAAGCAATCCTTCGGCGCAATGGCCGCCGGAACAGAATCGGTACTTACCGGGAGCGACGTTCGGGATCTCACCGTCACCGTCGTCGATCCTGGCTCGTTGTCCCCGCGCCCACACAAAAACATCCGTTGACGCCAACGGGTGATCGTTAAATGTGAATTGCAGCGGTAGTGCACCGGATGCCCACCGCACTCTCAAGCCGCCACCGCGAGAGGCCAGATCGAGAGCGATCGAGTCCTGGTTCGTGGGCACGCTGAAACTCTCCAGCGTGCGGCCAGGCGCTGCGACGGTAATGACGATCTCCGTGGCCGAGTTGGGTACGTCGACTGCGAAGCCTCCCTGTAGATCGGTGATCGCTTGTTCCTGCCGCGCTGATCCTCCCAGGAATGCGTACCCATGGACTAGCGCTCCGACGACGACCTCGCCGTTCGACCGCACCACTCCTTTGAGGGATCTGACACTTTCGAGGCTGAGCTCGACGTTCTGGACTCCGCCAGCATCTGGGACCGCCACTTCGGTCTGCTTACTGTAGTCGTGGGTCCGGACATCTATGGCCTGGAGATGTGCCGAACCCGACTCGACGCCTCGAAAGCGGAAAGTGCCATCGCTGTCGCTCGTTCGCATCATTGCTCGTCCGCTGCTGGAGAGCAACGTCACTCGCGCGGCTGCCACGTGCTTGCCATTGGCGTCGCGCACCCGACCTGATACTTCGGTAGAGGGTAGACGAATGTCCACCTCATCGTTATCCTTTTGAATGGATACTTCCGTAGTCGCTGCTACGTCTTCCTTCGGGGCATCGACATCGACGATCCATTTTCCGCGCCGGGGAAGATTGACCGTGAAATTTCCGTCTTGATCGGTCGTGCCTCGCACCTTTTCGGCGCCGCCGCTGCCGCCGAACAGCAAATTGGCAGAGGGCAAGGGCGAATCGCCGATGGTGACGGTACCGGAGATGGGGCTGACGTCGAGGTGGACGGCGTACTCAGAGGTAGCAGAAGTGACGACGATATCCCTGCTTCCGAGAATGTTCTGTCTGGAATCTTTGAGATAAACGTGCAGCGGTCCCTCCGCCTGATCGGTCGCGGTGAAGACGCCCTCACGCGACGCGGCCCCGCTACCGGCGTTCTGTGCCCCAGATCCCGACTCATTCTTTCGCCAGAGCTCCACACGCCATGCAATTCCACCCGGCGCAAGCGGAGGCTGGAGAACGAGCCGAATGCTCAGGGCTGGCAGGAGAGCGATCGATCGGCGAGGTGTGGTTTCCTTCCCCGCGTAAAGCTGCATTGGAATGCGCTCGGGCGCGTAGCCTTTTGCTCGTGTCTCGAGGATGTATCTGCCTGCGCCGATCGGGGCCAATTGGACGACGCCTTTTCTTGTGAATACCCCCTCTGCGACTGGCAAGGCAAGACGCATCGCTGTAGCAGATGCTCCGGCCGCCGCTTCGTAGCGAAGCAGCGCTCGTACGGGCACTTCGACACGTTTGGCAAAGTCAACGTCGAGCCATGCGACAACCGACGCCCCTTTTTGCAACTTGATTGCCCCGAGGTCAATGATGCCGGCGATGGGAATCTTGAGATCCCACTGGTGATATGGCGCATAGCCCTCAACGCGAACGGCAACATCCAGCAAGGCCGCCGGTACGACACAGGTCCATTGCCCGCTCTTCTCCGTAGAACAGTCAAACGCCGTCCCTCGCGGGATCTCCGGCTGAACGCGCGGTTCCGGGCGGGAAGAAACGACGAGCTTGACCGCAACGGGCGTGACAGGCTGCAGGTCAGGGAGTTTCACCTGACCCTTAAGAGTGCCGGTGCGCCATACGGACATCGCATATTGCGATTGGCCGTCTCCCTTGGGGAAAACGACACTCTGCGGCAGTGCCCAGAAGCCTTTCGCCTCCAGGCTCATTTCCCACTCGGAACCCGGCTGTTCCGCAATGAGAAGACCCGATGGGCTCAGGTTCACTCGCCGGATGACGGCCTGATTGACAGCCGATTGGAGGACAACAGCGCCACGAGCCTCGCAACTCGAGCCGCTACGGCATTTCACGTTGACGTTGATCGAGCTGGCGTAGATATCGCCCGAGAGCAATAAGCATGCTACCGTCCAGCAAAGCAACGCTCTCGTCAGACAGCGCATCATGGCCTTAGCGATTTTAAGAAACGACACCTAGTCCACGCAGCACTCGTCTCCATCGAGGAAACAATACGATGCCTCAGGATACGACTCCACTCTGCAGTTCTGATAGCCGCCGCCGCCCGGATCAGGTGCCCCGCAGGACATGCTTATGGACCCGTTCAAGCCGTACCCGTTCATGTGACACACCGAACAACCGCCAGATCCTCCTCCGGGGCCAATGCCGTAATCGGGACTATAGACGTCCTCCTGCGCGATAACACCTACCGCGAAAAGTGTAACCGCCAGGAAAGTTGTGAGACGGAGAAACATTTTCATTGACTTCTCCTTAACTGTTCCAGATGCTGCCTTTCGAAATCGAATTCCTACCGACACTAGTCCACGCAGCACAGGTCTCCGTCGACGAAGCAATACGCTCCTTCGGGATAAATTTCCATGCGGCAATTCTGCCAGCCTCCGTCGCCAGATTGCGCCGACGCGCAGGTCAGGTACATCACGTCGCCGGCGCCTCCATCGCAGTACTTACAACTGGCCGCGCCTGGTCCGCCTCCGATTCCGAAATCACGGTTGAAGACGTCGTCTTGCGCGGACATTCCTAAAGCGACCAGTGAGAAAAGCAGGAACGTGGTGAGACGGAGCGCCATCGTTTTCATAGATTCCTCCTACCTGCCGCATGTGTATCGCGTTCCATGTTCTTGTTCTGGAATGTTCTGCCGGCATTGGTTCCGTCAGGACATACGGCAAGATATAGCCGACAACCGGAAGTGTCTAGTGGCGATTGTGGACCGCCTTGCGGATCGCCATCGGAGAACAGGAGAAGTGTTTGCGGATGGCCCGAAAGAACGTTCCACGGTCTCCGAAGCCCGCCCTCAGCCCTATCTCGTCGATGGGAAGTTCTGTCTGCCGCAAAAGGTCCGCTGAATGCTCGAGCTGCCGGAGACGTAGCGCCACGAACACCGAGACTCCCAGAACGCGGTTGGACAGCCGTCTCAGATTGCGGTAACCCACATCGAGAAAGGTTGCCAGCTCGGAAGCGCGTGCCGCTGTCCTTTCTCGATGGCAGAACGCCAGATACTCCGCGATTCCATCTTCCAACTCCTCTTTCGATCGGTAGACCATGGTCTGGAGAAGTGTCGCTTCCTGCTGAATAGGAGAGACATAGAGAAGTCCTTTCCCTACCTCGATTTGGCCCTCGCTTGAGCCTCGAAAATAAAGTTCGAACGGGAGGGGGTGTTTTCGAGGTTGACGTCACTCCGCTTAGGGATGGTTGTTTTCGCGGAACAGCAGTTCTGATGCCCCACCATCGATGTGAGGGACATCTGGTTGCAATCTCCCGATTTCCTGTCAAATGGCTCATGGTCGACGTTCTCTACAAATAGGTGAGAAACCCCTGGAACCCAATTCCACGATCTCCTGATCTGTGGCCGATGAAATGGTAGAGGAAGGCTCAACCGCCATGCGTATGCCTAGACCCGAGGGAGCCTCGGTCGATGGCTGGACGTTTGAACCGGGGAACGACAGTGCAGTACGTTCCATGCGGGAGTTGGCGCGAGCGGTTGCGTGCCGCGGTCGACGCGAGCGGACGCACGCAAAACGCAATCGCGTCGGCAGCGGGAGTGAACCAGGAAACGCTTAGCCGCGTGCTCAGCGGCATCCACGTGCAGCCCGGATTCGACACGGTTGTCCGTATCACGCACGCGCTCGGGGAAAATCTTGGAACGCTGCTTGACGAGCCGGCCTTCCTCCTCGACGCCGAGCAGCGAGCCGAGGTTCGCCGCGTCATCGACTATCTCCAGGCCGCCGTCCGCACGTCGCCGGCCCTCGACGCGCTGGCGGCTCCGAATGCCGTGCTCCAGCGCACCGCGGAGGTGCCTCGGTCGTACTACCTCCGTGGCGCGCGAATGGTCTTTCAGGCAGTCGGCGATTCGATGACCGAGGCAGGAATCCTCGATGGTGATCTCCTCTTCGTTGCGCCAACGCGCGCCATTCGTGACGCGGCCAAGCGAATCGTCGCCTGTCGCCTCGCGGGCACAATCCTTGTCAAACGGCTCGAGCTCCGCGTCGGCCGTATCCGGCTGATCAGTTGCAATGCACGCTACGCTCCGATCGAGGTCGATGAAGAGGATGACTTCCAGCTCACCGGAATTGCGATCGGACGCCTCGGCAGCATCGCGCCATGAGGCGTGTTTTGACCTCAACGACTACCTGCGCTTCCGTCTTCGCGGGGCGGGGCGGGATGGCTGGTGCTCTTCGACCGAATTGACCGTTAGCGGCGCGGGTGACCGTCCCGAGGTACTCGAAATCCGCCATGTTGATCTTCTGATTTGCCGGGAATGACGAAGGATCAGCGTGATCGCCCCGAAAACCCTCATCTCTTTGCCTTCAGCGATCGGGGATAGCTGACCATCCATCAGCGCCCGCAGACCGTGCTTCCGCCACCATCGGCCGAGCAAGGCCACGCCACGAACGATGACGATCACCGCCTCTCCGGTTCGAGCGTTACCGCGCTTGCGGGGCTCTACGACGAGGAAGTCGCCGGCACGAATCCCGAGGTCCGCGACATCGGAGCCGGCGCGGAAGAGCCGGTCGCCCACGTCCAGCAGCAGTTCGTCAGGGAGCGGAACCAGCTCGCCCGCCGAGGCGGTGTCGATCGCTTCACCATGGCAGATGGTTCCAGCGAGATGCACGGCCACGTTAACCTCCTCTCGCGGCGGTAGGTACGGTTGGACCTCTGAATCGCGATCAGTCGGGGTCCAACTCGAACAGCTCCGCCGCTCTCACCCGTTCGCCCGACAATCGACAGCAGGCGGCCGTGATGGCTGCGATACATTTCCTGGTGGGTTCGGCCCGCCCCCCGCGAATCTTGAGAAGGAAGTTCCGGCTGTAGCCTGACTCTCTCCCGAGAACGACTGATTTGATCCCATGGCTTCTCAGATATGCGTCTAGTTTTGTTCCCATGAGTGTATAGTATCAGGCGATGCGCCTAAAGTACATCATGCTGCTATACTTCCGCCGATGACGGAATCCGGCAGCAGCACTGAAGACATCACAAGCGAAGGAGGAGCGATGGACATCGAGAACAGCTTCGGCCTGGAACTGAGAGGCAGGCGGCTACTGCTCGGATACTCGGTGAAGAAGCTGTCCAAGCTGTCAGGCATCAGCCGCCGCTGGATTGCCTGCGCCGAGCAGGGCAGCAACATCACCGTCGACGTCCTCAGGAAGTTGATGCAGACGATGAACATGACCGTGATCACTATCTGTCCCGGCATCACGGCCTCCACGGGCGCGGCGGATCGCGACATAACTCCCCTCGCGGAGGCAGTGGATCAGATCACTAGCCTGTGCCCCTCTGAGGCTCGTCCTCTAGCGCGTCTCGTGAGTGTATACTCGCATCAGATGCGCTTAAAGTACAGACTCAGGCGATGACTGATTCCGCCGGCAATACCGAAGGAGGAGCGATGGATGTCGAGAAGAGCTTTGCGCTGGAGCTGAGAGCCAGAAGGCTACTGCTCGGACTGTCGATCAAGAAGCTGTCCAAACTGTCGGGGGTCAGCCGCCGATGGATCGCCTGCGCCGAGCAGGGGAGCAACATCACCATCGACGTCCTCGCGAGGTTGATGCAGACGATGAGGATGACGGTCATCACCATCTCCCCGGGCATCACGGGGCAGGCCGGTCTGGAGAAGATCGACATCTCCTCTCTCGCCGAGGCGGTGGAAGAGGTCACTCGGAGCAGCGATCTTTCGCGGCAGGCGGGCGAAAGGATCAAAAGTTTCATCGTGGGGGTAGGGAAATCCGTCCCGAATGACACTCCACAGGATGAAAGGGTCAACGAGAGGGCCTCGGATCTGGTCGCGCATTTCACCGAATACGTACGTTCCCTCAGCGATCCGGACAAACTACAGAAAGTCGAGGAGGCCGTGAGTGGCATTCTGAGGCCGGAAGCGGAAGCGCAAGCCGCGGCCAAGGCGCGTCCGGGAAGGCGGAGGAAGAGCTCGGGCTAAAAACGAACCAATGGATCGCACGACCGGCGAAGGAAACGAAGCGCGCGAGTTGCTGTCACGGTTCCGACGCTGGCTCGACGATTCTGAGTCGCAGCCGAGGATCGTTCGCGATCTCGCCAACGTGGGCCACGATCTCCTGGGCGAGTTTGTCAGCCTTTTCGCGCATGGTGAGATGCGGTCGGCGATTGCCACGCTCGTGACCCGTGCCCACGAGCGCTCCTCAGGAACTCCACGGGAAGCTATCACGCTAACTCGATTGGCGACGGTCCTATGCTCATGTTACTTCACAGACGACCCGCAACTCGATGCAGCTGTCGAAGGGGATGCCTGGAGGGAGCACGCCTCTGCCCTTCTGCAGGCTGGTGACTACAGCGCCGCCGACTCCGCCTGCGGGCAGGCGTCGTCATTTTACGGACTCGTCGATTTGGAGGATCGCTTGTACGAGAGAACAGTGCTCGCGGTGATCCAAGCTCAAGTCGCGCATTTTCTTGGGGATCGTGATCGGGCACTTGCTCTCGCAGAGACTGCCGCGGAGACGTTCGCACGGTCGTTTCCCTCGAAAAAGAAAGACTACGTACGAGCGCGGACGACCTCCTCCACGATTCTTGTGGCTGATTTTCAACGATATGAGGAGGGGCTCAAGGCGCTTGAGGAGTGTGCCGAGCTTGCGCGACGTGATGGTGACACCGAAAGCCTTGCCACCCTAGTTAACAATATTGGGCAAGTGTACGCGCGTATAGGCAAACTGAAGGAGGCGAAGGAGTGCTTCATCACAGCACTAGAGGGGTTCACGAGTCTCGGACTAAGGACCGACATGCCCCGCGTTCATGCTGGGTTGGCCCGCATCCTCATGCAAGAAGGGCGATATAACGAGGCTGTCTCCGAGCATTACAAGGCAAGAGCAGCCTATCTCAATTTGAAGATGCCTGTCGTTGCTGCTGAGGTGGATACGCACATCATCGAGGCGCTATTCGCTGCGGGACGAACGAGAGACATCCCAGCCCTATGCGCGCTGGCAGTCGAGACATTCACGAGGGCGAACCTGCCTCGGGAAGCGGCGAAGGCTTTGGCGTACATGAATGCAGCGGCTCAGCGGGGAACCCTTACGACGGTTGAAGTTGAGGACGTCCGTGAGTTCTTCCGACGGCTCCAGACCGACCCAGATGAGCGGTTTGAGCTGACTTGAGTGAAGAGGGCGGCACAGCGCCGCCCCCTTTTACGAACTCTGAGAAGCCTCGAACACTCGTCTTACGGTTTCGGAAAGGACCAATCGTACGTATCGAGAGAGTGGAAGATCCGAGTGATCAGCCGACTGATCGCCGATCGTGACGGTTGGTCGCCGTCGTCACGGCGAGGAGCGGCCAGAAGCGGCGAGGACAGCGCGACGAGGAGCAGAGCAACAGCGGTGACGCGTTTAGACATGATTCCTCCAAATGTCCCGCAGGACGGTTAGTTTGGAGGAGCGCTCCCCTCAACGAATAAGGAGTGTCATTCCGAGGGCGTTTCCCTACGGCGCTACCTTACTTGCAGGCAGTCTGGTACGATACACGCACCAGTATTCGCCTTAACCGTCTTAACCCAATGGCCTGAACGTAAGCGGTTTCCGGAGCGCAGGCGTCTCGCCGGCTGGCCCGGCGCGCGTCCCGCCGCCGCGGTTAGCGGAGAATGTTGGAGCACCATCGGGCCTCGCGGAGCAGGTTTCAGCTCTGCGAAACCGGCTCTTCCTTCCGCCGAGCAGGTCCCCAGGTCCGCGGGGTCAAACGCGCTGTTCCGACGGAACAAACCGGTCGATCCCCGGAGCTGACACGCTCATCTTCTGAGCAAACCGTCGATCTGCGAGATCAAACCCGTTGACTTGCAGGATCTACTGCTTTGATCCGTGGGATCAAACTTCTGATCCGCGAGATCAAGCAGGTTGATCCGCGAGATCAAACACGTTGATCTGCAGGATCAACCACGTTGATCGGCGGGATCAAATTTCTGATCCGTGAGATCAAACATGTTGATGTGCGATATCAAACGCGTTGATGTGCGGGATCTACCACGTTGATCCGTGGGATCAAACTTCTGGTCCGTGAGATCAAACAGGTTGATGTGCGAGATCAAACGCGCTGATCCGCGGGATCCAGCACGTTTGATCCGTGGGATCAGACTTTTGATCCGCGGGATCAAGAGCGTCGATCCGCGGGATCAACATTTCGTACCATGGAACGCACTCCAAGCATGGCTGGCTCTCGAATTTCGCTCTACGCCGGCCGCGCATCGTTTTGCGACGCCGGTAGCCGTCGTTGTGATACCCGCATTGGGCCCCGCAAGCACTCTATAGATTGCATTGAGATCACAACGCGGCCTGTTGAATTGCACTATATAGATTACTAATAGCACTCTATTGTGTGCGAATGCACACTATGCATTTCTGAACCAAAAATCATTGACCCGTAACAGTTACCAATGATCGGGCTGATACGTCTAAGTAATTAATCGGCCCGAGTCCGCGGCACATGCGCATGGTGCCGCTTCGCCCGTAATGCCCGGCCAGGCAGAACGGGTTAAACCCGAGGGATCACGCTGGAGCGCGTAGCGACGGCGGATACCTCATGACGATAGGAGGTGTAGCATGGCTGACACAGTTACCCCAGGTGGTTCACCGGCGGCTGGCACAACCGATCCGCAGTCGGCGCCAACCCCTCTTGACGAGAGCGCTGCTCAGTTCATTGCCGGGCTCGACGCCCTGAGCAAACAGGTTCCGGGGCTCGTGCTTCGGAACCCCGAGGCTGAGAGAATCGTCCGGAAATTCCGGTCCATCAACAGGGAGGCGATTCCCGCGGCGATCGCTGCCGTCGAGGCGAATCCCGAACTGGACGGCGCGAAAACGTTCAACCTTGAACGTGCGCGCGCTGCCGTTCAATACGGCGCGTACAAACCGGCGATCAACGACACCAGAAATCTGGCTGAGGACATGCAGTTTTCGTACGACTACATCACGGCTCTCGCCCTCGATGAAGCCCTCCAGATTTATGGGATTGCGAAGGCGTTCGGCCGGGTCCCTGCCAACGCGAAGGTGGCGGCGCACGCGAACAACATCAGGCGCTCTCTCCGGCGTCGCGCAACGCCGAGGAAGAAGAAGGCCGCAAAGTCGACGCCTTCAACTCCGGCGCCTTCAACACCAGCGCCTTCAACACCAGCGCCAAACACAGCGCCGCAGCCCAAGCAGTGACGTGAAGTAGATGACGGTCCGGCCACGCTCTGGGAACGTGGCCGAGGCCGAACACCAACCCCAAATCCGCTAAGAAAGGAGTAGCGTCTTGAGAAACATATACCAATCAACCTGCACTGTCATCCCGCCGCACATGCAGCGGCACATCGCCGAGTATGGTGATGCCGGCGCCCGCGAGAGAGCCGCGGCGACGAGCCACCACACATCCTGCATTGCTCGTGAACGCGGGGCGAGCCTCATCGCCACGGCGACCAGGTCCAAAGACCCTCAGAAGCGACGTTACGTTTATGACGCCCGCAATGGGCATACCCTTCCCGGCGCGCTCGTCATGAGCGAGCAAAAGGATTCGAAGGACATCGAAGCCAGAGAGGCGTTCGAGGGCGCTGGCGCCACGTACGATTTCTTCGACAAGCTCTTTTCCCGAAAATCCATCGACGGCCGGGGGATGCGTCTGGTCTCAACGATCCACTACGAACGCAACTTCAACAACGCAATGTGGAACGGCCGGCAGATGGTCTATGGCGACGGGGACGGCGAGCTGTTCAACCGTTTCACGGAGTCAAAAGACATCATCGGCCACGAGTTCACGCATGGCGTCACGCAGTTCACCGCCGGTCTGGCGTACCACGATCAGACCGGTGCCCTCAACGAGCACATCTCGGATGCTTTCGGGACGATGATCAAACAGAAGTGGCTGGCCCAGACGGTCACGCAGTCGGACTGGCAGATCGGCGACGGCCTCTTCACCTCGAAGGTGAACGGCAAGGCGCTCCGCTCCATGAAGGCACCAGGCACGGCGTATGACGACCCGGTGCTCGGCCGCGACCCTCAACCCGCGCACATGCGCGATTACGTCGTCACGACCGACGACAACGGCGGTGTACACATCAACTCAGGGATCCTGAACTTCGCGTTTTATCAGATTGCCACGGACCTGGGAGGCTATTGCTGGCCGGTCCTGAGCGACATCTGGTACGACACCTTGACGGAGCACCTGTCTCCGCAGGCGCAGTTTCAGGACTTCGCGAACGCGACCGTGCTGGTCGCCGGTCAGTTGCACGGCGCCGGCGGGCAAGTGCAACTCATCGTGGCCGATGCCTGGTCGAAGGTCGGTTTGCCCGTCCCCTCGGCATTGACGAAAGGCGGTGGAGGAATGCCGGCGCCGGCGGCTGGCTGATCGCCGTCAGCGTCTCTCAACAACCAATGAGGCGGGTGTGGCGACACACCCGTCTCGATAAAGCCGCCCTATTTGGCGGCACCGAAAGGCAGAAATCATGAGCACTGGATTCGATCACACGAATAAAGACAACCGTCTGACCTTCGACACCATCGATCGTCACGTACAGCAGTTCGACACCGTCTCCTTCCTCGCCGAGGGGGCCGTGCAGACCTCGGCGACGCGCGCGGAGCGCCTGGTCACGGTGTTCGGCGCAGTGCGGCCGATCCTGATGGCTCTCGCCTCCGCCATTCCCCTGATCCCCGCCGCATGGCGCACGCTCCTGGGCGTCTTCGTCTCGACGCTCGACGACGTCTCGGCGAGTTTCAAGGCCGGTAAGGACCTGGCCACCACTCCCACGAGCGGTTCGCCGAAGGCCGAAATGGAGCCGAAGCTCCCGACCGACTGATGAGACAACCCCCAACGCAGCAGGACCGGAGCCCGCGCAAGCGGGCTCCGGTTTTTGCGGGGAAGGCGTCCATTGTGAGAGAAAGGTGTGCTTCGATGACCTTCCGGCCGCACCGAGCGACGAAAACCCATCCAACCACAGAGGCACAGAGGCCACAGAGGTTTTCTCTGTGGCCTCTGTGCCTCTGTGGTGAATGGCCTTAAAATGAAGGAACCTCAATGATCCTTTCGGATGTCCGCATTGAAGAGTCCCTAAGGAGTCCATCCTGACTGTTCCGATTGAAGCGCATGGCGATCGCGCGATGCTCGTGCGCCGCGGGCAGCGTCTGGAACACTTCACTATCGCCTACAACGCGCTGGAAGGGCTGGGGTCGATCGTGGCCGGTGTTTTCGCCGGCAGTATCGCCCTGGTCGGATTCGGCGTGGACAGCATCATCGAAGTGACCTCGGCCACGGCCTTGCTGGTTCGCCTGCACGCGGACGCCGATCACGCCCACCGCGAACGGTCCGAGCGCATCACCCTGCGCATCGTCGGCATCTGTTTTCTCGCTCTCGCCGCCTGGATCGCCTTCGACAGTATCAACTCGCTCATCTATCGCGCCCCGCCCGAGCACTCCATTCCCGGCATCGTGATCACCGCGCTCTCAGTGGTCGTCATGCCTCTGCTCAGCCGAGCGAAGCGAACCATCGGCCGGGCCATCGGCAGCAATGCCCTCGTCGCCGACGCCAAACAGACCGCGCTCTGCACGTACCTCTCCGCGATCACGCTGGCCGGCCTGCTGCTCAATGCGATGCTCGGCTGGTGGTGGGCCGATCCGGTTGCGGCGCTGGTCATGGTGCCCATCATCATTCGCGAGGGCCTCGAGGGTCTGCGCGGCGAACATTGCGACGATTGCGCGCCATGAGGTGGCCAAACCGGAGGAACGAAATTCGCAGAAGTCGGCCTTCATGCAACGGTTTCTCATCCCCCTCCTACTCTCAACCGCAATGCTCATGGCACAGGAGCCTCCGAAGACGGCTGCGCAAACGACGTCAGGCTCTCCGGCCGGCAAATCGGCTGCGAAGGAAACCGCTACGCCGCCGGAGGCGACGTCAACGGATGACGGGCAGTTTCAGAACGTTCCCGATCAGAACATCGATCCCACCGCAACGGCTCCTCCTCCGGCCACCGACGTCAGCAGGCAGAAGGACGCCGTTGCTTCCGTGCAGAAGGCCATTCCGGCGGGAGCGCTCAGCCTGGCCGCGTCCATCGGCAAGAACATTCTCGTCGTGCGCGTGGACGGCCGGGACGTGAAGACCTTTCCCGTGTCGGTCGGCGTCAAAGGGCATCAGACGCCGCAGGGGCATTTCGGGATTCGCCACATCGTCTGGAATCCCTCCTGGCATCCGCCGAAAGCGGCCTGGGCGAAGAACAAGCAGGCAACGGGTCCGGGCAGCGCCGACAATCCCATGAAGGTGGTGAAGATTTTCTTTCAGGAGCCGGACTACTACATCCACGGCACCGATCACGAGGAGAAGCTGGGTGCCGCCGCCTCGCACGGCTGCATCCGGATGTCGCAGGACAACGTCTACGAGCTTGGCCGGTTGTTGCAGGAGCGGGGAGGCGCGCCGCGTCAGCCGCGGTGGTATGCCGAGGTGATCAACGGCGGAATGACGGCGAGCGTGATGCTGCCAAAGGCGGTGCCGATCGTCATCGGCTGGTAGGTAATCGATGTCCGAGCAACCAGATCAGCAAGCCGATCAGCAAGCCGATCATCAGCCGGATCGATCCGAAGCGCTGAAGCTGCCCGAGGCCGTCCGGCACGTTTTCGACGAATGCCGGATGGTGCTGCCGGGAATCCAGGCTCTTTTCGGGTTTCAGATGATCGCCGTGTTCAATCAGGGCTTCCGGGAGAAGCTGACGTCGCCGGAACAGCGTCTTCATGGCGCGGCGATTCTACTGGTGGTATTGGCCATCGCCCTGGTGATGGCGCCGGCCGCCCTGCACCGCCGGGCCGAGCCACGCTCGGTCAGCGATCGGTTCGTCCGGGTGGCGTCGCGGCTGCTTCTGGCGGCGATGCTCTTACTGGCGGTAGGGTTATCGATCGATGTCTTCGTCGTGACGCGGATCATCTGGCATTCGCAAACGATCGCAGCGGCCGCATCGGCGGCGGCGTTCTGCGTCTTTCTCTTCCTATGGGAAGCCTATCCGTCGATCTATCGCAGACGATCGCCTGTCCAACGATAAGTCGCGGGGCACACATTGCTTCCCACGGATGCCTGAACACCTTCCAGTGACAGTCACACCGGCTGATGGCCGTCATCACATCCTGAATAGATTCCGGACATTAAGATTGAATCTCCATCGATGGAACAAGGCCGGCGTAAACGCCAGGCCTGTTTGTTGTTAAGAACAAAGGAGACTCAACCATGAAATCCATCAGTCGTTATGTGCTGTGCCTGCTTGTACTGCTCTTCCCTGTCGCCGCGTTCGCCGCGGGGCCACACGGCGCACCGCCCGGACTCGACGGCCGTTTCGTCCAGCTCGCGCAGCAGGTCCCGGGCTTCGGAGGGTATTTCTTCGATGCGAACGGCGACCTCAACGTTTATCTGACCGATCTCTCGCGGGCGGACGAAGCCCGCGCCGCGGTCGCGGAAGTGGCCATCCAGCGCGGCCCCTCCCCCCAGCGGCTCCTCACCCGTCCGGCAGCCATCATCGTGCGGCACGGCGATTTCGATTTCCTGCAGCTCGACGAATGGCACCAGCAGATGAGGGCGGCCTGGTCGATTCCCGGCGTGGTGTCGTTCGATAGCAACGAGGCCACGAACCGCGTCGTCATCGGCGTTTCGGACATGACGGTCAAGCCGCGCGTGCTGGCCCTGGCCGATTCGCTGGGCGTGCCGCGCAACGCCATTGTCTTCGAATTCGATCAGCCACCGGTGCCGGTCACGACGCTGCAGCAGTATTACCGGCCCGTCGTCGGCGGCTTGCAGGAGGATTGGAGCGGGACGTATTGCTCCGTCGGCGTGAACCTCGTCTACTGGAACTGGAGTCAGAACATCCAGGGCGAATCGGGGTTCTACACCGCGTCCCACTGCAGCAATACCCGCTTCGGCACGGACAGCACCGTCTACTCCCAGGGTGGATATCGGATTGGTCAGGAGAGATACGATCCGCCGACGTTCAACAATTCGCAGTACGCGGGCTGCCCGGTGAATTACGCATGCCGCTGGAGCGACGTCACCTTCGTCAAGTACGACTCGGGAGTGAACCAGCACCGGGGCTACATCGCCCAGACGACCTCATACGGGTACGGTCCCTACAATACAGGATCGCTGACCATCAACTCGTCGCAACCAGAGTTCCAGATCACCAACCTGGCCCTCCCTGTCCAGGGACAGGTCATGAACAAGGTCGGCCGCACGACGGGATGGACGGCAGGTACTGTCGCCAACACATGCAAAGACGTCCCGGACGGCTCTTACAAGCTGCTGTGCCAGGACGAGGTCAATGCGTTTGTCGACGGCGGTGACAGCGGCTCGCCGGTCTTTCAGTATCTGAGCTCGACGACCGTGGGATTCAGCGGCATCGCCTGGGCTCGGAACTTTCAGGGCGGTCTTTACTACAGCAACTACAGCATCATCGCGAACGACTTCGGCACCGGCGTGACGTACACGCCGTAGCTGACAGCGCCCCCGCGGGCGCGCCGCTCCCGGCGCGCCCGCGACGGGAGGTGGCGCTCAGGGCAGGCTCTGCTCTCTCTGTACTACTAGTTGTTGGTTTCTGCGCGTGAGACGCGGCTGCGCCGCTGGCACAGACAAGAGTGTCTGTGCCACATTCTGTCCCGCAAGACTCCGCTCTTTTGCCAATACCGAGGGCCAATGTGGTACGGACACTCTTGTCTGTGCCCAGCGGCGCAGCCGCGCGTTTGGTTGCGGCTTCGCCGCGTGTCTCTGGCATTTCGGGATTCGCCACATCGTCTGGAATCCCTCCTGGCATCCGCCGAAAGCGGGACTGCCTGTCCAATGATAAGTCCGCCAATCTCCGTGCTGTTGCAGGGCATAGCCATTGCTATGAAATGCACCGCGGACCGATTCCGCAGAACGGAGAACTCTCATGGACGATAAGGACAGGGATGCAACAAGCGGCGAACATCACAGCAAGGCGGAAGGGGCGGCAATCGGCGCCGTCGCGGGCGGCTTGCTCGCCGGCAAGAAGGGTGCTGTTGCGGGAGCCGCCATCGGAGCGGAGAGACAGCATAAGAAAAACGAGCGCGAAGAAGAAACCTCGCGCGAGGAGTGATGTTCGCCGAGAGGTTTGATCATCAGGTCCACGCCTGGATCAGAGCGAGGCGTTCGGCCGAAACCCATCCAACCACAGAGGCACAGCGAAGCGAAGCCGCAACCAAACGCGGCTAGCGGCAAGGGCGTGGCAAGCACCGCCCCCTCATCCGCCTTCGGCACCTTCTCCCCCAGCTGAAAAGCGCTGGGGGAGAAGGACTCTCGGTGTTAGGAAGGTGCGAGCTCTTTTCGGGGCGACGGCTCGTTTTGCGAAATTTAGAGAGCGAAGCGTAGCCGCAACCAAACGCGCGGCTGCGCCGCCGGGCACAGACAAGAGTGTCTGTGCCACATTGGCCCTCTGGTATTGGCAGGAGAGCGGAGTCTTGCGGGACAGAATGTGGTTTTTTCTCTGCGATCTCTGTGTCTCTGTGGTGATTGCCTTCCAAACGCGTCAATACACCGTGACGCGCGCTCGTCCCAGCTCCCCCATCACTGCATCTGCCGCGGCGGGGATGGCACGAGACACGGCGTCGGACAACGTCATCGCCCCCTCCAACGTCTGCGGCACTACCCCCACCAGCGTCACCTCGGCCGGGGCATTTCCGGCGAAGTCCATGACGATGAGGGCGTCGTTGATGGAGGGCTCGTGGGGGCTGACGCGGATGCCGGGGGAGACGGACATGATCTCGGCGCGGGTGAAGAGGCGGATGGTGCCGGGAGGGGCGTCGACGTTGACGGCGTCGACGAAGATGACGCGGTCGTAGCCGTCGAGGTAGTTGGGTAGGTCTAATGATGGCGTGCCGAGGTCCTCGAGGGTGAGGTGGTCGCCGGTACTTACATGCGACTGGAGGTAACGGACGACGGCGGGACCGATCCCGTCGTCGCCCAGGAGGATGTTGCCGATTCCGTAGACGGCGGTCTTCACAGCACCTTCACCCGGGCCACGTTGTTGCCGGTGGGATCGAACATGTGCACCGCGCAGGCCATGCAGGGGTCGAAGGAATGGATGGTGCGCAGGACTTCGAGCGGATGCTGGGCGTCGGCGATCGGCGTGCCGAGGAGCGACGACTCGTAGGGACCGAGGGAGCCGCTGGTGTCGCGGGGGCTGGCGTTCCACGTCGTCGGGACGACGGCCTGATAGTTCTTGATCACGCCGTTGTCGATGACCACCCAGTGCGACAGCGTGCCGCGCGGCGCCTCGTGGAAGCCGACGCCTTCGATCTCCCCTTTCGGGAACTCGGGCTTGTTGTAGATGGTGGTGTCGCCCTTGAGGATGTTGTCGGTCAGGAGGGCCAACTGCTTGACGGCGAGCTCGGAGAGGACGGCGGTGCGGACGGCGCGGGCGCCGTGGCGGCCGAGGGTCGAGTGCAGCATGGCCGGCGTGGCCTTGACGCCGGCGATGGCGGAGATTTTTCCCAGCGCCGCATCGGTCCACTTCACCATCAGCGGATTGCCTGACGCGTAGCCGACCAGCACGTTCGCCAGCGGGCCGACCTGGGCGGGCTGGCCGTCGTAGCGCGGCGCCTTGACCCAGGAGTACTTGCCGTCTTCCTTCCAGTCGGTGAAGCTCGGATCGGTCTCCCCTTTCCAGGGGTGCAGCGGGCCGCCGCTCTTGTACCAGGCGTGCGCGCTGTCTTCGGTAACGGCCCGGCGCCAGCGCTCGTCCTTCTGGCCGGTGATGGGGACCATCTTCGAGAGGTCGCCGTTCGGGATGAAGCCGCCGGGCAGCTCGAACTTCGTGCTCTTCCCGTCGAGCGGGAGATCGGGAACGGAGAGGTAGTTGGTGACGCCTTTGCCGTAGCCGAACCACTCGGGATAGAAGCCGGCCACGGCGCAGACGTCGGGGACGTAGACGTTCTGCACGAAGCCGACGACTTTCTCGAGCAGGCCCTTCATCTGCACCAGGCGGTCGACGTTCAGCGTGGCGCTGCTGTCGACGTTGATGGCGTTCTGCACGCCGCCGACGGCGACGTTCTGGATGTGCGGCGTCTTGCCGCCGAGCATGGCCACGACCTGGTTGGCGTAGCGCTGGTAGTCGAGCGCCTGCAGGTAGTGCGAGACGGCGATGAGATTGACCTCGGGCGAGAGCTTCATGGCCGGATGGCCCCAGTAACCGTGGGCAAACGGTCCGAGCTGGCCGCTCTCGACCAGGCCCTTCACGCGGGCCTGCACCGCCGCCATCTGCTTGGTGGAGTTGCCGGTCCATTCGGAGAGGCTCTCGGCGACCGAGGAGGCTTTCTTCGGATCGGCTTTCAACACCTGGGTCACGTCGACCCAGTCGAGCGCGGAGAGGTGGTAGAAGTGGACGATGTGGTCGTGCAACGCGTGCGCGATCAGGATCAGATTGCGGATGTACTGCGCGTTGAGCGGGATCTCGAGGTTGAGTGCGTCCTCGACGGCGCGCACCGAGGCCAGCGCATGCACGGTGGTGCAGACGCCGCAGAAGCGCTGCGTGAAGAGCCAGGCCTCGCGCGGATCGCGGCCGACCAGGATCTTCTCGATCCCGCGGAACATCGTGGACGAGGCCCACGCCTTCTGCACATGTCCCTGATCGACCTCGACGTCGATGCGGAGATGTCCTTCGATGCGGGTGATCGGATCGATCGTGACTCTGCTCATTGTCTTCTCTCCTGGGAGCTCGCGATGTGGAAGGCTGTTGCACTACTGTTGGCGGAGCCTTGGGCAACCAACGCCGGCGGCCGTGCCGCCCCGGCGATGATCGGGAAGCGCTTGACGACGGCGACGTAGATGGCCAGTTCGAGGGCGACCAGACCAATGGTGATGAACATCTCCGGAACGGACGGGAAGTAGTGCCAGCCCGGCCCGGGCTGGAAGGCGACGAGGTAGGTGTCGAACCGATAGAGCGCGCCGGCCAGTGCCACCACCATCGCTCCCCGGAAGAGGCTTCCGAGGTTCGGCCGCGGAGAGGCCAGCATCATCACCAGCGGCAGAAGCCACAACACGGTCTCGATCCAGAACATCGTTCCGTAGAGATCGAGGGTCATCGCGTAGTGCAGATTCCCGCTGTAGGCGAGATCGGCCACACGTACGGCGACGAACACCAATCCGCCCCATGCGGCGATCTTCTGCAGGTTGATCAGCATCGGGACCTCGGGGTTGCGCGCGAAGGCCTTCATGGAGAACACCGACTCGAAGACGACGATGGCGTAGCCCATGGCCAGGCAGCTCATGAGAAAGAGGAGCGGCAGCCAGCCGGTGAGCCACAGCGGATGGAGCTTCGGTCCGGCCAGCATCATCAGGGAGCCGAGCGACGACTGGTGCATCGTCGGAAGCAGCATGCCGAGGGCGATGATCCAGATCAGCGACTTGTTGAGGATCGGCAGGAGGCGTTTCGACCATCTCTGCAGCAGTGGCGGACCATCGACGCTGAACTTCTCCATGAAGGCCGGCGACAGCTCGATCCAGAGCACGAAGACGTAGGCCATGATGCAGAGGGCCACTTCGAGCAGTGAGGAGTTGAGGTTCCAGTTCCAGACGTAGGTGGGGATCTTCCACATGTTCCAGGGCCGGCCGAGGTCGACCGCCACGGAGGCGCCGGCGATGGTGTAGCCGAGGGCGCTGGTGAGAATGGCCGGCCGGATGAGCGGGTGATAGTTCCCTTTGTTGAAGATGTAGACGACCAGGGCCACCGCATAGCCGCCGCAAGCGAGCGCGGTTCCGGTGACGACGTCGAGCGCGATCCAGATGCCGAGCGGATAGCCGTCGGAGAGTCCGGTGGCTACGCCGAGTCCGACGGCGAAACGCCAGAGGATCAGGGCCATGCCGATCGCCGCGATGCTGAGGAGGACGAAGTAGCTTCTTGTGAAGAGCGGACCGCCAATCGGTTGCGCGTGCGTGTGCATCAGCTCTCCTTCTCGGATTTGCCGCGGTTGCGGAACATCACGGCGCCCAACAGTCCATAGAGCGCGACCGGACCGACGAATCCTTTGTAGATGCCGTGACTGACGGTCTGCTGGAGGTGCGGCACCGACTCGTCCTGCTGGAAGCGGAAGCCGATCTTTTCGAAGTCGACGTGCGAGAGGTAGAGCACCTGCGTGCCGCCGAGCTCCCGTTCCCCATAGACCTTGTTCACGTACTTGCCGGGGTTGTTCTTCAGCCGCAGATGCGCTTCGTCGAGCAGATCGGTGTATTTGCCGAAGATCACGGCCTTGCGGGGACAGACCTCGGTACACGCCGGCTCTTTCCCCTCGGCGAGGCGCTCTTTGCAGAGCTCGCACTTGACGATCTTCGGCGCCGCTTTCGCCCACTCGAATTTGGGGACGTTGAAGGGGCAGACGGTCTCGCAGTAGCGACAGCCGACGCATTTACTGACGTCGTACGACACCACTCCGAATTTCCCCTTCTTCAGCGCGCCCAGCATGCAGGCGCCGACGCAGGCGGGATCGACGCAGTGCATGCACTGTTTCTTGACGAAGGACTGCTCGTTGCCGTCTTTGTAGAGCTGGATGATGTTCTTCGTGTACTGGTTGAGCGAGTCGGGCGAGTCATAGAGGCCATGACCGTAGCCGTCGGTATCGGCCGGCATCCTGTTCGCGTCTTTGCACGCCACCACGCAGGCCTTGCAGCCGATGCACCTGGTGGTGTCGTAGAGCAGGCCGACGGCATCGGAGGGGGCGGTTTTCTTTTCGCGCGCCAGAGCGGCCGTGGGCAGCACGGTCAGTGTGGCCGCCGCTGCAGCGATGTTCTTGAAGAAGGCCCGGCGATCGGTGCTCATCGGCTACTCCTTCGGCTCGTCTTTGGTGGCGCCGTCGTTCATCTTTCGTGAGGCAAGGAATCCGGCGCCGAGCAGCGCGCCTCCGACCAGACCGGCCACGCCGGTGGCCGTGGCACTGATCGGTTTGTGCTCGGGATTCACCGCGGGATAGAAATCGGGCGGGACGGGGCGCTTGATGTCGGCAGTCGTAAAGATGGGAACGGTGAAGGCGACGTCCTTCTCCGTGCAGCCGACGCACGGCGCGCCGATGCCGATCGGCCAGCAGTCGACGACCTCGTTGAAGTGCCGCGTCGAGCACGGAGCGTGCGTGACCGGCCCTTTGCAACCGAGCTTGTAGAGGCACCACCCGCTGAGATGGCCGCTGTCGCCGAATTGCGCGGCGAACCGGCCGGCGTCGAAGTGGGCGCGGCGCGGACAGTGGTCGTGGATGACGCGGTCATACGCGAACTTCGGCCGCCCGAGGCTGTCGAGCGCCGGCAACTTGCCGGCAGTGGCGTATTCGAGCACCGTGGCCAGGAGGACGTACGGATTCGGCGGACAGCCGGGGATGTTGACGACCGGCTTGTCCTTGATGATGGAGTCGACGCCGGTGGCGCCGGTGGGATTGATGTTGCTCGAGGGAACGCCGCCCCACGAGGAGCACGAGCCCATGGAGATGACCGCCGCGGAGTGGGCGGCGACTTCTTTGAGCATGTCGATGCCGTTGCGGCCGGCGATCTTGAGGTAGGCGCCATTGTCTTTGGTCGGGATCGATCCTTCGACGACGAGGACGTACTTGCCGTCGTTTTGCGACATAGCATCTTTCAACGCCGCCTCGGCGTCGGTGCCGGAAGCCGCCATGACCGTCTCGTGGTAATCGAGCGAGATGACGTCGAAGAGGAGCGTGGCCAGGTCGGGCTCCGAGGTGCGGAGGAGCGTCTCCGTGCAGCCGGTGCAGTCCTGCATGTGCAGCCAGATCACCGACGGTCGTCGTGCCCGTCCGATGGTGGCGGCAACGGCCTGGGGGGTGATGTAGTTGGTGAGGGCCAGGCCGGCGGGGGCCACGACCATCAGTTTTCCGCAGAAGGTCAGGAAATGCCGCCGGCTGACACCCGACCGTCTCAACCGCTCAGCGATTGTAAGATTCGAAGTCATGCACCCTCCTTGGGAGTCACGGACTCGTGTGCGCTAGCAGGGAAATGTATTCGTGCGCAGTAAGCGAGGATGTAGCCGCTGACACCGGGGGATGTGAGGTTTGGTACAGGCTGGTGTGACTAGAAAAGAACCAATCCGCAGATGACGCAGATGGAACGCAGATGAAAAAACGTCTTATCTGCGTTCCATCTGTGTCATCTGCGGATTGGTCTTTCGGAGGATTACAGACGCCGTACCTGGATCTGATTCCGTCCCGCTCGTTTTCCGGCGTAGAGCGCTTCGTCGGCCAGGGCGAAGAGGTCGTTGTGGCCGGGGGAGGGAACGCCGGCGGCGATGCCCATGGTCACGCTGACGGCGACCGGGGGATCGGGCGAGGGCGCCGCGGCAAGCTGGCGGGCGATGGTCTCGGCGGTGCGGACGGCGGCGGCTTCGTCGCCGCCGTCGAGCAGGACGGCGAACTCGTCCCCTCCCCATCGCGCCGCCTCGTCGCTCACCCTCTTCGAGGCCTTGATGGCCTCCGCGACACTGACGAGGGCGGCGGTTCCGCGGTCGTGGCCGTGCTCGTCGTTGATGGTCTTCAGCCGGTCGACGTCGAGGAGGATGAGGGCAACGGGCTCGCCGGTCTTTTCCGCCCGTTCCATCGAGCGGGCGTAGTGGTCATGGAACGACCGTGCGTTGAGCAGCCCGGTCAACGGATCGGCGTCGGAGAGGTGGTGATAGAAGTCTTCGGCTCTGCGCAGGCGCTCGGCGCGTTTGCCGGCCACATATCCGGCGACCGCGAAGACGAGCGACGTTCCAATGAGGTCGTAGAGGTAGAAGAAGGAGTGCGTTCGGAGCTCGCCGGAGAGACCGACGGGCGCCGGTCCGTCGATGAGGATATGCAACAGCAACGCACCGACAGGCGCGCCGAGGCCGAGCAGGAGGCCGGTCAAGGCATAGGCGATGGGGAGCCGGCCGGCGGCGGACCATCGTTTCGAGGTCATGACGTCATCAACACCGCCGTTCCGGTCAGCCTGCCGGAGCGAAGGTCGGCTAGCGCCTCGTTGGCCCGCGCGAGCGGATAAACGGTCCGCCTGGTCTCGATGCGAAGTCCGGCGATGCGCGTGAAGAGCTCCTGGCCGTCGAGGCGCGTCAGATTGGCCACCGACCGGATCGAGCGCTCGTTCCACAGCAATCCGTAGGGAAAGGAAGGAATGTCGCTCATGTGAATGCCGGCGCAGACGACGACGCCTCCCTTCACCAGGTTGCGGAGCGCGGTGACGACCAGCGACCCCTCCGGCGCGAAGATGATGGCGGCGTCGAGGAGCTCGGGCGGTGCCGTGCCGGAGTCGCCGGCCCAGACCGCGCCCATGTCGAGGGCGAACCGTTGCGCCGCGGTGTCGCCGGCGCGGGTGAAGGCGAAGACCTCGCGCCCATCCGCCCTGGCGATCTGCACCAGGATCTGCGCGGCCGAACCGAATCCGTAGAATCCGACGCGCCGCGCGTCGCCGATCATGCGCCAGGCGCGAAACCCGATCAGGCCGGCGCAGAGAAGAGGCGATGCTTCGGCGGAGCTGTAGCTCTCCGGAATGGGAAAACAGAAGCGGCGGTCGGCGACGACGTACTGCGCGTAACCGCCGTCGAGCGTGTAGCCGGTGAACCTGGCCTTGTCGCAGAGATTCTCACGGCCGCTCCGGCAAAAGGAACAGACGCCGCAGGTCCAGCCGAGCCACGGAACGCCGACGCGCTCGCCGGTCCCTTCGACGACCCCGACGATCTGATGTCCCGGAACGAGCGGCAGTCTCGGATCGCGAAGCTCGCCGTCGACGACGTGAAGATCGGTGCGGCAGACGGCGCAGCATTCGACCTTCAGAAGGAGCTGATCCGCGTCCGGCCGAGGCACCGGCAGCTCGGTGAGCGCGAGGGGCTGGCCGGGTTGGGTGAGCACCATGGCGTGCATAAGGTCAGGGTACATGGCTTCTCCTTCGCGGCTTCGCGGCTTCGCGTGAGATCGATTTTCACGCGAAGACGCGAAGACGCGAAGTGGAGGGGAACAGGGGCCGGCAGTTCGCTCGATGCGTGTGCTACCGCTGCCCCGCGGGACCGCCGCCGTCGACCTTGATGGTCTGCTTGCGCGCCGCCTCCGCGGCGGCTACGGCGCGGCTCCATTCGATATACGAACCGTCGTAGAGATGAACGTCACGGCCGAGATAGCGGAGGACGAAGTAGGTGACCGAGGCCTGCATGCCGGTGCGGCAGTAGGTGATGATCGTGGCATTGTCGGCGATGCCGGCACGCTGATAGAGGTCGCGCAGATCGTCAGCGGTACGAAAGAGCGCCCCCTGTCCGCCGCCGAAGACTTCATTCCAGGGGACATTCACCGCCGCCGCGATGTGGCCGGGGTGAGCGACGCCTTCTCCCGATTCGGCGCCGCAGAATTGCTCGGGGGAGCGCGCATCGATGAGTGCCACGTCCTGAGGCCGTACCGCGGCCACGTCCGCCAGCACACGCATGGTGGTCAGGCGCGTCACGACCTCGGGGCGGAGGCGAACCACAAATGCCCGCGGCTCGAATCGGGCCTGGCCATACCCGGTGGGCAGTTTCTCGAGAGTCCAGCGCGCGAACCCTCCGTCGAGGATGGCAATGTCGTCGCTCCGTCCGGCATAGTCGAGCGTGAAGAAGGTACGCGCTGCCGCGATCGGGTCCCGCGCGTAGATGATGATCCTGCCATGATCGGGAACGCCGGCCTGGCCGAACACCTTCTCGATCGCCGCGGGATCAGGCAACTCGTTCGGCGTGCCGTCGCGCACGACCAGGAGATCGGCCAGGGAGACGAAGCGCGCGCCGAGGATGTGCGACTTCTCGAAGGTGGCACTGTCTCCGACTTCGAGAATGGTCACTTGCCGATCATAGAGATGTTCATTGAGCCATGACGTCGAAACGAGCATCTGCGAATGCTCGGCGGCCCCTGCCGTCAGCGCAAAAAGAAGGATGAGTGAACAGCCGATGACTCTGTACATTGACGAACCTCCATGAGGCTCTCTGATTTGTAATGCTTCGCCTGCTACAGGCAAAGGAGCCGGGTCACACCGCGCATGTGACCGTCGTCAACTGGCACGCCGGAGCTGATTCTCGAGATCGATGGCCCTCGGATAGAGGATGTTGTTCTCGAGGTGCATGTGATAGTGCACGCTGCGGCTGAATTCGGCCAGGGCGCAGTAGATCTCGTCAGCGCAGCCGTCGCGGACCAGGAGGCAGAGCTCGCGCATGGTCCGGAGCTCCTCGCGAAACGTGGCGTGCTCGACGAGCTCACGGAGCACGCGCTGACTGAGCCGCGCGCTCGGCTTGCCGTTGGATCCACCGTTTCTTATCGCGAGGGAGGAGAAAAGATCGCGATCTTCGTGGACCATATGGATGGTGATCGCCGCCGACAGACCGGCAAAGAGCGTAAGCATGCGACGGATATTGATCTGGTCCGGATGCTGGCGCGCCGATTTCTCGAGCAAGTCCCGAACGGCGGGCATCACTTTCTCTGCCATGTCGGCATGGTCGGATGAGAGGAAGCGCGCCAGTTCGTCCAGAGGACGCCGCGACCATTCGATGGCCTCGGCGGGCCTTGGAGTCTCCTTGATCATGGCAATCAGTTCATCGGCACCGTACCCGGCGGCGGCCGCGGCATCGGCGAGCGTTTGCGCTCCTTTGCAGCAGTAGTCGATGCCGGCGTCCTCGAAGACCTCGACGGCCTGAGGGAAGGCGTCGGCGACGTCACTGACCGAACGTTCCGCGAAAAGAATTGCTCTTTCATCTCCCATGGCACCCTCCGTTGGAACGATAGCCGTGCGGTCAGAATCCGGCGTGGAGCATGCGCACACCGCATCGGTGAGCGACGTCACGCCGCTACAGGACAACCAACGCCTCCAGCGCCGCGCGGTTCTGCACGGTGAGCGCCGATCCCTTGAGCGTGATCAGCTTCCTGTCACGGAACTCCTTGAGAAGCCTGGTTACCGTCTCGCGCGACGTCCCGATCAATTGCGAGAGGTCCTCGTGTGTCATGAGCATCTGACATCGGCACGGGTCGCATCCCTTCCCCTGCGTGGCACACCAGGAGAGGATCAGGTTGGCCAGCTTGCCGGCAGCGGAATGCGACAGCTCGATGGCCCGGATGTGATCGGTGCCGGCCTCGCATTCGGCCGCCAGTTGGAGGATGACGCTCGCGGAGGCCTGATGATGCTCGCCGATGAACCGGAGCAGGTCGTCACGGCGGACGAACTTGATCTGCGAGGGCTCGAGCGTCTCGGCCGCGGTCTTGTACGGATTCCCCGAAAGGGAGCTGCTCAATCCGAGCGCTTCTCCCGCCTCGGCGATCTTCGTGATCAGCGTCTTCCCCTCGTTCGAGGAGATGCTCAGCTTTGCTCTGCCATGACAGATGAGGAAGATGCCGCGAGGAGGCTGTCCCTCCGAGAAAAGGACGGCGCCGTCCGGATAGACGTTTGTGAAGGTGATGGCGTCGAACTTCAGACGCACCGACGGCTCGATATTGCAGAAGAACCCCTCGGTACGCCAGGTACAGGTCAGGCAGTCGTCGAATAGATCAAAACCGTAGTGGGAACCACGCATGGACTTCTCTTCTGAGAATGCGTCACGGATGATGGTGACCACTGTGTTCTGTGACACGGATCGATGTGCGCCGGGCAGGGGCGGCCTCGGCACTGCGCGGCTGGCGCCGCCGGGCACAGACAGAGTGTCTGTGCCACATTGCCCGTCGGTATTCGCTGCAGTGTCGAGTCTTCGCAGGATCCAATCGCGCATATCTCGTAAGCGCCCCCCTCATCCGGCTTCGCCACCTTCTCCCCCCGCAAGAAACCGCGTGGGGAGAAGGGCTCTCGACAAAGGGAGTGGCAAGACTCGCGAGGGAACAATTCGAGTGAGCGTGTGTTCGAGCGCCGCTGCATGCTCATCGCAAGCACGCCAGCGCCGCCTCCGATTGCACGGCGATCGCATCTTCCGTGACTTCCGGCATCGTTCTCGCGGAGATGTAATACAGCACCGGCACCGTCAGCCGCGACAGGAGCAATGATGCAACCTCGCCGGCCATCAGCGAGATGGCCAGCCCCTGGAAGATCGGATCGAAGAGGATCACGCTCGCTCCGACGATGACGGCGGCCGCGGTCAGCATCATCGGCCGGAAGCGGACGGCGCCGGCGTCGACCACGGCCTGATCGAGGGGCATGCCCTGCTTCAGACGCAGCTCGATGAAGTCGACCAGGATGATGGAATTGCGCACGACGATGCCGGCGCCGGCGATGAAGCCGATCATCGACGTGGCGGTGAAGAACGCTCCCATCATCGCGTGCGCCGGAATGATGCCGACCAGCGAGAAGGGAATCGCGGCCATGATCGTGAACGGCGTTCGGAACGACTGGAACCAACCGACGACGAGGATATAGATCAACACCAGCACGACCGCGAAGGCGATGCCGAGGTCGCGGAAAACTTCATAGGTGATATGCCATTCGCCGTCCCACTTCATGGTGAAGCGCTCGGTGGAGAAGGGGAGACGCGAGACGAGCCGCTCCATCGAGTACCCCTCCGGAAGGCGGAGGCTTTCCAGCGCGCGATTGAGCTTCATGATGGCGTAGACGGGACTCTCTTCGCTCCCGGCGATGTCGGCGGTCACGTAGACCACCGGCATCAGGTTCTTGTGGTAGATGCTCTTCGGCGCCGTCACTGGCTCGATCCTCACCAGCGTTCCGAGCGGCACGAGCGTTCCGCCGGTGCCGGTCACCTGCAAGGCACGCAACGCTTCGACCGACGAGCGAAGCGCGCGCGGCACTTCGATGCGGATGGCCACATCCTCCGCCTCGCGCTCGTCGTGCAGCAACCCGGCGTTCATGCCGGAGAGCGCCAGCCGCAGCGTCGCATCGATCTCGGACTGCGAGACTCCGCTCAGCGCCGCTTTCTCGCGATCGATGACGAAGCGATACTGCATTTGATCGTCTTCTACATACGAGTCGACGTCGACGAGGCCGGAGGTGCGGTCGAAGATGTCCTGCACCTGATTGGCGATGGTCATCTGACGGGCGTAGTCGGGGCCGTAGATCTCCGCGACCAGCGTCTGCAGCACCGGCGGTCCGGGAGGCACTTCGGCGATCTTCACGCGTGCGCCGGCGCGGTTCGCGACGGGGGCGATCTTCGTCCGGATCCGTTTGGCGATGTCGTGACTCTGGGCGCTGCGCTCCCCCTTCGGCAGCAGGTTGACCTGAAGATCGGCGACGTTGGCGCCCTGACGTAAAAAGTAGTGCCGTACCAGGCCGTTGAAGTTGTACGGCGACGCCGTGCCGGCGTACATCTGCCAGTTCGCGACCTCGGGCACATCGCCGAGTGCGGCGCCGATGTCGCGCGCCACCGCGGCCGTTCGCTCGAGCGTCGTCCCCTCGGGCATGTCGACGATGATCTGCAGCTCGCTCTTGTTGTCGAACGGCAGCATCTTCACCCGCACGACTTTGAAGGCGAAGAGCGACAGAGCGGCGAGAAGCAGCAGCGCCACCAGCGCCAGGAACGAACGCCGCCAACGCGTCTCGTGAATGATGCGGCCCATCAGCCGGCGGTACATCCTGGTCGACCATCCCTCGGCAACGGAGTGTCCATTTCCCTTCCGCGCCAGAAGCCGCCGTGCCGCCCACGGGGTGACCATGAAAGCGATGGCCAGAGAGAAGAGCATCGCCGCCGTGGCACCGACCGGTATCGGCCGCATGTACGGCCCCATGAGCCCGCGGACGAATCCCATCGGCAGGATGGCCGCGATCACGGCGAACGTCGCCAGGATCGTGGGATTGCCGACCTCGGCCACCGCATCGATGGCGATCTCGTGCAGCGAGCGATCGCGGTTCTCCGGCAGCCTGTAATGACGAACGATGTTCTCGACGACGACGATGGCATCGTCGACGAGGATGCCGATCGAGAAGATCAGCGCGAAGAGCGTCACCCGATTGAGCGTGTAGCCGAACAACTGGAACACCGCCAGCGTCAGGGCGAGCGTGACCGGAATGGCGATGGCCACGATTCCGGACTCGCGCCAGCCGAGGGCGAATCCGATCAGCAGGACCACCGAGATCACCGCCAGCAGCATGTGGAAGAGAAGCTCATTCGACTTCTCCGCCGCCGTCTCGCCGTAGTTGCGGGTCACGACCACGTCGACCTCGGCCGGAACGACGACGCCGCGCAGTGTCTCGACCTTCCGCTCGACCAGCCGCGTCAACTCCGTGGCGTTGGCGCCCTTGCGCTTGGCGACGGAGATGGTCACCGCCGGGCGGACGGCGTCATGGCTGCCGTAGTAAACGTAATCGGCCGGCTCTTCGGGACCGTCAGTAATCGTAGCGACGTCGCCGAGGTAGACGGGATGCGCGTTGGCGACGGCCACGACGATGCGACGGGCGTCATCCGCGTCGCGGAGGAAGCCGCTGGTCTTCACCAGGAACTCGCGGTCGCCCGACGCGAACGAGCCGCTGCTGCTCTCGCTGTTCGCCTGTTGCAGCATCGCCGCTACGCGCATCGGTGCGATGCCGCGGGCGGCGAGGCGGGCCGGATCGATCTGCACCCGCAGTTGCCGCCTCGTCCCTCCGATGATCGTCACCGCCGAGACGTTCTCGACCTGCTTGATGGCCGTCTGCAATTCCGCGGCGACGCGCCGCAGCGCGAAGTGGTCGTAGCGGTCGCTCGACAGGGTGAAGGCGAGCACCGGCACGTCGTCGATCGACCGCGGTTTGACCAGTGGGCCGACGGCACCGGGCGGGATTCGATCGGCGTTGGCGTGCAGCTTTTCGTTGAGCCGCACCAGCGCCGCTTCCTCGTTCTCGCCGACTTTGAATCGGACCACCGCCATCGACGTTCCCGCCGAGGACGTCGAGTAGACGTATTCGACGCCGGGGATTTCCCACAGCAGCTTCTCCATCGGCGCCGTGACGCGCTGCTCGACCTCTTTCGGCGAGGCGCCCGGCATCGTGACGAAGACGTCGATCATCGGCACGACGATCTGCGGCTCCTCCTCGCGCGGCAGCAGCATCACCGCGCCGATCCCGATGAAGATCGAGACGGCGATGACGAGCGGCGTCAGCTTCGACTCGATGAACGCCGCGGCCAGACCGCCGGCGATGCCGCGCTGGCCGCGGCTCATGCACCGCTCCTGACACTCACGCCTTCGCGCACCCGCGCGGGTTGCGCGACGATCGATTCGCCGGCATCCAACCCGGAGAGGACCTCGGTACGGTCAGCGTCGATCGCGCCGAGGGTGATGAGCCGCATCCGCGCGACATGATCCGCGCCGACCACAAACACGCTGGTGAGCTCTCCGCGGCGTACGACGGACGATGACGGCACGGTGACCGCGGAGCGCTCGCCGACCGGGAACAGGACGTTGACGTACGTGCCCGAGCGCAGCGGACGGTCGAGCGCGAGCTTCACGAGTGCCGACCGCGCACTGCTATCGACAGAAGGCTGCACCCTCGTTACGTGCGCGCTGAAACGATCGTTGCCTGCAACGACGACGGCACGATCGCCGGCGCGAACGGCGACGTTCTCCGGTACGTTTGCATCGACGCGCGTGGCGCGCTCGTCCTCGATGGCGATCAGAGGCACGCCCGGCGCTGCCTGCGCTCCGGGATCGGCAAAGCGTCCGGTGACGATGCCGTCGATCGGGGCGCGCACGCTGCTGTAGCCGAGGACCGCCGCGGCCTGCGCCGACTCGGCGCGTGCTTCACCGCGACGGGCCACGAGCCGCGCCAGTTCCGCCCGCGCGGCGGTGTTGCGCGTGCGCACTTCGTCGAGCTCCTGCGGACTGGCCGATCCACGCTCGCGCAGCGCCGCATAGCGCTGATAGGTCGACTCGGCCAGCTTCGCATTGGCCGTGGCGGCGTCGATGGCGCGCTCGACCTCTTCGCCACCGGCGCGTGCGCGATCCGCCTGGGCGCGTTGTGCACGTGCGTCGATTTCGACGACCACGTCGCCTGCGTGCACGCGATCCCCCTCGGCGACGAGAACGCGCACGACGGTTCCGACGACGTTCGCGCTCAACGTGCTGGCAGTCTGCGAGCGAACCGTTCCGGCGACGGAGTGGAACGCCGGAAGCGATGTGCGCTGCGCCGATACGACGGAGGCGTCAACGGTGGCGCGCGGCGGCGCCTGCTCGGGATGCGCGCAGGCGGCGAGGAGGAGCGCGGAAAGAAGAAGGGCCCCAGCCCGCATTTCCCACACGCGTACTTGAATTGTTCCCTCGAGAGCCTTGCCACTCCCTTCGTCGAGAGCCCTTCTCACCCCGCGGTTTCTTGCGGGGGGAGAAGGGCCTGCCCTGAGCGAGCGAAGCGAGTCGAAGGGTGGCGAAGCCGGATGAGGGGGGCGCTTTACGAGATATGCGCGATTTACCGACGCTGGTGGGAGAGCGCTCGAAGGCGCGCGAATGACGTCCTCGTGAAACGCCCCCTCATCCGCCTTCGGCACCTTCTCCCCCAGCAAGAAACCGCTGGGGGAGAAGGACTCTCGATTGGAGGTCCTGCCGAGAACGCAAGGCTCGCACGGGCTAGATGAATGGCTGGACATCGTTGAGTTCTCCGGTGGCGCGCAGCATTTCGGCGTGCGCGACGACACTCTCGTAGCGGCCGGCAAGCAGCTCGAATCGCGCGGAGACGAGGACGGTCTGGGCGCGGAGCTGTTCGGTGATCGTGGTCAGGCCATGTTCGTAACGATCGCGGACGATGCGCGCGGCGGCCTGGGCCTGTTCGACAGCGGCGGCGGCGACCGATGCGCTCTCACGGGCGGCGCGCAGCCGCTGCCAGGCCGTGATCACCTCCATCGTCACCGCGTCGCGGGCCATGGCGTCGCCGGCGCGGGCGGCATCGATCCCGGCGCGCGCTTCGGCGATCCGCGCGGGGCGGGCGCGATCGAATAGATCGATGGTGACGGCGATCGCTCCGGTGTAGTCGCTGTTGCGGCGTCCGAACGTCGACCCGCTCGCTCCGACCGTACCGACCATGTCGACGCGCGGCAGCGCCGTTCCGCGTTCCGCGGTCAGCCGCAACTGCGCGTCCGAGGTTGCCAGCGCCGCGATCCGTACCGGCGCACGGCTGGCGAGGGCATGAGCGATTGCGGCATCGAGGTCGGGTTCGTCGTTCGCGCTTGCGGGGAGTGCCAAGGGGATCGTTCCGGCGATCGGAACGTCGTCCCGGCGCGGCCGCTGAAGCAAGGTCGCCAGCGCCGCGCGGGCGATGGCCTGCTCGCCTTCCGCCGCGATCAACCGCTGGCGGAGCGTGGCAACCTGCACATCCGCGGAGAGCGCGTCGGACTCGACGAGCAGTCCCTGCTCGAAGCGGTCACGCGCCGCCTTCGCATCGGCCTCGGCGGCGTGGACAGCTTCCTTCGCCACCGCCACCTTCTCCTCGGCCACAATGACGCCGTAATAGCGAGCGACGACATCCGCCCGGATTCGTTGCCGGGCATCGTCGAGATCGAGCGAGGCGCGGTCGACGCCGTTGGCGCCCTGGCTCACGGCTGTCGATGTGTGAAGCCGGTCGAAGATGGCGAAACGTGCCGTGATCGACGATCGATAATTCGTCAGCGCCGGTGGCGCGTTCAGGAATGCTGGATCGAAGTGGCGCGGCGCGAACCTCCCCTGCTCGAGCAGCGACCCGAAGACGAAGACCGGGTTGTTGCCGCGCGTGGCGCTCTCGCTGGCGTCGATGCGGGGCAGCCGCGCCGCGCGTGCTTCCGCCTCGCGAGCAATCGCGGCCTCGTGCCTCGCATCGGCCGCGGCGATGGCCGGGTTTCGCGAGAGCGCTTCGTCGACGGCCTCGCGCAGCGTGAGGCTCTGAGCGATGCCGCTCCGCGCGAAGACGACGAGGACGACCGCGGTAACGATGTTCTTCACGCCGCGGCGCCCGACTTGCGGAGGATGGTCATCATCGGGCACCAGTTGGTGAACCCCGACTGCAGGAGGTTCAGGCCGACGAATGCATTCAGCAGGTAGAACCACGGACTGACCCAATAGCCGAGGGCCAGGGAAGCGAGAACGAACAGACCGGCGATGAGGCGAAGGTAGCGTTCGATGGTCATAGTGATCCTCTGCTCATACTATATGATTGTATAGTCATATAGTGATGTGATGATGCGCACAGGACCTGGTGCGCGGGAGGCGTTACGATGCCGCCGATGTCACGAAAAGAATCGTTGTCAACCGAGGTAATCGACCTCGTGGCCGCCCGTTTCCGCACCCTCGGCGAGCCGCTGCGCATCCGCATCCTGCAGGCCCTGCAAGGCGGCGAACGGAACGTGACCGCCCTCGTCGACGGAACCGGCTCCACACAGCCGAACATCTCCAAGCACCTGCGCATCCTCCAGGAGGCCGGGCTGGTCGCCCGCCGGCAGGACGGCAACAACGTCTATTACTCGATCGCCGATCCGACCGTCTTCGACCTCTGCGACGCCGTCTGCAACAGCATCGGCACGCAATTGACGCAGCACGCGTCGATCGCTACGCAGCTTCGTCGGCGCGCACGGAGGGGGTGAATGTGGCACAGACACTCTTGTCTGTGCCGGGTCTCGCCACGACTCAGATCGCAAGCGCCCAGCGGCGGTCGGCTCCGGCCGGGGCACAGACAAGAGTGTCTGTGCCAGTCTGTGCCACATCGGCCGTCGGTAATTGCCAAGAGTGGACTCTGGCGGAAGCAATGTGGCATGGCACAGACCACAGGTGTCCAAGTTAGCTGAGATTGAACGCAAAGCGCCGCATAACTCTCTGAAACGCGAAGGTCGTCCAGCACCACGCGAGAGAAGCCGGTCTACCAGCCGCGGAGCGGCGATATCTACGTAGCCCACAGCGTGAGCTGTGGGGAAAAAGACGGCCCAGAGGTCAGCCGCGGAGCGGCGGCATCTCGAATCGTGCCATCGGACCTGCCCTTCCGTTTGCACAAACGCAGATGATCGATTCGAGATGTCGCCGCTCCGCGGCTTGAGATTCGTTCGACATCAAATCCCACGGCTCACGCCGGTGGGCTACGTAGATATCGCCGCTCCGCGGCTGGTCGCAATCGCGAGGATTCCGTCCCTTTTGATGTCATTGATACGCTGCCCCACATCGACTTCGCAAGAACCTAATCTGGACAACTGTGGTCTGTGCCACATTTGACCCTGGTTTACGGCGGCAGGCACGGGTGGACTTCTGCCTTCGAATACCGAGACCGCGCAACCGCGAGACCCCGTAACCCCGTAACCCTGCCAAAAACCTCCCTCACCAGCATCTTCACGATCCCACTGATCCGGAAGTTGCGCAGGAACGCTCCCGGCGCAAAGAGCTCGCTCTTGTCGTTGATGGTTCCCTCGGAGAAGGCGCGCACTTCGGCGGAATCGAGCTCGCCATTTGCCAGTAGCTTGCGCCGAATGGCGCGGGCGGTGCCCATGCGCTTGCTCACGGCGGCGGCACAGTCGTCGCTGATGCGGCCATGTCGCCGCTTCAGCTCATTCAACCGTTCGGCGGCGTCATAGGTCGCGTCGACGATCTCCGCGCGCGTCATCCATCGCGTCTCGTAGTTGAGGATCGACTCCCAGTCGCGCTGCTCCAGGAGCGCGCGATGCTCGGCCAGCGTGCGCGCATGCATGATGTAGCCATGCCGCTCGGCGCTCTCGAAGCCGTTGCTGCCGGGATCGATGAAGGGACCCATCGGCGTGATGAAGGCGGAGAGCCGGCGGTCGAAGCGGATGAAGAGCCGTTCGATGTACCCGACCGTCTCCAGGACGTTGCCGTAGGTCTGGCCCGGCAATCCGATCATGAAGAAGAGGTCGAGATTCTCGCAGCGGAGAGCGAGCATGGCCTCGATCGCCTCCTCCATCCTGACGTTGGCGAAATGCGCTTTGCCCAGTCGTGCGCGAACTTCTTCATCGTGGCTCTCCGGCGACAGCTCCGCACCCCAGTGGCGGATCGATGCGTCGATACGCGTGATGTATTCGCGGCTGGGGGGGTCGAAGAACTCGAAGACGATGCGATTGTTCACCGGCGCGGCCGCGAGCGCTTCGAGCACGTCGCGCGCGTACGCTTCGCCGCCGTCGCGGAGATCGCCGACAAGGAAGATCGGCGCGCGCGTGAGCTCGGCGAGCTGGCGCACCTGCGCCGCCACCGAGGCGGGACTGCGCAACAACGGGTATTGCCCAGGCATGAAGCGCTGAAATGCCGCGTGCGATGCGCCGCAGGTAACACAGCCGCGCGCACACCCTCGCACGGTGAAAACGGCCGTGATCGGATGGCTCCACCAGGTGTGAAAGGGAACACTGCTCCAGAAGTCGAGATGCGACGTGACGCCGGCGACCATCGCGCCGAGGTCGTAGGTGCAGTCGTCGAGCGACGCCGCCGATCCCTCGGCGTTCACACGAGTCCGCCCGTTCTCCTTCCACGTCAATCCAGGCACACGCGCGAATTGCCGCGCGCCCTTCAGCTCGCGGACGAGCGCCAGGAGCCCCGGCTCGGTGACGCTGCCTCGGAGAACGAAGTCGACGGCGTCATCCCGGATCAACTCTTCATGAAAGTAGGTCGAGGAGATGCCGCCGAAGACGATCGGGATGCCGGGATGCAGCTTCCTGAGCAACGCCGCCACCGCCGGCCCGCCATGCGCATGCGGCAACCAGTGCAGATCGATCCCGAACAGCACCGGCCGCAGCTTCCGCAGCAACCGTTCCGGCCGGAAGCGCCGGCTGCGCATCATCAACAGGGCCAGATTGATGATGCGCACCCGATAGCCATGCCGCCGAAGATACGCCGCCAGTGTGAGAAACCCGACCGGATACATCTCAAACACCGGCGACGACGGAATGACGTCGCTGATCGGCCCGTAGAAGATGGTCCGCTCCCGGAAGTCAAAGACGCTTGGGGGATGAATGAGGACGACGTCCGGCTGCGGCACCACTCCAAGGTGCGTCCGAGAGGCGCTCGCAGGTACGACGGTTGTCACAGGAGGGGGTGATGGAACAGCCACTCCTCGCGGCAGAGATCTCAGTCGGTACCCACTGCGAGCGCCCTCACCACTTTCGCGGCAACTCGAGATGGGTCTCGAAGAACGTCCGTCTCCCAGAGCCGCAAGACCGTCCAGCCCTCAGCACGGAGGAGGCGTGTGTTACGACGGTCTCGGGCGACGTTCGCAGCGATCTTTGCTGTCCAGTACGGGGCATTCGAGCCACGCGCCAGCTTCTCGCGGCGGAGGCGCCAGTGGCGACCGTGCCAGAAGTCGCCATCACAGAAGATCGCGACGCGAGCGCTGCGGAACACGATGTCCGGCTTGCCCGGAAGGTCCGCAGCGTACAGACGATACCGGAGACCGCGCCGCCACAGCTCTTTCCGAAGCAGCAATTCCGCCTGAGTGTCACGCGACCGATTCTTCCGTTTGATCCGCGACGTCGTCTCCGACGCAGGCTTAAAACTGGAGAACCGGGGGACATTCGGCATCGCGTCAACCGTAGGTTACTCTAGCGGCTAGCGCAACGATGGTCAGGCCAACCGATCACACCTTGCCGTATACGGTCTACGACGTAAACCGTAGACATCGCGAGCCGCTGCTCCACTTCATTCACGAAGCGCTTGCCGCGTCTGGTTGCCAGGTCCTTCATAGCTCAGATGCCGGACACGCACCATTTCGGATCACCTTTGAGACGGCTACCGGGGAGCGAATGGGCATCATCGCCTACGCGTACTTCGCCAACCAGCGGATGACGCACAACCGACCCGGCGACGAGTACCGCTTCCAACTCAAATATGGCGGCAAAAGGGATAACAACGTCCATCATCTCTGGCAGGATCCTTACGGTCTCTACACCACGATCCTCGTCGGAATCAGTCCGGGCGAGCGATTCTTCGTCGGCCTTGACCCCGTCCTCCATAGCCCGACCAAACATTTCATTTCCATCGAATTTAAGAGCTCATTCGTCGAAGAGATCCGCGAGCGCGGTTGGTCATGGCGTCAACGTGAGCGAAGGAGCGGCCCCCAAAGGCCGGTCGAGGTGATCGTCGGCGGCACCATCGACTCGTTCCTCGACTTCATCCGTTTCGAGCGAGAGGCACGCGGCGAGGACCAGGGGCATCGCGCGCTACTCGCAGATCGTCGCGGAGTCATCGCGCCGATTTCTGTTTTGCCGGCGGTTTCGGTCACGGCGGAATCGACCTACGTACATCAGCTCGCGCGCGAGTTTGAAATGTCCGAGGCGGCGGTCCTTGACCTCATTGCCGGCGCAAGGCGGCTGAAGATGGCTGTACGCGGATGGGTCGCTGAGCAGCACCTCGTCGAGAAGCTCCAACGTATCGACGGCATCACCGACTGCGAACGCATCGAGACCGACAACAGTCCTGATATCCAGCTTCGTTTCGAAGGAAGCGATCTACTCTACGTAGAGTGCAAGAACGTTTTGCGCCCGCCAGCGAAGAATGGCGCAGCGCGCGTGGACTTCCAGAGGACGCGAACCTCCAAGGCAGATCCATGCTCGCGCTATTACAGCCCCGATGATTTCGATGTGCTCGCAGCCTGCCTCCACGCGCGCACCGAACGATGGGAGTATTCGTTCGCTCTGACCCGCGAGCTCGATCGTCATCGAAAGTGTGTTGGTAAGCTTTCGAACAATGTGGTGATTGATGCTCGATGGCGCGAGGATGTCCGAGGTATCCTCGGCGCAGCAGCACGAGCCAGGTAAGTGACAACCATGAGCGTCCGGAAACCCCAGCCGAAAGTCATCAGCCTTTACTCCGGCGCTGGGGGCCTCGACTACGGATTCGAGGCCGCCGGTTTCGAGACTGTCTTCGCGAACGACTTCGAGCACGACTCCTGTCAGACCCTCCGGATGAACCGGAAATGGCCGGTGGTCGAGCGCAGCATCTTCGACGTGCCGACCGAGGAGATACTCGAGATCGCAGGTGTAGGTGTCGGTGAGATCGATGCCTTGATCGGGGGCCCACCCTGCCAGCCGTTCTCCAAATCCAGCTATTGGGTGCGCGGTGACGCCGCGCGACTAAACGATCCGCGCGCTGCGACGCTCGACGCGTATCTTCGCGTGCTGGAAGAGGTACAGCCTCGTGCATTCCTGCTCGAAAATGTCTATGGCATCGCCTACTCCGAAAAAAGCGAAGGGATGCAGCTTCTTCTGAACAAGATCGACGCAATCAATCGCAAGACAGGTACTCGGTACCGGCCGCAGACTGCCGTCCTCAACGCCGCATGGTACGGAGTTCCCCAACTTCGCGAGCGATTCTTTCTCGTCGCTGCACGTGATGGCTCGGATTTCCACTTCCCGAAAGCGGCATTCACCACGCCCTCTGTCGCTCAGCAAGCGTTGGGGACTTTGCCTTTCTTTCGCACGGCTTGGGATGCGCTCGCGGACATCAGCCCATCGCCCAACGAAGATCTCGAGATTCGCGGAAAGTGGGCCGGCTTACTGCCGTCCATCCCCGAGGGGCAGAACTACCTGCACCATACGGAGAGAGGTGCGGGGCTGCCGCTGTTCGGTTGGCGCACGCGATACTGGAACTTCCTGCTGAAGCTCGCGAAGCGACTGCCCTCCTGGACGATCCAGGCGCAGCCCGGCCCTTCGGTCGGCCCGTTCCACTGGGACAACCGCCGCCTCAGTCATCGCGAGCTATGCCGGCTGCAGACATTCCCGGACAACGTCCAGGTGTTCGGGAACCGGATGTCTATCCAGCGTCAGATCGGCAATGCCGTTCCGTCGCTGCTTGCCGAGGTACTCGCGAGAGAGATCAAGACACAGCTTTTCGGCTTCCGGCGGACAAACGAGCCACTTCGACTCATACCACCCGACCGATCGCCCGTGCCTCCGCCCGAACGTGTCCGTGCCGTTCCAGCCGAGTACAAAAAACTGGCTGGACGTCATCAGGCACACCCCGGCACCGGAAAGGGCCCGCGGTCAGTGCAGCAGCGGAACGATGCGCTGTTCGTCTGAACGACGGGAAGCGTAGTGAGAACCCGACACTACCTCTCCACCGTGACGGCGCCTGCACCTCCCCTCCCCTTCGTCCCCCAATCGATACGCGCGGTCATCTGCATCACAACGAAGAGCGTAATGATGGCGCCGATGGTGATGGACAGGCCGGTGAAGCCTTTGAAGAAGAAGGCGTAGGAGAAGAGGACGAGGTAGATGAATTGCGCGATGGCGGCTTCGACGAACGCGAAGCGCGAGCCGGTGACGATGCGGAGGTAGCTGACCACGAGGAAGATCGAGACCGCCGAGCAGATGGCGAAGGCGGCATGAATCGAAATGTGGTCGGCGAGGTAGGCGAGCAGGAGGTGGAAGGCGAAGAACGACGTGGCCAGGAAGAAGTAGTGCATGGGGTGGAGATCGATACCGCGCAGACTGGCGATGATGAAGATCAGGAAGAAGAAGAACAGCAGCGAGACCGGGGCGAAGAAACTGATCCGGCCGGCGAGCGGTCCGGGCTGCAGTTTTTCCGGCATGACCATCCCGACGCGGTAGCCGGTGACGAGGTTCGAGAATTTCCAGGTCAGCAGCCAGCCGCGGCCGACACGCTGCTTCGTGGTGGGCGACAGTCCGCCCTGCGGGAAATCGATGGCATCGAAGTTCGTCCTGATCTCGATCACGCAATCGTGGACCTGCGAGACGTTCTCGCCGAATTTGTAGTCCCACGTCGCCAACCCTTGCGACCGATATCCGACCTCAACGTGAATCGGGGCTCCGGGCGGGCGGTGGATGACAGCGGAGACGGCGCCTTTTTCGGTGGTGACCGGAAGGGGCTGTCCGTCGGCGCGTACGACGAGGTCGTCGTAGATGGCGTCGGGGGCGGGAAAGACGAGCTTCACGCCGACCGGATCGCCCGTATTGGTATTTCGGAAGACATAGTCGCCGTGGAAGGCCACGCGATACATCGCGAACCACAGCAGACCCTTCTGGCGCTGATCGAGATCGAGCGCGACGCGGATGCGGCTCTGCTCGAGTGGCAGGGACGTATCGACGATCTCGTCGACGACTTTCGTCGTCGTCGTCCCATTCAGCGTTTCCTGCACCGTCTTCGGGACCGTATGCAACGCGAACGCGACCGGCGGCGATTGTTGCTGTGGGGATCCCCAGTTGGACTGCACGTCCTTGCTGAGACCGGAGTCCGCGGAATCGCTCCGCGCCACGACGGAGGCGCCGAGGATCATCCAGGCGAAGGTGGTGAAGAGAAAGATGACGACGATGGCGGCGATGTTTTTTCCCATGAAGGGATCGTCGCCGCCGATTGTGGCAATGGCGTGGCGAAAATGAGGAAAAGCAGTTTCACGCGGAGGCGCGGAGAAAACAGCGTCTCCGCGCCTCTGCGTGCGCAACCTACTTCTTCAGCGTCCGGATGAAGGCCACCACCGCGTTGATCTCATCCGCGCTCAGCTTGGCCTTGTAGGCGGGCATCTTGGCCTTGCCGTCGGCGGTCCAGGCCACGAGCTCTTTGTCCGTCTGCTTCTGCACCTCGGCGGATCCGAGGTCGCGCAGCTTCATGGCTTTGCCCATGGCGGTCTGGCCGCTGCCGTCGGCGCCGTGGCAGCTTGCGCATTTCGCTTTGTAGACCGCCGCACCGTCTGCGGCATACAGGCCGGCCGCGGCAAGGGCGAAGATGGCGATGAGGACCACTACTTTTTTCTTCATGATGAGGCTCCTTTTTCCTCGACCCGTTCGGCGTCAGCATTGGTCTCTTCATACGCCTTCGGGTGTTCTTCCTTGAATTGATGTTCCGACATCTTTCCGTCGTACCAGGTCCAGCTCATCGGATAGACGTCGGGGTCGAAAATCACGTGGTAGAAATGCCAGACGATGATGGCCAGCGTGGCCAGAATGGCCTCATAGAAGTGGATGGTCGTGGCGATGTCGACCCACCAGCGCGGGATCCACTGCGCCACGCCGACGGCGTACCAGATCACCAGACCGGTAACGGCCATGACCATGGTCCCCCACAGGCCGGCCCAGTACTCCGCTTTCTCGGCGTAGGTGAAGCGGCCCGATTGCGGATGGCGGTCGCGCAGGACATCGACGAGATCGCGGGCGTCCGAGAAGCGGAACCAGAAATCGCGCAGACCTTTTCGTCCTTCCCGGGTCAGGATCATGTAGGCGAGGTGGTAGAGACCGAGGACGATCATCACCACCGCGGCGATGCGGTGCACCAGGCGGCGCAATTCCTCGCTCGTGCCGAAGAGACGCGCCAGAAGTGAATCCGGCCAGGCCAGGGCGAAGCCGCTGATCACCAGCACGGTGAAGCTGGCCACCAGCACGATGTGCTGGACGCGCTGGTTGAGATTCATGCGCACGATGGTGCGGCCGGAGGCCAGGCGCGCCTTGCGGGCCTTGCGCACCCAGATGATGATGTTGTGCAGGGCCATGCCGCCGATGGTCAGCACGATCAGCACGATGTAGATGAGGCGGATCCAGGTGACGGCGCGCGACGGCGCGTCGCTCACGTCGCCGGCGACGATGTGGATCTTCCCGCGGGCGAAGTTCGCGGCGGCGCCGGCGTGGCACTTGCCGCAGGTGGTCGGCAGGTTTCCGGGATTGACCGCGGAGCGCGGATCGGCGGAACGGCGGATGTCGTGCGCGCCATGACAGCTCGCGCAGTCGGCGGCGACGGTCGATCCCATCCTGCGCGCCAGCCCATGGTAGCTGGACTCGTACGACTGAACGCGCGACGCCGGTACGCCGAACTCCTGCGTCAGCCGGACGCCGTCGTGGCAGCGGGCGCAGCTCGCCCGCGGCCCGCGGTCCTGATCGGCCGACCTGGAGATGGTGTGCACGCCGTGGCAGTCAGTGCAGACCGGAGCGTTCCAGTTCCCGCGCGCCAGAGACTTGCCGTGGACGCTGTCGACGTACTGCGCGGCGATGGCGGCGTGGCACTTGCCGCACGTGCGCGCGACGTTGAATTTGAAGATGCCGGAGAGCGGATCGTTCGCCGGCCGCACGGCATGGTGGTCGTGGCAGTCGGTGCAGACGGCGGCCTTGCTGGCGCCGTCATGCGCGACGGCACGGCCATGGACGCTGTCCTGATACGACGTCGCCGACTGCGTGCTCAGCCCCGCCTTCTCCATCACGAACTTCTGGGCGTGGCAGCGCGCACAGGTGGCCGGGATCGCGCTGTGAGCCGTCGTCGACTTCGGATCGGACGACGGCAGGATGGCGTGCGGCGAGCCGTGGCAGTCCGCGCATTGTGCGCCGCGAGCGGTGCCGGACTTCACCGCCTTCGCGTGCAGCGACTCGTTCCATGCCGCCACGGAGTCGGGATGGCAGGAGCCGCAGTCGACCGGCTTCGGCGCCGGATCGTGCGGGCCGGCACCGGTAATGCCGGCGTGACAGTCCGTGCAGCCGAGCGGCCCGTGGACGGAGCCTGCGAACTGTTTGGCGTCCACCTTGTCATGGCAGGCCATACAGTCGGCGTTCGAGAGTTGTGCATTCGCCGTCAGGGAGGCGGCAAAGACCAGGGCGGCGGCGACCATGAACGTTCTCATCGGAATGCTCCGGTGCCCACGGTAGGGACCGCCCGAACGGATGGCGAGGAAAGCCATCACCCCTGGCAGGTGATCACGCACACGCGAAGACGTTCGTACGGGCGTGAATTATTTTGATGAATGTGTCGTTGCCACCCCTGCCACCGAAGTCAACCGAATGACGTACGATCCGCCGAGGGAGCCGTCTGCTATGCCGCTACAGAGTGAGAGTGTGATTCAGGAATCCGGCGTGAGCCGGGGAGCAGACGACCTCGAGAACGACCGGCGGCGATCCTTTCGCGCGCTGGTGGTCGAAGACGACGATGCCATCATCCTCCTCGTGCGCCGCGTGCTGGAGCGGGAGCAGTTCAGCGTCGAGTGCGTGAAGAGCGGCGCCACGGCCATCGAGCTACTGAAGACCGTCGCCTACGACCTGCTCATTCTCGACCTGGTCCTGCCGCTGGTGAGCGGAGAGGAAGTGATGATGTTCCTCGAGGCGACGCAGCCGCACACCCTGCGAAGGGTGATCGTGATGACCGCCTCGCCGCGAGAGCTGAGCTGCGAATTTCTCCAGCGCATCTGCAAGATCCTGGCGAAGCCGTTCGACATCGACGAGCTCGTGCTCATGGCCCGCCAGTGCGTGAGCGACTGTATTTTGTGCGAACCGGACGCTACGTGCTGACTTCCGTCGGACCGCCGGGCTGGAAGAGCGAATAGCCGTGGCGTATCCGGCCTGATTCGAAGCCATCGAGGTTCTGGCGAAGCCGTGACTCGAACCCTTTCACGCCGTTCTGGTCCGTGCCGGTCAGGATGGCCACGAACTCGCCGTCCCGATTGTGACAGACGACGTCTTCCTGCCGGCAGATACCGGCCACCGAACGGCTCATGGCCGGGTCGTTGCTCCCATCCTTGATCCAGTAGAGCGCGAAGGGCTGGTCGAACTTGGCGACCGTGTCGATGTTGCGCTGCAGTTTGTCGCGGAACTCGGAGTCGAATGACGGATTGTCGTCGCTGCCATTGATCACCGAGCCCTTCGCCGGCCGCGCGGTGGTGTCGCCCGCGCTCATGAGCGACGCGATCTCTTCCGGGGTGATGGCGGCAAGAGAGCTGTCGCGAAGGTTCAGTCTTCGTCCGCCGCGGCGGATCAGGGCATCGGCGCGGGCGCGGAGCTCCGCCGGCGTGAAGGGCTGCGTGATGAAATCGTCGGCGCCGGCACGGAGGTAGAGAACCTTGTCGCCATGGCGATTGGAGGCCGGGGAAAGAAAGGCGATGGATGACGTGGCGCTCCTGGCCAGATCGAGAATGGCGCCGATGGCCGCCACCGACCGCGAAGGCGTAACAAGGACCAGCCCCGGCCTTTCCCGCTTGGCCCGCTCGACACCGGCAGAAAGATCCGACTCCGCCGACACGCTGTAGTCGTTGCCAAGGGCGTCCTTGACACTACGAACCGTCTCCGGGGCGGCCCCGATGATCAATACCGAGCGGTGGGCCTGATCCATCTCACTCTCGGAGCCCGGCTCCTCCCTGTAGTTGACGAGACCGCGTCCGTTCTCGATCCGGTAGGCGGACGAAAGATTCTGGCCGCTTGCGTAGCGAAGCCTGGAAAGCTGCATGGCGTGTCTGCCGGTGCCGGCATCGCGGGAAAGATCGATGACCCCGGACGTATTCTGTGCGAGCTGATGAAGGATCGGGCTCAGCTCCGGCTGGCCTTCATCATTGGCGACGAGCAGGGTCGTGACCGGAAGGTCCTCGAGAGCGTTGACCAGCGATTGCGTCAGCGAGACCGCGAAATGGCTCGAATACAGCGTGTTGATCAATGTGAATACCGGATCGATCACCAGCCGCCGGGCGTCGATTCGTTTGATGTGGTCGCGCAACTCTTCGACGATGGCCAGGACGTCGGACGGGCTTTCGACCAGCTCGAAGTAGCGGCTGCCGGGATTGAGAATGAGAAGCTGTCCTCGGCGGACCGATTCTTCGATGGCCAGCCCTATGGATCGGGCCTGTTCCAGAACGCTCTCCGGCTTCTGATCCGTAATCAGGATTCCCGGCTCCTGAAGCTCCAGGCCGCGCACCAGGAACTGAAGTCCCAGCAGACTCTTGCCCGTGCCGCCACTGCCGCGGACGAGATAAATCTTGTGGGGCAGAAGGCCGCCGGCAGAATAATCGAGCAGATCGATCCCGCTGATCATCCGATCGCTTTCGCCGCGCCGGGGCGACGCCGTCTCCTGAACGGGGGCGTCTAAAGGAAGCTCCTTGTCCGTCCTGGGCATGGCCTGACTGTTCGCCGTGGGAAGGGGCCGGGTATTTTCATTTGACCGAACATCGCTGAGTCCGTTCATCGCTTGCTCTCTCTCTTCTTGATGTCACACCGTCGTTGCTGCGTTAGCAATGTTCTCGCCACCGCTCAGTTGGTGGCGCCAGATACGGCAACCGGTTGCAGCGGCGCGCCGTGAAAACGAATCTCGTCTTCCGTGGCCACGTCACGCTGATTGTTGAAAATATTGGCTTCGACCTGTTTCAACTGGCGATCGTCTTCGATCGGAGAGCGCACCGCCTCCCCGGTCTCTCCGAAACGGTTCACCATGAAAACCTCCGTCAGGGGCTTGAGCGACACGTGCCGTATGTTCGCCGGCGGCACGTCATGAAAGCGGCTATAGAGCGAGACGATCTGTCCCGGCGTCAGATTGGTCTCTGTAGCCGACGATAACGTCGAGGCCGCCGTAATGACCCGCAACGCGCTTTGGGGACTCAGCCGCTGCAGTTTGTCGCGGATGGCGCTCGCAATCTGCTGCTGCCGGAGCTCACGCGCGAAATTCTCTCCGTCCGAGCCGATGACGTACCGGTAGCGCGCATACGCCAGAGCGCGCTTTCCATCGAGGTGGTGCCATCCGCGGGCGAAGCCATCCTTAAAAAGAAAGTCGTAGAAACCGCGCTGGCAGAAGATGTCCACACCGCCAATGTCATCGATCAAACGCTCGAAACCCGAGAAGTCGACGCGGACAAAGGCATGCACGGGCTGATTGAAGACGCGCGAAACGGTATCGCAGAGCAGTCCCGCCCCCGCGCCGGGGTACCCCCCTGTTTCGCCGACCTCATGCGCGTAATTGATGCGGTGCGTGCCGTACATGCCGATCGGCACCCAGAGGTCGCGGGGGATGGAGACGATCGCCACCTGCCGCGTCGACGGTTTGAGGTTGACCAGCATGATCGAATCGGCAAGCTGGTCATGCTGGGGATGGTTCTCTCCTCCGATACCGAACAGGAGAATATTGACCCGGTCCTGCCGCAATCCCTCGGCAAGTCGATTCGGCACCTTCCTGTGCCGGGGTGAGTAGATGGTGAAGAGCGCGAAGAGCGCCAGCAGGATTACGGCGCCGAAAATACCGAATAGCGCGTATTCAATGGTCGATTCAGCGCCGGTGGCTTTGGGTTGTTCGATCGCCGCGGCCGTGGCCGGCGCCCGCCCATCCGGATTTGATTTGGTGAAGCGTGTCGGTCGGAAAGCGGGGATGGGGGCCATAGATGGGGGATCGCGGTGTGATGCAGCGCTGTGCATCGCTAATGCCATGCGCGCTGGCAAGGCGCTTGAAGCGGCGGCGCCATACATGAAAAAAACATCGTTCCTATCCCTCCTAATGCTTCTGCTCGCCATGGCGGCGGCTGCCGGCGACTGGCAGTCCATCGCTCCCGGCGTCGATTTTCAGGAATTCAGCGATAAGAGCTCGGATGTCTTCGTCACGCGGGTGGACCTGACCAACGACGCCATCCGCGTCGTCGGTACGCCCGAAACCGACCGGGGCTCGAAGGTTTCGGATTATGCCGCCAGAACACACGCGCTCGCCGCGATCAATGGCGACTATTTCGACGATACCTTCCATCCGATCGGAATGACGGTCGGTCCTTGCGGCGAGTGGGATTCCGCGAAGAAGTCGAAACGGGAAGGGTATCTGTCCATTGGCGAGGGGGAGGCGGTCATCAAGACCCAAACCGAGGTTCCACAGGACTCCTCCGCCGAGGATTGGATGGACGTCACCGTCTCGGGATGGCCCGCCCTCGTGGTCGGCTGCGAGGCGCTCAGTGCCTCGGAGTTACCCGGCAGCGACGCCTTTACGAGGTCGCCACATCCTCGAACGGCAGTCGGCCTCAGCCGCGACCGAAAGACGCTGTATTTCGTCGTCGCGGACGGGCGGCGGGTGGGAGCGGCGGGCCTTACGCTGGCAAAACTGGCTCAATTCATGGTGGAGCACCTGCAGGTCTGCTCGGCCATCAATCTGGACGGCGGCGGATCGAGCACGATGTGGGTCCGCGACCACGTGGTCAACAAGCCCGCGGACGGCGTCGAACGGCCGGTATCGAATCACCTGGCTGTCGTGCTCGAGAAAGACGTCAAAGAGTGCGGCAGCGGCGATCAGACAAAGACGCCCGCGGCGGCCACCACACAAGGCCGGCCGGCAAGCGGTGCGATACCGCCGCCGTTACACAATCATTGAAAAGTGGAATCACGATTGCACTGCGACCCGCCCGGTAGCGTTTTCAACAGCTTGTGATCACTGAAAATTCGACGGAAGGGTCGTCATGAGACCGATCGTGTACATTCTTACTATTGCCGTGGTGTTCTGTACGACCGCGGCACTCTCCCAGCAGCCGGACATCAATTCATTGGAAGCGGCGGTCCACTCGGGCGCCGCGACCAACGGGCAACGGCTCGATCTGGCCCGCCTCTATATCCAGACCGGCCGCTTTTACGAGGCCTCCAAGCTCGCGGGTACGGTGCTGGGCAGCGAGCCGGACAATGCCGATGCGAAAGCCATCAACGACGAGGCGTCACGCCGGCTACACGAGATTCAGGACCGTGCCGTCGCTGAGGCCGAGAGCAAGGCCAACCGCAACGGCGCGACCGATAACGACCGCCTGGCACTGGCAAATGCCTATTTCGACGCCGGCAGCTATGGAGCGGCCGCGACGGCGTACGGGCGCATTCCGGCATCACTTCGCGATCGCGATACACGCCTCCGCTACGCCCGCGCTCTGGCATGGTCGAACCGCTTCGAGGACTCGGAACAACTCTATGCCGACCTCTTGAAGGAGCAATCGACGCCCGACCTCGAGCTCGAATACGGCCGGCTCCTTTCATGGATGGGGGCGCAGAGCCTCTCGGTCACCACGCTTACGCGGCTCTATGACGCAAACCACTCGGAAGACGCGGTGGTGGCCCTGGCAAACGCCAGGGCATGGAACGGCGACCGCGAAGGGGCGCTGCACCTGCTCGACGATTATGTTCAAGCGCATCCCGATGCGATGCAGGCCCGGCAATTGTTCAGCGACTTGAAAGCGTCGCCCGAGCTGCAGATCGAACGGGTCGGGAAGCTGATCGAGCAGCAGCCCTATAACCTCGCCCTGCGCGTGCAACGGGCCCGTCTGTACGCCGATGCCGGCCGCGACGGCGAGGCTTTGGCGGATGTGTCGTTCGTCCGCGATCACGCACGCCAGAAAATCGCTGCCCTCGATGACATCGAAAGCCGCGTCCGCGAGCACCGGAAGGGAGAGCGGGCCAAGCTCGAACAGCGGCGCCAGGCTCTCAATGCACAATTATCGATGGCTTCTTCATCGGCGAATCCCGACGAGGTTCTGGCCCTGGCCAAGGCGTATGCAGGGATCGAAGACTATGGCCCCTCGATCCGCCTCTTCCAGCGATACCTGGCGTTGCGGCCGGACGACACCGCCGCCCGCATTCAATACGCGCGCGTGTTGGGCTGGGATCGTCAATGGCGCGCCTCGGAACGGCAATACGAGCTCCTGCTCGAGCGCAACCCCGACCGCTCCGATCTCCGCTATGAATATGCGCAGGTTCTCTCCTACGATGCGCAGTTCGTTCCGGCCCTGCATGTTTTCCGGAGCCTCACCGATCTATCCGGGAACCCGCGCTCACGGCTCTATACCGATGTTCCGCCCAAAGCCTTCTACAACATCGGCCAGATCCATCGGTGGTACGGCTGGAACGAAACTGCTGCCGCCGAGGAGAACCGCGCGCTGGCGCTCGATCCCAGCTACGCTCCCGCGCGCACCGAGCTCGATCTCGACCGGCACGTTCGCCCGGCCTCGACTGCAGACGCCCGCCTCAGCTATGCGACCGACTCGAACGACTTCACTCTGAAACGGGCCGATCTCACCGTGGAGAAGTGGACGGGAAGCCGGACGGCGTTCGACCTCGGCGTTGGCCGCCACGAGTTCGAGCACCTCGGCGAGAGCGTTTACGCGAACGAGATCACCGCCGGCAGTACCTACCGGGCCAGCGACCGCTGGACGCTGCGCGGGAACGTAGGACTCAATCTCTACGATCACGGCCTTGGCACCCGACCGTTTCTCGGACTGGGCACCACCTGGCAGACGTCCCTGCAAAGCCGGGCCGCGCTCGACGTGAATCATTATGATCTGGTCTACGACGTCTTCACACTACAGTCACTCACGATTCCAGCGGGCTCGCCGGCAACCAACTTCGCCAGCCCGCTGAGCATCAACGACGTCCGCGGCCACTACGACTATGCCACGGGAGGGCATTGGGCCTTCCTGGGCGACGCTTCTTACGGCTTCATCTCAGACAGCAACCGGCGCAGCGGCGCCCACGGCCTGCTCAGCTTTCAGGTACTGAAGGCTCCCTTCCTGGCATTGAAACTCGACGCCCGGACGCTCTCGTATGACTTCCGGTCGAGCCGTTACTGGTCGCCGAACGACTACAAATCGATCGCCGGGGTCGTGCAGGTCGGACAGAACCTTCGCAACGGTTTTCATTGGGACGTGGAAGTGAAGGCCGGCCGCTCGTACGAAGACTCCTTCCATTCGGATCTGCGGGCGTATGAAGGGAACATCGCCATTCCGCTCAACGACTCCTTTGATCTGATCGGCAATTACGGCTACGGAAAGAGCGGACGTCTGGGCGATTTCCTGAGCAGCAACGCGAACGAGCTGGTCAACTACTGGCAGCGGCATTGGCTCGTGGGAGTGCGCGTAAAACAACTGTATACCCGAGGGGAACGGCGAGGCAGTAATGCTTACTACTTCGACAACCGCGGACTTACCGGATCGCCGGTCGTTCCGCCGGAGACACACTGATGACGGACCAACCGGAAGTTTCCAGGGAGCAGCCCACGAAGAAGTCGGTGGTCAAGCGGCCGATGCGGCCGATCACGCAGTTACTGATTTCGGTGGCCCTCATCATTCTGGTGGTGGTTGCCACGCTTTTCCTGTTCAAATATCCGCAGAGACTGGGACCGGTCTTCATCACCGCGCTGGTCGTTACGCTGGCGAGCTTCCTGTTGCTCCTGGTTCTGCGGCACTTCTTCCTGATCTGGTTCAGCTACCTGCACACGCGGGAGCTGTCGCGCGAGGAATACCCCGACTCCTACCCCTTCATCTCGATCATCGTCCCCGCGTACAACGAGGTCGAGGTGATCCAGTCGTCGCTCTCGTCGCTGCTCGAGCTTCACTATCCATACTACGAGATCATCGCCGTCGATGACGGCTCGACGGACGGCACGTTCGAAAAGATGAAGGAGTTCGAGGGGAATCACTACGGCGTCCGCGTTTCGGTCTATCGGAAGGCGAACAGCGGCAAGGCGGACGCGCTCAACTACGGCGTACGGCGCTCGAAGGCGCCGATCGTCGTCTGCATGGACAGCGACTCGCGCCTGACGCCGAATTCTCTTCGCTACGCCGTCAATCACTTCCGCGATCCGAACGTCGGCGCGGTCGCCGGCAACGTCAAAGTGATCAACCGCCACAATATCTGGACGAAGCTGCAGGCGCTGGAATACATCGAGGGACTGAACATCGTCCGGAATGCGCAGGCATTCTGGCGCGCGGTGAACGTCATACCCGGTCCGATCGGTATTTTCAGGCGCGCGGCCGTCGAGGGGGTGGGCGGATATGACAGCGATACATTCGCCGAGGATTTCGACATGACCGTCAAGATCCTCGCGGACGGCTGGAAGATCGACTATGAACCGAAAGCCGTCGCTTATACCGAGGCGCCCGAGGGGCTGCTGGACATCATCAAACAACGATACAGATGGTGCCGCGGCGTATTACAGGCCCTTCGCAAACAGAAGAGCCATCTGACGCACTCGCACGGCAACAACATCACCACGCCGCTCTCCCTCTGGTACATGATCTTCGAGGGCCTGGTATGGCCGGCGATGAATATCTTCGCCAACCTGTTCTTCGTATGGATCGCGCTCATTTACGGCATGACGGCGCTGCTGGTCATGTGGTGGTTGCTGCTGACCATCCTCGATCTGCTCATCGCCGTGCACGCAATCCTCATGGAGCGCGAGGACATGAGTCTGGCCATCTATGCGATTCTCTATCGCTTCTTCTACATACTGATCATCGACGTCTGCAAAGTGTTTGCGACGCTCGAGGAGCTCATCGGGCTCGATATGTCGTGGGGCAAACTGGCAAGAAAAGGACGAATCTAACGGAGCCTCGCTCCGGAACTGGAGACACATCATGAAAGTCGATTGGGTCAATATTCTGGCAGTGGTCATTTTCGTGAGCATCGTGGTGACGCTCATTCTGGCGGTGGCGTCGTACTTCGCCTATAAGGTCCGCGAGGCCCGGCGTCCGAAGACAGCGGCCGAGCTGCGGCAGGAAGGCCAGACGAAGGTCTTCTTTTCCGAGTACCGGCCCAGCGACTCCAAACAGGGTTGAGCGCCGCGGCACTTGAATGCCCTCTCGAGTGGATGAAGAAGCAGAGTTGCACGCTGCCGAGCCGGCAGCCATCCCCCAGACGGAGCTCGAGGACGCCTCCATTGCCGTGCACGATGCCGCCGCGGTCATCGACGGCGCGGCGCATGTGATCGAGAACGCCGCCGCCGTCATGGAGGAGGCGGCGCTCGCCATCCAGGCCAGCGCCGCCGCCGGCGAGAGTGCGGTACGACCGGAGCGACGCAGGACGCCGCGGTTTGACCGCCTTCGCCACGAGGCGCGCGTCCATTGGAAGCACATCGCCATTTACGCTCCCATCGTGATCGCGGTCGTCATCCTCGGCGTGTTTGCGATCTGGTCATTCCTCGAGAAGCAGTCGCTGATCATCGAGCCGGATCCGCTTCCGAAGGTCACCCTCATCACCTCGGATCCCCGTTCGCCCCTGACCGCCGCGTGGGTGCGGTTCCTGACGAACGCCGAGATGCAGCCGACGCTGGTCTCGGTGGACAAGGCAGAGGCGCTTCAGGAGGTCGTGGTCCTCTGCGGCGTACAGGATGTTCCTCCACGGCTGGCGGGTCAACTGGCGGCCTTCATCGGTAAGGGCGGCTCGATCGTGGTGGCCGGACAGCCGCCGCCGTCCCCACTCGGGTCGCTGCTGCTGTCCGCCGACGAAGGTTCGTCGGACGATGCCTTTCAATTGTCAGAGCGCGTCTCCCCCGTGCTGGCCCGTCTGACCCCGGGACACGAAGTGGCGGTCCGGCCGTCGCAGGTGGCATTCCTCAGGGAATCGCCGCGCATGGCGGTCGATGCCCGATGGAAAGTGAACGCGCGCGCCGTGATCATGCACATGGAACAGTCGGGAACGCGTTATTTATGGTTCGGCTTCGATCCCGATACGCTCAAGCAGGATCAGCAACTGACGCTCTTGATTCATACGGCGTTCCGATGGGTGGCTGGCCAGCCGGTCTCCGACGGGGCGGTCGGCGCCGCGCAACTGACGCGAACGATGTCGGCGGAAGCGCGCGGTGCCGCGCAGGCGGCCCGGTTTCAGTTCAGCGTCGATTCGCTCCGCAATCCGGCGATGCTCGGTGTCCGCATGACCAATCGCGGAGGCGGCTCGCTCGAAAATCCAGCCGTCGAAGTCTGGTTGCCGCCGCGGGTCACATCCGTCGACCTGCGCGGGGACTTTCTCATGAGACGCAATGTCACCGTGACCAGAGTTCCCGGCGAGCCTGCGTACGTGGTGTCGTTGCCCAGCCTCGCCTCACACGAGGACCGGATCATCAAGCTCAGACTCGGACATCGTTAACCGCATTTCTCACACGCTGAGTGGAATTGCCGGCACCCTGTTGGTGGAGAAACTTGGGAAGATGTGGAGTTATGCGAGCGGTTCGTTCTCGGCAGTACCTCCAATCGAGAGTCCTTCTCCCCCAGCGGTTTCTTGCTGGGGGAGAAGGGCTCTCGACGAAGGGAGTGGCAAGGCTCTCGAGGGAACAATTCAAGTGAGCTGTGTTCGAGAGTGTGAGAAATGCAGGTTAGGGGGCAAAGCCCGGCCATGGTGCGCCGCCTGTGTGG
>Ga0247680_1000005_pt1 | contig 162666 bp, 128 predicted proteins | sample CNK21_metaG_FD_182803 | JGI IMG/M metagenome (GOLD analysis project Ga0247680, IMG submission 182803) | Soil microbial communities from Purdue University Martell Research Forest, Indiana, United States - CNK21 | ecosystem: Environmental > Terrestrial > Soil > Temperate forest > Bulk soil...
CCGGACGACTTCAACCGTAATCATGTATTCGTGGTCAACACCGTGTATGAACTGCCTATCGGCAGGGGGAAGAAGTTCATGAGTGACGCGGGTCGGGTCACAGATCTGCTAATCGGAGGCTGGGAGCTAACCAACACTTTGAATTACAGCGGCGGTCTGCCCTGGACACCCAGCCTTGGGGAGTGCGGCCAGATTTCCGATGCCGGGCCGTGCCGTCCCAACGCGACTGCCACGCTTAAGACCGGAACATCCCGTGACTCCGCCGGCAACTTGCTTTGGTTCACGCCGCTGGCGAGCGGAGCTTTGAGCCAGTCACTTCCAGAAATCAAGAATTCCCCCACGGACATCAGCGGTCAAAATGACCAATGCTTGGTTGCACGACCGACGTCTGGAGGGTTTTCGCTGCCTGCTTGCGGCCAGATCGGCAATGTCGGACGCAATACATACCGCGGTCCGCGTGGATTCTACTCTGACATGGCGCTTTCGAAGACCTTTAATATCACGGAGCGCTACAAAGCGCAGTTTCGCTTTGACGCTTACAACGTTTTCAATCACCCTGTCCTGGCCTTCAGCAGCACTCAGGGCAACACGTGCATAGATTGCGGCGGCGACTCTGGCCGCATCACGGACATCGAAAACAACAATTCGCCCGGGTCACCGTCGGGCATGCGTCAGCTGCAGTTTGGCTTTAGATTTACATTCTAGAAGACTAGAGAAGACCAACACCCACACCGACGGGGAGCCCTCACGGGCTCCCCGTTTTTTATGTTCTAATTTGTTTTTGTTGTTTTGGACCGGACCACATGTTTAGAGATTATCGGTTTTGCTACGTTCTCATCGGCGCCTTGGTTGCCAGCGGGCCAACTTTCGGCGCTTGGCACGGACACGTGTCACAAATTTCTTCGGCTACGCAATCTTCCAGCCCCGCTCGGGTTCAGCCGGCTGGGAGCCAATTTGATGAGGCAAGGCAGCTCCTGCAGCTGGGCAAATACGACGATGCGATTAGCGCGCTGCATCAGCTGGAGTCAACGCATCCAGGCATAAAGGGGCTTTCCCACGAGCTGGGAACCGCGTATTACAAGAAGAGCGATTATATGAACGCGATCGCATCCTTGAAGAAAGCGCTGGAAGAAAATCCGGGAGACAGAGAGGCGGAGCAACTGCTGGGCCTTTCGTATTACCTAGCTGGGCGGCCCGCGGAGGCAATTCCGGCTCTCGAAAAGGTGCAGACGTGGTATCCCAGCGCCAATGTGGATGCGTCGTATATTCTAGGGATTTGCTATATCCAGTCGAAAGACTATGCCAATGCGCGGAAGGCTTTCGCCAGGATGTTCGATGTGCCGGCCGAGTCCGCGGCCAGCTATTTGTTCACGGCGCGAATGCTGCTGCGGCAGGATTTCGGGCCCGTAGCTGAAGAGTATGCGCATAAAGCGGCGGCACTTGATCCGAAGCTTCCCCTGGCGCATGAGTTGCTTGGGGAACTGTACCTTTATCATTCGCAAATTGAAGAAGCCATCGCGGAGTTTCAGAAAGAGCTGGCGCTCAATCCCGGGTACGCTCCGGCGTATTACAAACTGGCGGACGGCTATTCGCGCGTGCAGAAGTTCGATGAGGCGGAACGGCTTCTGCAACGTTCGATTTGGTTGGACTCCACTTCGACGGGGCCTTACATCCTGCTCGGCAAAGTTCTGGAAAAAAAAGGCGAGACGCAGCTTGCCGTTCGGGCGCTACAGCGCGCGTTGTCAATGGATCCTAATAATCCAGTTCCGCACCACCTACTGGGCCAGGCTTACCGCGATTTGGGAAGGAACGAAGACGCGGATCGTGAACTAAAGCTGGCTGGCCAATTGGAACAAGGTCAGAATTCGAAACCATAGAGAGGATGCCTATCCGATGAAGGTGTCCAATGCGTGGGTTCTTGGACTGCTCGCGGCGTTCATCTTACTTACCTCCGCTTTTGCGCTGCTTCCGCAAGCGACTTACAACGAACCGTGGCGGCCGCAATTTCATTTCACTCCGCCTAAGAATTTCATGAATGATCCGAATGGCCTGGTCTACTACAACGGTGAATACCATCTGTTCTACCAGTACAACCCGCAAGGAACGGAATGGGGCCACATGAGCTGGGGGCACGCGGTCAGTGGGGATATGTTGCATTGGAAGAATTTACCGGTGGCGATTCCCAAAGAGCCGGGGAAGTTCATGATCTATTCGGGCAGCACAGTTGTTGATTGGCATGATTCGAGCGGTCTCTGCACCAGCGCCGAGTTTCGGGATCCTTCTTGCCTGATTGCGATCTATACCGCGGCCGGAACCAACACACAGAAACAGAATCTCGCTTTTAGCAACGACCAAGGCCGCACCTGGACAAATTATTCAGGGAATCCTGTGGCTGACTTGCGGCAACCTGACTTTCGGGACCCCAAAGTATTCTGGTATGAGCCCCAGAAGAAATGGGTGATGGTGGCGGTGCTGGCAGACGAAAAGAAAGCTGTGTTCCTTGACTCTCGTGATTTGAAAACTTGGGTTTTCCGCAGTTCTTTTGAAGCCGCCGGCCATGAGAAAGGGCAGTGGGAGTGTCCAGATCTCTTCGAACTGAATGTGGATGGCAATCCCAAGAATAAGAAGTGGGTGCTGGTCGTGAATCGCAACCCTGGGGCCCCGGCGGGCGGCACCGGGGTGGAATATTTTGTGGGTCGCTTTGACGGGGCGCACTTTGTGAATGAGACTCCCATTACGCAAGAGCTTTGGGCCGACTACGGCAAGGATTTTTACGCGACAAATTCGTTCTCGGATATCCCTCCAAAGGATGGACGCAGAATTTGGATCGGATGGATTAGTAATTGGCAGTATGCGAACCGCGAGCCAACAGTGGCGTGGCGCGGAGCACAGTCGCTACCTCGCACTCTGAGTCTGGCACAGTTTCCGGACGGAACTCGGTTGGTACAAGAACCTATCGCCGAAGCAAAAGAGTTACGTGAACGAAAGCTGCTGCAAGTCTCAAAAGTCTCTGTCCCCCAGGCAATCCAAGCGATGCGCACAGCGAAGGTAGGTGGAGACTCCTTGGAGATTGAATCAGAGTTTGCTCCCGAGGATGCACAGAAGATGGGGTTTCGCCTTCGGAAAGGCGGCGTGGAAGAGACTCTCTTGGGCTTTGTCCCGGAGAAGAGGGAAGTGTTCATCGATCGGACCAGATCCGGAACGGTTTCCTTTGCGCCCGAATTTCCTGGGTGCTACAAAGCAGCCTTGCGGCAGAGTTCACGAGTGAAGCTCCATATTTTCTTGGACCGCTCGAGCGTGGAAGTGTTTGTCAACGACGGCGAAGTGGTCTTGACAGATCGGATCTACCCTTCACCCGGAAGCGATGGAATTGAGATGTATTCGGAGGGTGGGCATGGCAAAGTGCTTTCGCTCTCGATATGGAAACTTGGATCGGTATGGCAGTAACGCTTGGGATCACGCGATGCTAGCAGGGTGCGAAGGGGCACATTAGAGTTCCTCGCGAACGCACGTTCTTGCCGGGGGAACGCGGGTTGTTCATGAAAAAGTTCACGACAGTGGGGCTCGGAGAACTTCTCTGGGATATTTTCCCGGACGGTCGCCAACTTGGCGGCGCGCCCGCGAATTTCGCCTACATGACGAATCTGCTCGGCGATGAGGGTATCGTCGCCAGCCGCGTCGGCAACGATGAACTGGGCGCGGATGCCAACCACCAACTGGGACGCCTCGGTCTCAGCACATCCTGCATCCAGCTCGATCCAACTTACCGCACAGGAATCGTGCAGGTGAAAGTCGACGCAAAGGGCCAGCCGACGTTCCAAATCGCGGAGCCTGCGGCATGGGATTTTTTCGCATGGACGGCCGCATGGCAGGCGCTGGCGCAAAAGGCGGACGCGGTGTGCTTCGGCTCTCTCGCGCAGCGGTCCCCGCAATCCCGCCAGACCATCCACTCTTTTTTGAAAGCAATTCGGCCGAAAATCACGCGCGTTTTCGACGTCAATCTTCGCCAGTCTTACTATTCCGCGCAGATCTTGGCTGATTCCGCGAAACAGGCAGACATCATCAAATTAAATCACGATGAACTACCCACAGTGGTGCGGCTGCTTGGTTTCCCCTTTCACGACGAGGAGTCCGCTGCGCAGTGGTTGCGCCATACATTTCACACGAAGCTTGTCTGCATTACGCGCGGCGCGGGGGGAAGTCTGCTAGTAAGCGAGTATGCCAAACACGAACATCCCGGCATTCCAGTGCAAGTTGCGGACACAGTGGGCGCCGGCGACGCGTTCACAGCTGCGCTCGTCTATCACTTTCTGCGGCGCGGGTCTCTTGCAACCATGAATGAGGCTGCAAACGGAATGGGATCGTGGGTCGCCGGCCAGACCGGGGCTACTCCCGTTCGAGATGAATCACGCCTAGAACGAATCCGAGCAGCCGAGCTTTAACCAGTCCAAGAATGGGGTTCTAGTGCGCTGCGGCAGGAGCGTAAACCTGTTCCTTCGCTAGCCGCGCGACCTCGCTCTGGGGCAGTTCCTGCAAGAGCGCCAAAAAAACGCCGTTGGTCCAGCCAAAACCCACGATGTTCATGTGATAGCCGGCTGTTACTTGCGTTTCCGAAGAGCGCTTCACCGCGTCGTATTTCTCTCGAATGTTGCCGTCGCGCCGGAAATTTTCCAGGACCATGGTAAGGAACTCGTAGGAAACCCTGTCTGCAACCTCATTAAATTTGTAGCGGCGCATGCCTTCGTCAGCCATCAATTGGTTCGGGGCCCACGCATACGGATAGTCCCACTGTCCGCCGGTTTCATGGGGGCTCATCACCAGACCGCCGGGCCGCTCGAAGGTGCCAATGTGCTTCACAACCGATTGCGCCTGCTCGGGAGTCGCAACGCCGGCCCACAACGGATAAAATGTGGTCACGTAGTCGTACGTTGAGCGCACTTGCTTTTCGAAATCGTAGTCGAAGAATAGCCCACGATCGCTATCCCAGAGATATTTCTCAATATTAGATTTTCGTTCCTCCGCGCGCCGGTGCCACTTCTCCGATTCCTCCTTCCGGCCCAGCGTTGTGCTCATTTGTTCGAGGTCCTTCTCGGTTTTGTACAGTAGGCTGTTAAGGCATACCGGAGCGAAATGGTGTGTCGCTACGCCGTAAGGACCGAAACGAAACGAAATGTCGAAACCGGACTCGCGCATCGCTCGATCACCTTTATAGTAGTCCGCAGTTAACGCAACTGTTCCCGCGGGATTGCATCCTGGCTGCACCATGGTCTTCGCGAAATCGCAAATCTGAAGCGCAAACAGCGGCCCTGCCGCAAGCGGCGATGGCTTCGCTGCGTTCGATTCCACAACGTGCGTCCGGCCGAGGTCCGCTTGGCCCAGGAAGTAGGCCGCCACCTGACGATAGTGACCCGTTTCGTCCTTCACGCTTTCCGCCGCCGGGCCATTGCCGAAGTCAAAGTAGCGTGAGAGTCCTGTCGATCCCGCACGATGCGGCTCACTGGTCCACAATTCGTGATCCTGCACGGCGTAGTTGTAGGCTTTCGCGAGCCACTGGTCGTTCGTGTGCCCGTTGGCTTTTTGTGCATCGTAGACCGCGAGAATCATGGAGGTAAGGAACGGAGGCTGGGAACGTGTCAGATAATACGTGCGGTTGGCGTTCAACACTCCGCCGTAATGTTCGATTTCAAAAAAGAAATTCTCCACCATGCCTCTTGCGAGATCGATCCGGCCGTCGCGCACCAATCCACGAATGATGAAATAGCTGTCCCAGCCGTACATTTCGTTGAATCTTCCGCCCGGCACGACGTAGCGATTCTCGAGGTAGAGAAGCCCGGCTGGATCGATTTTGCCGGGATCCATTTCTCCGATGTGATGAATGACCGCAGGCAGATGCTGGACTTGCAGGTTGCATTGTTTCTGAAGCTGCTGAACCGAGGCAGGCTCCGCAAAATCGGCGGGAAGATAAAGAACGGAAACGGCCGCGAGTTTTGTGTCCACCACGGTGGCGCAATCGCTTTGCGAACGAGTGAGCGAATCCCACCCAGTCGAAATGTAAGCGCGAATTTGGTCCAGCGCGCTCTCTTCGGATTTCGATCCTGCCCCAGCAAAAGAGGGAACAGCGTTCAACAGATGAGCGCAGAGCAAACAGACACAAAACTTCCGTAGTTTTTGCATAAGGTAACCACCCCGCAGAGCGCCCTCGGCGTCGCCCTATGCGGCACTAGAAGCATAGTCGGTTGTCTTTGCGGGAGCAACCGTTCTGGTGAGGCCAACGCGATTCCACGGTCATTGCTAAGGATAAGTTAAGTGCTAGCTAAGTCTTGTGTATGGAATAGGTTGTGAGCGTCCGGGTCGTGCAATTTCGAACGTGAAGAGCACAAGACGCGACTTTCCGGTCGCCTCATGCAGGGCTAAATTTTTGCGAAAAGTCCCATTCGTCACACCCACCTTTCTTGGTTCGTATTGTGCTTTTTTCTAAGCGGAGCGATCTGTCATTTGGAGCTCGCAGTCAATCGCCAGGAAAACCAGGCGGGCAAGTCTAGTAGGTGTTTCCTCACACACCCATCGAGTCACTCTCGGCGCTGCGAGTGCTTGCCGGGATTCCCTCTCAAGAGGGTGCTGCGCGCTAGACCTTTTCAAGGTACGATGTTGAACTGAGGCAGGGCCCGTAGCTCAGCGGTTAGAGCAGCGGACTCATAATCCGTTGGTCCCAGGTTCAAATCCTGGCGGGCCCACCAACAAATCAAGGTCCAACCCGGACACATGGGTAACAGAACGTACCGGCTACATGGGTAACAACTTCGGGCCGAACGGATTCTCGAGCAGTAAGTTGAAGAACTGTAGAGCATTCGGTTTTCTACCGAAAGACTTCGAATCGAGACTTTTCGACGAGATCAACTGTCCTCTTCGTTTGAACCCTTGAAGGCAGAATTACTTTAATTCAAAGGCGAGTCTCATTGAACGTAGTAAAAATGTAGAACGCTCCTGCAACGGGTACCTGTCTTTCTTACGAAAGCGCGCCTCTAGACGGGAGTTGGGGGTCTCCACTGGCCCTTCAGATATATGAATCACTGAAGATGTTCAGTTCTAGCAAGCGCTGAGATAAGGGTTCTCTCCCAAAGTAGCGGGTTGTCTGCCGGGCAATTGAAATCCCCACCGCTGAAAGTGGCATCGGTTGTGCAAAGGAGAGCGACAATAGGAATTCCAGGCAAGAGCGCTTTGAAGCACGCGATCAGATTCTCGCGCTCCAGTCACGGAGCACCGTGCCCGACGACAACAACTCCCATTCCAGGAGCTGACATATCGACATTTCGTGCGTTCGAGGAACCAAGAACGGGGAATACAGGATAACCCTGTAGCTTGAGGACAGCTTCTCGCTCGGACCATAGGCTTGGCGAGAACTCGATTTGCAGAACCATTTTCAAAGCAACCTTCGACCTCCCGGTGTTATCTTCGCCGGAGACAATTACATTATTTTCAACGTTAATTCTTGCTCGCCATCTCAGCCGATGCCTTCACGCCTACCCTTCGAAGAATTGTCATCATCGGGCACCAGTTCGTAAAGGCCGACTGGAAAAGATTTAAGCCTACGAAAGCTGTGAAAAGAAGCCAGTACGGGCTCACCCAATATCCCAATGCGAGGGAAGCTAGGACAAAGGCTCCTGCGATAAGTCTAAGGTAACGGTCTACGGTCATGGTATTGCCTCCTTTTCAATCTGCTGCGGACACGAGATCTTCGCCGCTGGGTGGCAGGGTCTTTGGGCCGCCGCGTTCGCTCAAGTAATAAAGAACCGGGACAGTCATGCGAGAGAGTACGGTCGAAGCCACCTCCCCTGCCATCAGCGAGATCGCAAGCCCCTGGAAGATGGGGTCGAATAAAATCACACTCGCACCGACAACGACGGCGGCTGCCGTTAAAAGCATGGGACGGAAGCGTACCGCACCGGCATCAACGACGGCCTCCTCTAGCGACATTCCGTGCGAGCGTCGTAGTTCAATGAAGTCCACCAAGATTATCGAATTTCGAACAATGATGCCCGCACCGGCGATGAAACCAATCATGGAAGTGGCAGTGAAAAATGCTCCCATCAGGGCGTGCGCAGGTAAGATGCCCACGAGGGTGAGTGGAATCGGGGCCATGATCACTAAAGGCGTCATGAAAGACTTGAACCAGCCGACTACCAATACGTAAATCAGTACCAAGACGGCAGCGAAGGCCAGGCCGAGGTCGCGAAATACTTCGACAGTGATGTGCCATTCACCGTCCCATTTCATTGCGTAATGGCTTGTGCTTTCCGGAAGCACGGTGCCCGAATAGAGCTTTACTTTGCCGCCGTCCGGCAGTTCAAGTTTTTTGATTGACTCGTTCATCCGAAGGATCGCGTACACCGGACTTTCCACGATTCCGGCAACATCCCCGGTGACATAGACGACGGGCCGCAAGTTTTTGCGATAAATGCTTTGATCAATGGCGGTCTCCCGGATGTTGGTGACCTCGCGAAGGGAAACCTGCCCTCCCGAGAGTCCAGGAAGCTTGATATTTTCAAGATCCTCGATGTCGGAGCGATCTGGTCGAGACAAGCGCACTTCGATGGGAACATCTTCCCGCGATGCGGGGTCGTGCAGCAGCCCTGCTGAGGCACCGCTCAAGCCTATCTGCACCGTTCGTGTAACTTCTGCCGCTGAGACTCCTTGCAGCGCAGCCTTGTCGAGATCCACCTTTATGTCGTACTTGTTCTGCGGATCCTCAACGTACCAATCCACGTCCACGACGCCTGGAGTCTGCTGGAAAATCTTTTTGATCTTTGCAGCGAGCTCAGTCTGACCTTTGTAGTCCGGCCCATAAACTTCCGCCACTAGAGTTTCCAGCACCGGAGGGCCGGGTGGAACTTCGGCGACTTTGATGCGCGCGCCAAAAGGCGCCGCAATCTTGTCCAATTCAGGGCGCAAATTGCGAGCGATTTCGTGACTCTGAGCTGTGCGGTCATGTCGAGAGAGTAGATTGACCTGGATATCGGCTTGGTTCGGCTGGCGGCGCAAGAAGTAATGTCGTACGAGCCCATTGAAGTTGTAGGGCCCCGACGTCCCTGCATAGATTTGATAATTGACGACCTCCGGTTGCTGGCCGAGGTAACTCCCCAAAGCCTGTGCCACACGAGTAGATTGTTCGAGCGGCGTTCCGTCGGGCATGTCGATGATCACTTGAAATTCGCTCTTGTTGTCGAATGGGAGCATCTTGACCTGCACCCACTTGAGCGGAACGAACGCCAGCGCCGCAAGCAAGAGCACAACTACGGCGGCAAGGAAGAACCACCTCCGACTTGGTTTCCGAATGAGAGGATTCATCAGACGGCGATAGAAACGTGTTGTCCAGTTTTCTGACTCCTGTCCAGACTCAGGTCGATCGGCGTAATGATGCAACAGTCGCAATGCGGCCCAGGGTGAGACCACGAAGGCAACGATCAGCGAAAACATCATCGCTGCGGATGCGCCCACCGGGATGGGGCGCATGTACGGCCCCATTAGGCCGCGCACAAAGGCCATCGGAAGAATGGCAGCAATCACAGCGAAGGTGGCGAGGATCGTTGGGTTGCCGACCTCGTCGACGGCCTCGATGGCAACGTCTACAAGTGAGCGGCCACGATTGTCGGGCAACCGGAAATGGCGAACAATGTTCTCAACCACCACGATGGCGTCGTCCACCAAAATGCCGATGGAAAAGATTAGAGCGAAAAGCGTGACCCGGTTCAACGTGTACCCGAAGAGGTAGAAGATAGCCAGAGTCAGAGCGAGGGTTACGGGGATGGCCAGCAGCACGACGCCTGATTCGCGCCAACCCAATGCGAGAGCGATAAGAAGCGTGACGGAAAGCGTGGCAAGGAAGAGATGCTTGAGCAGCTCGTCCGATTTGTCCTTTGCTGTTTCCCCATAGTTGCGCGTGACAGTGACGTTCAAATCGTTTGGCAACGTGTTGCCGCGGAGTGAGTCGACTTTGTGCAGCGCGTTCTCGGCGATAAGAGTGGCATTAGCACCCTTGCGTTTTGCCAGCGTAATAGTTACGGCAGAGTAATCCGAATTTGCCGCGCTGCCAGATGTTCCCTTTGCGTTGGCAAACAGGACATAGCTGTCTGGCTCTGCTGGGCCGTCCTCGATTTTTTCCACCACGTCCCGCAGGTACACTGGCCGTCCTGCATGAACTCCCAGGACGACTTGTTGTAGTTCTTCCGGGCGCGTAAAGAAGTTGCCAGCTTCGACTTGAAACTCCTCGTTGCCACGCGCAAAGCTCCCCACCCGACTGCGCGTATTCGCGGCTCCGAGTTGCGTGACAACGGAATTCGGAGTCAGTCCGTAGGCTGCGAGTCGTTGCGTATCCAGCACAACGCGCAATTTGCGGGGCTGCCCGCCGATGATTGTCGTTTCGGAAACGTCATCCAGCTGTTTGAGTGAATGCTCGAGTTCTCCTGCGATGCGCCGTAGCTGGTATGCGTCGTAGTTCTTGCCCCAGAGCGTCAAAGCCAGAATGGGCACATCATCTATGGAACGCGCCTTGATGATCGGCTGCGAGACTCCTTGAGGGATGCGGTCGAAGTTCGAATAAAGCTTGTTATAGGTCTTTACGATCGCGTCTTCTTCTTTCGTACCTACGTAAAAGCGCACGATCACCATGCTCAGGCCGGGGTGGCTGATCGAGTAGATGTACTCGACTCCCGGTAATTCACGGAGCAGCTTTTCCATGGGCACGGTGGCGCGTTGCGTTACTTCTTCTGCCGAGGCCCCTGGCATCTGGACGAAGACGTCCAGCATGGGGACGACGATCTGCGGTTCTTCCTCGCGGGGCGTCTGGAGGATGCTAAAAATCCCCAGAAGGAGAGCACCCACAATGATCAGTGGTGTCAGCTTCGATTGAATAAAAAGGTGGGCAATCTGGCCCGCCAGTCGCAGGACGTGAGTGGAGTTGCCCGGTTTGGGAGATGTGTCGCTCACGGCCGTATTTCGATACGTTTGCCGCTCAAGTCGCGGTCTCCCTCTACAGCAACTAGCTTTTCTCCGTCTTGAAGTCCGGAGAGAACTTCAATCTGTTCTCCGGCACTCTTGCCAAGGGTGACGTAATGCAATCCGGCGATCTGGTTCGCGTCGAGCACGTAAACACCCTGGAGTTGGCCGCGCGTTACCAATGACGTGCGTGGAATCAATAATACCGATCGCTCGCCGCGTGAGAAACGTGCCCTCCCAAAGAGCCCGGAGCGGAGACGCGCATCAGCGGGCAATTCGACTTTCACGAGGAAGCTACGACTGGCCGGATCGGCCGCCGGTACGATTTGCATGACCTTGCCGGAGAGCTGGCCATTTCCGAGCGCGTCAATCGTCACTGGGCTGACTTGCCCTACACGGACATAGCGAAGTTCGCTTTCGTCTACGGTGGCTTCGAGTCTATAGCTCCGCGTATCTTCAATAGTGAAGATAGGCATGCCGGGCGAGGCCAGCATGCCAGCATCGACCTTTTTTTCCGTCACCACGCCGGCAAATGGCGCGCGTAGGCGCGCATATCCGAGCGATGTTCGAGCCTGAGTTAGCTTTGCATTTGCTTGCGCCTTTCCTGCTCGCGCCATATCACGGCGTGCTTCCGCTGACTGATAGCGGGCTTTGATCTCATCGAATTCCTGCGGACTGACGGATTTCTTTTCATACAATTGCTGGTAGCGCTTAAGTGTTGCCTCCGCGAGAGCAAAGTCCGAATCGGCGGCCGAGACTTCTTTTTCCGCTGCATTCAAGGCAGCAGTTGCTTGATCCGTTCCGGAGCGAGATTGCGCGTCATCGAGAACCGCAAGCACCTGCCCGCTTTGCACGCGGTCTCCTTCCTGCGCACGGATCTCCAAGATGTTGCCCATCATCTGACTGGAAACTTGGCTCGTTTGGGTGGCGCGCACCGTTCCCACAGCCTCCAACCAGTCGGGTACCATCGTCTTTTGCACGGCAATTACCGAAACGTTGTTCAACGTTTCCGGTGGAGAGGTCGCTGCACGCCGTTCATTAGTGCACCCAGCAAACACTCCGCCCAAAGACAAAATTAATGCGTAGGAAACTTTGATTGTGCGAGTCTTGTGGCTCATGGCGTCACGACGGGAGACTGAGGATTTAAAGTTCCGCTGGCCAGTTCGAGATTCGCGTAGCCGGTGTGATAGAGATAGACCGCTTCCCAATATTCCGTCTGGCTGCGCCGGGCGGCTTCTTCCGCGGCAAGTAGATCGGTAATCGTCGAAAGGCCGGAGTCGTAGCGGTTCTGATTGATGCGCAGGCTTTCCTGAGACTCCGCAATCGTCGCGCGAGCCACTTCCATCTGTTGGCGGGCGGAATCGAGATCACAGTAGGCGCGGCGGACCTCGAGCCGAGTCGCATCGATGGCCATTTCCTTTACGGCCGCAAACTTCTCCTGCAATGCTCGCTCACGTGAAAGTTGTGCTCGCTTGGCACCGCCATCGAAGAGATCAAGTTGAACCTCAATCCCAGCTAGCCAGTTATTTCCCCCACCTCCAGCCACGAACGTAGGGTTGTCAGCTTCCCACCCGCCAAACGCATTGACTCGCGGACCAAAGGCCGATTTCGCAATCGATACGCTTTGCTTTTGCGCGGCCTCCTCCGAGCGAACCTTGTTCAAATCGGGTCGGAGCTCGACAGCCTGTTTTTCCGCTTCCCCAAGGGAAATTGCCGGAAGACTTCTTTCTGTGAGAACGTCTGCCGGATCGAAATCATTTTCCGCCGGAGCTCCCATCGAAATGCTCAACTGCGCTCGCGCCAGGGCCAGATTATTGTGGGCACGAATGAGTTCCTGCTTGCGTGTCGCCAGTCGCACTTGGGCGCTCAGTGAATCGGATTCAACGACCACCCCGCTTTCTACGCGATTGTTGCTTCGGTCGAGGATGGCCTCCGCAGTCTTCATGCTTTGCTCGGCGACCTCCAGTTGTTTCTTTGCGAGCAACGTAGCGTAATACGAGCCCACAACGTGGAAGATGATTTCCTGGTCGGTACGTTCCATTTGATGGCCAACCGCGTCCTTCACCCGCTCCGCACGGTTGATCGCGCGCCAGCTACTGAAGGAATCAAAGAGATTCCATGTTCCGCCCAAACGAGTCGCGAAGTTGCCGAAGGTAGCGGGGGTGTTCAGGACGTTCAGTGCGAAGTCCGACGTGCCAAATCGCTGTTGGCGCAACTTGCTGCCAAAAACATACACAGGGTCGTTACCACGCGTAGCCATTTCGGAAAAAGTGAGGTGCGGCAGCAGGAAGGATCGAGCCGCGCTAATGTCAGCGGAAGCAGCTTTTGTGTCAGCGAGGGCCGCCTTGCGTTCAGGGTTCTTCTCCAGTGCCATGGTAACTGCCTGTTGGAGCGTAAGAGGCGAAAGCTGCCGTGCCTGTTGCGAGAAAAGCAGGCCTGGGACAACCAGCAGAACGAGCGTGTCCAAAAGACCGCTCGCTACGAAGCGAAGAAGTCCCCGAAAGCGGACGACGGTCTTTGGCAGCTCTCGACTCATTTCACAGTCTTGTTGTCCGGTGATCCTCATTGGAGATTGTCACCCCTATACCATTGCTGGAGTCGGTGCGAGCCAGTTCGTTTTCTCTTCTACGACCTCGTAGGTGGTGTGCAGACTGGCCGTTTGCTTCACCATCGCGCCCACCGAACAGTACTTCTCCTCGGAGAGTCGAATGGCTGCCTCGATCGCGGCAGGATCTATCTCGAATCCAGTGACCACATGGTGGAGACGGACCGAGGTAAAAACTTGCGGTGGACGTTCCGCCTGATCGGCTTCCACTCGCACTTCGTAGCCAGTCACCTTTTGGTGGAACTTTTGCCGTAGGACGGTGATGACATCGAACGCCGTGCAGCCGGCCAATCCCACTGCGACCAACTCAATGGGCTTGGGACCAGTGCCCCCGGCAGCGTCGTCAAGCAACATGTGGTGCTCGCTACCGGTCGTCGCGGCGAACTGGCGCTCTGTCCTAAGCGGTTGAGTAAGCAGAACCTTAGCGGTGATCATGTGCGCCTCTCCTGGACCCTATTCGGCCCCACATCAATAAATGCAAGAAATCCACATTTGTTACAGGGAAAGCTGTCGTACGTGCAGGGTGGAACATGGCGGCTTCCGCAACTTAGAACTACAGCCATACCTCTGCTCGAGGTTTCCCTGTAACTGTTGATTTCAAACCGGCCTGAGCGCAGTGAGAAAGCTCACATCTCACTGTGATGTTGAACAAGCTTGGCGGCTGTTCGATAACGCACACTGTGACGTGTGAAACAGTCGAACCTGTTAGGAGAAAGTGCAGGACGGGTTAGGAGTCGTTCGCCGAAGGGCTACCCGCGATTCTCTTCGCCGGCGCCGGGCCTGGTCTTCATCAATCGTTGATACTCCGACATCAATTCGCGCCTGAGTTTCGCAGCGATGCGCGGGTCGGGGGACTCATTTGGTGTCGTTCGGCACTGGAGGATCGACCTCTCTAAGCTCGATAGGAAGGCTTTGCAAGGCTCGCAGCCATCCATGTGCTTTTCCATTTCTTCGCAAAGAGAATCATCAAGCTCGTCATCAAGGTAGTTTGAGAGTTCGGCGAACATTTCTTTGCAGCGCCGTTGGTCCGGCTGCGCGGGAACATGTGTTTCGGCGGAGGGTTTCGCTGTTTCGCCGCGCAAACGATGCTGATTCTGCTTAGCCAGTGCCTTTCGCACGAAGAGTCGCGCCCGGTGCAGTCGCACTCGGATTGTCCCTAGCCGGAGGCCGGTGATTTCGGACACATCCGCGTCAGACAACTCCTCCATGTCACGCAGAACTAGAATGAGCCTGTACTCCGCAGGCAGCTTCTGCACTGCTTCCCGGAGACGCTTTGCATTCTCGCGACGCAACATTAAAGCCTCTGGCGTTCCATCGGGATTGCCCGATAGCTTCTGCAATTCGTCACGGTCGGGCATCAATTCTTCGAGGGAGAGATCTTCCTTGGGAGCAAATTTGCTCTTGCGTCTGCTCATCAGACAGCGGTTCTTCGCTACCTTATAAAGCCAAACCATTAGAGCTTTGGGACTATCGAATTTAGGGAGGTGGGGAACCGATTTAAGAAGCACTTCCTGCATGGTGTCTTCGGCATCTTGCTGGTGTCCGCACACCTTCATGCTGAACGAAAAAACTGTTTTCTGTAACAATGCTAGCGCTTCCTCCAAAGACTTAGGGTCCTTGCGCTGAATCAGTTGAACGACTTGGTCGATCTCGGGTCGCACGGGCTAACTGTAGCATGCCGGGGACGTGGGCTTTTCCGTGTGTGTTGCTGACTCTGGTTTGCTATTTGCTGCGAATCCGATGTTCTCCCCTGTCACTAACGTGGATGGGGTGCAGGATTCGGTGAAGCTAAAGAGGCAAGAAAGGCTCCGATGTGCAAGTAAACGATACCAGATAGTGCACTTAGATTTTGGTCCACCTCGGGCCAGTCGACGTCGGCAAGAGTTTTTGGCGTTGCTGGACCGCATGAATCCGACGATTGAAGAGCTGACGGCCGCCGTCGAACGGGAAGCCAGAAAGCGACCCGAGGTTCCGCGACTGATGACCCATCCCGGTGTTGGTCCGCTTACAGCCCTCGCCTACGTGCTGATCATCGGGACTCCGACGCGGTTTCCTCGTGGCAAGCAGATCGGTGCGTACGTGGGGATGATTCCGAGCGAAGACTCCAGTGCTGGCAAGCAACGGCTGGGGCACATCAGCAAGCAGGGCAGTTCCTTGTTGCGCTTCTTGTTGGTAGAGGCGGCCCAAGCAACGGCGCGCAACCATCCTGACGGGAGACGTCGGTATATTCACTTGGCGATGCGTCGACACAAGAGCATTGCCAAGGTAGCGATGGGACACAGGCTGGCGATCCGGTTGTACTGGATGTGGCGGAATGAATGTGAGTATTCGCAGTCGTTAGAGTTCGGTTCGTACGCGGGACAGCTCGGAATCGGACATGGCTCGAAGTAGAACGCCGTGGGCTTGATTGGGCATCCGCGCCCGGCTTGGCAACCTTTCGATAGGAGAGTTGACGACTACGCTTCCTCGAGTTCTTGCCCCAATTGGAAAGTAGCTCTCTGCTGCCGGTATCAACGTGCTTATTTCTTTGAGGCCGCCGTATTCTCTTGTGCCGGAACATGCCAGATGCGCACGCCATTCTGCGCTGCCTGCATCAGTAGCGAGCCGTCAGGAGTAATGAGAAGATTACCGGTGCTGAATTGCCGTGCGTGCGACAGCAGATCAGCTGCGGTAAATGTGGCCAGTGGCGTGCTGCTCGCGATGTCGAACAGTTCGACCAAGTCCCAGTCTTTCTCGACGATAAGAATTCGTGAATCTGGAGAGAACGAAGCGGCGCCGGAACCGATCCGGTTGAACGCCAGTGAATAGTGTTCCGTCCAGGTAGTGGTGTCCCAAACTCTAATTCGCGTTTCGATTGGCGGCATCTGACCGCCGATGCTCGGGAATCTTGCGGGTGTTTCTTGTCCGCCCGTGAGGAGCCATCGGCCGTCCCTGCTGAACGACAAGGCGATGACACTCAGTTTGTGGGCCGCGATCGTGCGCAGCTTCTGGCCTGATGCCAAGTCCCACAGGTCGACATCGCCGCCCATGCCGGAGCGTACCGCGAGAATCTTCTGATCCGGGCTGACGGAGACTGGCGTCGGCGAGCTCCAGACGGTATGTTTTTCGTCGTCTGCTTTGAATTCAAACGAGCGGCTTAACGGGCCAAGAGGTGTCAGCGGTGAATCGTTGGGAATAAACGCAATCGAAAATACCGGTGTTCCACGCTGCGCGAAATGGAAATCGGCGGCGAGCGTCCAAGTCTTCGTGTCCCATACTTTCAACGTCTCGCCTGGAAATTGTGCCCCCGGGTTTGTGGCCAGCCAGCGGCCGTCTATGCTGAAAACCGCGAAATTTGCCGCGCCGTCAAGCCTCGTTGTGAGCTTGCGAGTTTCCAGATCCCAGATGCTTGTGCCGTGCTGTGAGCCCGCGACAAGCCAGCGTCCGTCTGCACTGACCGCAATCCCTTGCACCGCCAGTTGTCCGGGAAATGTGTGCAGCTCTCGGCCGCTGCCTGAATCCCATGTCTTAATCACGTTGCCTTCATAAGGAGCGGCTGCCAGCGTTTTCCCGTCGGCTGAGAACGCGACAGCTTGTAATCCGCCCGATCCGATCGCTGTTTCCCTTGGGAGAGCGACGATTTCTTTGCCCGTTTCCATGGAGCAGATTCGCAGCTCCTTGTTGCCGGCATTCGAAAAGACCAGTTCGCGGCTATCCGCGCTAAATCTAATTAGCCCGGCGGTTTGAGCGGAAATCACCAGCTTTGTTTCGCCCGTCAAGGCCTTCTTGATGAGAATTTTCGCTGGGTTCGATTCCTCGAAGTCAGCAACCAAACTGCCGTCTGGACTGAATGCGACGCCTCCGCCTGGAATGGTTTTCTCGACCTTCCGTGTGTTCACACTCCACACTGCGGTGGAAAGATCCGGCGCGTCGTCGCTGTCGAGTGCGCCGCCCGACGCGATCAGCGCGCCTTGCGCCGTAAACGTCATTGCGGTAACACCTTGCCACTCAGTGTTCAGTGTTCGAATCAGCTTTCCGGATTCAGCATCGTGAAGTTCGATTTGCGAATTAGCTGCTTCGTCCGCCGGCTCTACGGCCACGGCCCAGGTTTGGCCGTCTAGACTGTAGGCAAGTGCACGAGTGAATTTGTGGAAGTTAAGAGTGTATGTTGGTTCGGCAAATTCAATCCTCCATCCACGCACGATTCCGCCCTCATCAGCAGACAGGAGTCTCTTGCTGTCTGGGCTGAACACAAGCTGGGTCACATTGGGGTTCTGGGTAGCCCATTTCCGGATTTGCTCGCCCGTGGATGCGTTCCAGAGAATGATTGAGCCGTCGAACCCGCCTGAAGCAAGCCATTTTCCATCGCGGCTAAATACCAGAGCTGAAATGGACGAGGAATGTCCGGATTGAAGCAGGTCGTCGAGCCGGTGCGCGTCCGCAGGAATTGCGACCTCCCCCGGCGCAGGGGCAAGCCCGGCGAACGGAACCGCTGCTGGGGTTTGAGCTTGAGGAATCGGCTGCGACGGCGAGGATTGCACACCCGCCACTGCGGCTTTCAAGCGTTTCGGTTGCTCTGTAGGACTCGCGGTACGTGAGCAGGAATCAAGGAACAGTAAAGCCAACAAAACGAACGCACCAATCAGCGAGCGCCCTCCAAATGCGCAACGGGTTCGAGTGCAATTGGTTCTGTCCATGTTGTGTTCTCGAAGTTTGTCATTTTATTTTCCCACGTGAGGACACAGAGGAGTACATCTACGACGCCAACGTGTCCCGTTATGAAATGGCCAATGGGACAGGCGGATTTAGTCAGAGAACCGGACCGTAGTAGCTAACCAGGCGTTTTTTTTGAATATTTTGGTGCAGGGTGAGAGATCAGGGCTTTGATCATTGCCGAGTGAAGGCGCATCCGGAGCTAATTCTGCCTGTTGGCAGCGCTCGCTCGCCAATTATCCACAATTCTGACAAAGCGAGCCATGCGTCACGTTTTCAGTCATTTGCCCATTTGTGTCATGGGCCAGACTCACTCCAAGTCTCGCTCTTTGCGGCCTCCCTCAACTGCTCTTTGCAACTGAATTACACTTCCGAGGTCTGCACCGAAGCATTCTCCACCAAAAGCTTTATCTGCTCCACCTCGGAGCCAGCTCCGAGGCAGAGCCTACCCCAGCAGCCCCGATGATTTGGCCAGTGATTAGATGCAGGTTGTTGCCACTCATACTTTCCGGCACACGCTGAACTGTGGATCATCGAATTCACATACTGGCCTCGCAGGAGAGTGAGTGGCGCAGCAGAAAAATCTCTGTTGTCCCACAATCCTTGCGAGTTCATAATCAAGCGATTGCCATGAAACAGGTCACCGATAACGCGCCTTTGAAACAACTCGACGAGTGGGACGATTTTGTCGCAACCCGCTATCGGCAGGGCAAATCGGAAGAGGAGTTCCGGAATTACAAAGCCGAAGCCAACCCCACCGTCACGGAGTTCTATCGACAAAACCATGCGCGGCAGACGTTCGAATTCGTTCTACAAAAAAAGGCCCAATACTGCGGTTTGCACCGGGGCAAGAAGAGCATCTGGGAGATGGCCGAGTATCTGAATACGCTGGTGGACGACAGCGATCCCGACACCGATTTAACCCAGATCGAGCACCTGCTTCAGACCGCCGAAGCGATTCGCAAGGACGGTCATCCGCGCTGGTTCATTCTGGCGGGTTTTGTACACGATCTTGGAAAAGTACTCTGCCTCTATGGCGAGCCTCAGTGGGCAGTCGTAGGCGATACCTTTCCTGTCGGCTGCGCCTTCTCGGACCAAGTCGTTTTCCCCGAATTCTTTCTCGCCAACCCCGACACCAAGATTCCGGTGTACCAGACCGAAAATGGCATTTACGAGCCGGGCTGCGGGCTCGATAAGGTCCATCTTTCGTTTGGACACGACGAATACATCTATCAAGCAACGCGCGACTATCTGCCGAGAGAGGCGCACTACATGCTGCGGTATCACTCCTTCTATGCCGCGCACAGGCATGGAGCTTACCGTCAGCTGATGAACGAAAGCGATAAAGACATGTTTGAATGGGTTCGGAAGTTCAACGCGTACGACCTGTATTCCAAGGGGCGCGAACGCCCGAAGATACAAGAGATTCTTCCTTTTTACGAGGAACTGGTCTCAGAATTCTTCCCGAACAAGATTGATTGGTAATCGCTTCGTCGCGGTGTGAGCCGTTTGCCCGAGCTCAACTGCGTACAGGCCCGTCACCCAGTGGTCTGGCGCTACCTGACGGCGTGTTCGCCTTCGGCTACGGCGTACTAATGGAGACGTTGTCGAAGGTAGCGGTGGCCAGAGCGGAAGTGCTGCCGCTGTTCACAGCCAAACCCACGTAGACATTCTGCGCCATGTTGATGGTCTGGCTCGTCCCGCGCTGTGTCCAGTTGACTCCGTCCGGAGAGGTGTAGCTGCTGAAGGTGTTTCCACTTCTGCTGACCTTGATCCAGTCTGGCAATGTCGCACTCACGCTGGCGTAAGGGGTAGTGCCCGCTCCGGTGCTCGTGCGAGCATCAAAATAAATCGCACTGTAGGCAGACCAGTCAGCGGTTTCGGCATTCGTCGATGCGGCAGTGAGCGTTTCGCGAATCATCACACCGGGAGCCACGTACCCGGAGCCACCCTGCACGCTAACCAGCCGGGCGATGATGGTGCCGTCACCCGAGAGCGGCTGATAGACGAAATGGAATGCATCGGCTGTGCCATAAATCTGCGCACCGGCTCCCTTCACGGTGAACACGCCATTCGCGTAACTGGCAATTCCCGCTAGGCCTGTCGAGCCCACATCCTGATCCAGCCAGGAACTCGGCAAAGGTTGCGAAGTCACCGTGAAGATCACCGGGTTGCTGTCGTTCATGCCCGGCGCTACCGACACCACCAGCGGTCCCGAAGTCGCTCCCGCCGGTATGGTGATGCTGATCGAGGTGGCGCTCCAGGTGTTGATCGTCACCGCCGTCCCGTTCAGCAGGACCACGCTGTTCCCTTGGGCGGCTCCGAATCCCGTCCCGGATATCACTACCTGACTGCCTATCGACCCGGTCGTGGCCGATACGCTGCTAATCACCGGCGCTGGAGCGGAAGCGGAGCTGACGGATACGTTGTCGAAGGTGGCGGTGGCTAGAGCGGAAGTGCTGCCACTGTTCACGGCCAAACCTACGTAGACATTCTGCGTCATGCTGATGGTTTGACTCGTTCCGCGCTGTGTCCAATTCACTCCGTCCGAAGAGGTGTAGCTGCTGAAGGTGTTTCCACTTCTGCTGACCTTGATCCACTCTGGCAATGTCGCACTCACGCTGGAGTAAGGGGTAGTGCCCGCTCCGGTGCTCGTGCGAGCATCAAAATAGATCGCGCTGTAGGCGGACCAGTCGTCGGTTGCGGCATTCGTCGATGCGGCAGTGAGCGTTTCGCGAATCATCACACCGGGGGACACGTAGCCGGAGCCACCCTGTACGCTAACCAGCCGGGCGATGATGGTGCCGTCACCCGAGAGCGGTTGATAGACGAAGTGAAAGGCATCGGCTGCGCCATAAATCTGCGCACCGGCACCCTTCACGGTGAACACGCCATTCGCGTAACTGGCAATTCCCGCCAGGCCGGTCGAGCCGATATCCCCGTCCGTCCAAATCGATGGAAGCGTAGGAACCCCCGCTGCCTGCACCGTCAAGGAAATCGTGGCGGTATTCGTCAGACTGCCCGAGTTACCCGTGATGGTTAGCGTGACCGTTCCTGTAGCTGCGATGCTGCTGGCCGTCAATGTCAGCGTGCTGGTGCTCGCGGTGCTGCTGGGATTGAAAGAAGCAGTAACTCCGCCAGGCAGACCGGAAGACGACAAGCTGACGCTGGCATTGAAACCATTCTGCGGCGTGACAGTGATCGTGCTCGTTCCATTCGCTCCTTGCGTAATCGCTAAGCTGCTGGGGGATGCGGAAATTGTGAAATTCGGCGGAGCCGTGACAGTAAGTGAAATCGTAGTCGTATTCGACAAGTTGCCCGAGGTACCTGTGACGGTCACCGTGACCGTTCCTGTCGCCGCCGTGCTGCTGGCTGTCAGCGTCAACGTACTTGTGCTAGTTGTGCTGCCAGGATTGAACGAGGCCGTTACGCCGATAGGCAGACCGGAGGCTGACAAACTGACGCTGCCATTGAAGCCGCTCTGAGGAGTGACGGAAATCATGCTGGTGCCGGTCGCTCCCTGCGTGATCGTTACGCTGTTTGGAGAGGTCGAGAGAGAAAAATTCGGCGGTGGGGCTATAGGAATGCTAATCGAGACGTTGTCGAAGGTAGCGGTGGCTTGGGCCGAAGTGCTGCCGCTGTTCACAGCCAAACCCACGTAGACATTCTGCGCCATGTTGATGGTCTGGCTCGTCCCGCGCTGTGTCCAGTTGACTCCGTCCGGAGAGGTGTAGCTGCTGAAGGTGTTTCCACTTCTGCTGACCTTGATCCAGTCTGGCAATGTCGCACTCACGCTGGCGTAAGGGGTAGTGCCCGCTCCGGTGCTCGTGCGAGCATCAAAATAAATCGCACTGTAGGCAGACCAGTCAGCGGTTTCGGCATTCGTCGATGCGGCAGTGAGCGTTTCGCGAATCATCACACCGGGAGCCACGTACCCGGAGCCACCCTGCACGCTAACCAGCCGGGCGATGATGGTGCCGTCACCCGAGAGCGGCTGATAGACGAAATGGAATGCATCGGCTGTGCCATAAATCTGCGCACCGGCTCCCTTCACGGTGAACACGCCATTCGCGTAACTGGCAATTCCCGCTAGGCCTGTCGAGCCCACATCCTGATCCAGCCAGGAACTCGGCAAAGGTTGCGAAGTCACCGTGAAGATCACCGGGTTGCTGTCGTTCATGCCCGGCGCTACCGACACCACCAGCGGTCCCGAAGTCGCTCCCGCCGGTATGGTGATGCTGATCGAGGTGGCGCTCCAGGTGTTGATCGTCACCGCCGTCCCGTTCAGCAGGACCACGCTGTTCCCTTGGGCGGCTCCGAATCCCGTCCCGGATATCACTACCTGACTGCCTATCGACCCGGTCGTGGCCGATACGCTGCTAATCACCGGCGCTGGAGCGGAAGCGGAGCTGACGGATACGTTGTCGAAGGTGGCGGTGGCTAGAGCGGAAGTGCTGCCACTGTTCACGGCCAAACCTACGTAGACATTCTGCGTCATGCTGATGGTTTGACTCGTTCCGCGCTGTGTCCAATTCACTCCGTCCGAAGAGGTGTAGCTGCTGAAGGTGTTTCCACTTCTGCTGACCTTGATCCACTCTGGCAATGTCGCACTCACGCTGGAGTAAGGGGTAGTGCCCGCTCCGGTGCTCGTGCGAGCATCAAAATAGATCGCGCTGTAGGCGGACCAGTCGTCGGTTGCGGCATTCGTCGATGCGGCAGTGAGCGTTTCGCGAATCATCACACCGGGGGACACGTAGCCGGAGCCACCCTGTACGCTAACCAGCCGGGCGATGATGGTGCCGTCACCCGAGAGCGGTTGATAGACGAAGTGAAAGGCATCGGCTGCGCCATAAATCTGCGCACCGGCACCCTTCACGGTGAACACGCCATTCGCGTAACTGGCAATTCCCGCCAGGCCGGTCGAGCCGATATCCCCGTCCGTCCAAATCGATGGAAGCGTAGGAACCCCCGCTGCCTGCACCGTCAAGGAAATCGTGGCGGTATTCGTCAGACTGCCCGAGTTACCCGTGATGGTTAGCGTGACCGTTCCTGTAGCTGCGATGCTGCTGGCCGTCAATGTCAGCGTGCTGGTGCTCGCGGTGCTGCTGGGATTGAAAGAAGCAGTAACTCCGCCAGGCAGACCGGAAGACGACAAGCTGACGCTGGCATTGAAACCATTCTGCGGCGTGACAGTGATCGTGCTCGTTCCATTCGCTCCTTGCGTAATCGCTAAGCTGCTGGGGGATGCGGAAATTGTGAAATTCGGCGGAGCCGTGACAGTAAGTGAAATCGTAGTCGTATTCGACAAGTTGCCCGAGGTACCTGTGACGGTCACCGTGACCGTTCCTGTCGCCGCCGTGCTGCTGGCTGTCAGCGTCAACGTACTTGTGCTAGTTGTGCTGCCAGGATTGAACGAGGCCGTTACGCCGATAGGCAGACCGGAGGCTGACAAACTGACGCTGCCATTGAAGCCGCTCTGAGGACTGACTGAAATTGTGCTCGTGCCGTTTGTTCCCTGAAGGATGCTCAGGCTGCTCGGTGACGCGGAAAAGGTGTAGCTCCCTGTGGGGTTCACCGTGAGGGTTAAGCTAGTCTGGTTCGTCAAAGTGCCGGACGAACCTGTTACGGTCATGGTGAATGTGCCGACAGCGGCTGTGGCGCTTGAACTGAGTGTTAATGTGCTCGTGCTCGAGGTGCTGCTGGGGTTGAATGACGCGAATACGCCGCTCGGAAGACCGGATATCGACAAGTTGACGTTTCCTGCGAAACTATTTTCTGGAGTGATGGTGATGGTGCTTGTGCCGCTGGCCCCCTGTATGAGCGTCACGCTGCTCGGCGAGGCCGAGACTGCAAAGTTTGGTCCCAAGGCAGGCCAGTTGTTCACTAGATTGGCCGCGTTCAGAGTTCCGATTCCCGTGGCGAAGTCCCATCCGGTCGTAGTGCCGTAGGCCGGGTTGAACGAGTTATTGGAAGTCGATAATACGCCCACGGAGCCATCGGCAAGGTAGCAATTGGCATTGCCAACGCAGTTCACATCCATGTCGCCGAGGGTTACGTCGTAAAAAACGCAGCTGCTGGCAACGCTATTGCCGTTGGACGAGTTACATGGACTGCTGCCACTTGAGCCATATTCATTTGCGGCAAGCTGGTAGTAGACGGGGTTGGGATTTCCCTGGGGCCCGCCCGCCTTTTGGTTCACCAGCGCCTGAATTCCGGCCATGATGGGTGACGAGAAAGAGGTCCCACCCGCGCCGGACCAGCCGCTGGGTGCACCCGTGCATGCGGCTCCGCCATTAGCCGTGTCAGACCAGCAAAAAACGTAGAAATGGCTCCAAAGACCATCAGCAGCGAAAAGCGACACATCTGGCGTGTCGCGAACGCTGTCGGTTGGATTGCCGAGGATAGACTGCCACGCGGGCTTGGGCCATCCTTGGCACGTCCCACTCACAATGCTGCTATTCGCTGGAGACGGACTTCCCGTCGCGCAGCCGCTCGGGCCGCCACCTCCGGCAACCGTACTCTGGAGAAGGGAGCCAAAACCGGGATCATTGCACAGGCTGGTCGAGCCATATGTCGGGCTATAACCCAGATAGTTTGAGAGCAGCGAACCCGCGCACGAGTTGTTCCAAGGGGTCTCTGGAATGTAAGAAATCGCGGAACCGAATGTGGGCGTGTTGCTCGAATTCCAATAAGTAGCGTTAGTGCCGGAGTAGGTGTCGCTGAAGTCCGTGCCACCCACGGCCACGTTGTACGGCGTGGACGCAAAAGCGTTAACGCCTATGCCGTGCGTCGCTTCTGAAGCACTGTTGTCGCAGCCTGCGGCACCGCTATCGCCTGCGGCCACGAATACAGATACGCCTTCCACGACAGCTTGTTGATACGCTGAGCTGTAGGCCGCGTTGGCGGCCGCCCCGTTCACCGTTTCGCATTGGCCGTAGCTTATGCTCATGATGGCCGGCGGCTGGCTGCTAGCATTGATCAGGTTTTGAACGGCGATCAAGCCGCCGAATGTCGTACCAGTGTCCGCGCAAGTAGCCATAACGATGGCCGCGCTAGGAGCGGAGGCGCTGGCCCATTCCGCGTCTAGAATTGCCTCCGCGTCATTGGGAGCGATGATGCCTGGAGAGGCGCAGTTGTTGGTCCCGCTCAAGGGGGCCGGGTGCACCGTCGTGAACGAGCCCGACGTGTATCCGGAAAGGCCGAGTGTCGAGCGAAAAGTATTCCAGTCAGAAGCGCTGAACACATTCGTGTCTTCAATAACTACAATCGTCTGGCCCTGACCCGAATAACCCGCACTAAAAAGAGGATTCAGGTTGTAAATGGTAGCCAGGTCCGCGGGAACAACTGCATAGCTGTTCCCGCCAAAGCCGTCCGGAAGGGTGTATTGTCCTTTTGGCTTATGCATCTTGTACATGGCGCGGGGCCGAAAGTCGTGCAAGGAGACGATGCCGAAAACCGCCGGTGCAAGCGCCGCGGGAATCTGCGGATCGCTCATATTGGCGATGTGTTTTTCGCCGTTTACTTCAAGATGATGGATCTCCGTTTGGAACGCTTCGCGCACCTGCCCGGCCTTTCCAGAAAAATCAATAACCATTCCGCTGGAATAAACATGGTTGACCTTGAAGCCGTACGACTGCAGCCAATTGGTAATCGCATCGAGGTCTTGCTTCGCTACACCGAATCTCTCTCCGAATTCTTGTGCGGTGATCCACCGGTGGAAGTTTGGAGATCCCACCGTCTGCTGTTCGCCAATGAACACTTGGAGCGCTTGCTCTTGCTCGGGTGGACGCTTCAATTGCAGCAGTATGTGCTCCACGGCAAAGTCTTCCGCGACGGGGCCGCGGTCGTTTCCGGCATTTGCTTCGGGACGCCTGTTGCCGGAGAGCCGGACTCGCTTGCTTTCGTCAATTGCCTGGGTGATTAGGGCTCGCGAGTGCCGCCCTGAATCATTCCCTTGTGCGTGCGCAGGGAAAGAGCTGCACGTTAGCGCGACGACACCCATAAAGAAAGAGGTGAATCCCATTTTGCGGGGCATGGGCATCCTTTCCGCAAGCAAGACTTGGCCCCAAAGAAGGGCGAGGGGACTAAAGACCGCGGCCTAAGAATTGCCTGCTAGGCTGTTCGTCCGAAAGCGTCGGTGCAGGTTCTCATCACTGGGGATGCTGACGCCACGCGCCATCCAAATTCCCAGGACAGGAAGGCTTCATGGGCCGCCATGTATGCAAGACTAATAATCGAAAAAGACGAAGAAATCAACGGTCGAACGGACAGGTTTGGGACAGTAGACTGGTGGAGTCCTCCAGTCCCAGTTCCAGCTCACAGCAGACGTTGTCCGAAGCGGCGGCGAGGCGCCCCGACACGAAAAGCTTGCCATCGAGTCTCGGCAGGCCAGCTGATTGGAAAAGCCGAATTCGTGAATTGACCGGGAGTTGCTGCTTCGAGGTGCTCCCGAGAGCTTGACGCGGTACACAAGAAAAATTCGGCCAGAATTATTACGCAACTTGTCCTGGGAAACGATAAAACTGTACGAGCGTATCAAGATCGGCTGTGTTACTCCATGCCGGCTAGCACGCCTCGCATATAAGCAAAGCTCTCGATAACGCCGGGCATCGGATCGTCGGCGTGAATCTCATACTCGAGATCGACGAACCCTTTATACTTGATCGCGGTAAGCGCCTCAAAAATCCTCTTCACCGGCATGATGCCTTCACCCACTGCCACTTGGCTCTCCCTGCTCTGGAAGTTCGTCAGGTCTTTCATGTGCAGATTAAATACCCGTGCTCCCACCTCGCGGATCGCCTGCACCACATCTGTCCCCGCGCGAACGGTATGTCCAACATCAATACAGCACCCGATGCGCGGATCCATTCCCTTTACTGCCTTCAAAACATCCAGTGGCGAATGCCACAATTTGTCTTCAGGCCCGTGGTTGTGAATGGCGACACGTATGTCGTATTCCTTTACGAACTTCTCAATCCGCGGCAGAGTCTCCGGCGCGGGATCGCCTGCGACAATCACGCCAATCCCCGCCCGCTTGCAGTATTCAAATTTGCTTCGAATGTCCGCATCTTCATCTTTCGCAAAATAAATGGTTCCTGCAGCATGCAGCTTGATGCCCGCCGCGGAGTAGTCTGTCAGTGCAGCCGCCTCCTCCCCGGGATTCATGGGCAGGTGATCTTTGACGTCCTTGGCATTCAACGCCAACACGTTGAGCTGCTTCAGGAAACCAATCATCTGCGCCCGGCTAAAATTACGGAACGTGTAGCTGGCCAGCCCCAGACGTATAGCCGATCCTTCCTCAGCCGGTATCCGTTCCGAGCCCACTGCGAAGACTTCCTTCGAAGCAGCGCATGCCCCCGCGACCAGCGCACCGGAGCGAACGAAATTGCGGCGTGACAAAGTGTTTTTCATCGGCATCTCATCGTCCTCCGCACGCTGCTCCAACTTAGACATGCGGTGCCCATCCCTTCTCATATTCCCGCCCCCACATCTTCATAGCCTCGGGATCACCTTGAATTTTTCCGTCTTTCGTGTCGAGATGCAATTCCCGCTTGACTTCCCAAGCGATGTTAGAAAGCTGCAGCATGGTCACGGCGACGTTGCCCACGGAGATCGGAGCATTAAGCTTTTCGCCTTTACGGATTCCCGCAATGAAGTTGGCGAAATGAAGATCGGTCATGGAATCAGCCCCGACAAGATCAGACGAAGACGTTGCGTTGCCGGCCTTGTGCTCGCTTGTCTTGTTCCCCTTAAGGTCGAAGATCTCGTAGCCATCGCGATCCACAACCACAGTGCCGGTCGTTCCCATGATTGCCGATCCGCGGTCACGGCCGTAATACTTCATGCCCTGGCAGCTCCTTCCCTCCCAGGTGAGCATCTTGTCCTCGTATCCGAAACTGGTCACCAATGTGTCGTAAAACTGCCAGTCGTCCTTGAATTGGTATCTGCCGCCTGACGAAGTCACTCGATTCGGATAGTCGACGCCCAGCGCCCACCGGCACACATCCACCTCGTGCGTTCCATTATTAAGCGTCTCGCCCGTGCCGTAGATCCTAAACCAGTGCCAGTTGTAAGGCTGAACATTGTCTCGATAGGGACGGCGTGGCGCCGGGCCTTGCCACAAGTCCCAATCCAGTTGCGCGGGCACAGGCGCTTCTTTCCCTGTTCCAATGGATTTCCTTACATTGCTGTACCAGGCTTTTGCGAAGTAGGGCCTGCCAATAACGCCCCCGCGAATCTTTTCGACAATCTCGATCGTGTGCGGCGAAGAGCGTTGCTGCGTGCCCATCTGGACAAGCTTTCCATACTTCTGCTGTGCCTCGATCAGCATCGCGCCCTCAGCAGGATTGTGGCTGCAGGGCTTTTCCACGTAGACATGCTTGCCCGCCTGTAACCCGGCGATGGCCATCGGCGTGTGCCAGTGGTCGGGAGTGGCGATCGTGATGGCGTCCACTTCCTTCCGCTCGAGGATCGCGCGAAAGTCTTTGTCGATCGCCGGGGACTCACCCATCTCGTGCTGCACAGCATCACCGAATTTCTTGAGGGTGTTGCTGTCCACATCGCAAACATGCGAAATGCGAGCAGCGCTCCGGTTCGCCTTTAGCGACGAGAGATGTGCGTACCCGCGCCCATGCAGCCCGAACACAGCAAAGTTCAGACGATCATTGGAACCCAAGATCTGGCCATAGCTCCTTGCCGTGGCTCCCAAGGCCAGCCCTGCTGCGCCAACTGCAAGTCCATCGAGGAATTCACGTCTTGAGACATGAGATATCATGGAGGCTCCTCCCGCGCGGTGCTAACACAAAAACCGAAGATTTTGATTTACAAACAAATTCGCCAGCTCTGAGAAGAGGTCGAGTGACGAGCGCAAGCGTAACTCCACCCATCTGGACGCACTATTGTATCGCCGTGGCCAGCCCGGTCAGAAGTTGAACTTTAAGCCGAGTTGAAGCGTGCGGCCGCCGCTAGCGTTCGTAATCTGGCCGAAGCTGCTGCTGCCCAGCGTGAGCCCTGACGCGCTGCCACCGTTAGAAGCGAAGAAGAACTGTGGCGTATTTGTTACGCCAAAGGCCTCCAGCCGCAGATCTAGATTGTATCGCTCCGTAAATTGAATCGCCTTGGAAAGTGAAGCGTCCAAGTTGAAAAAGCCGGGACCGCTAAGATAGTTTCGACCCACATTGCCGAAGGTACTGGCCGCCGGAGCAGCAAAGCTGGAAGTACTGAACCAGGGACTGCTGGGGCCGACGCCATGAAGGATTTTCACCGGAGCAACCAAGTCTGGTGTTTGCGTGTTGTTTGGCGCCAGAAGCGATGCGGAACTGGCGGTAAAATAAAGCGGAAGGCCGGACATCAGAGTGAGGAAGCTGGAGACGCGCCAGCCACCCACAATTGCGGCGCCGACTCCGGACGAGACCAGGCGCTTACCCTTTCCAAAAGGCAGATCATACACAAAGCTCTGCACGAATGTATGCGTGCGGTCGAAGTCGTTGCGTGCGTAATCCCGGCGCTGATTGATATAGAACGAGAGGCCGCCATCATCGCCGGTTTGGAAACCCATGCCCTTACCGAACGTGTACGCCGTGGTGGTTGACAGTCCCCCTGAGAAACGCCGGTCAAACTTCACTTGCAAAGCGTGGTAGCTCGACGAGTATCCCGCAAACAGGAGATTGGTGTTCGCCGTTCGTCCGAAGGTGGCAAACTCGGGCTGCCCGTTTTTCCCTTGGCCGACGACGGTAGCTGCATTGAGATTGTAATTGACAACGGTGTCCACGCTGTGACTACCAACGTAGGCCACATCAAGAACAAAGTGCCAGGGCAGAGACTGCTGGATCGCCAGATTCCAGGATTCCACGTATGGGTTCTTAAAATTCTGATTCACCACAAAGTAGGCCGAGGCCACAGTCGGATTGGTAATGATCCCGTTTGACGGAACCACCGGAAGAATGAGCGACGGGAAACCATTCTCAAACGTCGCAGGTTGTCCGCTGGGTAGCACTGCCGGACCATAGGTCGTGACTGTCGGATCGAATTCGTTGTTGGCCCTAACGGGGAAATTGTAAGCGTAGCTGTTGTCCGGGAATGGCAGGTAGCTGATCCCGAAACCGGCGCGGAAGACTGTCGTTTCTTTCAGACGGTAGGCCAGTCCCAGGCGAGGCGCGAAGTATTTGTAATGCGTCGTGATCCCCAGGTCATTTGGATTGCCGCCTATCCCGCTAACGACAAGCGTATTATTGGTCGGATTGTAATTTGAAAAGCCGCCCTTGGCAGCAGGCGTGGCTGGCGGGTAAAACTCCCAACGGAGTCCTATATCCGCCGACAACTTGGGAGTGACCAACCACTTATCCTGTACGAAGGCAAAGAATTGGGTCGCTCGATAGTTGGGAAAAAATGTCGCTAGATCGCGTCCGGCTTGACCTGGTACGTCCAGCAGAAAGCTGGCAAAATTGTTTGTAAAGCTTGTCTTGGAAGCACCAGCACCGGTATTAAGGGCGGTCTGACCGTCGTTGAACGTATAAAGACCGCGCGGGCTGAATGTCTGTTCCTGGAGCAGCGCATCCCGAATCCGGCGAAGGTCAACCCCAAATTTGATGGTATGATTGCCGAGAATCTTGGTCCAGGTGTTCGCAAAATCAATATTCGTTTCTGACCGGACCCACGGCAGGCTCGCCGAGAAGCCAATCAACGGATTGGAAAAGCCCCCGTTAATCGTAATGCCCACGATTCCGCTGGTTATCGTCTTATCGAGGTTAACGCCGGGAATGCCAAGCGTTGTTGAGGTATTCGTCCCGTAATCGGTATTATGAGCTTCGTTGTGGTACCACGCCACACCAACTCGAAACTCCGCAACTAATGTGTTCGAAAAAAAACGATTGTAGTTCAGACCGGTACTGTACGTGTTCTGAAGGCCGTTTCCTTCGAAATTGCCCTGTGCGGGTCCGCCTGCGATACCGAATATTGGAGCTTGCAAAACCGATGGACGCTGGTAGCTCAAGCGCGCACTCAAGCGGTCTTTCTCGGTTAAGTTGGCGTCCACTTTTGCATCCACGAAATCCGTATCTTTGTGGAAGGGCAACAGAGCAAAGTAGTTGTTTGTCGTACCCGCAGAATTCGGGGGCGGTAGGAACGCCATGAGCTTCGCGGAGATGGGATCAATCAAAGCCGAAGGAATGATGTTGGGACAGCCAGCGGCATTGGTGCAAGCAGGATTGAAGGCATCCACCATCCCGCTAGGGCCCTGGACTGTAGCCTGGCCGGCAGCGGACCTGGCGACGAATTGCTGGCGGCCCGTGCCATCGGGATTACCGGTGAAGGGGTTGTAGATTGCTGTTGTTGAAGAGCTCAAATCTCCCGAGCGGAAGGCCATGGTGGGGATGGTCACCCGGTTTGTATTTGCCTCGTGGTCGAAGACCTTCAGATAGTCGGCGAAGAAAAAGAGCTTATTTTTCTTGATTGGACCGCCAATATTGCCGCCAAAATAGTTGTAAGCAAGATGCCCAACGGAAGAATCGAAAAAATTGCGGGCATTAAAATAATTGTTCCTGACGAATTCGTAGGCAGCGCCGTGGAAGTTGTTGGTGCCGGACTTCAAGATAACATTTACAACCGCGCCACTCGCACGGCCAAGTTCCGCGTCGTAATTGCTGGTCGATACGTCCACTGTCTGGATAGCTTCCAGCGGTGGCACGAGGATCTGCAGTAGGCCGGTGCGTTCGTTGTCGTCGATGCCTTCGATCTGGTAGTTGTTTCCTTGGCGCAGCTGGCCATTGACCTCTGTTTGAAGCGAGCTACTGGCATTGAAGAACTGCGAGTGTTGGAAGGTTGCGCGAGTCGTGCCGGGGACGATGTTCAGAAGATTTTGAAAATTGCGATTTGTGCCGAGCGGCAGGTTTTGTGTCAACACCGTATCGAGCTTGCGACCTGTGTCGGCCCGCTCGGTCTGAAGGATGGGAGTTTCCGCCTCTACGGTGACCGTCTCCGAAACGTCCCCGGGTTGCAGGACCAAGTCGACTCGCTGCGTCGTGTTTACGACCACCTCGATGCTGGCTCTCGATTCGCGCTTGAATCCCGGTTGTTCCGCGACGACTGTATACTTTCCCGGCGGTAGGTCCGGAAATACATAGTTGCCACTGTCGTTCGTCTGGGAACTCCGGCTAATCCCGGTATTCGTTTCCGTGAGCGTCAACTTAGCGCTCCCAACGGCGGCCCCGGACGAGTCCGTCACCGTGCCGAGCAAAGTTGCATTGACCGCCTGACCCATGCTGGGACGAGCTGAGCAAAGCAAGACACCCAGCAGGAGCAAGCAAATCCACATCGTGAATCCACGTTTTGTCGCGCGAACAAGGTTTTCCGATTGGGCCAAGCTCATTTTGGTCACTCCTCGGGCGGCACCATCGTTCTATTACTGTCTTGCTCCTCTGACCGGCCGTCCAACAAACGGTTCAGGAAGCTGCACCATAAATGGGGGTGAATCTCGTAGGACGTTGGAGGCATTAAGCAGTGTTACAGGACATTTGTGAAGTTACGTCACCGTTAATTCACTGTTAAAATTTGGTCATTATCGCCTTCAGGAAATGGCGCGCATCGCCGAGGGCTTTCTTTCGTACCCTTGCAGGCAATCGCTGGCGAATTCCTCGAGAGCATCCAAGCGCAGCATTTTCCAAACCAGTGTTCTGCCTAAGTATATGAGAACTCGATGCTTTCGCTCGATGTCGCCTCTTGAAAATTGCGTTATACTTCACGTGCAGGACAGAGTGCTCTCACTCGAATAGCCATTTTTAGGGGTTGACCCTTTGCCATCATCGATAGATAGGCTTCCGGCCGAGAGGGCTGAACTGGAAGCAGTCTTGGCGTCCGGGATGCTCGGTCGGACTAACAATCTTGTTCGATTTCTGACCTTCGTTTGTGAAAAGTACTTCGAAGGCGCTGTCGACGAGATCAAGGAGTACAGCATAGCCGTGCAAGTCCTGGGGCGGTCGGAGGACTTTGATCCACAGGTGGATACCATCGTCCGGGTGACCGCTCATGCTCTGCGAAAGCGACTCGAAGAGTACTATCGAACAGCGGGAGCAAAGCATCAGGTACGTATTTGCTTGCCGTCCGGCCACTATGTTCCGAAGTTTGTTCACGAAAGCGAATTCGCATCCGAAAAAGTTGAGCCTGGACCCGACCCAACCAATGGGAGCCAATCGCATAATGGGACTCTGTCCAAAGGGAATGGCGCTCTAGAGGCTCAACCAGGCAATCATTCTCAAAGAGTTCTCGAATCCGCGCCGTCCAGCGAATCACGGCCTAAGAACGTAACCAGCTCGTTCGGAGGGGCCAAGATTCACCCGGGGATCCTTAAGATCGCCGCGTTCATCGTGCTCTTCGCTTGCGTAGTCTCTGTGTTTGCCTGGCAAAAATGGAGGCGCATAGGTAGTTCTAACAGTTACGCACCGGCCTTAGCCGCTGCAGTTCCCTTGAATGTGTCTGGGGCGACACTTCGTGCGCTGGTTGGCGGCGATCGTGCCCCGTACGTCGATCGTGCTGGCTCGACTTGGATGAGTGATCGTTTTTGTTCCGGAGGAAGCTCATTCTCAGTTACCGGCCACGTCATCCAAGGCACAGTAGACTCGTCGCTTTATACCGGCGGTAGGCGCGGCATTTTTCATTGCAACTACCCAGTGCCGCCGGGGACGTATGAGGTTCATCTATTGTTCGCCGAAACTGCGGGGTTTCAAGAGAACAGCCGTTTTGTCGGATTCTCCATCAATGGGGGGCCAACGACGCCCTTGGATTTGGTGGACGACGCCGGCGGAAATGACATCTCTACCACCAAAGTATATCCGGATGTCGAGCCCGAAAAAGACGGAACGATTCATTTGGACTTCAGCACACCCGACGCATTCCTGAATGCAATTGAAATTTTGCCGGGCATCGCACATCGCCCTCTTCCCGTCAGAATTGTTGTTGGATATTCTCCTTATCGTGATTCTCGCGGAAATGTTTGGATGCCGGATCGCTACTTCTTCGGCGGCCGCCTGAGCCGTTTCGTTGGCGATCTCTCGAGAGTCCCTGATGGCGCTCTCTATGAATGGCATCGTTTTGGGCATTTCCAATATGTAGTTCCCGTCGCTCCAGGCGGAAAATACACATTGAAGCTATACTTTCTGGAGCACTGGTTTGGCATTCAGAATGGTGGTATTGGAGGCGTGGGAAGCCGTGTCTTTGACGTCTACTGCAACGGGACTACTCTGTTGAAGGGATTTGATATTTTCCGCGAGGCCGGGTCAGGGCCGCTAGTGAAGTCTTTCCAGCATATCGAGTCCACGCCCCAGGGCAAAATCGAGATCTCCTTCGTTCCCTCTGTGAACTACCCCTCCGTAAGCGCAATAGAAGTGATCCCAGAATAGTGAGCAGGGCCAGAATGCCGCCGGGGCTGTCTTCGCTGACGGCGCAGAATTATGCTGCTAGGTCATCCTCAAGGACTAATTGCGTAGCCGTAGCCGCGAATTGTTTCCACCGCTTCGCTCCGGCTCCCTGCGTCCACCTGTTTCAAGATTCTGTGGATGTGATTTCGTACCGTAAACTCGGAAAGATTCAAGCGAGCGGCGATCTCTTTGTTTGTAAGACCTTTGGCCACCAGAGTGACTAGTTGCTGTTGACGCAAAGTAAGGTCGGGTTTTGCCGCTGAATTCTGGAGCGCCATGTCGCTAGGCGTCTGCGCGACAATCCTGAACAAGGCAGAGCAAAGCTGGGGTGGACACACGGCCTCGCCGCGGAAGACGGCACGTAACGCAGTAACCACGTCCGAGGCCGATGCATCTTGCAATAAATAGCCGGTCGCACCCCCACGCACGGCCGCGAGGAATCGTTCTTCGTCACAATCCATCCCAATGAGGATGATCTTAAGACCAACGGCCGCCCCATTCTTCGTGATTAGACTTGCCAGAATACGGCCAGGAACGAAGGAATCACTCACCAGGACGTCGCACTGCGTATCGAACATGTCCACGGATGTTTCGTCGGAGGGGGCACTTTGGCCTGTAACTACAATATCGGGCCTCTTCCGCAAGAGGCGAACTAGCGCTTCACGCAGCAGACGATTCTCAATCAGCAAGAAGGCATGTATGGACGAAACGGGGGCGCAATCGTTCATCGATGACCTGACTTCACTGTCTGTTTCTGTGCAGCTTAACCGCATTGACCAAAAAAAGTGGACCCTTACCCATCGACTCTGCCCGATGAGGGTAAGCTCTTACTCTCGTACATGTCAATGATGAATAGTTTAAATACATTTAATCTACGCACTAAGACGTACTGAATACCTAACACTTAGAGACCGCTCTTGGTAGTGCTTGCTGACCCTGGCTCCAATGCCACGGCCGTAAGGAGCACAGCGCATCGATCCCACGGAATTTTCAATTTCTGGCCATATCTTCCCGACTTGAATCTTCATCGCCCGCCAGTTTTGTCCCGATCACAATCTAGTCGACGCGTCGCCCCTAAGGCTACGAATCCCATCTTGGAAGCGCAAGCGGCAAGGAACGACTTAGGGCGCGCCGATTCATCATGTCGCGCTTTGTCGCTCTTCTCTTTGCGACCGCCAAATGAGTTTGGCGTCCTACGGAGCAGGCGTATTCCTGCGAGGCTCCCTTAATTCCGGTCTAAGTCTTTCATTCTTAATACCTTGTCTGATCACAAGTCCGTGCATGCTCTTTGATTCGCTACCAATGCAAGAGACGCTGATGGCACCTAGCGAGCCGAGAATCGTTCCCATGCAGAGAAGTTCAGCTCCTGAGGTTAGTTCCATGTTGGGAATGGCGACTTCAAGCCTCATTGCACCGGGAAGAATAGCACCGCCTGGAGAGACGCGATGAACGCACTCGATCGACTAAACAGCCAGGATTCCCAGCGGCCGTGTTGCCTTTTGCCGACAGTTCAGGAATCGGGCCACACCTGCCGATGTTAGGTCATTGTTAGTACTTCCCTAGTAGCCACTAGTGCTAAATATATACACGCACTAGTTCAGTCCAGTAAACCTTTTTTGATTCTTACTTCAACCTGCCCGAGGGCTCAGACTGCTTCTCCACGGAGTGTGCCATGGAAAAGTCCATACGGGTTCTCGTGGCGAACCATCCCCGCCTCATGCGGGAGATTGTCCTCACAACGTTTGCCGACCAGCCCGACATAGAAATCGTCGGAGAGGTCGCGGAGGAGTCGCAGATCTCCGATAGCGTGAGGAAGACCTTGCCCAATTTCGTGGTCATCGCGCTCGACCAGCCGGGCCTCAGACCGCAAATCTGTGATGTTTTGCTCCGCGAGCATCCCGACGTGCACGTCATCGCCGTCGCTCCGGAGAGCAACTACATCGTCTACTACTGGGCTTCGTTCGAGATTCATTCCAACAATATCGAAGCGTCCGAGGAAGGAATCTTGAGCGCTATGCGAAAGAAACTGGTCGTGAATGGAACTATTTGAAGCAGTTCTGGCCCGGTCCCAAGGTGAAATCATGAGGAATTTCAACAAATCGAAGAACATTCTCTCTGTTGTCGGTCTTGCATTGTGGTTTTGTGCGCCGGCCTCGGCCCAGCAGCAAACTGACGCGCAACGCAAGATTAGCGCACAAGGCCGGAATGAGTATGGAGTCGAACAATCTCCAGACTTGAGCAAGGAAAATCTTGACCGAGTGGCGGCTTCGGCCACACAGATCCGTGGCGTGTTGGCTTGGAATGAGGGGCTGATGGTGGAATTAAAACGCTGGGTAGCGAAGGAGGCTACTGACAACGGCCAAGTCGTCGTAGATTCCAGCTTGACCGATCAATCCATTTTCGAACGCTTGGAACGGGATGTTGCATTTCGATCCGTGGCAACGCGGCTGTTGCAGCGCTATGGATATCTGACGCCCACGCCGAATCCAGATTCGGATTATGCAAAAGAAAAACAATTAGTCCTCCAGGAACGGGCGCGGCGGCTCGTTCAGATTGAATCCCAGGAAGATACGGATTCGCTCAAGCCACAAAGAAGTGATCGTGATCTTGAGCGGACCGAGACGTGCGATCCGCGTCGCGACGAAGATTGTACGCAGCGAACACCCCCAGGCCGCCAAAATACGCGTACGCCCAACGAGATGTCCTCCCCGGGGACGAACCCTCAGGTGGTCCCCGAGCAACTACCGGCGCAGAGCCCCTCGCGAATCCTGCGCGCCGACGGATTACCGCAAGATGTGGATCCCCTGAACGGTTCTAGCGGGGACAATTTGTCCTCGACCTTCCAATTGACTTCCGGTTCGGTAAAGCGCGAAACGAATCCTCTGGTGGGCTCGCAATCCCTCGGCCAGGGTGCAATCGATAACTTGCCGTCCGGCCAGAACTTGCCCTCCATGCCGATTGATCGCAGGAGCACCACCGATCTAGTGCCTAACAATCGCGGACTCCAACCAACTTCGGGCCCTAGGACTCCGTGGGCAAGAACCAACGAGGAAGATTTGACGCCGGTGCGAATGGTTCATCGCCCGAATCCTTACTCGGATATCCCGTCGCTTTTCGACATGTACGTCCAAGCCTCGTCACGCCAGCGGCCGGCCGAGCGGTTTGGACTGGATATTTTTCGTAACACTTCCAATGACCCGCAAGCGATACCTATGGACCTCCCTGTCGGACCCGACTATGTACTCGGTCCAGGCGACAGCCTTGAAATTGACCTCTGGGGTGGCGTTTCACAACGTATGTTTCGCGTCGTCGACCGCGCGGGCCGCGTTTCACTGCCCGAAGCGGGACCCCTTCTTGTCAGCGGTCGAAATCTGGGCGATGTGCAGGAGGCCGTGCAACACGCTCTAAGAACCCAGTATCGCGATGTCTCCGCAGACGTTTCTCTCTCCAAGCTGAGAACGGTTCGTGTGTATGTGGTTGGAGATGTTGCGGAGCCCGGCGCCTACGACATCAGCTCACTCTCGACCCCTCTCAATGCTTTGTTTGTCGCCGGCGGTGTAACGCCTCGCGGTTCGTTGCGCGCTCTAAAGCACTATCGAGGCAAGCAGCTTGTCGAAGAAGTCGACGCGTACGATTTGCTCTTGCACGGCGTTCGCTCCGATATGCGCCGATTGGAGAATGGCGACACGCTGCTCGTCCCCTCGATCGGACCCCAGGTCACGGTAGATGGAATGGTGCGGCGGCCGGCGATCTACGAACTCCACGGTGAAAGCTCGCTTGCAGACGTCCTCGATCTCGCGGGGGGCATCCTGCCAACGGCGACGCTTCGGCACATTGAGGTCCAACGCGTGGAAGCCCACCAAAAGCGCACCATGCTTGCCCTTGACCTTTCACCCACGGAAGACGCGGATTCCGCAAAGAAAAAACTCGATGCATTCAAGGTCAACGACGGAGATGAAATTCACATCTTCCCGATTGCTCCCTACAACGAAGATGCAATTTACTTGCAGGGACATGTGCTGCGGCCGGGACGCTATTCCTACAAGCACGGCATGAGCCTGTCGGACCTGATTGGTTCTTACAAAGACCTATTGCCCGAGCCCGCGCCGCACTACGCGGAAATCGTCAGACTGAATCCACCGGACTTCCACCCCAGCGTCGAAAGCTTCGATCTGACAGCGGCTCTGGCGAATCCCGCCTCCGCGCCTAAACTTCAGCCGCTTGATACCGTTCGCCTCTTCAGCCGCTACGATTTTGAGCCGGCTCCGGAAGTTTGGATCGGCGGAGAGGTTCGGGAGCCGGGGAAGTATCGCACTTCCGGACAGGCGCACTTAAGGGACGCTGTCTACCTGGCAGGCGGGGTCACGCAGGACGCTTCGCTTGACACCGCGCAGTTATTCCGCACACAGCCCGACGGCACGATGAAGATTCTGAGTGTCGATCTTCGCGAAGCGCTTGCCGGAAATCCGTTGGACAACATCTTGATTCAGCCGCGCGACCGCTTGCTCGTACACCGCAATCCGGCGCGTGTTGATCCGCCGACCGTCTACATCAACGGCGAGGTCGCCAAGCCGGGTCGTTATCCACTCACCGCCAACATGCATCTCGAAGATTTGGTTCACGTCGCTGGTGGATTGAAGAGGAGCGCTTACACGGAAAGCGCGGATCTTTCGCGCTTTGACCCGAATGCCTCTCGAACGAATCCGAGCGATCGTCTGGAGGTCAACCTTACGGCGGCCATGGGCGGAGATGAGAAGAATGACGTTCCGTTACGTGACGGAGACATACTGACGATTCGCCAGCTTCCGCGCTGGAACGATATCGGTGCATCCATGACTGTTCGAGGAGAGGTTCTGCATCCGGGTACGTACGGTCTCGACCCCGGAGAACGGCTGAGTTCTGTATTGGCGCGAAGTGGGGGATTTGGCTCAGAAGCGTATCCCTATGGCGCCGTTCTGGTTCGCAAGGAAGTTCGTGAGTTCGAGGTGAAATCGCATGTGGAACTCGTCTTGCGAGTGAAAGCGGAACAGGACTATCTGAAGTCCTTGCCAGAGACTGACACAGATCAGAAAAATGCAAAGCTAAGGGCCATTGCGCAGACCCAGTCCACCTTAGACCAGCTTGAGGCTGCAGCACCGGTTGGGCGCGTTGTCATTCATGTTCGATCGGATTTGCGATCTTGGCGAAACACCCCGGCGGACATTCCAGTACGGGATGGCGACCTACTGATCATTCCCAAGAGCGCAAACTACGTGACGGTGACCGGCCAAGTGTTCAATCCTACTGCGGTGGCAAATGTTCCTGGACACAGCGCCAAGTGGTACCTCAGCCAAGCTGGTGGGGTCACACAGCTCGCAGACAAAAAGGCCATTTTTGTAATTCGCGCCGACGGCTCTGTGATTGCCGCGAAAAACAACAGTGGCGGGTGGTGGGGAGGCGACCCGATGAGCGCAACCTTGCGAGCGGGTGACACCATCGTTGTTCCCGAAAAAGCGCCAAAAATCGGCGGTCGCAACTGGGCAGCGATCATGCAATCGGCGCAACTGGCTTCGTCTGTAGCTTTGGCGGTGGCGTATATCCATCCATGACCAAGGATACTTGCGATGCACATGAGGGTCATCATGGTGGCGTTTAGCTGGGCGGCGTCAAGTCTGACGCTGACTGCAACCGTTACGAGGCCCGCGACGCCGCAAGCACGGGAGCAAAGTGGAGGGAACGCGAAACAGAGCAGTTCGGACGCAGAGATAAAGGAAAAAGCAACGGAAAAGAAAGTCGCCGATGATTCTGATTCGGAATCTTCTGCTCCGCTACCGCGGAGCATCAGTGGGCTAGGGAAGGAATTCTTGCTAGACCAGAAACAGATTTGGACCAGTCCTGCCAAAATCCGGTTTTCGGACACGCAATGGCTCGTGCCTTTGAGTGGCATCACGGCCGGTCTTTTCGTGACCGATAGCGATTACAGCAAGCACCTCTCTCAGAATCCTGCGACGATCAGTCACTACAAAACCCTTTCAAACGCCGCTGTGGGAGCGCTGATCGGTGGAGCGGGAGGAATGTGGTTGCTTGGCCATGTCAAGCACAATGAACACTGGAGCGAGACCGGTTTTCTCGCCGGTGAGGCGGCCCTCAATAGTTTGGTGGCGGTCGAATCATTCAAATACTCAATGCGCCGCGAGCGGCCTTACCAGGGCGACGGAACCGGGCCCTTTTTCCAAAGTGGCGGAACTTCTTTTCCTTCGGAACACGCGGCTGCCGCCTGGTCCGTCGCGGGAGTCATCGCCCACGAGTATCCCAGCCCGTTTGTGAAAATCATGGCCTACGGCCTGGCGTCTCTTGTGGACTACTCTCGAATTCGAGCCCGTCAGCATTTTCCCTCCGACGTTTTCGTCGGCAGCATCATGGGCAATCTCATCGCCCAGAACATCTACAGCCGCCATCACGATCCCGAACTGGGTGGCGAGGCCTGGCGATCTCTAAGTCAAATCTTTCGCGGCGATGGAACGTACTCTCCAGCAAATCAGGGTTCGCCATACGTCCCTCTCGATAGCTGGATCTATCCGGCATTTGACCGCCTTGCGGCGCTGGGTGTGGTTGACAGTGGGTTTGCCGGGATGCGCCCCTGGACTCGCAGTGAGTGCATTCGCCTGCTTGGGGAAGCTTCCGAGCCGGTAGAAGAACAAGGCCGTGGCGGGCCTGAGGCAGATAAACTTTATCGCTTGCTCGAATCAGAATTCCGCGAAGAACTCGAAGGGGAAAATGGCGACGGGCGATTTCACGGGCGCATTGAATCTATCTACGCGCGAGCTACAGCAATCTCCGGAGAGCCTCTCACGGACGGCAATCACTTCGGGCAGACTCTGATCAACGATTTCGGTAGGCCGTACCAGGAAGGATTCAACTCTGTCGACGGCTTTTCAGCTTGGACCACGTCAGGGCATTGGGTGGGCTACGTGCGCGGCGAATACGAACACTCTCCTTCCGCTCCCTCGCTCTCCGCTAATGCACTTCAGTTTATTAGTTCGATAGACGGAATTCCAATGACGTCCCTAGGAACACAAATTTCGGCCGTCAATCGTTTTCGATTGCTTGACGCGTATGTCGGTCTAACTTTCGAGAATTGGCAAGTTTCCTTTGGGAAACAAAGTCTTTGGTGGAGCCCGATGACTGGCGGTCCGCTTATGTTCAGTGACAACGCGGCGCCGGTAAACATGTTCCGGATTAGTCGCGTTTCCCCATTCAAGCTCCCAAGCATATTGGGTTGGCTTGGGCCGATCCGAGCGGAGTGGTTCCTCGGACAGTTCGCTGGACACCAGTTTGTCTTTCAGACTGACACAGGTCTCGTCGGGCAACTCGGTCAGTCTTTGGACCGGCAACCGTTCCTTCAAGGGCAGAAAATTAGTTTGAAACCGACTCCGAATTTTGAATTCAGCGTTTCCGTAACTACGGTTTTTGCGGGAGGTCCAACTCCGCTGACATTGCATTCTCTGGCCAAGAGCTATTCCATCAGCAATAACGGACTGCATCAGGGTAGCCCGGAAGACCCAGGGGACCGTCGATCTGGTGCGGACTTCAGTTACCGCGTTCCCGGTTTGCGAAGCTGGCTCACGTTTTACGGTGAGGCATTCAACGAAGACGAATTCTCCCCCGTGGCTTATCCCCGGAAAGCTGCGATTCTCGGCGGACTGTATCTTTCTCACTTTCCTGGTCTTTCCAAGCTCGACATGCGAGTCGAGGGTGGCTCTACGGTTCCACCTGATTTCCCGGGCTGTGATGGGTGTTTCTACGTTAACCATCGTTACCCAGACGGCTCTTACACGAACCTGAGCAACTTAATGGGGAGTTGGTTGGGGCGCGCCGGACAGGGAGAACAGGTTTGGAGCACTTATTGGCTGACTTCCCGCAACAAGATTCAGCTCAACTACCGGCACCAGAAGGTTGGCGGCCTGTATCTCCCACAGGGAGGAACTTTGAACGACGGAGGAGTGACGGCCGATTTTTGGTTGGGCGCGACACTTAGTGTGTCGGGGTCACTACAATACGAGAACTGGAATTACCCAGTACTTGATCCTCTGCCGAGGTCGAACGTAACGACTTCGGTCGAATTGACATTCTGGCCCCACCCGTGGAAATGAGGGGGTTCGAAATCGGTAGGGACACTAATCGCAGAGAGAAGGAACGACGTGACGCAGACGGCCACTAAGCAGCAGCCTGAGGCATTACCGCAACCGGTCGCGGGAGAGGTTTCGTCGCCGGAAATGCCGCTTGAGGATTCGCGGGAATGGCAAGCAGAACGTCTGCGCCTGCTCTGGGCACGTCGCCAGTTCTTTTTCCGAGCTGCGGCAATCGGACTTTTCGTTTCAACTTTAGTCGCATTCCTGATTCCGAAAACCTATACGTCGACCACGCAGCTCATGCCTCCGGATCAGCAATCCACATCGGGCATGGCGATGATGGCCGCCATGGCTGCGAAGGGTGGAGGAGGCCTAGCGGGCGTGGCCGGAGATCTGCTTGGGCTCAAGAGTTCGGGCGCGCTGTTTATTGGCGTCTTGAGGAGCGAAACTTCCGAGGATCGCGTCATCCAACAGTTTGACTTGAGGAAAGTTTATGGTAAGCGGCTTGTCGTGGATGCGCGGTCGAAACTCGACGAAAATACCTCGATTTCGGAGGACCGCAAAAGCGGCATTATTACTATCAGCGTGACGGACCAAGATCCTCAGCGCGCTGCAACTCTGGCCGCTGCCTACGTTGATCAGTTGAATTCGCTCGTTTCTAAGTTGTCGACATCATCCGCGCACCGTGAACGCGTGTTTCTCGAAGAGCGCCTCAAGGTCGCCAAGCAAGATCTTGATGATGCCTCCAATCAACTCGCCCAATTCTCCAGCAAGAACAACACGCTCGACATCCAGCTAGAAGGCAAGGCGATGCTGGACGCAGCAGGAACGATTGGCGGCGAGATGATCGCGGCGCAAGCACAACTCGAGGGACTTCGCCAGATCTATACGGACAGCAATTCTCGTGTCCGCTCTTTGAATGCTCGCGTTGTGGAACTTCGGAAACAGCTTGAGAAGCTCGGCGGTACACAAGCAAAGAATCCGGACGGCAGCGCTGCTGCCGCAAGTGAGTCCGCTGATCCGGCAGCCCCTCAAACTAACGGGCTTCCCTATCCCACCATTAGGAGTCTGCCGCTGTTAGGCGCGAAGTACGCTGATTATTACCGCCGGGCGAAGATACAGGAAACTGTCTTCGAGTTGCTGACCGAGCAATACGAACTCGCCAAGGTGCAAGAGGCCAAAGAAACACCGAGCGTTAAAGTGCTGGATGCGGCCAGAGTTCCGGAAAAGAAATCGTTTCCGCCCCGCCTGGTGATCATGTTCCTCGGCACTTTTCTGGTTTGTGCGATGTCCGTGGTGTGGGTATTGGGATCGGCTCGCTGGGAAGAAGTAGATCCGCAAGATCCGCGCAAGGTTTTCGTTCAGGAAGTGAGCGGTACGCTGAAAGCGCGAATGCCATGGGCTTCGCGGAACGGCGCCGGAGCGGCCTCCGGCGAGAAAGATTCTTCGAGTCAGGACAACGGGTTTGGAGATCCGTCGAACGGGGCGGAAAAGCCGTAGGACTGGCTGTAAGTAGAAGAACACAAAAGGGTTAGGTCACATATTGCCCTGTAAGTGACGGGGCGAAGCTGTCTAAGGGCCTGTGGAGGAGAATGTCCGTGGCGAGCGTCGCGCAAACAACAGGGTGGGCCGCCTACCCGGTGCAGACACAAACGGCGATGGTCGAAGCGCGGTGGTATGCCGCGTATACCTGCGCGAACCACGAAAAGCGCGTGGCGGCTGAACTGGGGGCACGGGAGGTCGAGCACTTTCTCCCTGTGTACAGCTCCGTGCGCCGCTGGAAGGACCGGCGCGTGGAATTGGAGCTTCCCCTGTTTCCCGGGTACGTATTCGTGAGGCTCGCGCTGTGCGACCGACTGCGTGTGGTGGAGATTCCCAGTGTGGTTCGCCTGGTCGGTTTTGGAGCGTTGCCAACCGCGCTGCCGGACACGGAAATGAAAATCATGCGGGCAGGGCTTTCGCAAAGTTTGCGCGTGGAGCCGCATCCGTTCTTAACGATTGGACGGCGGGTGCGGATCACGGGGGGCCCGTTCGCCGGCCTCGAAGGCATCCTAAGGCAGAGGAAGAGCCATCTTCGCGTGGTCGTGTCGCTCGAGCTGATCCAGCGCTCGGTCGCCGTGGACGTGGATGCGGCAGATGTACGGCCGACGATTGTGTAGGCGGGGTACCCCCCTCCCCCGGTTTTTTTGTAAGTGTTCATTCCAAAGGGTTTTAAGTCCAACGTTTTGGAAGTGTTCATTATAAAGGGGTTGCAGGCGAATTTTCGGAAGTGCGGATTCCAAAGGGGTTACGGATGCAAGGTTGGCAAGCGCTGCATCCAGAGGGGATTCGCGGTAGTTGTAGCCAAAAGACACGATTTAGATTAACACATCGGCACGGTACGAGTCAATATAAATTTTAACATGCCTGAAATCAAGAACATGAAGGACATGCAATCTACCGGTAGCGCCGCTGCGAAGCCCGAAGGGGCGACGGCGCTGACGCCGGGTACGCTGCTGGCTTGCAATGCGACACTGAATTTGCTTGCCGAAGGATGGATCTTCGTCGTCCTGCTCGTGGCCATGCCGAAGCTGGTGTCGTTTCTGGGCGAAACCAAATTTGGTTTGTTTTCCTTGGCTTGGGTGGTGATCGGCTATCTGGCTTTTCTGGATATCGGCGTCAACAGGGCGGCGACGAAGTTTGTTTCCGAACACCTCGCGGAACAAGACCACGAGTCAACACGCCTCATCGTCCGCACGGCCCTTACCGCAAACTTTGCGCTAGGGCTAGCCGGAGGGCTGGCGGTCATTTTGGCGACGCCGTATCTCGTTCATTCGGTGTTCAAGGTGTCCCCGGACCTGCAAAGCCAGGCGAGGCTAACCTTTTATGCCGTCGGCCTGGCGGTGCCGGTGTTGCTGGTGCAGGGAGTGTTTCGGGCGGTGCTGAGCTCGTATCAGCGGTTCGGGTGGATCAACGCCGTCAACGCCGCAACTACGACAGCGCAGTGGAGCGTGGCGGCTCTCTTAGCATGGAAGGGGTACGGAGTTGCGGCCGTCGTATTCTCAACGGTTGCCTTTCGCCTTGCGGCCACGGCAGCCTACGGCGCGGTGCTGTTCCGGTTGCTCCCGAATCTTCAGCTCTTTCGAATTCACGACCTGCATGGATTGCCCAAGCTGCTGAGGTTTGGAGGCTGGGTCAGCGTGTCGCAACTGGTCAGCCCCTTGCTGGTTTACCTTGACCGCGTGCTGATCGCATCATTCGTTTCACTGGCGGCGGTCACTCTGTATACCGTCCCCTATGAGGTGATGACGAGGCTACGGGTAATCCCTTCCAGCCTTGTCGGAACTCTGTATCCGGCATTCAGTGAGCGAGGTAGCGAAAGCCAAAGAGTTCAACTGCAGTGGCTTTATGAAAGCTCCGTGCGTTATCTCTTGCTTTTGCTCTTGCCGGGTATTCTGTTCCTGACTGTGCTCGGGCCAGACCTTCTTCGACTTTGGATGGGGCCTTCGTTTGCGCAACAAGCCTCTTTAGTTCTCCAAATTCTGGCAGTGGGCGTATTGGCGAACGCGCTCGCGTATGTTCCCTACAATCTTTTGCAGGCGCTTGGACGCCCCGACCTTACGGGAAAGTTCCATCTTTTTGAACTTCCACTTTATGTTGTGCTTTGCGTCGTGCTGATTCCGCGCTGGGGAATCACCGGCGCGGCGATGGCAAGTACGATTCGTTTCGTGCTTGATTCAGGGTTGTTATTCTGGGCAGCGGGCAGGTGCTGCGAATGTTCACTCCGCAATTTTTGGGTTAGTGCGTTCCCGCGCATTTTGACGCTGGGCTGCGTGTTAGGTCTGACGCTAGTTGCCATAAAGCTAGTGGTTACGGCTCCATGGACCAGACTCGGGCTAGGCGCGTTGGCGGTTGGAGTCTGTCTGCTTGCGGCCTGGGTCTTCGTGGTGGACAACCGGGAAAAACCGAGAATCGGTGGAGCGCTAAAAATGCTCCTCGGTCACCCGGCACTCGACTCGAAGTCCGGATGAATCCGAATGACTAGGACCAACGCTCTATCCGCAGCAGCTGAACCGAGAATCCGGTTGAGATCGGGAGATCAGCGGCGCTTTGCAGGCCCATGGCTACTATGGGTCCTCTTGTTCTCGATCATGTTAGGCGGCGTTACGCTGAGGGCCGGCGATCGAACCCCGGTTCTCTCTTATTTCGACATAGTCTTTGGAATAGTAATTCTGGTATTAGTTGTAAGACTGATTGTTACGAGGTTTATCTTCACTTTTCCGGACAAGGCCGTCTTTCGTCTATCGTGTTGGTGTATTGGCGCTCAACTCCTATCATTAGTCTTTAACCGATCTGATGTACCAAAGAGTTTCCTCGCCATTAAGGTGTCGATATTCAGCTTGCTCGTCTATTTCATCACCCTCTCTGTTCTGAAATCGGCAAGAGACATAAAGTGGGTGGCGTACGCGCTCGTTTCTTTTGCAACGAGTATATCACTAATGCTATACTATTACTATTTTAATATATGGAGAAACCTGTTTACGGGCGATGTTTTGGGCAACAAGGATCTTATTGCGCTTGCTTTCAGTCCGAACAACGGGCTGGCCGTGATAATTGTTTTCATTTTGCCACTAAGTGTAGGCCTAGCATTCTGCGAAAGAGGGCTGCGGCGCATTATGATGTTGGGAGCGAGTATTATCATAGTAGCTGGTTTGGTCATCGTGATGTCGCGCGGAGCGTTCTTAAGTTTGCTTCTTGGCGTCCTGATAGCGTCTCCTTCGTTGATCAAGAGCGGGATTAAGCTGAGAAGCGTCATTATTGTTGTTGTGATTCTAAGCTTTGTTCTCTACCTGGTACCTAGCCAACTCCTCGAAGCAAACCTTGAGCTGGCTTCGTCTTACAATCGGGCTGAAAATGCAGATCTGCCTACATCATTTGTAGAGCGATATGAAATGATTGCGGGTGGGTGGCGAGCGTTTTCGGCGCACCCAATAGTTGGAATCGGCGCGAACGCAACTTATGAATATAATTGGGATGCCGTCGGTGATGCCCATCTTACGACCAATTGGCTGGTCCGGGAGTTCGCCGAGTTGGGACTTTTAGGCGGCGTGCCTTTCACAATTTTGATTGGTGTGCTCGTCGTCCGGAGTTACAGACTCTGCGCTTCTTCCTTGGCCCACACTCATGAAAAGTATTTAGCACTGTCCTTATATGTCGGACTTCTTATCACTCTGATTAACGGCATGACGGAAGCCACGTTTCCTTCTCAGCCGTACGCGGTGGTGTTTTGGATTGCCATGGCAGTTGTCTTTGCGAAAGGCCACCGACCGCTGCACCGCATTCCCCTGGCCCAGGTATAGGTCTTGAATAAAGATTCTTCCAAGCTTTTTGCCGAGGTGCTTTTCCAGTTCCGATTTCGCTAAGTTTGCGAGCTACTGCTCCGAGCCAGAGGGGAATCGGTTATTGCCAACTATCAGCAATTGCTATTGTTTCTCATGCCCAATACTTTTTGTCCCCAGGTCAGCATAATAACGGCGACCTACAACCATGAGCAGTTCGTGGAGACGTGCGTTCATAGCGTGCTTCAGCAAACCTACTCCAACTGGGAACAAATCGTCATCGACGATGGTTCCCCGGACAACACTGCCAATATTGTTTCTGGAATTCGTGACCCGCGGATTCGTGTGGAGCGTCAAGCGAACCAAAGTGCGTTCGAGCTCGCAAAGACGTATAACCGAGCGCTGTCTCTTGCGAGTGGAGAACTCATCGCCATACTGGAAGGGGATGATTTCTGGCCTCCCGATAAATTGGCAACGCTCGTTCCTGCATTCCTGGATAACGATACCGTCTTGGCTTACGGGGAAGCAGCGGACGTGGACGCAAGAGGCTTAGAGCAAAGAATAAAGAGCCACACGACTCGCCTGAGAGAAGGACTTTCTCATTCCATTCTATTCAATGATCCCCCGGGGTCGGCCACGAACTATATGCTCTTGGCCGAAGGAAGATCTCTAGTAAGTCCGTCTACCGTTGTTATCCGCCGTAGTGCCCTGGAAAAGGTTGGGGGATTTCAATATGTAGCGGGTCTTCCGCTGACGGACTATCCCACGTTCATGGAGCTCAGCCTTATTGGCAAGTTTTGCTATTCGCCGGAAAAGATGGGTTATCGGAGGCGGCACGAAAATTCCGTAACTGTTGGGCACGCCCGGACAATTCACGAGAAGGTTTCCGGCTTTACGATGGGTTTCCTTGAGCGGCATCACGAAAAAATCGAACTTTCACCTTCCACAAGGCAGGAGCTAGAACAAAACTGGCAGCAAGCTCAGGATAAGCTGCACTTTTCCGAAGGCCGTTCGCTGCTTTTGCAACGGAAATGGTCCGAGGCACGAAACCACTTCCGTATCGCATCCACATCTAAGAAGCTTTCGGTTCGCCTAGCTTCCTTTGCTGGTCTACTTTTTTCTTGGGTGCACGCTGATATCGAGCCGTTAATGAGATTGGGTGGTAGAGCCGACTTGCGGACCTGACGAATGGCCAAAGCGATCCTAATCACCGTCAACTACAAGTCTGCGGTTTCCACGTTGGAGTTCGTGGATAGCCTGCAACGGTTGAAGGCATTTTCGGAGGTCAAAATCATCATCGTTGATAATTCATCCGGGGAAGAAGACTTGTCGGGGATTCGTCAGGCGATAGCGCAATTGCCAAACGTGGAGTTGCTGGTGTCGGCTGTGAACCGTGGATACTTCGGAGCGGCGAAATTCACACTTGACCACTACCTTGCTCAGGGCCGCGCCCTACCGGACTGGGTGATCGTGTGCAACCACGACATCGTGATTGAGGACGAAAGATTTTTTGAAAAACTGTTCGCCTGCGATCCTGCGATGGTCGGCGTTCTCGCTCCCCGAATCATCATTCCCTCGCAAGCGGTTGAACAGAATCCGTTCATGAAAAAGCGACCCGGTTGGTGGCGGCGGTTCACTATGCGGCTTTATAGCTTCGCTTATCCTCTTGGGGTTACGTGGGACTGGCTTTCGCGGCAGAAGAAGGCTCTGAGGTCCAGAATGCCTTCGTGGATATCGCGCCCGGAAAGAAACGGCGGCAGGCAGTCCGTCTACGCCGCGCATGGGGCTTTTATGATTTTCAGCCGAAGTTTTTTTGAGGGAGGAGGCAAGCTGGACGATCAGCTTTTTCTTTTCGGCGAAGAAATTGCAGTTGCGGAGACCTGCCGATCGTTGGACCTGCCTATCATCTATGAACCATCGCTGTCGGTTCATCACAACGAACATCAGAGCGTCGGAAATGGCATGAGCCGCCGTATTTACGGGTACCATCGCGCAGCCGTCCAGCATGTGCTTTCGAAATATTTCACGTAATCAAGGGGAAAGGCGTGGTTGGAGGCAAAAGATGCAAACCGTCGAAGAACGAAAGGTCATCGAGGCCGAGTTTCACGACAAGTTGCGCGACCCTGCGCTCTTGGACGACCCTGAGCTATATGCAAAGCTGACCTCGAACAAGAAGTGGTACAAAATTGCAAAGCGGAGTCGTGAATACACCGAAAACTATCTTCGCGAGCATAGTTCCGGTTCTTATGCACTCGATTTCGCCTGTGGTGACGGCTATTACTCTTTGCTTATGGCTGAAGCCGGGGCTGATGTGGTCGGGATAGATATCTCTGACGTTTCGGTACGGAACGCGGAACGGGAGGCTGCTGAACGAGGTCTGGGGGCGCGCTTCCAAGTGATGGATTGCGAAGCGATGACCTTTCCGGATTGCACATTTGACCTGATCAACGTCAACGGCGTCCTCCATCATATGGATTTGAATCGTGCCTATCCCGAACTGGCGCGCGTTCTGAAGCCCACCGGATCAGTCCTGTGTGTCGAGGCGCTTGCGCACAACCCTGTTTTCCAGGCTTACCGGAAGCTGACGCCGCATCTGAGAACGGAGTTTGAGACAGATCATATTCTCCGCCGCAAGGACATTGTAAGTGCCCGCAAATACTTCAATCGGATTGAATGGCGCTTCTTTCACCTCGCAAGTCTCGCCGCTGTTCCTTTTAGGAACTCGCGAGTTTTTGATCCTCTTCTGGCTTCATTAGAGAGGGTGGACTCAACCCTGCTAAGTGTTTCCCCGATTCGGTGGTGGGCATGGCAGATTGGGTTTGTACTTTCTGAGCCGAAGGCGTCCGCATGACGGAAAAAACTGTGTCGCTTCCTTCCACAAAGGCACCCGAAGTTATTCGAGAGGATTGGTACCGGGCGTACTACGCGGCAAAAGGCGCGGAGCGGAACAGCCTGGTGCACAACCCGGAGGTGCTGTTCCAGAATCTTGCGCAAGAGGCGGCGCTGGTGAGGGCGCTGCAGTCCGTCCGTCCGAACCCCGAAGCGGCGCGCGTACTGGACGTGGGATGCGGAGACGGAACGAGGTTGCTGGGGTTTCTAGGGCTCGGATTTGCTCCAGACAACCTATATGGGATCGATTTTCAAGAGGAGCGGATAGCGAGGGCGAAGGAGAAATGCGCGAGCATCCATTTTGCGCATGGCGATGCGACGAAGCTGGAGTATGCGAGCGAGACGTTTGAGCTGGTGCATGAAGCGACGATGTTCATTCACAGCGTGGACGACGAGTTGTCGAAGCAGATCGCGGGGGAGATGGTGCGGGTGACGAAGCGCGGCGGGCACATTCTGCTGTGCGACTGGCGATATTCGAAACCGAGAAGCGCGGCGCACCGGGCGCTGACGCAGAAGAGAATCGCGGAGCTGTTCGAGGTTGGGCGGCGGACGAGCCGCTGCGGGGTTTTTGCGGGGCCGCTGTTGCCGCCGATTGGACGGTTTTTGTCGCGGCGGCTGCCGTCGGCTTATTTCCTGGTCAGTGGGTTGCTGCCGTTTTTGGTGGGGCAGGTGACCACGGTGTTGCGAAAGACGTAGTTTCTTCGCGAGAAGCAGGTCCCTCGCTTCGCTCGGGATGACAACGAAAGCGAGAAGCAGGTCCCTCGCTGCACTCGGGATGACAGCTTTAAGATGCCGTTAATTGAGGGAGAAAATGAAAGCGCAAACGGCGAAAGAGCGAAGTGCTACAGAGGGGGCGACGATTGCGTTGGAGCCGATGACGAAGGCGGAGGCGCTGCCGTTCGTGACGGTGGTGGTGCCATGCCGGAATGAAGAGAAGCACATTGCACGGTGCCTGGAGTCGATTTTGGCGAATGATTATCCGAAGGAGCGGATGGAGATACTGGTGCTGGACGGGATGAGCGAAGACCGGACACGGGAGATTGTGGCGGGCTACAGCGAGCGTTATGCGCTGGTCCGGCTGGTGGACAACCCGAAGAAGCACATCCCGGTAGCCATGAATATCGGAATCCGCGAGGCTCGAGGCGAAAGAATCCTGAAGATGGATGCACATTCGACGTATCAGGCGGAGTACATCTCGAGGTGCGTGCAGTATCAGGATTTGTATGGGGCGGAGAATGCAGGCGGAGTGTGGAAGATGGTGCCGGGAGCGGACACGGCGACGGCACGAGCGATTGTGCTGGGATTGGGGAGCCGGTTCGGGTCGGGGAATGCGAATGTGAAGGTGGGAGTGGACAAGCCGACGTGGTCGGACACGACGGCGTTCGGATGTTTTAAGAAGGAGCTGTTCGACCGGATCGGGATGTATGACGAGAAGCTGCTGAGCAGCTCGGACCTGGACCTGAACCAGCGGATTAGCGCGGCGGGCGGCGGGATTCTGGTGGCGCCGGATGTGGTGGTTAACTACGTGGCGGATGCGGATTTGCGAGAGCTTCGGCGGCACGTATTCGCGGACGGAGTGTGGGTGAGTTACGTGATGAAATTCGGGAAGAGGGCGTGGTCGTGGAGGCACTGGGTTCCTGCGGCGTTTGTGATGGGCCTGGCGGGGGCGTTTGCGCTGGGCGCGGTGAATCGAGGGTTTCTGTGGCTGGGATTGGGAGTCGCGGCGATGTACGCGGCGGTGAGTGTTGGAGTGTCCTTGCAGATCGCGGTTCGAGAGCGGGAGGCGCGTTACGCGGTTCTGCTGCCAATTGTGTTTGCGGTGAGGCACTTTGTGCATGGGATGGGGACGCTGTTCGGCTTGCTGCTGGTGATCGTGCCGGGAGAGCACTGGAGGGGCAGAAGAGGGTTGAAAGCGTAATGTCTGCGGCAATGAAGAGACTGTTTGACGTGCTGATTTCGACGATTGGATTGATGGTGCTGGCGCCGGTGCTGGGGGCGGTAGCGGTGGCGATCAAGTTGGAGTCGGCGGGGCCGGTGTTTTATCGAGGAGTTCGCGCGGGGCGGTATGGGAAGCCGTTCCGGATATTTAAGTTTCGAACGATGGTGATGAACGCGGAAGCTCTGGGAAGCGCATCGACACCGGAAGACGATCAACGAATCACGAGCGTTGGGCGAATTCTACGGAAGCTGAAAATAGACGAGCTGCCGCAGCTTCTGAATGTACTGAGAGGGGAAATGAGCCTGGTGGGCCCGAGGCCGCAAGTGCCGTGGGCGGTGGAACAATATACGCCGGAAGAGAAGATGATTCTGGGGGTTCGGCCGGGCATCACGGATCCAGCTTCGGTGCGATTTCGAAACGAGAGCGAGATCTTGCGTGGAAGTGAAAATCCGGACAAGGATTATTTCGAGAAGATTCATCCGGAAAAGATGCGGCTAAGCCTGGAGTACGTACGCAAGCAATCGTTTTTGCTGGACTGCAAAATCATAGCGCAGACGCTGCTGGTTGTATTTGTTCCTGGCCACAGCGCCACACCAGTCAAGAAATAAACAGACAAAAATTCAGAAACTCCAGTGGAACGAGCGGGTGACCGGATTGTCCGCTGGAAGAATTGCGGAGTCTAGAGGCATGAAATCCTTCAAAACCGCGGCTGAACGAGAGGCGGGGAAGTCGCTCGAGAACATTTTCGTGAATAGCCCCGACACTATTCAGACGAAGCTGGACAATTTTCCGAAATATGTGCGGCGACAGCATTTGAAGCGATTTTTGGCGATGTACGAGATTTTCAAGATGGTGCTAAGAATCAAAGGATCGGTAGTGGAATGCGGGGTATTCCGGGGATTCAGCCTGATGAGCTGGGCAAAATTGAGCTCCATCCTTGAGCCGGAGGACCTTACGCGGCGAGTGTATGGATTTGATTCGTTTGATGGATTTCCTTCCGTGACGGAGATGGACCGGAGTGTAGCCGGCGACGCGGCGGCTGGAGATTTTCAGGGGTCCAGCTACGACGAACTGCAGGAGCTGATCCGGGTGTACGACCAGGACCGCTTCCTGGGGCACATTTCAAAGGTTCAGCTCATCCGGGGCGATGCGACGAGGTCAATACCGGAATTTGTGAAGGAGAATAGTCACCTTCTCGTGAGCTTGTTGTTTCTGGACATGGATCTGTATGAGCCGACAAAGATCGCGCTGGAATGTTTTCTTCCGAGAATGCCGAAGGGAGCAGTGCTGGCGTTCGATGAGCTGGACAACCCGATTTGGCCGGGGGAGACGATGGCGCTGCTGGAGAAATTGGACGTCAACCGAGTGAAGATTCAGCGGCTGGAGTGGGACCCGTACATAGGGTACGTGGTGATCGAGTAAGGAAGATGGCGATGACAGAAACGAGCTTGAGGCTAGGAGAGAGTGCGGCGCTGGCGCGGCACATTCGTGTGCAGACGGCGCGAATGATTCATCGGGCGAAGAGTTCGCATCTTGGGTCATCGTACTCGATGGCGGATTTGTTGGCGGTGCTGTATGGACGAATATTGCGGATTGACCCGAAGCAGCCGGAAGCGGCGGAGCGGGACCGGTTCGTGTTGAGCAAGGGGCATGCGTGCGCGGCGTTGTATGCGGTGCTGGCGGAACGGGGTTTTTTTCCGAAGGAATGGCTGGAGGATTTTTACCAGGATGGGGCGCGGCTTGCGGGACATGCGACGCATTTAGGTGTGCCTGGCGTGGAGGTGTCCACGGGTTCGCTGGGACATGGGCTGCCAATCGCGTGCGGGATGGCGCTGGCAGGAAAGAGAGATGGGTGTGGATATCGCGTGTTTGCCATGCTGAGTGACGGAGAGTGCGATGAAGGTTCGACATGGGAGGCCGCATTGTTTGCGGGGCATCACGGGCTGGATAACCTGATTGCGATCGTGGACTACAACAAGATTCAGAGCCTCGGGACGGTGAACGAGGTGCTGAACCTGGAGCCGTTCGCGGAGAAGTGGCGGGCATTCGGGTGGGGAGTGCAAGAAATCGATGGGCATGACTTTGCGCGGATCGAGCAAACGCTGGCAAGTGTGCCTGTTGTGGCGAACAAACCGACCTGCGTGGTGGCGCATACGGTGAAGGGGAAAGGCGTGAGCTTCATGGAGAACAAAGTGCTTTGGCACTACCGATCTCCAGACCGGGAGGAGATGAGCAAGGCGATGGTGGAGTTAGGAGCTGAAGAATGAGGGGAGCTTTCTTTAGCGCACTGCTCGAATTGGCCGAGAAGGATGAACGTGTAAATCTTGTTGTGGGAGATCTAGGATTCGGAGTGGTCGAAGAATTCGCGCTGCGGTTCCCGAAGAGATTTCTGAACGCGGGAGTGGCCGAGCAGAACATGACCGGAATCGCGGCAGGTATGGCGTTGAGTGGGAAGATTGTATTTACGTATTCGATTGCCAACTTTCCGATTCTGAGGTGCCTGGAGCAGGTGCGCAATGACGTTTGCTACCACAACGCAAACGTAAAAATCGTAGCGGTCGGGGGCGGGCTGGCATACGGGGCGCTGGGCGCGACGCATCATGCGACGGAAGATCTAGCAATCCTGCGGTCGCTGCCCCAAATGGTGGTGGTAGCGCCCGGCGATCCCCTGGAAGCAGAGGCCGCTACGAGAGCGGTGGCGGCTCATGCGGGTCCATGCTATCTGCGGTTGGGACGGGCGGGAGAGGCAAAAGTTCACCGGACACAGATCGACTTCGTTTTGGGAAAAGCGATTGAGATGCACGAGGGCAGGGAGGCGACACTAATCTCTACGGGAGGAATGTTGGGAACCGCGATGCAGGTCGCGGACTTGTTGAGCGATGCGGGTGTGCATACACGTTTACTGAGCATGCATACGGTGAGACCCCTTGACACGGAAGCTATCGAAAGTGCGGTGCGCGAAACTGGGGCTGTTTTCACACTTGAAGAGCACAGTGTAGTGGGCGGTTTGGGCGGGGCGGTTGCGGAGTTTTTGGCAGAGAACTGGGAGGCGCCGGTGGTATTCAAAAGGTTTGGGCTGCCATCGGAATTCTCTTGTTTCTTGGGATCACAAGAATACATGCGAGCGCGCCATGGCCTATCTGCTGAAGCAATAGCCTTGGGCATCCGCGCAAAGATGGAGAAAGCGCAGTCACTTACGGCGGTGGCCAAAGTTTGATCCTCGGCAGAGTCCGAGTAATTCTTGTTTCAGAACACCGAGTTGGAGGATAAAGACTTGCCATACCGTGTGCCGTTCATCGATCCCAGAGAACACTACCGCAGAATCAAAACAGAGATTGATTTCGCGATCACCGACACGCTGTTGAAAGGGGACTTGGTTCTCCGACAGCAATTGCGGGAGTTCGAGCAGCACCTGGCGGACTTCGTGGGTGTCAAGTACGCGGTGGGAGTAAACAGTTGTTATCACGCATTACATTTTTCACTCCTGGCTGCAGGTGTCGGTCCCGGGGACGAAGTCATTACCGTTGGGCACACCTTCGTGGCCACGGTGTCCGCAATCGTCCACACCGGCGCCAAACCAGTCCTCGTTGATGTCCGGGAAGACTACAACCTCGCCCCTGACAGGTTCGAGTCCGCGGTCACGCCGAGGACGAAAGCGGTTATTCCAGTCCATCTGAATGGACGCGTGTGTGAGATGAATCGAATCGCGGCTATTGCGGACAGCCGGGGAATTGCCATCATCGAGGACGCGGCACAAGCTTTGGGAGCTACCTTCAAAGGGAAGCGGGCTGGCTCGTTTGGAATGTCTGGCTGTTTCAGTTTCTATCCATTTAAGTCCTTGGGAGGGCTGGGAGACGGCGGGGCAGTCACCACGAACGATCCCAAAATCGCGCGATTTGCGACCCTTGTTCGATTCAACGGTGAAGATCGGCAAACTGGTGAGTTCCATCACCACGGTTACACCGCGCTGCTGGACAACGTTCAGGCTGCCGTTCTGGATGTGAAATTGCGTTACTTGCCTAAATGGATCGAGCATCGCCGAAAAATCGCGGGTTTGTATCGCGAAGGACTCAAGGGGACCAAAGGTCTTCGCTTGCCACATTTCGTCGGTGATGAGTACTTCGATAGCTACCAAAACTACGTGATTCGAACCGAGCAGCGCAATGGGCTGCGCCAGTACCTGAAAGATCAAGGGGTGGAAACGCTTGTGCATTGGCCAAAGCCAATGTGGGAGCACTCGGACCTTGGTCTCGCGAATCCGGGACTCCCTGAGACGGAAAGCATCTGCCGCGAAGTCATTTCTCTGCCCATGAGCGCAGAAACAACTCCCGAGCACGTGGAGATTACCGTCGGTTGCATTCGTGACTTCTTTGCTTCAAATCGCGCGACCTTGAGAACCGTTTCTGCAGACTAACGAGGAAGATCATGACGCGCTTTCTGAGCAAGTGAAGCGCACGAATCGAGCAGGTAGAGGCTGCGAGCAGTTTTCTGCAAACGGGGGCAGCCCGGCTAGCACGCCTTTCTCTGAAGCGGGAATTCAGAATTGCGTTTGCACTCCCCAAACAGCATAGAGGGCCAAGTTTAAGAGTTCTTACCAACACTCTCTCCCCGTGAGAGTGCTGCGTGCGCACATGGATGTTCCGTTCGGTCAGGGTGTGCAAGCCGCAAAACCTATGACTAGCCAAATGCCATCGTTACTTCTACGATACAGGTTGTGGTTCATCGCCGTGTTCCAGGGCTGCCTTATCGTTTGCTCCTTGATTGTTGCCTGGTTACTCCGTTTTGATTTTACTTTGCCATACCGCGGGGTCCTGCTCACCTCGATCCCTATACTCCTCCTCACCCGGCTCGCGGCTGTGGCTTACTTTGGATTGCTCCGCGGCTGGTGGAAATACACAGGAATCAAAGACGGAATCGACATCCTGAAAGCCGTGGCGACGGGCTCACTGCTTTTTCTGATTTTAATGCGCTTCGTGCTCCGGACGACTGCCTTTCCACGCACCATCTATCTGCTGGAGGCGATCTGCACGGCCGGTTTGCTGGTGGGTGTGCGGCTGCTTTCTCGTATGTTTGCTGATTCGGTGCGTGAGAACAGTGCTCTTTGCAAGAAAGTGGTCCTAATTGGGGCGGGCGCGGCCGCGCAGACAATCCTTCGCGAACTTCGGAGACCGAGTAGTGGCTATGTTGCGGTCGGCTGCCTGGACGACGACCAATCCAAGCTAGGCATCTGGATGGACAATGTTCGAGTGCTCGGAACAGTGGATCAACTACCCGAAGTTCTCGCTTCTGAACCGGCGGACGAAGTGCTGATTACTGTACCGTCTGCCACCGGCACCCAGATGCGCAGATTTGTCGATATCTGCAACAGTGCGAAAATGAGTTTCCGGACAGTCCCGGCATTGAAAGACATCATCGCAGGCCAGCTTGCAGTAAGCCAGCTTCGAGAGGTTAGTCTCGAAGATCTACTCGGACGCGAACCGGTGCAAATCGACCTCGAAGCAGTGCGCCGAGAGATTACGCGACGGACCGTGGTGGTGACCGGAGCGGCTGGCTCGATCGGGTCTGAGCTCTGTCGCCAGATTCTGGATTACAGCCCTGCACACCTGGTCTGCCTCGATCAAAACGAGACGGGCCTCTTTTTTCTTCGCTTGGACCTGATGCAGCACAAGAATGGCAGTCAACTGGCATTTCGCGTAGTGGATGTTTGCGACACAGATCGCATACGTTCCCTGCTTTCCGAATTCAAGCCGGAGATCATTTTCCATGCGGCGGCTTACAAGCACGTGCCCATGATGGAGTCCAATGTTCAGGAGGCAGTCAAGAACAACGTACTCGCGCTCAAGGGTTTGCTCGATCTGGCGGCCGAGGCGGGCTGCAAGAGTTTCGTGTTGATTTCCTCGGACAAGGCTGTGAATCCAACCAATGTGATGGGTGCCACTAAGCGAATCTGCGAGCTGATCATCTCGTCGCGACCAGTGAATGGCATGCGTTGCGTATCGGTACGGTTTGGGAATGTATTGGGTTCCAGCGGCAGTGTGATTCCAGTGTTGAAGCAACAGCTTGGGAACCATCAGCCGCTGACCATTACACACCCAGAGATTCGACGGTTTTTCATGATCACCCCAGAAGCCGTGGCTCTGGTGTTGCAAGCCTTCGCCATTGGCCACCATGGAGACATCCTAGTGTTGGATATGGGTGAGCCAGTAAGAATTCTCGACTTGGCGCGTACACTGATCCGACTCTCTGGCAAAACAGAACACGATGTGGAAATCCAGTTTACTGGCCTGCGAGAGGGAGAAAAGCTTAGCGAGGAACTTTTCTATGGGCACGAAAAGGTAATTCCAACGACTTGCGAAAAGATTAAGCGCACTAACGGAGCTTTGAGGAACTGGGCGGAGTTGTGCCGTCTGCTGGACGAGCTTCGTGCCTCCATGTCGATCGACGGTGCTGCCCCCGTCCGCGCCAAGATTAAGGAAATCGTTCCCGAATATTCCTTTGAGGCAAGCAACTCTAGACAGAATGGCGATGAATCGCTTCCGGGCAGACGCTTCCGAGCGGTCTCAGGTAACGATTAGCCAGTTGCTTCGTTTCCGTCACCGCAGGTTCGCGAGGTGTTTCGTCTGATCTACTCCACTCCACACGCCGTATCCAGAGTTCGGCGGTCCATCGCTTCGCGGTATTTTCCGTATGTGAAGTGAATCGAGATGAGTTGAGTTAACGCATGCAACAGTCTAACTCTGAGAAGTTCGAGTTCAGGAGATCCAAATGAAAGGTATTGTGCTTGCGGGTGGGACAGGGAGCAGGTTGAGTCCACTCACGCGCGTGACCAATAAACATCTGCTGCCAATCTACGACAAGCCAATGATCTATTACCCGCTACAAACCCTGGTTGAAGCCGGCATCCAGGACATCCTGATCGTGACTGGGGGCAACAACGCGGGAGACTTTCTGCGGCTGTTGCGCAACGGGAAAGACTTCGGTCTGAAGCAACTCAGCTTTGCCTATCAGGAGGGTGAGGGTGGCATTGCGGATGCGTTGCGGATGGCGGAACACTTTGCGGCGGGCGAGAAAATCTGCGTAATCCTGGGCGACAACATCCTAGAGAGCAGCGTGTGCGAGGCAAGAGAAAAATTTGAACGGCAACAGGACGGTGCATTGATCCTGTTAAAGGTAGTGCCAGACCCGGAGAGGTTCGGTGTGCCGGTGTTCGAGGGCAAGCGAATTGTGCGGATCGAGGAAAAGCCAAGAATGCCCGGCTCGCCGTACGCAGTGATCGGCGTGTACTTTTACGACGAAACGGTGTTCGAGCGAGTGCGGATGCTGAAGCCTTCGGGGCGAGGCGAGTTTGAAATTACGGACGTGAATAATTCGTATCTTCACGAAGGAAAGCTCAGCCACGAAGTCATCGAGGGCGGCTGGACGGACGCTGGAACGTTTGAGTCGCTCTGGCGGGCAGCGAAGATGGTGCGCGAGAAGGTGTTGATCGCCGAGGAGGTGAAACTGTCTGCGGCGTCGGTGAGGTAGACGAAGAAGAGTGTTAGACCTACGCTCCAGCCGGGAGTGAATTCCTAATTCATTTGCGGGAGCTAAGCAACGACTTTTTATACAGTTACTGATCAACGATCCGCGGATGGAAGTCGTGTCTGAGTATCTGAACAAAATACACGCGAGACATCTGGCGGACAAACATGTGCTGGTGGCCAAGACAACGGCGAACATGATGACAGACACAAAGGAAACGGTCGTGGGTACTACTAAGGAGCCAGCATGATGAAGATTCTTGTCACCGGTGGTGCGGGATTCATTGGTTCGAACTTTATCCGCTACATTCTTGGAGTGGAGAAGCGCTACAGCGTGGTTAATTATGACAAGCTGACGTATGCAGGAAACCTGGCAAATCTCGAAGAGGTTGCGAACGACCCCAACTACACGTTCGTGAAAGGCGACATCTGCGATACGCCCCTTCTCGAGTCCGCCATGCGCGGGTGTGATGCGGTTGTTCATTTTGCAGCCGAGTCCCATGTCGACCGAAGCATCTATGAGCCGTCGCCTGTAATTCATACAAATATCACCGGTACTTTTATGCTTTTGGAGGTGGCGCGTAAGCTTTCCATACCTCGCTTCGTGCATATCTCTACGGACGAAGTCTACGGCGACATTCCTCCCGATATGTTCGCCGATGAAAATTCTCATTTGCAGCCTAGCAGCCCGTATTCAGCGTCCAAAGCGGGCGCCGATCTCTTAGTTCGCTCCTACGTGCGCACTTACAAGTTTCCCGCAGTGATCACTCGGTCTTCGAACAACTACGGCCCGTACCAGTTTCCCGAGAAGTTTGTGCCGCTTATGATCACAAACGCCCTCGGCGACAAGGCCCTTCCTGTGTATGGCGATGGCAAGCAGCAACGCGATTGGCTGCACGTTGAGGATAACTGCCGAGGAATACTTGGTGTTCTCGAGAGAGGCAAAATTGGAGAGGTCTACAATATTGGGGGACTGGATCTTGAGGAAAATCTAACGATGGTTAGGCGCATCCTAAAACTCATCGGGAAATCCGAGAGTCTGTTGAGTTATGTTCAGGATCGCCCGGGCCATGACCGTCGTTACGCGCTGAACTGTGAGAAAATAAAAGATGAGTTAGGCTGGAAACCGGTCATCTCTCTGGAAGATGGCCTGCGTCGGACAATAGACTGGTACAAGAATGCTGATGAGTGGCTCGCCGGTGTTCGCTGTGGCGATTATCTCTCCTACTTTGAAAAATATTATGTTAATCGGGAGCGGTCTCTCCATGCCATTGCCAGCGCCGGGCCTATAGCTTCTGATTGAACATTGCAATGGCTTAGGTTCACCCTTACATGAGGACGTGTGAGCGAGCATCGGAGTTAATGCACAGAATCGAGACATCCCTTCCAGGCGTGGTTGAGCTGCGGCCGGTTGTTCATCGCGACCCCCGCGGCTTCTTCATCGAAACCTACCACAAGGGGAAGTTGGCCGACCTCGGCATCACGGATACCTTCCTCCAAGACAACCACTCCCGCTCTATCAAAGATACGCTACGCGGACTTCACTATCAGCTGCACCAGCCGCAGGCGAAGCTCTGCCGCGTGGTAGAGGGAGAAGCACTGGATGTCGCTGTGGACATACGCCTCGGGTCACCGCACTTCGGAAGGTGGACAAGCGTACTACTGTCTGCGGAACTACAAAATCAGATTTATGTTCCGATTGGCTTCGCACATGGTTTCCTAGCGCTCACTGACACGGTTCAATTCCTATACAAGTGCAGCGAATTCTACAATCCAAGAGATGAGCAAGGGCTTGCCTGGAATGATCCCGATCTAAATATAAGATGGGGCGCAAGCGCGCCAATCGTATCTGCGAAAGATGCACACTACCCTCCGCTTTCTCAAGTTCCTCGCGAATCCCTGCCGAAGTATGGGGCGCAATGAAGCCCGTCATCTTGTTGACTGGGAAGAACGGCCAAGTTGGCGGGGAACTTTTGCGGATCTTGCCCCAATTGGGTGAGGTGGCCGCGTTCGGCCGTGACCAGATGGATCTTTCGAAACCTGCCGATATCCGCCGAACAATCCGAGAGGTTCGACCTCAACTTATCGTCAATGCGGCCGCGTATACGGGGGTAGACCAAGCAGAAACAGACGAAACGATGGCACACGCCATCAACGCGGAAGCCCCCGAATTGATCGCCGTGGAGGCCAAGAAAATCGGTGCAACCCTGTTGCATTGTTCAACCGACTACGTATTCGACGGAAACAAGAGAGCACCTTACGATGAAGCCGATTCCGTAAATCCGCTCAACGTTTATGGGAAGACAAAATTGGCCGGTGAGCAGGCGATTGGTGGTTCGGGTGTGCCTCACCTGATTTTTCGCACGGCGTGGGTCTATGCCACTCGGGGCCGCAATTTCCTACTGACGGTCTTGCGGCTTGCAACGGAACGAGAAGAGTTAAGAATTGTCAGTGATCAAGTTGGAGCGCCAACTTGCGCCGCGGACTTTGCGACCGCGACGTGCAAGATTCTGGCAGGGATAAATGAGCGTAATCGCGAGCAGTTTGATTTTTCTGAGGTTAGCGGAACGTACCACGTGAGCGCGGCAGGTCAAACGACGTGGTATGACTTCGCAATGGCTATCCTGGAGGAAGCAAAGGCCTCCTCGGACGATCCAAAATGGCTTTCCGACGCCACTAAGGGACGGCAAGTGATGGCGCGGCGTGTGATCCCTATCTCCACTGAGGAGTTTCAATCTCCCACGCACCGTCCGTCCTATTCAGTTCTCTCGAACTCCAAGTTAGCTCAGACGTTTGGTGTGGCACTGCCCGAGTGGCGTTCTCAACTGCGACGCTGCTTCGTTTCCGCAAATCCCGCAGTTAACAGCGCTTCCAGCTGCGGCGCAGCATAGAGCGGACTGTGGCTTCCTTCTTCTCGAAGTCCATACCTTCCTTGCCGAACCTCCAGTAGTTCAAGCAGGCTCCGGTGGATGTCCATTACTCCCCCAGCGATTCTGTGTGCTCGCCTGATCATACCCATCTGCCTTCTTGGTCTCCTCCGAGTTGTGAATTCCCCCGCCGTGCATCCGAAAGGGATGGAAAGGTTTCACATTTCCTTTCAACGGTGGTTCAGGGAAGACGAGCGGCCAGTTTTTCGTATATGTTTTTCGCTTCGAGCAGCCGTTTCAGCACATATTCTTTTTCGGCGGGCGAATTCCAGTCGGGATAATTCGACGTTATATCGATTGTTCGCTGAATCCAGGCCGCAAAATACTTAGCGTCCCCCGGCGAGCGCGGCGCTTTCCCGCCGATCTTCACGTAAATCGGGCTCGTTGTCGCGTAGACATATTTGTCCAACACAGGATACTCAGCTTCGTCGCTCGAAGTCCGTAGCAGGCACCATCCGCTTTCCTTAAGCGGCAGCGTTCCTTTCACATCGCCCGAATCGCGCGCTCCTCCAACTTTTAGTGTTGCCGCAACTCGTCCGTTGCAAACCACTTCGAAATGATCCACGGGCACAATCGACCGCAATTTCGCCGTAAACGGCACAGCCGCCTGCGCACCTTCAAACATTAATTCGTCCCCAACTTGAAGTCCGCCTAGCGAAAACTCAATCAGCGGCCCATTCGTTGCAAACGTTCGCCCTTTCTTCAATGCTTCTTTCCAAGAGTCCACGGTCGGCGGCAAATCAGGCACCCGCGCGTAAACGCGATCCATACCAACATGCCCGCGTATGGGAGCCGCATAATCCGCGGTCGCGTCCGTTCCCGCGCCTGCGGGAATCCGGTATCCCAGGTTAAGCAACCGGTACCAGACTGCCGCCGTCGAGGGGTGATCGCTGAACCCCACAATTTCCATGTAATCCAATTTGCCCAACGCCACATCCACGGGGAGCTCGTCCGTAATCTTTTGGGGAGGATTCGCGAAGGGGTCAGGCACTTCATCAAAAGGATGCACGGCTCCCACCAGCGCGCCTCGCGCGTACGCCATGTCATACACATCGGCATTCATCGGATACAAACTCGCCGCAGCCGTGTTCGGGTATCCAGCGTAACCGGGCAAGAGAAGGGAGCCTCGCATATCAATAAGTCCGCGGTGTCCCCAGTAGCTCGTGTGGAACTCCTGCCCGCTGATGATCACGACGTTCCCGGGAGAGAAGGTCACCTGATTCTCTCCAACACTCGCGATGTCCGGAAATCGCTGCTCCTTGTTGACGATCAGATTGTTGACGACCTGCAAGCCTTCCGCTTTTGCCTGCTCGGCCAAACGCTCCGAGACGTCCTGATAAGTACCACCGTAGTTCATGTGCACGTGCAAATCCGCGCTGATCCAGTGCTTCGCATCGCGCAAACCATTCTCGAGAGGCTCCAGCTTGATTTCGACTCGCTTCAAATCGCCCGGTTTCACTTCGACCGTCTGTACAATCGGTTTGTACTCAAAGCCTTTTGTTGCATCGATCCTGATCTTGCCGCTTGGAACCGCCAGTTTGGCCAGCCCCTTCATATGGAAGTAATGCGCCTCGAACGGACGTTCTCTTTGGTCAAATCCATCATCGGCATGAATCCAGGCTGAATCGGAAGCCCAGAATCTGCCGCTTTCGTCGGTCACGGAAACACGCGCCGGCAAGTCGTTGCCTTTGCCATCCACGACGCGCAGCGCAATGGTTGCGCGCGGATTCAAATAATTCCGCTTTTCGATTTTCAAGTCACCCAGAGGCCCGCCAGGAACACTTTGGAGCTCGATTCTGGTGGTCGCCGCGCCGCCGTAGTTGGTGATGAACGCAAGCTTCTTGCCATCCGGCGACCATCGAACATTTGTGCTATCCCAGTTGTTATAGGTGAGCGGAAAGCCGTCGCCGCCATTTGCTGGCATCACCCACAAGTTGTGCCACTGTCCGCCGAGATACGAGCTGTAGACCATGCGCGATCCATCCGGAGAGAAATCCGGCCGCGCTTTCCAATTCGTTTCTTCGTAGTGAATCTCCCGCGCTTCCGATCCTGGCTCCGCTTTCATTCTCCAGAATCCGCCGCTTCCATGGATGTGTCCGCGGTTCGAAACAAAAAGAAGTTCCTTGCCGTCGCGCGTCCACACCGGATTGATCTCCGTATCGAATGCGCTGTAGTAGTACCGAGGCAGATCGTTCTTTGTCTCACCCGTCAGCCGCACCACATTTTCCAGCTTCCCGCTGTTCACCTCCGCACGAAAAATATGGAATCGCTTGTTGTACGAAGTCGAAACAAAAACGATCCGCTTTCCATCTGGCGACCAGCGCGGCTCCACGTTCACCGCGCCGGCGTTCGTCAACTGCCATGATTTTCCCACCGCCAAATCCAGCAGCCACAATTCCATGGCATCGTTTTGATGGGAAACGTAAACGACGTACTTTCCATCCGGCGACCAATCCGGCTGGTAGTCATATCCCGGCCCATCGGTGAGTTGCTGCGCCGTTTTCGAATCGATCTGCTGGCGCCACAGCGATCCCGCCATCGAGTACACAAATTCTCGTGAATCCGGCGACCACGCCGCGCTGCTCGGGCCGCTTGTTAACTGCGGCAAATACATTTCGCGAAAGTAATAGGGATGTGGCAGATCAATTTTCGGAAGCACGGCTTTGCGTTGCGCGAAGAGGGGCGATACTGCCGTTCCCAGCGCAGCAAGAAAAAGCAAACTTCTGTTTAGCACGTTAGGCCAGGCCCGCTTTGGAAAGGGGCAGTTCGCGGATGCGTTTGCCCGTTGCGGCGAAAATCGCGTTGCACAGCGCGGGCGCAAACGCGGGCAACCCCGGCTCTCCCACGCCACCCGGGGGAGCGTCGCTCGGCACAATATGCACGCGCACTTCGCGCGGTGCATTATTCATGCGCGCCATCGGATAATCATTAAAGTTGGATTGGTCGATTGCACCGTTCGTCGCCGTAATCGCTCCGTAAAACGCGATGCTGCTCCCCATCACAGCCGCGCCTTCGAATTGATTCCTGACCATCTCGGGATTCACAACCGTCCCGGCATCGAGCGCCGTGTCCACCTGGTCGACATGCACGCGCCCAGCATTATCCAGATGGATTTGCACGACGGATGCGACGTACGTCAGGAAGCTGCGATGCATCGCAATACCCATCCCTGCACCGTTGCCAAGTTTCTTCTTTCCCCAACCCGCTTTTTCTGCGGCCAGCTCGACGACGCGCTTGAATCTTGCCGTGTCGATCGGATATTGCGCGTAATCCTGGCCGTAATTCGTGTAGTCCTTCGGCAACTCGCTCTTCGGGATAATGCGATCCGGCCCCAAAAGTTGTAGCGTGTATTCAACCGGATCTTTTCCGGCCGCTTGCGCCAATTCGTCGGCGAAGCACTGCAAACCGAACGCATGATAAATGTTCGCGACGGAGCGAAACCAGCCGATGCGCACGTGCGCGGTGGCTGGCCCGTTTTCGGAGCGATGATTGGGAATCGCGTACGGCAAATCGCTGAATCCCAGCCCAAGTTCACCCGCGTCGGAATAGACCGCCTTGGCATCGAACGTCGAACCGATTGGCGGAAATACGGTCCGCTGCAACCACGCGGTGGGTTTCCCATCCCCGGCCAGCGCCGCTTTCATATACATCGCGGACACCGAGTGGTATGAATCAAATTGGATGTCGTCCTCGCGGCTCCACACTACTTTGACTGGCTTCCCCGTTTTTTTCGAGAGCACCGCCGCTTCCACGGCAAAATCCGGAAATGATTTTCGGCCAAACGCGCCGCCCAGAAGTGTCACGTGCACCGTCACGTCTTCTTTCTTTGAACCGACGGCTGCCGCGATTGCGTCTCGCGCTCCCACCGGGCTCTGCGTCGGCGCCCAAGCTTCCACTTTGCCGTCTCGATAAACGGCGAGAGCTGCGGGAGGTTCCATTGCAGCGTGCGCCAGAAGCGGAGCGTAGTACTCCGCCTCGACAATCTTTCCGCCTTTCCCAAATGCGGCGTCAACGTCGCCAACTTCACGCACTACTTTTCCCGGTTTGCGTGCCGTCTCCTGCAATTCCTTTTTATAGAGATCCGAATTAAAAACGCTGTGAGAACTGGTCTCCCATTCGACCTTCAATTTCTTTTTGCCTTGAAAAGCTGCCCAGGTGTTGTCGGCCAGCACCGCCACGCCGCCAAGTGCCTGGAAAAGTACAGGCGGTTTGAAGGTGTCGATGGTTGTCGTTTGCTTCACGCCAGTTACTTTAAGCGCCGCTGAATCGTCCAGCGATTTCACGGTGCTACCCAATACCGGCGGATGGGCGACGCTTGCATAGAGCATTCCGTCCATCCGCGCGTCTAGTCCGTATTTTGCTTTTCCAGTGCACAAATCTCTTAAGTCATAACTTGCTGCGGGCTTCCCGATGTAGCGCCATTTGCTGCGCGGCTTCAGTTTCAGCTCTTCTTTCTTTGGCACATCCAACTTCGAGGCGGCCGTTGCAAGTTCCCCGTACGCTAGCTTCTTTCCCGACGCGGTGTGAACGACATTGTGCAGTTCCGTCGAGCATTCTGTCGCCGGCACACCCCATCGCTGCGCCGCCGCGCGTACCAGCATCAGCCGCGCCGTTGCCCCCGCCTCACGCAGCGGGACAAAAAAACTGACTACGGAATGTGAGCCATCCGTGTCCTGGTCCCCATACTTTTCAGCGCCGATGGCCTGCACAACCTTCACTCTCGTCCAATCCGCATCCAATTCATCCGCAACAATTCGCGGCAAGGACGTTCGCACTCCATTCCCCATCTCCGAGCGGTGCGCGATGATGTATGCCGTTCCGTCCGTATCGATCGCCAAATAGACGCTGGGACGCAGCGGCGCTTCTCCCATTGGCGGGAACGCATCACCCGCCGGGCCGCTGCCCGCTGCCGCAAGAAGCCGCTCCGGCACCACGGACACGCTGAGCACAAACGCGCCTGCTCTCAGCATTCCTTTCAAAAAATCGCGCCGGTTACTGCCCGTTTCGCTTTCGCTCTTGGAGATGTTTTTGATTCGAATCATGACATCCACGCTCCGCATTCGAACTCACCGCCAACAACTCTAGAGCAACATCCTACCGCCATTCCTGTTACTTGCAAGCACGCGCCGGCGTTCCATCGATGCGCCAGTCGCTAACCCTCCGGCCAGGCGCCGAGAGCGCGGCGTAGGTCCACGAGCTGACCCAGGTGATAGGCGTTGTGGTCCGCGAGAAGGAGCGCTTCCCGTAGAATAGTTTGCCCCTGGCCGTGGGGGATTTTGGCGAAAAGATCCGTGTGCGAATCTTGCACCAGATGTACCATCTCCTGCAGGTCGCGCTGGAAACCCGCGACGCTTTCGTTCCACGCTTTAACATTGGCAGGCGCCGGGGTTTTTGGCCAGTATCCTCCCGGAAAATCCGGCGAAACATGTTCTGGATTTTTGCTGAAATCCACGATGTCCCACTGGGCGAGACGCGCATGCTCGAGCAGTTGCCAGCCGGTATGAGGCAGGCCATTCGCGTACGTTCCGTGTTTCCCGGCCGGGAATCCTTCTAGGGCATCCATGAAATGAACGTGCGCGCCCCCGCCTTTTAGAAGGTAGACGAGCTGCTCGCGCAAATCTCTATCTGCATTGCGAGGCGGCTTTGAGCTAGTTTTTCTTGTAACTTTCTTGGATGTTTTTTTCTTTTTCATTCTGGTTTTCCGGAGAGCAAGACCTGCTGGGGCATTCCCAGCACTGGGTGCAAGGTAGTTTTCGCAAATCCCGCATTTGCAAACATTTTTTCATATTCCGAAAGTGTATAGGCGTCCCCGGCATCAGTCCCCACGAGCATGTTGAGGCTGAAGGCCGCAGCGGCCGGCGGAGTCACACGGTCTTCATTAGGAACAAACTCGAGAGTGACGGCTTTTCCACCAGGTTTGAGCGCCGCATGGACGCGCCGCATCAATTTCTCGCAGGTTGGCTGATCGAAATGATGAAAGATATTCGTGAGCAGTACAAAATCGTAGCCCGTGCCCAGATCCGTCTCGAAGGCGCTCCCAGGACGTGCGATGTAACGATCGGACACACCGGCGGTTTTTGCATTCTCGACCGCCACGGCTAGCACGGAAGGCCAATCCACGGCGACAATTTGCGCGTTTGGATTTTTCTTGGCGATGGTGATGCCGTAGTTTCCGTGCCCTGCGGCAATATCCAGAACCCTGCAAGGTTTTCCTTCCGCAGCACCGATGAGGCCGGCGATGAAATTGGCGGCCGGTATCGTCAAAGGCGCCATCGACCTCGCGAACGCCACCCAGACGTCATCCTGCGGCTTGGTGTTGTCTCCCTGCACTCCAGCCGTCCCGCCTTTGCGCACCGCTCCGGTCAGAGCTTCGACATTTTTCTTGTGCCAGGGGCTGGCGAGAAAGCCAGTTACACTCGCAAGACAAGCTGGTGAGCGCCGGTCGAGAAAAAGTGCGGACTCTTCGGTCAACGAGTAGCGTCCTTCTTGTTTCGCCAGCAATCCCATGATCGTCAAGAAATCGCATAGGATGCGGACTCCGCGCTCGGAAGAGCTGATCTTCGCGGCAAGAAGAGCCGAGGTATTAGCCCCCGCACCGATAGCCGTGAAGACGTCCAGTTCAATTCCTGTTTTCAAAGCTTCGGTCTGCTGGAAAGCATTCATGAAAGTAAAAATGCGTTCCGGGGTCGGCCGATTTGTAGTGGATGGTGTCGCCATGAAGTTTTCCTCCGCAAGACAAGTTTTGTTGGTTTAAATATACACCGGCCTAAGCCTCTGTTTCTCAGCTCAATTCCATTGCCCCCATCCCGGGTGGGCTGGCATACTTTCTCTCCCCGCGCGGCGTGCGGGGGACAAACTATGAAACGCGAATACCATCGTTGGCACTCCCCGCGGCTGGGGCTCGACCTCGGTGTCCTCGTCTACGGTCATTGGGGCCAGCCGATTCTCGGATTTCCGACCAGCGCCGGCGACGAATCTGAACTCGAAGGCATGAACATGATTGGCGCGCTTGCCGATTTCATCGACGGCGGCAAAATAAAAGTCTTCAGCATCAATTCCATCAACGGGCTCAGTTTCTACAATAAAGGCGCGCATCCCTTTCACCGCAGTTACGTGCAATCCGTTTTTGATTCCTACCTTCGAGAAGAGGTGGTGCCTTTCATCTGGGACAATTGCCAAAGCCCTGGGATCGCCATTTCCACGATGGGCGCATCGTTCGGCGCCTATCACGCCGCCAACTCGCTCTTCAAGCATCCCGACGTAATCAAGCGGTGCTTCGCGATGTCCGGAGTCTACGACGTCCGTAATTTCATGGATGGAATGTACGACGACAATTTTTATTTCAACAATCCGGTCGATTACCTATCGAACATGAATGATCCCTGGTTTTACGAGCAGATCCCGACATGTGACATTCACCTGTCGACCGGCACCGGCCAGTGGGAGAACAGCGGCCCCACATATCGCTTGTCCGAGATTCTTTCGAGCAAGGGCATCCGTCATTCGCTGGACAATTGGGGTCCGGAAGGCGGGCACGACTGGCCGTATTGGAAGCACCAAATGCGTGAATATGTAGCCCGCCTGTTCTAAATCAATCTCGAATGTCGCAGTGGCGTAAAATGCCGGTTACGACCACAGGTGCAGCCGAAGAGGCCTGTCGAGTTGAAAGCGAATCACCGATTCCGCGGGCACATGGACTTCTTTGCCACGCGTGATGATTTGCGCCGCCGCGCCGGCCCCGGCGCCGGAGGCCGCGCCAATGGCTGCGCCCCTGCCGCCGCCTGCAATGGCCCCAATGACCGCTCCGAGGACCGCTCCGCCGCCTACATATTCACCCGTCCGTCTGTTGCCTCCCACCCCATCGCGACGATTCTGCAGTTCTTGATCCGCAGTGCTCACGCGATAGCGGCGTCCGGCCACCGAGATGGATTCTACGTCCAGCGTAATATCTCCATTTGCCTCGAGTCGCCGCGTAATCAGCCTTACATCCGAGCCCCTGGGGATTACGACCGAGCCATTTTGGTCGCGAATCTCTTCACTTAACTGCGCCGAAAACGTCTGTCCTTCAACCACGTCTCGCGAATCGATGCGCTCGTTGACCCTCACGTCCACTTCGGTGCCTGCGGGGATTACCACCCTTTCCAACGCCGCCTGATCGTAGCCGCGGTTATCCTGCCTGCCATTCTGTTGGTCGTTGCCGTTGCCCGGATTATCCTGATGTCCGTAACCTTGGTCGTTTCGATGCTCTTGGCCATCGTAGGGGTCGGGGGTGTCGCCGAAGCGCACAGCCACAACGTCAGTTACGAAATAACGACGTTGACCGCCCCTTCGGTCTCTAAACGTTATTGTTCTGGAGTTTGCCCCGATCAGCGTCCCCGAATAGCGTGTCCCGTCGCGCAGTATCAGCGTATCGCCCAATGCAGGTACGGCCACCGCAGCCGCCATAAGCGACGCGATTAGTGCTGCTCTCGTTCCCAGTTTCAATGACATTTTCGTAGACCTCTCCGTTTTGAGTGTTGGCCCTATCGTCAGCCTGACCAAAGTAGAAAAATTCAGTGGTCCCGATTTTCAAGATCCGATGCGCGTGCGCATTTTCAGTGAGTTCGACCACCTCGCTGCTCGGGCCTGCGGCACTGCATTCAAGCAAGCATGTCCTTTTTCGAAGCGTCGCGCTGTCCCATTACGCACACATCAACCGGCGAAGTCTTCGACCTTCCTCAGTCCACGCAAGCGCCGCCTCGTCCTGTTTCGTGTGATTCGAGCGAGTAACGGAGACGTTTCTTTGGCGTGAGAATCTGGTGGTCCGAGCCAGGCGCTCACCGAGAGTTGACAGGCGGCTACGCGGCTCGGATGCTCGTAGCCTAGCGATCGATGGAAGAGAACTTGCGGAGGGGCGGCATGAAGTCGCGCGGGATCATCTGTTTTGGGATTTGTGTTTTGACGGTTACTGCTGCGCCGCTACGCGCTCAAAAACGAAGGGATGTTCAGTTCTGGCTTACCAATGCCGACAAATCCGCCCTCTTTGAGCCACAGACTCCCTCGCTGTATTTTTCCGGGGCCCCGAGCCGGGATTCCGCAGAAAAGCCCGCGATCATCATCAATGATCACAAGAAATTTCAGACCATCGACGGGTTCGGGTTTGCGCTGACCGGCGGCAGCGCCCAGCACCTCGCGCACATGGACCCCGCAAAACGTTCGGCTCTGCTTCAGGAACTCTTTGGCGTGGATCGCAAAAACATTGGGATCAGCTATTTGAGGATCAGCATCGGCTCCTCGGACCTGAACGATCATGTCTATTCCTACGACGACATGCCTTCTGGCCAGATGGATCCTGCACTGGCCAAATTCAGTCTCGATCCGGATCGAGCGGAAGTAATCCCTGTTTTGAAAGAAGTTCTGGCGATCAATCCAAAGATTCAAATACTCGGCTCGCCGTGGTCGGCGCCCGCCTGGATGAAAACGAATGAGAACTCCAAAGGAGGAACATTAAGACCCGAATATTACGAAACGTATGCAAAATATTTTGTGAAATATGTTCAAGGCATGAAAGCCGAGGGCATCAAGATCGACGCAATCACGATTCAGAACGAACCACTGAACGGCAAGAATACGCCAAGCATGCTGATGCCCGCGGAAGAGGAAGCACTCTTCATCAAAGACTACTTGGGACCTGAGTTCAAGACCGCGAAATTACATACCAAGATCATTCTCTACGACCACAACTGCAACGTCCCGGGCTATCCGATCTCGATTCTCAAGGACGCTCGCGCGCATCGCTACGTCGATGGATCTGGCTTTCATTTATATGAAGGCAAAATAGAGGCCATGTCCGAGGTGCACGACGCTTTTCCTCGCAAGAATTTGTACTTCACGGAATACATGGCCGCTGAGCCCACGGAAGGCTCAAGGATTTCGATCGCGAAGCCTGTCGTAAAGACATTTATCGGAGCGCTTCAGAACTGGAGCCGCAACGTTCTGCTTTGGAACCTCGCCGCCAATTCCAAATTTGAGCCGCATACCGGCAATGGAGGCTGCCCGATCTGCCAGGGGGCGGTGACCATCGATGGGAATGAAGTTACGAGGAACTTGGCGTACTATGCGATGGCACACTTTTCGAAATTTGTCCGGCCGGGTTCGGTGCGCATCGGTTCCAGTTCCCCGGCCACTCTTCCGAACGTCGCATTCAGGGCGCCCGGCGGAAGGCTTGTGTTGATCGTCGCGAATGACGGGAAGGCCGCGCAAGATTTTGTGGTGCGATCCCACGGCAAGTCTTTCAAAACCACCTTGAAAGAAGGAGCGGTGGGAACGTATGTATGGTAGCAGGAAATCATGTCGAGATCAGGCAGTCGAGGAGGCGGCAAGTGAACTTAAGAATGGTGAGCAGCCGATCTGCGATGGCTGTAGTTCTGGCGTGGGCTGCGGCCATGGCCTCCCCGCTGTTGCTCAACGCGCAAACAGAAGCGCCGCTGGCGGCAACCCATCTGCGCTGCGAATACATGGTCGATCCGCTGGGGATAGATGTGAGGAAGCCCCGGCTGAGCTGGGAGTTAACTAGCGCGGAAAAGGGAGTGATGCAGACGAGCTACGAAGTGCGTGTAGCGGCCTCGGAAGAGGAGTTGGCGAAAGGAAAACTGATTTGGGATAGCGGGAGGCAGGCGTCGGACTCGTCGATTCAGGTGGAATACGGCGGTCCCGCGCTCGCGAGCGAACGGATTTATTTCTGGCAGGTGCGCGTGGCGGACAATCACGGACATTTGTCGGAGTGGAGCAGGGCAGCGCGCTGGGAAATGGGTTTGCTCGAGGCCGCGGATTGGAAAGCCAATTGGATTACGCCAAATGTTCCCGAGGATGAGACCAAGTCGAACCCTTCGCCGATGTTGCGAAGTGAATTTTCCGTGAAGAAAAGAGTCGAACGTGCGCGGCTCTATGCGACGGCGATGGGTCTTTACGAACTGTCTCTAAACGGCAAGCGCGTGGGCGACCAGTACTTTACTCCGGGTTGGACGGCCTACGATTTTCGCTACCAATATCAGACCTACGATGTGACCAGCCTAGTGAAGAGCGGAGAGAACTGCCTCGGGGCCGTGCTGGGAGATGGATGGTTTCGCGGCAGGCTGGCGTGGAACAACAGGCGCAACAGTTACGGCAAGAAGCTGGCGCTGCTCGCGCAACTTGTGATTACGTACACGGACGGGAAGCAAGAGATTGTCGGCAGCGACGACAAGTGGAAAGCAGCAACAGGCGCCATTCTCGAATCCGACATTTATAACGGCGAGACCTACGACGCGCGCCTCGAGCGCACCGGTTGGAACGAACCGGGTTACAAAGACGGCGATTGGAAGGGAGTCACGGTCATTGAGGCTCCGAAAGCCAAGCTGGTCGCGCCGGCCGGGCCCTCGGTGAAAGAAATCGAAGAAATCAAGCCGGTGAAGGTGTGGCACACACCGGCGGGGGATACCGTCCTCGACATGGGCCAGAACATGGTCGGCTGGATGAAGTTCCGCTTAGCCGCGCCTGCAGGTACGACCGTTACTCTGCGCCACGCGGAGGTGCTGGACAAAGAGGGGAATTTTTATACCGAGAATCTGCGGTCGGCGAAGGAAACGATTCGCTACACCAGCAAAGGTGGCGGAACGGAAACGTTCAAGCCGCATTTTAGTTTTCAGGGATTTCGATACGTGGCCGTGAGCGGCTGGCCGGGCGAAGTGAAGCCCGAAGATTTTACGGGGATCATTGTACATTCGGCGATGGAGCGGACCGGGACATTTGAAACCTCCAATCCCATGCTCAACCAGCTCGAGCACAACATCATTTGGGGACAGAAAGGCAATTTTGTGGATGTGCCGACGGATTGTCCGCAGCGCGATGAGCGACTGGGATGGACCGGAGACGCAGAAGTCTTTGCCCCGACTGCATCCTTCAATTTCGACACGGCCGGTTTTTACACCAAGTGGCTAAAAGATGTAGCCCTCGATCAGGAAGACGATGGCGCCGTGCCGTTCGTGATTCCGAATGTCCTGTCGCACACCACACGAAAGGGAGAAGCGGCATCGGCGGGATGGGCGGATGTGGCCACCGTGGTCCCGTGGACGGTCTATCAATCCTTCGGCGACAAGCGAATTTTGGAGGAGCAGTACCCGAGCATGAAGGCCTGGGTCAAATACATGCGGCGTGCCTCTGGGGAAAGCTATCTCTGGAAGAGTGGATTCAGTTTCGGCGATTGGCTTGCGTTCGCCACGACGCAGTCGGATTATCCCGGAGCGACGACGGACAAAGACTTGATCCAGACGGCCTACTTTGCACGGTCGACCGAGTTGCTCGCAAAAACTGCTGAAGTGTTAGTCAAAAAGGAAGACGCGCAGAACTACACTGCACTCGAGGAAAAAATCAAAAGCGCGTTTCAGAAAGAGTTCGTGACGCCGAATGGCAGGCTTGCTTCCAACACGCAGACAGCCTACGCCTTAGCTCTGGCGTTTGGCCTCTTGCCTGAATCGCAGCGAGCCGAGGCGGCAGCGCGCCTCGCGGCCGACGTCAGGAAATTTGGCCATTTGACCACGGGATTTCTGGGCACGCCCGTCCTTTGCCAGACCCTGAGCGATTACGGCTATCTGGATGAAGCGTACATGCTTCTCAACCGAAAGGAATATCCCTCGTGGCTCTATCCGGTGACAAAAGGTGCGACCACGATCTGGGAGAGATGGGACGGGATCAAGCCGGACGGAAGCTTTCAAAGTCCCTCGATGAATTCGTTCAATCACTACGCTTACGGCGCCATCGGCGACTGGATGTACCGCGTGGTCGCGGGGATTCAGATTGATGAGGCCGCGCCGGGCTATAAACACATTTTGATACAGCCAAACCCCGGAGGTGGATTGACGCGCGCGAGCGCGTCGGTCGATAGCATGTACGGGCGCGTGGCTTCGGCGTGGGAGATTGCCGGCGGAAAGTTGACGTTGCGGATTGAAGTTCCGGCGAATGCGACCGCGACCGTACGTTTGCCACACGCCAAGCTGCAGGAAGTGAGCGAGGGCAGGAAGCCTTTGGCGGACCGCTCGGATATTTCTCAACTGCGGCAAGTCGAAGGTGCCGTTTTGTTGGATGTTGGCTCTGGAAAATATGTTTTTGAGTGCGCCGATTCAAAGACGAAATAGGAATGACTGGCGCACGTGACGCGATATTTGAAACCGCGGAACAGCCCCGATCGGTCGGCGAAGGATTCTTGATCGAGGCGCTCAGCCCAGGCCGAGGTGGGTGAGCTGATATTGGCCTTTGGAAATCACCTGATCGTCGTCGATCCACACGTCGCAGTTGCGGGTAAGGACATCGACGTGCGTCTTCGATTTCCAGTCGGCGTGCGTCTGGCTACCGTAAGGATCCCCGAAAGCGATATGTACTCCGGGAAATTTTTCGTCCTGCAGAAGAACGCCAATCATTTCGGATAGGCCGAGGTTGGTCCCGAAGGCCAGTTCGCCTACGCGATCGCTGTTTTCGTCGGTGTGGCAATACTGCCAGAATTCCTCTTCTAAATCCTTGCGCGCGCAATCGACGGCCGTAAGGCGTGCGCCTTCGATCGTCAGCACGAGCGGAGTGGTTTGCAAATCTCCGTACTTGCCATTGAAATGATCGCCGGCTGTGGCGTCACAGACAAAGGTGCCGTCAACTGTTGCCGGAGTTGTGAAAACTTCGCCGGCTGGTAAGTTGGACCAGTAGCGCGGGCTGATAAGGCCGCTTGTTTTTACCCAGTCCAGGCCGCGATCGAAGTGGGCGGCGAAGGATGTGCCTGCTTCTGTCTTCACGGTGAGTGTTTCCGCGCGAAGCATACGTTCCCGGAGCTTGTCGCTGAGGCGGTCCACCATGCGGTAATCGGCGCGCATTCCTTGCTTCATGATTTCGGGCGTTACCCCGACCATGTGCGCGTAGCGAATTTGACGCCGCTCGACGACTCGAACGATGGCCATGCGCGCACCGAGTTCACCAGGTTGCGGGCTCATGCACATCACGCCCGCGTCAGCCGCCTCAAGTGCTTGCAGTACGGCCGGTGGCGCCACGGTCATAGGGCGAGGGCCAAAGTCTTCGAGGAGCAGACCGGTGTATTGTGCGTGACGGTCTTCGATGGCGGCGGCGATGCTTGCGGCGACGGCTCTGCTGGCTTCATCAGCGATGAGGGCGACGTGCTCGCCCGGGTGGACGTTGAGGCAAGTTTCCACGGCGTTTCTAGCGCCCGGCATCAACTGAGGCTCTGGGAGGCCAAAGTACATCTTTTTATCTTACCAATTCTCAGGCAACTTGCCAGGTGCCTATCCTGCACGAAACTCCTCGAGAGTAAACCCGGCGTCTTTAAGGATCCGGAGGAATAGTCCCTTTGGCAGGTCATTTCCGCGATGCTGGTACTGTGAGCGTCTTGCGATCGGGATGCTTCAGTATCAGATGGGACCCTGCCTGGCGGGCTTCGACATAGCCGTTAGCACACAAAAAGCGAACTAATTCGCGAGCGTTAGGCATACCTCATCGTTTCTTATTCGATGGCGACAGAAACGGTCTCAGAATAGATCGTGCGGGCAGCAGGAATCGGTTTGCCATCCTTTTTGCACTCCAGGATGTAAAGCCGAATTCCCTCCAACATGCTGGTCTTTGCTTCTTCGATTGAGTCGCCGAGGCCATATACGCCCGGCAAGTCTTCACTGTAGGCGTAATACTGCCCATCTTCTCTTTCGATGGAAATCGGATAAGTATAGTGGGTCACTATAGTAAATCGTAGCTGGCAAAACGTGGCGAATCAAGGTGTTCCTATTCGCCGTGTTTATGCATTAGCCGTTCGCGGGCTGACGCGGAAGGCTGGAACCTGGCCGCCGCCGCTGGTCACATTGGCTAGGCCTGTGGCGCTGAGGCGGGTCAAAAAGCCGCAGACTTTTCCACGGAAGAGATAGGGCGCGAAATCGACAAGCATGTCGCGGTAATCGACTCTGCCAACGTCGGCGATGTAGGGGAATATTTCGCGGCGAATGGGAATGCGCTCTTGGACAATCCACGCGCCATTTTTTGCGGAGAGAGCGCGGCCGATGGCGGCGTCCCATTCGGCTTCGTCGGTCTCCCAGCCGAGAGTTACGCCGGTGCCGCCGTATTCGTCGCTCGGCTTGAGCACAAGATTTTCTCGCTCCTTGTCGATAAAGGCGAGAAGCTCGATCGTCTGGCCATAGCGAGCTGTCTTCACGTCGGCCACCACGCGCGTCCACGGGATATGGCGGCGAATGAGTTCGCGCTCGTCGTGCGAAAAAAGCGCGCCGTTTTGCTCGTCGGTGAGAACCGCGAAGAACGCTTTTACATGCGGGATTTTGCAGCGAAACGTGTTGGCCACGCAGACCGCGTTGGCCGTATACGCTCTTACGAGGGCTGCACACTCCGTGGGTTTTGCCACGATGTCATTGATGAGGATGCGGCGGTAAACAAAATCGATTTTTTTGCCGTGCGCGAAAAGCCGCTGGCCATCGAAGCGGAGTTCGCGCGGATCTGCGAGGACGATGGGGACGCCCAGCTTTTCAAAACGGGCTTTCAGAATCTCAAATTCACTCCATGTTGGAACTTCCTTCCAATCCACAATCGCAATTTGCGGAGGATTGGCCGAGCCGCCCCAGTCCTTATAGCTCATCACCAGAGCATCGAGGAGTTTGGCGCTGAGCGGATAACTATGAACTGAATAATGCTGCGCGAATTTCCCCATCACCGGAAGCTCGCGAAATATTTCCGCAAGTGTTTCCGCGTAACCTGCGCCTGCCGGGGATTCTCCGTTGTACTCGGCGAATTTGAGCGAATCCGGCAAGAGGAATGCATCGAGGCGAGACGCGGTGCTGGCGCGGCCGTAGGCGACAGGGAGGCGGGCCAAGCGCTCTTCCTCGGGACGCAAATGAAATTGGGCAAAGAGATGTTTGTCTTCAAGCGCGGCGGTCACGAGGCGCTCGCCGAGATCGGCGATGGTTTCCGCAACCGTGCGCACTCGCTCTTCCTCTTCCGGCGAGAGAAAAAACGGACGCAGGAAAGGGCAGTGGACACGGTCGCCGAAAGTGAGGTTTGCGCGGCGCAGCCTTTTAACCAAGTCTTCCGGGAGAGCGGGAAGGCGCAGGAGCGTGGCCTTCAGGATGTCGGTCCAATCCCCGGCAGGATTCGGAGGAGTCATCGAAGTTGTCGGCGCGCTAGTCATTTTGCTTTGGGTTCTGGCGATGGCGAAGAGAAGCTCGCAGCCGGACGGGGCGCCGATGATTGGCCAGCTGCTATGCTCTTGGGCGTGCCGGTAAATCCACTGGCCGCGCCAACTCCGAGCATTTCTTCCCATCGGGGCCAGGGATTCGAAGCATCGCCTTGGAGCGCGCGGTCGATGACCAGCCGGGCCATCTTATCGACAACGTGCTCGAAATAAAATTCAGAGATGCGGTCGCGTTCAAAATCCGGAGCAGGGTTCAAGAAATCGATGGCATAGGGGATGCCATCCTGGACGGCGAATTCGATGGTATTCATCTCGTAGCCCAGGGCTAGATTGATAGTCTGCGCATCCTTCACAACGCGGGCTCCAAGTTCGGAAGACAAATACTTATGATCGACGAGATACTTCCGCTCCTTGGGATCGTAGTGAACTGGCAGAATATCGGATTTTCCAAACGTGAAGCAGCGGACGTATTGCGTAAAGTCGACGTACTCCTGAAGGGTCATGCAATAAGGCGAGGTCTTGTCGTAGGCGGCGAGGAGTTCTTCCTTATTATGGACTTTGTAGACGTGTTTCCAGCCTCCTCCAGAAAAAGGTTTGAGAATGGCGGGGCGTCCGACGTAATCAAGCAGTCGTTCCCAGTCGACCGGATACTCGAGGTTGTGCAGCGATTCAGAAGTGATGTCCACATCGCTGGGATATCCTTTTTGCGGCAACAAAACCGTTTTCGGAATAGCGATGCCAAGTTTCGCAGCGACAGCGTAATTGAAAAATTTGTCGTCAGCGGTCCACCAAAACGGGTTATTGATGACGTAAGTTCCCTGGAGTACCGCATGCTTAAGGTAGCCGCGGTAATATTCGACCTCGTGCGAGATGCGGTCCACAATGACGCGATAGCCGGAGAGTTCGCCCATACGCGTCCCGCCAAGCTTTACAAATTCCGCCGCAACGCCATCTTTCTTTCCCAGCTCATTGACTCGCACGATAAAGGCCGGAGGAAAGCTGTACTCACGCCCGCAGAGAAGGCCAATCTTTTTCATGCTGTCGCTCCTACAGGTGATGCAGAGACCTGACGCCGTGCAGATGCCTCTAATTGATGGCGTGAGCCGATGAAGTCCGTGATTCAGCGACGCCGCGCGTTTCAGCGACCAGGTGCTTAACAACCGCTTTGAGATCGCCTGTTTGCTGATAGACGCGCAATTGGCGTTCCGCGCTCGTGCCGTCCTTTAGAATCGTGTGGACGTATTCAACGGCGCTGCGGCTGCCAAGATCGTCCACGACGTCGTCTACAAAATCGAGCAACTCAAGCGCCAGTTCTCGCATGGGGACCTCGGCCTCCTTGCCGAAATCGATCAGCTTGCCTTCAATGCCATAGCGGGCGGCGCGCCATTTATTTTCTTCGATCAAGGCGCGCCGGTACAGGCGATAACTCTGGTTGCGCTCGTAGAGGCGGTGCAGCTTCACGATGATGGCTTGGGTGAGAGCCGCGATGGAAACCGCTTCTTCGACCTTCGTCGTTACGTCGAACATGCGAAACTCGAGAGTACCGAACATCGGGTGCGGCCGCACATCCCACCAGATTTTTTTCCCGTTGTCGATGCAGTTGAGTCTCACGAGGAGATTCACGAAGTCTTCATAGGCGCTCCAGGACTCGAATTGCTCCGGGATGCCGGTTCGCGGGAAACGGCGGAACACAGTGGTCCGGAAAGATTTCAATCCGGTGTTACGCCCCATCCAGAAAGGGGAACTCGTCGAGAGCGCGAGCAGGTGCGGCAAGAAGTAGCGGACCATGTTCATCATGTCGATGGTGGTCTGTTTGTCGGGCATCGCGACGTGAACGTGCATGCCGAAAATCAAGAGGGAGCGGGCGAGTTGTTGGAGCTCTTCGACGATGTGTTCGTAGCGTTCGCCGGGCGAAATGACCTGGTCAATCCAGCTGGAAAATGGGTGTGTGCCAGCGGCGGCAACCTGCAAACCAACGCGTTCGGCGGCAGCAACAAGCTCCCCGCGCGTACGGTGCATTTCGATGCGCAACTCGCCGACGTTCTCGCAGATTTTTGTGCCAGTCTCGACGATGGATTGATGCATTTCGTGTTTAACTTGGTCAACTATGTCGGGCGAAGCGGCGGAGACAAGTTGCATGACATGGGAGCGCAGGGCGCAGGTAGCGGGGTCAATGATCTGGAATTCTTCTTCAACGCCGATAGTGAAGCGGTGAGCCATGAGGCGGCCCTCCGGGTGGACTTGGTGTTCGTGGGGCTTCGCAGGCGGTATCATACCCCGCAGGCAGGAAAAATACATCCTTACGCGATCGGATGGAAGTTAAGCAAGTTAAGATCGAGCAGCCGCTGAGAGTGGACCTTTCCCGAACATTTGTGCAATCCCCATCAGCCTAGGTTTGTGGATTTTTTACAGCTCTCTGGCCTGGGCAGTTTGTCCGCGGGAACTTCTCTCTATAGCCGCAATTTGCTTTCATTAGCATTCGGCAGTCCATAAAAAGTGGGACAGACACTCGTGTCTGTCCCATCGGATGTCCTGCTCGAATGGCCCGTTGGAGCTGACTTCTAGTCCGCGGCTTCGAGCCGCGACGTAACGCCGCGACGTTACGCCGCGCCTAGCGCGCGCCGCTGCTGGAAGCACTCGCGGCAAAAGACGGGACGTCCCTGCGTGGGCCGAAACGGGACGGTCGTTTCTTTGCCGCACTGCGAGCAGGTCGTTTTCGTTTCCGAGCGCATCTGCGAAGCGCCGCCTCCTCCTCCGCCACCTTCGGCGCGCTTGGCCTTGCAACCCTTGCACCTTTTCGGCTCGTTCTTAAAGCCCTTGTCGGCGAAAAACATCTGTTCGCCGGCAGTAAAAACAAACTCAGCGCCGCATTCCGAACACTTCAGGACTCTGTCGTGGTATTCCATGAGCCGCTCCCCCGTTGACCCAAGTCAGGAAGGGAGAAGGGCTCGTTTCGCAAAGGGGGCCAAGTTTTGTAGTCAAACCTGTAGTCCGGGGGTACCGGGCTGGGGTCCCTTGGGCCTAAGAATGCGAAGCTGCAACAGAAACCCAACTTCTCTGCCTAACCGGGGCCTAAATCACGGAAGTGCGGCGCTGAGCTGCCGCGGGAAGGCGTTAGTCCGCTTCCCGCCGCTGCTTCTTGCGCAATCGCTTCCGCGAAAGCGCTTCCTTGGCCCGGCGCTTCTCGCCGGGCTTCATGTAGAAGCTGTGCTTCTTGATTTCCTTGATGATATCTTCCTGTTGCACCTTGCGCTTGAAACGGCGCAGGGCATTTTCCAGAGACTCACTTTCCTGGATAATGACTTCGGCCACTTTTACATTCACCCCCAATCCGGTTCGGATTGGTTACATGCGGCGCCACTGCTTCGTTCGAACACCGCCCCAGGTTATTATCGCACGCCGAAGGCTACGCGGTCACGCGCAGCGCACGGCGTCTCACTTCAAGTTCCCACCGAACGCGTACGGATATGCGCTCGCATGGATCACATTTGGTCTTGCGCACCATTAGCCGTTCTGGAGTCACCCTGATGAGGTAGATGGCATCTTCTAATCAATTGCGGGCATGGAAGTCAAGGACTCTTTGCAGTGGGCCGGAGACAAGGTCTTTGTCATATCCCTGTAGTTACTGAGCTAATTTTAAAGTACACAGCAGAGTAGCTCGCCGCTGGACATTTCCCTTCGCTTTTCTTGCCCATATCCCAGTCGGTTCCGGAGATACAACTTGTCAGAAGTAAACTGACTCCGCCAGCCGTTTCATGCAATTCGGATGGCTATTCCAACTTTGCATACTCAGATTTGGCCGCAATGAGAATGGGAATTTCCGGGTCGGCGTCTTTCCAGAGGCTGAAGAAATCCTGGTATGCGGCTTTGGACTTGAAAGTGTCTCCCTCGAGGGCGTGTGCGCGGCCCAAGCCCAGGTGCGCCAGGGCGGCGATGGGTTCGTTGAGGGCCACGCCCGGCCAATCGAGGATTCTCTGAAATTCGGCCGCGGCTTGAGCGCCTTGATGAGATGCGAGGTAAGCCTCGCCGCGAACATAGATGGGATACAGGTTGGCCCAAAAGGTGGTGCTCCCGGAGATGCCGCGTTCGTAGGGCGTGGCCACGGAGAGCAGGTCGAGCGCTTTTGGCGCTCCATTAGTGCCGCCGAGAGCAAGCTGGGCGCGAAGCGTGGGGACGTAGTTGAGTCGGACGATGGTGTCCTCCGGAAAGCGCTTGGCCAAATCCTCGGAAAGTGCGCGCGCTCGCGCGGAATCCCCGGTGAAATCCACGGCAAGAGCGGCGGCAAACTGCACGTCGCGACCGTTGGACATCACGAGCGCAGCCGAGGAGTGTTGACGAGCGGCTGCAGTGTTTCCGTAAAGAGCTTCCCAGAGCGCGGCCGCCGCTTCGCATCCTGCGGCCAAATCTTTGGCGCCGGCCTGGCTTGCGGCCGCTGTGGCCTGGCGGGAGAGATCGTGAGCGGCGGAGAGCCTGCCAAAATAGGCGGCTGTGCTGGCCTCCATCGAAAGGAGAGTGTTTCCTTTTCCGGGTCTCTCCTGTGCCCAAGCAACCTGCTGTGCCATGGCCGCGGCGTCCTTCTTCACGAAGGCGAGTTGATAGAGAGAGAGGTGCAAGTCGGAGGAATCGAGGTGTTCTGAGAGGGCTTGGTCCGCCGTCGAGCGAGCTTCGGCTAGACGGTTCAGATGAAGGTAACCGAGAACGAGATTATCGAAATTGAGGCTTTCCGTTGGAGCGAGGCGCTGGGCTTCGCGGAACTCCGCAAGAGATCTTTCATACAGTCCGAGCGTTTGATAGACGACACCCAGATTGATGGCTGGGACCGCCTCGCGGGGATAAAGTTGCGACCACAGTTCGTAGTCTTCGCGCGCTTTTTCGAGATCGCCGGTGACGAAGTGATGGTAGTGCGAGTCGATGTACAGGCGCTCCCATTCGCTGACGCGAGAGCGGAGCTCGTATGCTTTTCTGGCGGCTTCGGCGGAGAGAGTTTTTTCGCCTAGGTTGTGATAATCGGTGCCGAGCATGGCGTAAGCCATCGCGAACTTTTGATCCTGCTGGATGGCGCGCTCGAAGAGGGGCACGGCGGAGGTGTAATCGGATTTGCCTTGCAAGGTTTTGCGCCCAAGGCTATAAGCTTGGAGCGCTTCGAGTGAGGGCGTGGTGGCTTCCTCGATAGGAGTATCCAGTTTCTGGATGGTCTTTAGGGACTCCCCCAGTTTTTCGCGCAGCTTCGTGGAAGCTTGACCGAGCATCTTCAATACGTCTTCCTTGCTATCGGCAGTCACCTGTTCCTGAGCGAGGTTGTCGCCGGTCCGGCAATTCACTGCGTTGACGCTAATGACATACTGGCTGCCCAGAGTGGAGATGGTTCCACTTAGGTACGCCTTGCACCCGGCACGCTGGCAGAGATCGCCTGCAATCGCGGGGGACAGCTTGCCGTCGGCCGGCTGGCCCATGAGCTGCAACGTTTGCTGGACCCGCTGCTCGGAGAGCAGGCTCAAGAAGGGAGATTGTTGAAGCTGCGCTGAGAGACCCTGGCGAAGCGTGTCGTCAAAGATGGGGTCGCCCGTCTTGTTGGTGAAGTCTGCCAGGACGATGGTGTCCATCTGTGTCAATGCTTGAGCGCGGCGCGTGTTGTAGAACCATCCAGCAGAAGCAAGGAGGGCGAGAAGGGTTGCGGCTCCGGCAACTATCTCCCAACCGAAGCGTCGAACGAAAGAGGGTGCGGCCACGGCGGCTGGGACTGACACAGTGGATGCAGTAATTTGGCTTGACTCGGAAACGCGCTTCAGCTGCTCCAAATCCGTGCGGACAGCGCCGGCAGACGGGTAGCGAAGTTCTCTGTCTTTATCGAGGCACTTGTTGATGATTTCCTCGAGCCGCGGGGGAATCTCAGGATTCACAGTTCGAACGGAAGTAGGGACGCGCGTGAGAATGGATTCGATGATCGCGCCGCCGGTCCTGCCGCTGAACGCCTGGCGGCCGGTTGCCATCTCATAGAGCAGCAGACCCAAAGCGAAAATATCGGTGCGGCTGTCGAGGTCATCGCCGCGGACCTGCTCCGGGGACATATAGGCGGGAGTCCCGCTGATAATGCCCACGATGGACAAGGAATCTTGAGATGAATTTGCGGAAGAATCCCCGGCTGCGAGAGGTAGCACATCTTTGACGGCCAGCTTCGCTAAACCGAAATCGAGGATCTTGGCCTGCCCTCGTTTGGTGACGAAAACGTTGGAGGGTTTGATATCTCTATGAATGATGCGTTCGGTGTGTGCCACATCGAGAGCATCGGAAATTTGAATTCCGAGTTCCAAGATCTCTTCCAAAGGAACAGGCTGGCCGTGGATGTGCTGGCGAAGCGTTTCGCCGTCGATAAACTCCATGGCGATGAACGGCCGATGATCCTGTTCGCCGATGTCGTAGATGGTGCAGATACCGGGATGATTCAAGGCAGAAGCGGCATGGGCTTCGCGGCGAAATCGTTCGAGGGCCTGCGAATCCTGCACCATATTCTCGGGCAGAAATTTCAGAGCAACAGGGCGCTCTAGACGGGTGTCGAGCGCTTTGTAGACCACACCCATTCCGCCGGCACCGAGTTTCTCTACAATGCGGAAATGAGAGATGCTCTGGCCAATCATGGATGAGTCCGCGCTTCAAGAATCGACGATCAGGATCAAATGGTTTGATCACTCAAGTCGGAATCCCCCGCCGGCTTTTGGCGCGGCACATTCGGAGGCTTCGGAGCACCGAGCATGTTGAGGACGCGGGACCCTTCCCCGTAAGTGGACAAGTCGGCTTGCTGTTCGAGCTCGAATGTGACGTTTTTGTTGCAGACCGAGCAGACCAGCGCACCGTAGGCGGCGCCGCCCTGTTGGATAAACATGTTGTAGCGCATAACCCGCTCGCAACAGACGGGAACCCAAAGATTTGGAGTTTGCGCAGGATTCAAGCGCCACCTGTCCAAGAGCGAATGCCGGAGATTATACACTCAAACAGTGCTTGCCAAGGCCCAAACAACCCTTTCGAGGACCTGCGGCCTGTATCGTGGTTATCACCCTTGCGGGAGAGCCCCCTTCCAACTCCGTTGAGAACGAAAAACAGCTCGCGAGCTACCTCCTGATCGACGCACCAACCGGAAGCTAATCCACTATCCATTGTCCGCTTCTCTTGCCATCCGCCTTACCTGTGCTGTTAGAATGGGCCGCTTCACAGAAGCGTGTCCGGAGGCCAGCAATGTCTGCGATGAGCGATGCCATCGGAGTACTCCTCGCTGGGGGACAGGGCGAACGGTTGTGGCCCTTGACGCGCGACCGCGCCAAACCGGCCGTCCCGTTCGGCGCGTTATACCGCATTATCGATATCACGCTATCTAACTGCATCAACTCCGATTTGCGGCGTGTCTTCGTTCTCACGCAATACAAAGCGCTGAGCCTCAACCGGCATATCCGGGCGGGTTGGTCACCGCTGGCGGGGCTCGGAGACTACATCGAATTGCTTACGCCGCAGATGCGCGTTTCAAAGGAGTGGTACCAGGGCACAGCGGACGCCGTCTACCAGAACATCTACTCGATTGGCAGCGAACGCTCCAAATACGTCTTCATTCTTTCCGGCGACCACATTTACAAAATGAATTACGCCAAGATGCTTCAGCAACACGTGGATTCGGCCGCGGATGTAACAGTTGCGACTATCCAAATTCCCGTGATGCAGGCGGTGCGACAATTCGGTGTGATTGAAGTGGATAAAGACTGGCGCATCATGGGCTTTGAAGAAAAGCCGGCGGAGCCCAAGCAGTCTCCCCATCATCCGGGCAATTGCAACGCATCCATGGGGATATATATTTTCAATACACAACTGTTGATCCCGGTCCTTCTTGCCGATTCCGAAGACCCGAAATCGAGCCATGATTTCGGCAAGGACATACTCCCGCGCATTATTTCGAAGCATCGCGTCTTTGCCTACAACTTCGTGGATGAGAATCAGAAAGACGCACTGTATTGGCGAGACGTCGGCACGCTCGACGCCTATTACGAAGCCAACATGGATCTGGTCAGCGTCTCGCCCGTTTTCAATTTGTATGATAATCATTGGCCTCTGCGCACCTGGCAGCACCAGTACCCACCGGCTAAATTCGTATTTGCTGATCCTGAGCGGATGGGGGTGGCGCTCGATTCGATCGTCGCGGGCGGTTCGGTCATATCCGGTGGGCGCGTCCAGCGGTGCGTCATCGGAAACAATGTGCGCGTTAACAGCTACTGCGAGATTACGGATTCCATTATGTATAATCATGTGAACGTTGGCCGCCATTCGCGCATCCGTCGCGCGATCATCGACCGGCATGTCAGCCTCCCGGAACGCACGGAGATCGGCTTTGATAGGGAAGCCGACCGGCGCCGATTCCATGTCACAGATTCGGGAATCGTGGTCGTCGTTCGACAGGAGTCGCTCATCGAAGAACCGGAAACCGCCTAGAAGCCGAGCCAGCGGCCAATTCAATTCACCCATCACACGTTTCTCCGCGCCTCTGTGCCTTGGATGGAAAATTCTGTAAAATCAATAATTCGCATTTGCTCAGGAGAACCAACAGACATGTCCACGAATATCACTCGCGTCAACGCCCGCCAGGTGATCGACTCGCGCGGGAATCCCACGGTGGAAGCCGACGTGTATGTCGGAACAGGCGCGAGGGGCCGTGCCGCGGTGCCTTCCGGTGCGTCAACCGGAGAACACGAGGCCCTGGAGCTTCGCGACGGCGACAAGTCGCGGTATCTGGGCAAGGGCGTACTGAAGGCCGTTGCCCATGTGAACGATGAAATTGCCCGGGCCGTTGTGGGACTTGACGCCCTCGATCAGCGCGTGCTCGACAAGCGCATGATCGAGCTGGACGGAACGCCCACAAAGTCCCGCCTCGGCGCCAATGCAATCCTTGCCGTTTCCATGGCGGCCGCGCGCGGCGCTGCAGCCGCGCAGAATCTTCCGCTTTACAAGTACCTGGCGCGCTACTCGACGGACGCGAGCGCGAATCTATTGCCCGTCCCGATGATGAACATCCTGAATGGCGGCGCTCATGCTGACAGCTCGGTGGACTTTCAAGAATTCATGGTCATGCCTATCGGCGCGCCCAGCTTTTCGGAAGCGCTGCGCTGGGGCGTCGAAGTATTTCATTCGCTGAAAGCCGCGCTCAAAAAACACGGGTATTCGACCGCGGTGGGGGACGAAGGCGGATTCGCGCCGAGCTGCAAGTCCAATGAAGAAGCGATTCAGATCGTTCTCGAGGCGATCTCTTCTGCGGGATACAAGCCCGGCCAGCAGGTAAGCATCGCGCTCGATCCAGCAGCCAGTGAGTTCTACGACAAAGCCAGCGGGAAATATGTATTCAAGAAGTCGGATAAATCCGCGCACTCGCCAGATGAGATGGTCGAATACTGGGCAAAATGGATCGAAAAGTATCCCATCGTTTCGCTCGAAGACGGCATGGGGGAAGAAGACTGGCCCGGCTGGAAAAGGCTCACGCAGCAGGTTGGTTTGAAATCATCTGCCCAGCGGATTCAGCTGGTTGGCGACGACATTTTCGTGACCAATACGGAGATTTTTGCTCGTGGCATTAAAGAAGGAATCGCCAACGCCATTCTGATCAAGCTGAATCAGATCGGGACGGTTACCGAAACCATCGACGCCATAGAGATGGCGCGCAAAGCCGGTTACAACTCCATCATTTCTCATCGTTCGGGCGAGACCGAGGATACATTCATCGCCGATCTGGCCGTCGCCACTGGCGCTGGCCAGATTAAGACTGGCTCTGCTTCGCGTACCGACCGAATCGCCAAGTACAATCAGCTGCTCCGCATCGAAGAGGAGCTCGGCTCGGCAGCGCGATTCAACGGAAAGGCCGCCCTCAGTTAGGCGAAGATCAGGCTCTCGCCGCGGCGTAGCACCGCCGCGCTTTTCGCGCTCCGGAGGTTTTCCTATGAAATGCACACGGCCCTTTCTGGGAATGATTCTTCTCCTGATGGTGCACGTTGCGATCATCTCGGCACAGCCCCAAAAACAATCGAGTACGGCCACCGCGCCTCCTAGACTTCTTCTCCTCGTTCACCAGCAATTCAAATTCGGAGGTGAGAGCGAGCGCCAAAAACTTGAAGCCGCAATGGTGCGCGCATGTGACCGCCTGGACGTCCCCAACTCCTGGATCGATCTCCAATCCATTACCGGACCGCCGGAAGCACTATCTTTCGATCCCCTGGATTCCTTTGAGCAGTTGGAGACGGCCTCCGTTGCATGGGAGCAACTCTATGCGTCCCATCCAAAGCTTTCGCTATTGCAGGACCAAATCAGGGCGCTGGTGACGAGTGAAAGTTCGATCATCGCGGTTCGGCGCGATGATCTCGGCTATCGCGTAAACCGCATCGATCTATCCAAGGCACGATTCATGCGCGTCCTAGAAGTGCGTGTTCGGCCCGGTCATGATACCGATTTCGTCGAGTCCTTCAAGCTCCTTGGCGCGGCCTATGAAAAAATCGACGCGGACATGCCTTGGGTGGTCTATCAAGTGAACGCGGGAATGCCTTCGCCAACCTTTCTCGTTTTTGTTCCAATGCGTGCGCTAAAGGAAAACGACAGCTATCTCGCCCGCGCCCCTAAGCTTCATGAAGCCGAAGGCGAGCTGAACGCCGATCGCATGCACCAAATCGCGCTCGATGCCTACGAGAGTACCGAGAGAAATCTCTACGCTATTAGCCCCGTGACGTCCCACGTACCCAAGGAGTTTATCGACAGCGATCCCGATTTCTGGTCGCAAAAGCCATCCGCTGAAGCGAGACCTCAGGCCACGGGCGAGACCGGAGAGGCCTCAATGGGAAAAGGTGGCGAAGCACACCAGAAGCAATCGCTCCCGAATTTTTAGCCGGATCTTTTCATGACGCGGGCTCCAATATCTTCCCGGCATGGCGATGGCATTTCGATCCGCACAGCGCTGAGCGGCGACGCTCCTGGGCTCGTACGGCTAATCAACGCGGCATTCATCGTGGAACAATTTGTCTTTGATGGCGATCGTATCAATTCCCAAGAGATGCAAACATTCATGGAAACCGGGCAGTTCTTGCTGGCTGAAGACTCAGCCGGACTTGCCGGGTGCGTCTACGTGGAAGTTCGCAAGGACCGGGGATATCTAGGCTTGCTCGCGGTGAGCCCGCCGCGTCAGGGGGAGGGTTTGGGGCGCACGCTGGTTGCTGCCGCTGAGAATTATTTCCGCGCTAAGGATTGTCGCGCGGTCGAGCTGCGAATCATCAGCTTACGGACGCCTCTTCCTCCATTTTACCACCACCTAGGCTATGCCGAAATTGGCACCGCCCCTTTCTCCCCGTCTCTGCAATCAAAAGTGCCGGGTCACTACATCATCATGTCGAAAGTGCTCCCCTGATGTGACGCTTAGGTTCCTGCGTGTTACGGAGTCAGCGTGCGACCCGCGGAAGTGGGCCGAAATACCGGTAGTGCCCAGTAATCTTCCAGTCGAACAACACATCTTCCATCTTTGGCCCTTGCCCGATGTTGTGAACTATCAGGAATCGCCCGCTCTCTGCAGATTTCCCGTTTACAACAATCCCGATGTGTGGCACACCTCCGCCCAAGTCCCAGGTCACAAGGTCGCCGGGCGAATAGCCCTTCGCACGCGATGAAATCGGCAGGCTCTCTCCCATACGGCTGAAAAACACCATCAGATTCGGCACGCGACGGTGATCGATGTTCTGGTCCGGATGCGCCTGGTGCCACTTCGATTTCGCCGGATAATCCGTCCAGTTGAGCACCATGTCCTCGTGAACTTCCTTTTGCAAATCCACACCAACAGCTCGGTAGGCGCGAATAATTTCATCGGAACAGACGCCAGTGCCGGCGGGCACGTCTCCGCCGGGATAATCCAGATGGACATACGAGGAAACGTAGTTCACGGAATGATTTGTGCGCTCGATCGCCGCCGCCACGAGTTTATCGAGAAACTGCTGGCGCTCATTCGGGGTTGTGGGATTCGTTTGCGCAAGCGCGGCTAAGACTGCCGCACACAATGAAAACGCAAGCGCGAGGAGCCTCTTGCTGTGAGAATGGAAAGCCATCGTTCGAATCTTATCGCATTCGTTCCGTGTGTGAGCGGTGCTTCGTCCCGAATGACCAAAACTTGAACGGCCGGCGAAGAGGCAATCAGGGGAGTGCGGCGAGGAGAGCAGCGGTGCTGGCGTTGTCACCGAACGTTGCGCTGGTATGAGAAAAAAGGTCCACGTTGTCTGGCCCGAAAACAAAACTTCCGCCAAGCTGGAATGGATTTTTTCCGAGTTTGTGTTGATGATGGCCGGCTTCATGCGCTCGCTTGCGTGCTTCCGCGTTGTCGCCGCGCAGGAGATGAAAAAGATTGGCGGACTTCAGGTCCGCAGCGCGATAGGCCTGACGCTGTTCGTCAATTAAGAGGGGAAAAGTGATCCCGGTCTCCTTCCGAAACTCCCTGGCGTAAACAGGATCGCCGAGGCCAATTGCGGCGAGAACTGCTCCTTTGCCGCGAAAGGCTTGTTCATGTTCGCGCAACTGCGCGACGTGCTCGCGGCAAAAGATTCAGCCGTAGTGACGCAGGAAAACCACGACGGCGGGTTGCTTATCCCACAAGGAGCCGAGCCGCGTCTCGCGGCCGTCGCAATCGGGAAGGGTGATAAAGGCGAGCTTATTGCTGAAAGAAGTTTCCATGCCATGCCCATCTTGTGCAGCGCGCATGGCACTGTCAAGCGCTCCGTTAGCAAGCTCAGAGTTTCAGCACCAGATCCCTTGATTTCCTTTCTGCCGCGGCCGTTCTGCCGGCGTGTATAATCCTGCTCCGCCATGAAAGACCCAACTCCGGTTTCGCCGATTCCCTCCGGCATGCAACGCCAGCAACAGATTTACACGGCTGGTTTGCAAGGCGCATCGCTCTCCATTCCGATTTCTCTTGCTCTTCTGGAACAAAAAGCAAAGGAAATCCTTTCGCCGGCTGCTAACGATTACGTCGCCGGAGGTGCGAGCGGAGAAGATACGGTGCGCGCCAATCGCGAGGCCTTTTACCGCTGGAGGATCGTGCCTCGCATGCTGCGCGACGTTTCGCAACGAGATTTGAGCGTTGAGCTGTTTGGTTCGCGGCTGCCAGCGCCGATGATCCTCGGCCCCGTGGGAGTTCAGGGCATTCTTCATGCGGAAGGGGAAATCGCATCTGCTCGCGCAGCGGCTTCGCTCAGCTTGCCATTTGCGCTCAGCACTGCCTCAAGCCGGACGATCGAGGAAGTGGCCCAAGCAACCGACAGCGCGGGGGGCAGCCTCCGTTGGTTTCAACTTTATTGGGGAAGGAATCCTGATTTGACGGCGAGCATGTTGCAACGGGCGGAGCGCGCCGGATACCAGGCGCTGATCGTCACCCTTGACACAAGTATGCTCGCTTGGCGTGAGCGCGACCTTCAGCACGCCTATTTGCCTTTTATCCTCGGCCAGGGCCTCGCCAATTACTTCAGCGATCCCGTTTTTCGCGCGCTGCTTCCGCAGCCGCCGGAGCAGAATCCGGGTGCGGCGATTCAAGTCTGGAGCAGCCTCTTTTCCAACACTGCCCTCACCTGGAAGGACCTTCCATTTCTCCGCAAGCACACCCGGGTTCCGATTATATTGAAGGGCATTCTGCATCCGGAAGATGCGGCGCTCGCAGTCGACGCCGGAGTTGACGGTCTGGTTGTCTCGAATCATGGCGGCCGTCAGGTGGACGGCGCTATCGCCACGCTTGATGCTCTCCCCGTGATCGTCCGACAAGTAAACGGACGGATTCCCGTACTGTTCGACGGAGGCATTCGACGCGGTGCCGACGTGTTCAAGGCACTCGCGCTGGGTGCTCGCGCCGTCCTGCTCGGCCGTCTCTACACCTGGGGCCTGACAGTGGCCGGCGAACAGGGCGTCCGCGATGTTGTTCTGAATCTGCTTGCCGATTTTGACCTCACGCTGGCGCTCAGCGGTCACACATCATGCCGAGCTTTGGATCCTACGGCCTTGAGCAATGCAGAGTAGCTTTTCATTTCTCATGGTTTTTTGGCGATCATAAGGCCGTAGATGAAATTGCCAGAAGCAAAACCTTCTCTCATGGTCTTGAACGCTTTGAGGTGGTGAACAAAGGTGACGCCATTTTGTACGGCAATCGTCCAGAACGCCTTGTTCTTGATGATATCCAGACAGAGATCCCATGTTTTGGCGCAATGCTTGTTGAGGATTTCGGTTTTTACGATTTGCAGGCCATTTGTTTTCATCAACGTTTCGTACTCTTCCATCGTGTGCAGTTCGACGAGCATGCCTTTTTCGATGGGTTGCAAGAATTTCTTGTGTTCGCTGGGCGCCAACCCGTCTTTCTTGAACCAGTCCGTGATGGCCATCGTTCCGTTGGAACGTAGGAGTTTGGCCGCGGATGCAAAGAACTTTTCCAGGTTCGAATAGTGCGAAATCGATTCCACCGACCAAATCACGTCGAAGGGTTTCTCAAAGCCTATGGCTTCTGCGTCCATAAGCAGGAATTTTGCGCTGGCCTTGGCACTTTCCGTCGCTTCATTGGCCATTTCCACCTGCACAGGAGAAATCGTGATTCCCGTCGCCTGCGCCTTGTACTGCTTGGCCAGATAGATACTGCTTGCTCCAAAGCCACAGCCGACGTCAAGAACTGTGCATCCCGAAGTGAGATGGGCTGCGCGCGCCAAGTGTTCAATTAGCTGCAGCTGCGCTTCTTCTTTTGTCTCGTCGCCGCCTATCCAATAGCCGTGGTGCAAGTGCTCTCCCCACAGCTTGCGATAGTAAGGGCTGACACGGTCATAGTGGTCGCGTATTGTTTCCTTGTCGTTGTATCGAGTCATCGCCCCATCATGCTTTAAACGGAACTAGATTTATAGCTCGGAATCTCGCACGCGCGTTTCCTTGTGTTTGAAGCAGCGTTGGCGGACGTATTGCAGGCTGTTAAGTTGCGGCACCCCTTACCCGGTGCCATAATTCAAACTTGCAGCGCAGACTTAAAGGGACCAGAGAAGCGTCTAGTGTCCCGAGTTGCTCTGTGTGGTTTCTGAGGGGGCTCTATGGCAATCCGCGATAACTGGCTGGAAAAACGGCAAAAAGACGCGACGGCCGCCAACGGCAACCGCAACATGTCACAGATGCATTTTGCGCGGCAGGGAGTGACTACGGAAGAAATGCGCTTTGTGGCGGGCCGCGAAAAGATCGAGCCGGAGCTGATTCGCAGCGAAGTGGCACGTGGACGCTGCATCATTCCGGCGAATGTCAATCACCGCAACTTGGAACCGATGGCGATTGGTATCGCCACAAAGTGCAAGATCAACGCGAATATCGGCAACTCCGCGACGAGCTCTAATATTGACGAAGAACTGAAAAAGCTGCACCACGCTGTCCACTACGGCGCGGACACCGTGATGGACCTGTCCACAGGCGGAAACATACCGGAAATCCGTAAAGCAATCATCGATGCGTCACCTGTGCCCGTCGGCACCGTGCCAGTCTATGAGGCGATCTCGAGGGTGCGTCGTCCCGAGGATTTGACCATTGACTTGATGCTGGAAGTGATCGAAGAGCAAGCCGAGCAAGGCGTGGATTACATGACCATTCACGCAGGCGTCCTGCGCGAGCACGTACCCTTGGTGCGGAAACGGATCACGGGAATCGTCAGCCGCGGCGGTTCGCTGATGGCGCACTGGATGGAGCACCACAAGAAACAAAATTTCCTGTACGAGAATATCGAGAAGATTTGCAGGATTTTCAAAAAGCATGACGTGAGCTTTTCGTTTGGAGATGGACTGCGGCCAGGTTGCATTGCGGACGCGAGCGACGAAGCGCAGTTCGCAGAGCTGAAAGTACTTGGCGAACTGACCAAGAAGGCCTGGGAGCACGATGTCCAAGTGATGATCGAGGGCCCCGGCCATGTGCCGATGGACAAGATCAAGGAGCAGGTAGAGAAAGAGATGGAATGGTGCCACGAGGCGCCGTTCTACACGCTCGGGCCGCTGGTGATCGACATTGCGCCGGGATACGACCACATCACCAGCGCGATTGGAGCTGCGATGATTGGCTGGCACGGCGCTTCGATGCTCTGCTACGTCACTCCAAAGGAGCACCTCGGGCTGCCGAATCCGGAAGACGTCAAGCAGGGCGTGATTGCCTACAAAATTGCCGCGCATGCGGCGGACGTGGCGCGTCACCGCCCAGGAGCGCGCGACCGCGACGATGCTTTGAGCTATGCGCGCTTTTTGTTTGATTGGAACAAACAGTTCGAGCTTTCGCTCGACCCGCCGACGGCAAAGGCCATGCACGATGAAAATCTGCCCGACGATTTTTACAAGGAAGCAAAGTTTTGCTCGATGTGCGGGCCGAAGTTCTGCTCAATGAACATTACCCAGCTTGCAGAAGCCGAATCCGGCCAGGACCAATCCGAACGTAAACAAAAATTCGTCGAGCTTCTAGCCAAGGTGCAGGGCGCGTAGGATGCTGGCCACTCTGATCGCGAACTTCCGCATCGGAATCGTCTGATGACATTTCTGAAAAGCGGAGTGGCCGTTATTACGGGTGCTGCAAGCGGGATTGGGCGCGCGCTGGCGCAGCAACTAGCGGCGGTTGGCTCAGCGCTGGCGATTGCGGACATCGACGAGAAAGGACTGACCGAGACTGCGGCCTCGCTGACGGGCAGGAAAGCCGCGGTTTCGACACATGTGCTCGATGTTTCCAAGGAAGAGGGCGTGCAAAGCTTTGCCGAGGACGTCACTGCACGCCACGGTCGCGTCACGCTGCTCGTCAACAACGCAGGCGTCGCATTGATCGGCACCTTCGAAGAAATTTCTCTCGACGATCTGCGCTGGCTGATGGGCATCAATTTCTGGGGCGTCGTTTATGGAGTGAAGTATTTCCTGCCGATCCTCAGGCAGCAGGCGCGCGCCCACATCGTAAATTTATCGAGCGTTTTCGGCATTATCGCTCCAGTAGGACAGAGCGCCTATTCTGCCAGCAAATTCGCCGTGCGTGGTTTTACCGAGGTCTTGAGACACGAACTCGAAGGCACTTCGGTCTCAGTCTCCTGTGTTCACCCGGGTGGAATTCACACCCCGATCGCGAAACGCGCGCGCCTGGGTGCAAATGCTCCGCCAATCAAACACGAAGAGGCTGTTGCGCGGTTTGAGCAACTGACACCTACCTCGCCGGAAGCCGCTGCGGCCCGCATATTAAAAGGCGTTGAACGACGCGAACCGCGCATCCTCATCGGGCGCGATGCCCGCCAAATCGACATCTTGCAACGCCTTCGTCCCGCCACCTACTGGAAAATCATGGCCAAGCGAGCGCAATGACCCATCTCCGCAAGTTGAGCTCAGCAGTCGCACGCTTTGACGCCGTTACAATGCCAGACTATACTGCGCTCCGGAATTCGAGAAGATAATCTGCCATTTCCTTCCCCGAGGAGTGACCATGCCGTTTGTACGCGCCGCCAAGACTGCCGAAGTGCCCGCCGGTACAATCCATGAATTTCAAGTCGCCGGCAAAGCGGTGGCGCTAGCCAATGTCGCCGGTAAGTTCTACGCAATCAGCGATGTGTGCATTCACCGCGGCGGGCCGCTAGGCCAAGGAGAACTCCACGAGAATGTGGTGACTTGCCCATGGCATGGTTGGCAGTATGATGTCACCACGGGCAAGGTTACGCAGAATCCTACTATGGGGGTCGCCTGCTATGCCGCGGAAGTACGCGGTGACGAAGTATTCGTGGACATCACTTGAGATCCACCTAAACGAATAAAAACAAACAAGATACGCTTGGAATCTGCTCCCTTTGCCCTTCGTCTGCATTTCCATCACCTACCGGCCAAGAGCAGCTAACCCCTATATTTTGTTTCGCTTTTTGCTCTTCCCCGTGTATATTGCTGCCGACTCGACGCCTCGATGGCAACTCCGACTTCGCAACGACATTACTGGATATTCAGCGCCGACCCCCACCACTACCACTGGGATACCCTCTTCGTGAAGGGCAAAGAAATGTGGCATGGGGCCGAGTCCAAACCGGACGCCGTTCGTGCGCTCAAACAGGTTCGCAAGGGTGATCGCGTGCTCTGCTACCACTCCGCGCCGGAGAGGACGCTCTACTCGATCGCTGAAGTAACGCGCGACCCGTACCCCGACCCTCATGACCATGAGGGGAAAAATCTCGTTGCGGACCTGAGAGCCTTTGACCGCTTGCCGAGGCAAGTCTCGCTGTCGGAACTGCGCTCCAATCCTGCCTTGAAAAAAATGAAGCTGTTAAAGAACGTGCGAGTGTTGGTTTCGCAGATTACCGAAGCCGAATACCAGGAAATCCTGCGCATGGCCGGCATTGTAGCTTCTCCGGGGATCCCGCTCCCCTGACGTCATGTTCGAGGGGATCCTATCCGGAAAGACGCGAGTCCTGGACCTCGCCTACGCCATCAGCGACAAACTGGTGCCCTGGCCCGGCGATGAACGGTGGTTCGAGGCCAAACTCAATGCCAGTGTCGAAAAAGACGGTTTCTACACACGAAGCTTCTGGATGCTGGAGCACTACGGGACCCATCTGGATGCGCCGATTCATTTTCCTCCGGGAAAGACGCCCGTTGATCAGATCCCGGTTAGTCAGCTCTTTGGAATGGTGGCCGTACTCGATGTTCGAGCGGAAGGGGCGGCAGATGCGGACTACCAGCTTCCGGTCACGCGAATTAATGAGTGGGAAAATCGGCTCGGGCTAATTCCACCGGGAACCATCGTGCTACTCCGGACCGGTTGGGCATCGCGCTGGCCGGATGCGCTCAGCTACCGAAATGAGGACGCATCTGGACGCATGCATTTTCCAGGATTTTCCGTGGAGGCCGTAAAACGATTGATTGAGCGCCGGGTCAGCGGCATCGGATGTGACACAATGAGCGTCGATTTTGGCGCATCAGCGGATTTCGCGGTGCATCGTTTGGCGCTGGGAGCTGGTCTCTATCACCTGGAGAATCTCTCGGATTTAAGCGAATTGCCCGAAAAAGGCGCGTTCCTCCTTGTGGCGCCCATCAAGCTCGAAGGCGGTTCCGGTGGGCCTGTGCGCGTATTTGCGCTGCTGCCATGAGGCCGCGCAGAAATACGCAAACATTTATGTGGCTCCTTACGTCTTAAGAATGCAGGGTTGCGGCTGAGGGTGGATTCATGAAAGCAATTTGGTACCGTTTCACCACATTGTTGATCTTGTGCGCCTTATGCATTGCTGCGCCGCAGGCTTGGGCGCAGTCGCAAGAGTTTCCCGTCAGCACACGTACGCTGAAAAATGGCATGAAGGTGTTGGTGCAGACGGACCACAGCATTCCGAACGTGGCGCTCTACATCTTCTACCGGATCGGGTCTCGCAACGAACGACCCGGCACGACCGGCCTCTCCCACTTCTTCGAGCACATGATGTTCAACGGCGCAAAGAAATATGGGCCGGGCGAACTCGATAAAGTGATGGAAGCAAACGGCGGTTCGAACAACGCCTACACCACGCAAAATGTGACCGTCTACCAGGACTGGTTTCCGCGCTCTGCGCTTTCCCTGATTTACGATATCGAATCCGACCGCATCCGCGATTTGACCTTCGACCCTAAGAAAATCGCCTCCGAACGCGAAGTAGTGGCTTCCGAGCGCCGGCTGAGCGTCGACAATGATAATTTCGGCTTGCTCGACGAGCAGCTTTGGGCCTCCGCGTTTATCGCGCACCCCTATCAATGGCCTGTTGTCGGCTGGATGAGCGACATCGAACATTGGACCATGGACGACCTCAAACATCATTTTGAGATGGGCTACTCGCCCAGCAACGCGACGATGGTTGTAGTCGGGGATGTTTCACCCGAGGATATCTTTCAGCTCTGCGAAAAATTTATCGAACCGATCCCTTCGCACTCGCCACCACCGCCGGTTACCACTGTCGAGCCGGAGCAACTCGGCGAGCGGCGGCTCGTCGTTCACAAGCCGGCGGAGCTGCCCCTGCTTTTGATCGGGTACCATATTCCGCAAACAAACAATCCGGATTTCTACGCTTTCAATATTCTCCGTAGCGTGCTTTTCCAGGGAGAAAGTTCGCGGATGTACCAGCGGCTGGTCGACAAGGATCAGATTGCGCTGGACGTTTCCTCTTACGTACAGCCGGCGTTCGATCCCACACTGGCCATCGTCACGGCTCAACCGCGGCAAGCGGTGGATCCGCAAACCTGCGAAAAGGCAATCTACGAGGAACTCGAGAAAGTGAAAGCCGCACAAATCAGTGACCAGGAGCTTGAGAAAGCGAAAAACGCCAGGCTGGTCGAATTCTACAGAGAAATGCGTACAATCAGCGGCCGCGCCAACACGATTGGAACGTATGAAGTGTTCATGGGCGACTACAACAAATTGTTTGGCGCCGCGAAGAATTACTCGGCGGTGACAAAAGACGATGTCCAGCGTGTTGCAAAAAAATACTTTGGAGCCAACAATCGTACCGTCGCGACGCTCCTTCCAGAGAACGAAGGGAAGGCCAAACAATGACGCGCGATAGAAATGGCATGCGCCTTCTCGCATTCACAGCGTTTCTGCTCCTGGCATGTCCCGCCGCCCCGTCGCAGTCGCTTCACCTTCCCCCGCACGAGAAAGTAGTGCTCAAGAACGGATTGACCGTGCTGCTGATGGAGAAGCGGGGCGTACCTCTCATCGACATGTTCGCGATTGTCAAGACCGGCGCAGCGGCTGACCCCGCCGGCGAAGCAGGGCTCGCCTCGGCTACAGCTGGTCTCCTCCGCAAGGGAACGAAGACGCGCACGGCACAACAGTTCGCCGCCGACTTCGATTACATCGGCGGCTCCTTTGATGCAAGCGCTGGCGCCGACTTCTCGAACATCAGCGCCGAATTCCTGACCAAGGATCTCGACCGCGGATTAGAGCTTTTTTCCGATGCCATTCTGCATCCCACGTTCCCTCAAAGCGAGACCGATAAGTTCCTGGCGCAAAGCCTTGACGGCGTGAAATCCGCGAAAGACGATCCGCAATCCGTGCTGGGCTTGTACTACGCAGGATATCTTTACGGCCCGCATTCCTACGGGCGGCCGTCTGATGGCGATGAGCTTTCGCTCAAGCGCATCCAGCGGGATGCCATTGTGAAATTTTATGAAACGAACTATGCGCCTGGCAACACCATCCTGGGAATCGCCGGCGAGTTTGATGCCTCGGAAATGCGTAAAAAACTCGAAGCGACACTGGGCGGATGGCCCCCACGGACGGTGGCAAGCACACCGATCCTGGCTGTCCCGCCGGTAAAAGGGAAAAAGCTTTTGCTGATCGACAAGCCCGATGCGACGCAGACCTATTTCGCCATCGGAAACATCGGGACCGCTGTCAACGATCCGGATCGCGTCGCGATTCGTGTGGTTAACACGATCTTTGGCGGCCGTTTCACCTCCGAACTAAATGAAGCGCTTCGGGTCGAGTCGGGCTACAGTTACGGCGCGGGCTCTTTTTTTGATTCCCACAAAGCTCCCGGTCCGTTCGAGATTTACAGCTTCACGAAAAATGAAACCACCACTCCCGCAATTGATCTTGCCTTGCAGGTGTTGGAAAAACTTCACAAGAACGGTGTGACTGAGGAGCAACTAAAGTCCGCGAAGAGTTACATTAAAGGACAATATCCGCCGACAATCGAAACTTCGAGCCAGCTTGTACGGCGGATTGTATCCAACGAATTTTACGGGCTTGGCGACGATGAGGTGAACCTGCTCGAAGCACGCGTTGACGCGGTCACCCCTGCAATCGCCAAGCAGATTATCGAAAAACATTTTCCGCTCGATAGCCTGGTTTTCGTGCTGATTGGGAAAGCCTCGGCCGTCGGCCCTGCTGTGAAGAAATACGCCGACAAGATAGATGAGCGCCCCATCAGCGATCCCGGCTTCTGGCCGCCGGCGGGCGCCCAAAAATAGCATTTTGCAGTACGATTCGCGCGGACTAAAGACTTTGTTCGCTGTTCTCCAGGAGGAAAAATGCGTTTTCGGATCTCGGCGGCTCTAGCGGCCCTGTTGCTTACGCTGCTGTTCACTGCGAGCTCGTCTGTCGCGGCGGACGAAGCTCCGCTGCTCGTGCAAGCGCCTACCATGAGCAAGACTCAAATCGTATTCGCATATGGCGGTTACCTTTGGAGTGTGCCGCGGGGAGGCGGGGAGGCGCGCCAGCTTACAACCGGCGGACACGAGAGAGGGCCAAAATTTTCCCCGGATGGAAATTGGATCGCCTTTACCGGTCAGTACGATGGAAACGTCGATACGTACATCATGCCCGCCGATGGCGGTGAGCCTAAGCGGCTGACCTGGCATCCCGATGCGGACTTAGTTGATGGGTGGACACCGGACGGCAAGAAGATCCTCGTCCGATCGCCCCGCGAGGCCTACGCGGACTTTGACCGCTTGTACACCGTCCCGGTCGACGGCGGCGTTCCGGAAGCCCTCCCAATGTGGCGCGGGGAGGCGGCTTCCTTTTCTCCCGATGCTTTGCGCATTGCGTATGTGCCGAATCTAAAATGGCAGGTTGCGTGGAAGCGCTATCACGGCGGGCAGACAACGCCCATCTATTTACTCCGCCTGAGCGATTTGCAACTCGAGAAAGTGACTCGCGAGAATTCGAACGACGACGATCCCGTGTGGGTTGGCGACACGGTCTATTTTCTGTCTGATCGCAAAGGCCCCGTCACAATCTTCGCCTACGACACCAGGACGAAAAAAGTCAGGCAAGTCCTGGAGAACTCCGGCCTCGACTTGAAATCGCTTTCTGCCGGGCCTGACGCGCTGGTCTATGAGCAATTCGGCGGCATTTACACTCTCGATCTGAAAAGCGAGAAAGTCAGCAAGGTAGAGATACATATTTCCGGCGATCTCCCGGCCACAAGGCCGCACTTTGAAAAGGTGGCGGACAAGATTCAGAACGCGGCTATATCCCCGACGGGCGTCCGCGCTGTCTTCGAAGCGCGTGGCGAAATCCTTACCGTTCCGGCGGAGAAAGGCGACGTCCGAAACCTGACGCGAACGACGGCCGTCGCGGAACGCGACCCCGCGTGGTCTCCCGACGGCAAGTCGATCGCATTCTTCTCGGACGAGTCCGGCGAATACGCGCTGCACATCGTCGATCAAACTGGTTTGGGATCCGTTAAGAAAATTAATTTGGGAAATCCTCCTTCCTTTTTCTATAGCCCGAATTGGTCCCCCGACAGCAAGAAAATCACCTATACAGATAAGCGCCTGAATCTCTGGTATGTGGACGTGGAAAAAGGAACGCCCGTGAAGGTGACTTCGGATCGGTATGAGGACCCAAACTCCACGATGAATGAGACATGGTCGCCGGACAGCAAGTGGCTGACCTATGCAAAGTTTTTGGAAAACCATATGCGGAATGTCTTCGTGTACTCGCTGGAAACTGGCAAGGAATCGCAAATCACCGATGGGACCAGCGACGTGCGCTATCCGGTGTTCGACAAGAATGGAAAGTCGCTTTACTTCGCGGCCAGCACGGACTTGGGACTCTCCATCGGATGGCTTGATCTTTCCAGCTTGCAGCATCCTGTCACGAGAAGCGTCTATGCCGTTGTGCTGAAGAAGGGCGATCCCTCGCCAGTCGAACCGCAAAGCGATGAAGAGAAAGCTGCGAGCGGCGAGAAGAACAAGGAGGCTGACAAAGACAAGGCCAAAGAGGCCGACAAGAGCACGGAAAAAGGAAAAGAAGGCGAGAAAAAGGAAGACGACAAGAAAGACGAAGTCAAGGTCACCGTTGACCTGGATGGAATTGGACAGAGAATTGTGGCGCTCCCAATCAAAGCGGCAAACTATGTAGCCTTGGATGTGGGCAAGACCGGTGTTCTGTTTCTCAGTGAAATACCGGATGTGCCGAGCTTGAAAGAACCGACGCTTGTTTCGGTATCAAAATTTGAGCTAAGCACGCGCAAGGCGGAGCCCTTCTTGAGCGGCGTGAGCGCGTTCGTAGTTTCAGCGAACGGTGAAAAGGCTCTCTACCGTCAAGGGCCCGGACCCCATGCGCCGTGGTTCATCGCCGCGACCGCAGTTATACCCAAGCCGGGCGATGGCGCGCTGAAGCTTGACGGGATGGAGGTCTATACGGATCCGCGCGTCGAGTGGAATCAGATGTACCACGAGGTGTGGAGGATCGAGCGCGACTTTTTCTATGACCCAAATCATCATGGATTGAATATCCCTGCTGCGGAGAAGAAGTATGCGCCTTACCTGAAGGGTGCTGGAGGCCGAGCCGACGTCAATCATCTCTTTGAGGAAATGCTTGGCGAACTGACAATCGGGCACATGTTCATTGCCGGAGGAGACGTGCCGCCGCCGAACCGCATTAAGGGCGGGTTGCTTGGCGCGGACTACAAAGTGGAAAACGGGCGTTACCGCTTTGCCCGTATTTTCAACGGCGAAAATTGGAATCCCGAGCTGCGCGCGCCGCTGACCCAGCCCGGTGTCGATGTCAAAGTAGGAGACTATCTGCTGGAAGTGAGCGGCCGCGAAGTACGCCCCCCGGTTGACGTCTACAGCTATTTTGAAAACACGGCAGGCACCCAAATAAAGATCAAAGTAGGTCCAAATCCGGACGGCAAAGACTCTCGGGACGTGACCGTCGTGCCTTTGCCCAGCGAGTTCCCACTCCGAAACCTCGCGTGGGAAGAAGACAATCGCCGCAAAGTCGATCAAATGAGCGGCGGCAAAGTCGCCTACGTCCACGTGCCCGACACCGCCACCGGCGGCTTCATCAATTTCAATCGTTATTACTTTGCCCAAGTCGGCAAACAAGCTGCCGTCATTGATGAGCGCTACAACCACGGCGGCGAAATCGCGGACTACATCATCGACATGCTCAAACGGCCGCTCCGCAATTGCGATATCACACGGGAGGGCGGCGAATTCTGCTCTCCGCTCGCCCAAATCTACGGCCCCAAGACCATGATCATCAACGAAATGTCCGGCTCTGGTGGTGATGCTCTGCCTTGGATGTTCAAGCAGGATAAAGTCGGTCCGCTTGTCGGGACGCGAACTTGGGGCGGGCTCGTCGGCATTTATGGCTACCCACCTCTGCTGGATGGTGGTTTCATCACCGCTCCGCGCGTCGCGATCTTCGGCTTGCACGGCGAGTGGGAAGTCGAAAATCATGGGATTGCGCCGGACATCGAAGTGGAAAATGATCCCGCATCCGTCGCGGCCGGCCACGATCCCCAACTCGAGAGAGCCGTCGAGGTAACGCTTGAAGCTCTAAAGGCGCATCCGGTCGTGATTCCGGAGCACCCGCCCTATCCGAATTATCACAAAAAATGATTGACAAAAATTGCAGGCGATCTCCTATTTCATGGGACTCGTGTCTCCCGCCTGCAGCGCCTCGAGGGGATGTGTTATTTTGTTTGTGATCCCTCCATGCCGGAACTTCCCGAAGTCGAGACAGTAGCTCGCGGCCTGCGGCGAACGATCGTGGGCAGGCGGATTCTATCCGTACGGCTCGGGAAGACGGATTTTATCGATGACCCAGCCGCGCTTGAGCAACATCTGCCGGGTAGACAAATCGAAGCAGTCGAACGCTATGGGAAATTTATGCTGCTTCGCCTCTCCCCCGTAAACGGGGTCGGCTCTTCTCCTGCAAATGGCGATGCGGCGCCCGCCGCTCTCCTCGTGCATCTAGGCATGACCGGGCAAATCGCACCGAATCCCGCAGCCCATCCTTGCGCAAAGCATACCCATGCTTGTTTCTTGCTCGACGATGATCGCGAGCTTCGCTACACGGATCCGCGGCGATTTGGCCGGCTCGCCTATCTTTCGGCCGGTCCGCTGGCCGAAGAGTTACGTGCCTTCGGCGCGGATCCTCTGGAAATCAGCTCTGAAGAATTTGTAAGCCAAACGCGAGCCCGGCGCGCGAGGCTCAAAGCGCTGCTGCTGGATCAGAGTTTTTTGCGGGGCGTGGGCAATATCTACGCGGACGAAAGTTTGTGGCGAGCGAAGATTCATCCGGCACGCCTGGGAGCCACACTGAAAAAAGAACAAGCAAAGACGCTGCACCGCGTACTCCGCAAAATCCTGGAGAAAGCCATCGTGATGCGGGGCTCGTCGATTTCCGATTTTCTTGACGCCGAGGGACAGCCGGGCAATTATCAGCAGCACCATCGGGCTTACGGGCGCGAGGGCAAGCGCTGCTACCGTTGCGGCGCGGTGATCCGCCGCGCGATTGTTGCAGGACGCAGCAGCTATTTCTGTCCAAAATGCCAGCCTGCGCCACGCGGCTTTCTTGTGCTGCCGCTACCTCGAAGCCTGGCGAAGCAATCCAAAAAATAGGAACGTCAAATGCGAGTCGTAGTCCAGAGAGTGAGCCGTGCGCGCGTGACGGTCGACGGACGCGTAGCAGGCGAAATTGGCGCCGGGCTGATGATTTTGCTCGGGGTTGGCCGCGAGGACACTTCCGCCGTTGCCGCCTCCCTGGCGGAAAAAGTTGCAAACCTCCGAATTTTTGAGGACGACCAGGGGAAAATGAATCGTTCGCTGCTGGACGTAAACGGTGCGGTCCTCGTCGTTTCGCAATTTACGCTTTACGGCGATGCGCACGGTCAGCGCCGCCCAAGTTTCATCTCCGCTGCTCCCCCGGAGAAAGCCAAGACGCTTTACGAGCAGTTTACACTAGCGATGCAGGGGCTCGGCGTCAGCGTTGCGACAGGAATTTTTCAAGCCGTGATGTCCGTGGAGTTGGTGAATGAAGGCCCGGTCACGATCCTCCTCGACTCCGACAAGACGTTCTAGGACGAGGCGCTACTCGAAAGCCGCCATAAAGTGGACCAAATTTGCGGCGCTTCGTGAGCTGAAAAAACTTGCCGATCCAAGAATACGCGCGAAGATGTCGTATTTCGGCGTCGACGTTCCTAAAGCCTATGGAATTTCGGCGCCCGTCCTTCACAGATTCGCCCGCCAAATCGGAAAGGATCAAGCGTTGGCGGAAGAGCTGTGGTCCTCCGGCGTCCACGAAGCAAGAATCCTCGCAGCGCTCATTGGCCAATCGGAGAAAATCACTTCCGCGCAGATGGAACGCTGGGTGCGCGACTTCAACTCCTGGGACGTGGTCGATGCAGTGTGCTGTTATCTCTATCCGGCTGCGAAACCCGCGTGGGACAAAATCTACGCTTGGAGCGGAAGGCGGCGGGAGTTCGAGAAGCGCGCAGCATTTTCCCTGGCCGCATATCTGAGCTATAAAGACAAAGGATCGGAAAATGCGCGATTCGAACGTTTCCTTTCCGTGATCGAGCGCGAAGCGCACGACGAGCGGAAATTCGTTCGAAAAGCAGTCAACTGGGCGCTTCGTAACATCGGAAAGAGAAATCTGCAGCTCAATCGTGCAGCGATTTGTTCTGCAGAACGGATCCAGATGCAAGATACTCGCGCCGCGCGGTGGATCGCAGCAGACGCTCTGCGGGAACTAAAGGGCGATGCGGTACAAACGCGGCTGCGAAGAAAAGCAGGCTGAGAGATGGCCAAAAAAACTGAGAATCCTCGCCTCATAATTCGCCGGGCGCGAACCAGCGACGCCCCGCGTCTTGCGGAGCTTAGCGGCCAGCTGGGCTATCCCGCGACAACTGCAGAGATCACAAAAAGAATGCGTAGGCTGAAGCCTGCATCGCAAACGGCCTTGTTTGTAGCGCAATCACACGGCTCGGGAGTTGTCGGCTGGGCGCATGTCAGTGTGGACCATCTAGTGGAGGTTGGAACACGGGCCGAATTGAATGGACTCATCGTCGCCGAAGGCCAGCGCAGCCTCGGAGCCGGTGCCCGGCTGCTCGCAGCCGCCGAGGATTGGGCCCGCAAGCACGGCTGCCCGAGCATGTCCGTGCGCTCAAACGTGATCCGCGAGCGCGCCCACAAATTTTACGAACGCCAGGGGTACGAGCACTATAAAACGCAGAAAGCCTTCCGCAAGACACTCTAACTCTCCTTCGCTCCCGCGGCCGGTTACCCACAGTAACCACTCCTCTCGTGCGGCGTGGCAAGGTATATCGCATTACGATATACTTAATGCATGGCACCGGAAATCACCCCCGCCGAGTACCGGGCGCTGGCCGAGCTGCGCTACCGCATCCGCCATTTTCTGCGGGAAGGCGACGCCAAGGCGCGGGCCATTGGGCTCGAGCCGCAGCAGTACTTGATGCTTCTTGCCATTCGCGGTCTGCCCGAGGGCAGTCCGTCCACGATTCAGACCCTCGCCGAGCGGCTCGCCCTTAAGCACCACAGCGCCGTGGAACTCATTGACCGCCTGGAGGCGCATGGGTACGTGCGCAGGACTCGCAGCCGGGACGACCGCCGCCGCGTGTTCGTCTCTCTCTTGCCTCGTGGCGACCGCTTGCTCGAACAAGTCGCGCGAAATCGCATCAGTGAACTTCGTACGACCGGCGAAACATTGGTCGGCGCGATCGAGGCTCTTCTCGAGCGCCGCCACAATGGCTACAATCCGAAGAAAGGAGCCAAGCGGAGAACACCAAACACTCATGGCTGACGACGACCAGAAAAATCTACGAACCGAAAGCGGCCAGAGTGCGACCCAGTTTCGTAACGAGACGTTGGGAGACTTTACAACTACGCTGCGAGTCGTCCCAATCTCGTTCCTTGCAATGGGGATTGGCATTCTTTGCGCCTTCGTGGCCCTGGCCCTCCTGCGTTTGATTGGCTTGTTCACGAACCTTTTTTATTTTGGCAGATGGAACTCGGCCATGGTTTCGCCTGCTGGCAACCATCTGGGTTTCTACAGCGTCCTCGTGCCGATTGGCGGTGCGCTCATCATTGGCGTGATGGCGCGTTACGGTTCGGAACGAATCCGTGGCCACGGCATTCCCGAAGCGATCGAAGCAATTTTGATCAATGGCAGCCGCGTCGAACCGAAGGTTGCCTTTCTCAAGCCGCTCTCTTCCGCCATCTCCATCGGTTCTGGCGGCCCGTTTGGCGCCGAAGGCCCCATCATCATGACCGGCGGCGCATTTGGTTCCATGATCGCCCAGCTTTTCCATCTGACCAGCGCCGAGCGAAAAACGCTACTCGTGGCTGGCGCGGCGGGCGGTATGTCCGCAACATTTGCTTCTCCGGTCGCCGCCGTGTTGCTGGCCGTCGAACTCCTGCTCTTCGAGTGGAAACCGCGCAGCCTTATTCCCGTGGCGCTGGCCAGTGCGGTCGCCGCAGTGGCTCGGCGATACCTTTTGGGATTCGGGCCGCTCTTTCCCGTGCCCGAGCACCCGCTTTTTATCGGCCCCAAAGCCTTGCTGGGATGCGCACTTGTTGGGCTTCTCGCCGGAATTTTATCAGCGATGCTGACGGTGTCCGTATACGCGGCCGAGGATGCTTTTCAACATCTCAAAATTCACTGGATGTGGTGGCCGGCGATTGGCGGTTTGGCCATCGGGCTTGGAGGTTTGATATTTCCGCAAGCTCTTGGCGTCGGCTATGACACCATCGGCGCATTGCTTCAGGGTACCGTGACCACGAAAGTGATCTTGGGCGTCCTGCTCGTCAAGTGGTTTATCTGGGCTGTCTCGCTCGGCTCGGGCACATCGGGCGGCGTATTGGCTCCGCTGCTCATGATGGGTGGTGCGCTCGGAGGCCTCGAAGCCATGTTTTTGCCCAATGAAGGCTCTGGCTTCTGGCCGCTGATCAGCATGGGTGCGATTCTTGGCGGCACGATGCGCTCTCCGTTTACAAGCATCGTGTTTGCCTTCGAGCTGACGCACGATGCAAATGTTTTTCTGCCTCTACTCGTCGGCAGTGTGATCGCCCACGCCTTCACTGTCTTGACCCTGCGCAGGTCCATCCTGACCGAGAAGGTCGCCAGACGCGGTTTTCACTTGAGCCGCGAATACGCCGTGGATCCACTGGAAATTCTTTTTGTCCGCGAAGTGATGCGCTCGAACGTTGTCGTGCTGCCAGCCGAGGCGAAGGTTCGTGAAATACTGAACTCCCTTCACGTTAATCACCCGCATAAGCAGCGGTTGCTGCCGGTCGTGGGTACCGAAGGCAAGCTCGTCGGCGTGCTGACCCGGAGAGATATCCGCGAGCGGATAGAACAAGAAGGTGATGCCGTCCTGCAACGTGCGCTCGGAGACTTAGTTCGAATAAGCACAGTGGAAACAAATCCAGACGAAATTCTACGTGTCGTCGTATATCGCATGGTGGAAAAAGCTGTAACCAGGCTGCCGGTGGTTGAGCTCTCCACGGGAAAATTCCTGGGGCTAGTTTCTCTGGATGATTTGCTGAAGGCTCGCTCCAGGCATTTGGAAGAAGAGCGCCGCCGTGAGAAAACCTTAAAATTAAGATTTTTCCTACCAGGAAGGCGGGTGAAAACCGAGCCGGATACGCCTCCTGCTCCTTGAAAAATGGCTCACCTGTACATATCCTCGGCCCAATTGACACGCACAAAGTACAAACCCAAGCTGCGCGACAATAGATCGGGTCAGCAAATGAAGGGCCGCTCCTAAAATGACGAAAGCCTCGCAACAAATTCAGACCAGCTGGTGGAAGTCTCCTGCGCGCCGATGGAGCGCGCTGCTGCATGAGCGTGAAGAACAAGTCTTCCTTGTCCTTACACTGTTGATCGGCGCCCTGACGGGCCTCATGGCTGTCGCATTCATTTTGTTAACCGAGCGTGCCGGCTCGCGGCTCTATCCAGTAGGTGGAGCTGCTTGGCATCGCGTGCTTGTTCCGATTGTGGGCTCGCTGGCCATGGGATACTTGCTCTACCGCTATTTCCCGGATGCGCGCGGCAGCGGCGTCCCACAAACAAAAGCCGCTCTTTATGCCCGTGAAGGCCGCATTACGGCCGGCACGATGTTCGGCAAATTCTTCTGCACTTCCGCCACCCTGGCCAGCGGCATTCCCCTCGGACGCGAAGGACCGACCGTGCAAGTTGGCGGCGGCATCGCTTCTGTCTTGGGACGGCATCTGGGGCTACGCCCCGAAAAAGTGAAAGCGCTCATCCCCGTGGCAGCGGCGGCAGCGATCGCAGCCGCATTTAACACACCTTTGGCCGCGGTGCTATTCGCTCTTGAGGAGGTCGTTGGTGACCTCCACGCCCCCGTGCTCGGCTCCGTGGTTCTGGCTTCTGCCACCTCCTGGGGCATGCTTCGGCTGTTGCTGGGCAACAATCCGCTATTTAAGGTGCCGCAATACCAGCTTGTGAATCCGTGGGAGTTTGTCATTTACGCCGTGCTTGGTGTTGCCGGCGGCCTCGTTTCAGTCGCCTTTTCAAAGCTCTTGCTCGGCATGCGTGCGAAATTCTTGAATTTCAGGAAATGGACGGTTCCGTTCCAGCCCGTGGTTGGAGGCATAGTGGTCGGCCTGATGGGCTGGTTTGTCCCGCAAGTGCTGGGCGTCGGTTACGAGCACGTCGGTGCTGTTCTGAATGGGGGCATGGCGCTACGGCTTATGGTCCTTCTGCTTGTTCTGAAACTCTTTGCTGTCACCGTGAGTTACGCCTCCGGCAACGCGGGCGGCATTTTCGGTCCAAGTCTTTTTCTCGGAGCCATGCTCGGCGGAGCCATTGGAACGGTCGCCCACAACTACTTGCCAGAATATGTCGCCACTCCTGGCGCTTATGCGCTTGTAGGAATGGGCACCGCATTTGCCGGAATCGTGCGGGCGCCGATGACCTCTGTCGTTATGATTTTTGAGATCACTCGCGATTACGCGGTCATTGTTCCCTTGATGATCTCGAACTTGGTCAGCTTCTTCATCGCTTCGCGACTCCAGAAGCAGCCCATCTACGAAGCCTTGGCGCGTCAGGATGGCATCCACCTCCCCACGGCCGAAACTCGCCTGCACGAGGGCCACCGGCACGTGATCCTCGCCATGCGGCCCGCGAAAGAGGTGCTCATGGCAGACATGACCGTGCAGGAAGCTCTTGAGCTGATCCGTTCCAGCGAATCCACGGCTTGGCCCGTGAGCGATGAACGCGGACTGGTTGGCATTCTAACATTTGGCAAGCTTCAGCAGGCCGCGACCGCCGGTTCCGAGCCCAAGCGTTTGAAAGAGCTCTTGGATGGATCGGACTTCCCTCATGTCCACGTCGATCATTCCCTCAGCATGGCTCTTGAACGCATGGGTGCCGCCCAGGTCAACGCGATCCCGGTCGTCAGCCGTGCCGATGTACACAAACTCGAAGGCATTGTAACCTTGAAAGACGTGCTGGCTATCTATGGCGTTGGCTCTGCCAAACAGTAGTGATAGGAAATCGGCCGTGCCCGCGCGCGAAATTGCCCGCGGCTACGTTTTCGGCGGAAAGCGCTAATCCTGATATTTCGGATACTTTTGTCGCAGCTCCTCAAAGGTCCTTGAGGAGGTCCCACGCCGCACATGATAGTGAAGGATGCGGCGCTCCGCTCCAGATGGCTGCGGGTTATCTTTCACGATCGATTCCACATCGCCGCGGTTTTGGATTCTGCCAAGTTTGAAGGTGGCTCGCTTGCCTGTCGGGGCGAGTCGCACCACAACGAACTCGCCCCTTTGGTATGCCGTGGCAGGGTTTGCTGAATAAATAATTTCGTCCCCCCGAAAGTTTTGATAACGTATCCTCAGCGAATAGTCGCTCGGATCGGCCTTGCCTTTGAGGTGCGTGAACACTTCGCTTGCTGGCTTGCCCACGACACGGCTCTGCCTGAAAGCCTGGGCATATTCAGAGTCGTATCTCTGACAAGATGGGTTCGGGCACTTTACCTTCCACAGCGATTTCTTCGCACCCCACGTCCCGCACTTTGGACAATGGACGGCGTCATCGAACTCCCCCATGCTCATCCTCCTCCAAAACAGTTTCCAGGGAAACGGCTAAGGAAACGTAGGTAAATCTTCAGATTTACCTACTTCAATAAGGCCCCTCGACAGGTGACTCCTCTCTCCCACGAGTTCCTCTTGCGAGGATTCTATCGCCACTGCTTCAGGGCTTGGAGAGAAAGCTGCCGTCGCCGCGGTTTGCGGGCGCAGCCTGGCAGCCGTCTCCCTGGAACTTTTCTGCGTCTGGTAACTCTTCCAGACGAAAAATGGCGCGGCGATCTGCCCGTGCTGGATTTGGCGCCGCCGGTGGACCAGCGAAGGCAGTCCCATTGCGCGCAGGCTCCTGAAGGGCATCATCCGGAAATGCGATTTGCGGTGCCCGCCCTTGAATGCCAGCGAAAGAATTTCTTCTGCAAGCCAGCGATCGAGAAGCCGAAGCTGTCCTTCGTCGTTGACATGCTTTAGGTAGTAATCGACGATTGCCACGTTTCGCACGCTTCGTTCCAACGCCTGCCTCGCGACTCCAATGGCAAACTCCGTGCGCTTTCGCGGATCTTGAATTCGCGCGAGTTTGGCCCGCCTGCGCCGGAAGGCAAAACGGAAAACATTGCAAATCTTTCGGCATTTGTCGCGCGAAAGACGGACGGCGCCATCAGCGCAGAATTCCAGCCCAAGATGTCGGATGCGCGAAGCGGCGGTGAAATCCGCCGCCCGGGCTCCATCGCAGGAAAGAAGCAGGTTTGTTTCGTGGCTCTCTTTGCTTTGCAGTTTCCGTTCGCGCAACTCTTCATTGAAATGGGCAATCGCGGTTTCTATCGTTTCGCGGCTGCTGGCGAGCAAAAGCACATCATCCGCATAGCGAAAATAGCGCAGCCCGCGCAAAGCATCGAGTCGGCGGTCCAGAGGAGTGAGATACACATTGGCGAAGAAGCAGGCCACGGGCGTCCCAAAAGCTATCCCTTGCTCGGCGTGAACTGTTCGCCCCTTTTCCTCATAAGGAAAACGCACACGTTCTTCGAGCAAGCGAAACAAGTAATCTTTCGGCTCAATGAGTTCCGCCAATTGCGCCAGCAACTCCCCGTGATTGACGGATGGAAAGTAATTCGCAATATCCCGCTTTACCGCATAGAGAGGGGCCTCTGTTTCGCCGAGCAGCCTGGCAATTCTTCGCTGGCAGCGGTCCAAGCCGAATCCCCGCAAACGATATGCGTAGCAGTTCTGTGAAAACCAAGAGTGCAGCCGCGCGCTCAAAAGCCGATACAGCAGCAGATCAACCAGGCGCTCTTCCCACGGATAAATATAAAGCGTGCGGCGCTTTCCGCGAAAATTGCGATGCAATGCTGCGGCAGGGCGAAATGAAAACGACTCACGTACCAGCGCGCGGTGAATGTCCGCGAGATTGTGCAAGCCGGAGCGAGCAAAATCGTAGAGGTCTTTTTTGTCCGTCGAAGCGAAGAGTGCCTTTCGCCAGGAAAATAGAGGTTTCGTATAAATGCGCACGGCCGCTTTGTAGAGTTCGGCCTCGCGATAGACGTCGCGCCACCGCAACTTCGCCCGCGCGCCAAACTGGCCGGCGAACGACTCTCTGCATGATTCGTTCGTGTACAAAGTGGCCGGATTCTATTGCGCCCCACTGAGGGACGTCAATCGCGCTCCTGTGGATAACCAGGTCTGTATTTACCCCTCCGCGGAGCCCGGCATCCCGTCCCAGCCGTTGCCTCGTTATCCTCCAACGAATGGCGCCCCAGCCATCCAGGATTATCTCTGGTCTATATTAGCTGATTGATTTATGCTGCCCGCGGCGTATATTCGCCTCCCTCTGCCATGCTCTTCAAAACGCAAAGCGCCTCCGTCTACGGCATCGACGCCTACCTCGTCGAGGTCGAAGTCGACGTCGGTTCGGCCCGCATGCAGGATTTCAACGTCGTCGGCCTCCCAGACAACGCCGTCAAGGAAAGCCGCGAGCGCATCAAGTCCGCCCTTCGCAACTGCGGCTTCGAGTTTCCTCACGGGCAAGGCGTCACCATCAATTTGGCTCCCGCCGACGTTCGCAAGGAAGGCTCGGCGTTCGATCTCCCCATGGCCCTGGGCCTGGTCGGTTGCATGGGTCATTTTTTTGGCAAACAGCTCAACCAGTGCATGTTTCTCGGAGAGTTGTCGCTCGATGGAAGCATTCGATCTGTCCGCGGCGCGCTCTCCGCGGCGCTCGCCGCTCGCGAGTTTGGTCTCAAGTCTCTTGCCGTGCCGGAAGCAAATGCGCGTGAGGCTGCGGTGGTCGAAGGCGTAAACGTATTTGCTCTGAAGACGTTGCCGCAAGCCGTTGATCTGGTAAACGCGCCGGAATCCTTTCAACCCGTCGTGGTTGATGCCAAGCAGATGCTTTCGGAAGCAGCGCAGTATTCCGTCGACCTGCGCGACGTTCACGGCCAGCAGGCAGCAAAGCGCGCCCTCGAGGTCGCCTGCGCTGGCGGCCACAACATCCTGTTCATCGGTCCTCCTGGCGCGGGTAAGACTATGCTCGCCAAGCGTATTCCGACGATTCTTCCTCCGATGTCCCTCGACGAAGCCATCGAAACAACCCGCATTCACAGTGTCGCGGGCGTCCTCGAGGACAGCCGCGGGCTCGTCGGCACGCGCCCCTATCGGTCCCCGCACCACACCATCAGCGACGCCGGTCTGATTGGCGGTGGTGCCGTCCCGCGCCCCGGGGAAGTTTCGCTCGGCCACAACGGCGTTCTCTTTCTCGATGAGCTCCCGGAATTTCAGCGCAACGTGCTTGAAGTCATGCGCCAGCCTCTCGAAGACGGCGCGGTGACCATCTCTCGCGCGGCCGTATCGGTCACCTTTCCCTCTCGATTCATGCTGGCGGCAGCCATGAATCCTTGCCCGTGCGGGTAACTTCATGGCTGAAAATAAGGGGATTCAGTCCTAACGACTCAACTTCATAGTTTGCTACGCGAATATCGGGCACCAAAGCCGCTAGGAGATTTCGCTTTTGATCCCGGCTCCAATAGTGCCACTCAGCCAGCGGCGAGAGGGCTTCGGTCAGAAGCCGAACGTCTAGGTGTACTGGCGGTCTCTCCTGCATCAGCATCTCTTGAGCGATCTGTATGTCCCGCTTGATCACGCGCAACCTGTCGTCTCGCTCTTCCCGAGAGAGTACTCCATCAACGAAGCTATCAAGAATTCGATCACGCTTTCGTTGCAAATTCGTAATTTCAGAGGTCAGACGTTCGACGCGTACATGTGAGTCATCCGTTTCAGAGCGGCGAACCAACTCGGCGATGCATCCCTCCAAGAAGGATGCTTTTGTCAGGCTTACGGAAAAGAGGTCATCGAGGATCAACTCTAGCTTTTCCCTTGCCATGTACTTCGTGTCGCAGGTATGGGCAGCACGACGTCCCTTACAAAGGTAATAATCCCTCCGCGCTTTCGCAGTTTGGATCGGCTCCTCACAACGCGAACAGGTCATGCAGCCGTTGTATGTAAACCGATGTTCGTAGTCGGGTCGGCTTCGCCAATGCTTCTTCTCTTTTAAGTCCATGATGCGTTGAATGGCGAGGAACTCGGCTTCGGAAATCAGCGGCTCCTGAATTACGCGAACCCGGATCACCTCATCAGGGAGTCGGGCAATCTTCCTGCGATCAGCTTGACGACCATTTTTCGTAGGGTACCTTCCCTTTTCGGACGTGTCCCGTTTCTTGTCGATGACGCGGAATCCCATCCAGATCGGGTTCCGCATAATGATGTGCATGCCGCGAGGAGTGACGCCAACGAGTTTTGCCAGTCTGGCGTAGTTGTGGTTACCTGCACGGAACTGCCGAAAGGCTTCGCGCACCCGCTCAGATTCAGGCTTATAGAAAAAACCCCTCGACTTGTCGTATCCGATTCCCCACGGCAGAACTATTTCACTTTGCGCCAGTTCTCCTCGGCGACGTTTTTCTTCCTTTGCTGCCCAAATCCTCTCAAGAGATTCTGTTCTTTCAACCCCCGCCATCGCGGCTCGTAACGTCCCGAGAAGGCGACCCGTTTTGCTTGCGAGGTCGATGGCACCGTCAGGAAGATAGAGAATCGTTTTCGAATCGACAAAGGCTTGCAGGAGGGCGTAATCGGCAAAGTTTTCTGGTCTCATCAACCGGGAGAACTCACGCGTCACGACGCCATGAATGTCCGGCGATTGCATCAGGTCGATAAGTTCGCGAATCTCAGGGGCTTTAAGAACCGAAGCGCCAGAAACATCCGAAATCTCAATAGACTTCACAATGTCCAACTGATACTGGGAAGCTGTTCGCCTGTTAATGGCGCGTTGGGCTGGAATTGAAGCGCGGTCGTCAGCCGCTTGTCCCTCTGTCGAGACCCTGATTAGTTCGATCACTCTATTCATAGGGAAGTCCACACAAGCGCCTAGCTAAATGCAGCGCTCCTCCATCGTTACCCGCCTCCAACGCAATACGTAACTGCGCCAGCAAAACCTTGCGCTGACGTCCGACTTCAAGGATAGCGTCCACAACGCCGGATAGTGAATGGTCGTGATATGCCGAGTCAACCGGAGAAAGAGAGGTCGCACTCTCCTTGGTGGAGTTCGACCGGAGAGTATCGTGATGCTCCGCTGCCGGAGACTGGCGAGCAGACCCGTTTCGCGTCGTGAACGAGTCCGACTCGCCTGCGTGTTGTGCTTGGCTCTTCACTGGTTTTGCTCTGTCTCTTCTTGACGACGCGTTCTGTCTCATCAGCGACCGATTCAAGGTCGGACGCCGCGTCATTCAGTCGGCGTTTCTGACTAAGACGACCTCGTCATCTTCGGGCGCTTCACTGTGCCTCCTCTTTGGAGGAAGGGCAGACTACGACCACGTACTTCCGGTACCAATCCATCGCTTCGGCTGGGTCTTTGCAGGGAGTCTCGGTCACGTTCTCCGGGTCATAGATGGAGCCGCGCCGTGCCCGCAAGTACACGCGCCACAGATCGTCTTTCTGGTTCTTCGTCACACCTTCGGGCACCGTCTTTTCAAAATCAGGGAACCACGAAATCTGTTCGTCCTGATCCAGACCCCGCAGGCAGTTGGTGCAAGTCACCTTCTCTTTTTCGTCGGTGCTCTTTGGACGGGAGCCACCCGATGAGCAGCGCACGGTGCGCGGGTTATCGGGGTTGATGATATTGCCTGCGGCGTGGACGGGGCGGAGCGCGTCGTACTTCTTCTGCCGTTCGTACGCCTCACGGCACTCTTCGCACTCAACCGACTGAACATCTGTGGTCAGGCGCATGTTCCTGCGAGTACACAGCGTGAACTCCGGCTCTTCGTCGAAGACTAGGTGCGTGATCTTCGCCATCCGCTCTTCCGTCTCTTTATGCTGGATGCGACCTTGGAGCGTCTCTTCGGCGTGCTTCAGCGCCGTGCGATAGGCAGAATAGTGGGGTTTCTTCTCCACACCATTTAATGCGAGGATGCCGTCGTACTGGCGTTGCGCCCACTCGATGGTGCGGTCGTCTTTGCCGACCTGCTTGCGAACGGCGTTGATGGCGATGTAGGTTTGCCGAAGCGTGAGCCGCGTTGTTTTCGGCTCCTTCTTGGACTTCTTAGCTGGAGTGGTCGGCTTGCCGATGAGCGTGAACACAAGCTCACCGCCAGACTCGCGAACGCTGATGTCACCGTCGATCTGGAACAGCCCGCCGTTATGTTTGAATGGGGTGCCGTCCTTCAGTTCGAGGACTCGGTTGGGTGAAACTGGTTTCACCCCTTCCTTCTTCGTGCGCTTGGAAACCGGGTTCCCGCCAGTCACCCGGTAGCGCCATGCACGGTACGTGATGTTGAGAGCTACAGGCACCCATTTCTTCACCGACGTGTAGGTCTTGCCGTTCCATGTGAAGCCGCCATTGGCTGCGGATTTCTCCAGAGCCTCAACGGTCGGCGCGATCTTCTTTCTCCAATCGGCGTCTTGGTCGTCGCGCTTCTGAAACGCGATGACCAACGCCTCGGCGTTCGGGTTGTTCGCTGATGTAGTCACTGAGCTTCTCGCCTTTCTTTGTTGAAATAAAAAAAGGCGACCGCGTAACCAACATCGTTTCCCGCTTCCATGCGGACGATGCTGACTACACGGTCGCCTCGGATGTTTCTCCGGTGACCTACGACCCTTACGGGTCGGGCTGCTTCTACCTCACAGGCGCACCCCGCGTCTTACGGCGGAGCTTTCATTGTTAGGCGCTGCCGCCCTCTGGTTCCCGACTTCCCTCTGCGCGTCGGTGGGGCTTGTCTTCCACACTTTGTTAGATGCAGGGAAACGGCGAATCGGAGTAAGCCCGCAGGGGAACGCTTCAAGGAACGCTGCACTGGGCAGGCTTTTCACGCGAGCGGCTAACTTTGGTTGTTTAGGGCATCGTTCCTAATTTGAGGAGTTTGAACACGCTGTTCTGCGACGCCGGACAGACTCAGTGACACAATTTGGCAGTGCCGATTGCGAACTCTGCAACTTCATCCGTTCTCGCCTCAAGTTAGCGAGAATCAGCCCAATCGTTCGGTTGCCGTGTGAGCGGAAGCGGTAGGCAAGCGCATTCCCACGCAATCCTCAAGCTGCGCAGCAGCCGCGCCGAGTTAGTCTTCCTGCAAGGCAGTGGAGTTCGGCAAGCAGTCGATCAATTTGGAGATGTGATCCGGCTGAGGGAAAGCAGTCTTGGCGTGATGGTCGCAAAGATACCGGATCATGCGTCCTGACGACAGTTCCCAGATCAATACCAACGTCGCGTCGTGCCTCAAAGTTCCTTTTTGCTGACATCTCGGTAGCTTCATGGGGCTGCTCCAGAGCAGATCGGCGCAAATGCGTTCCTGATGAAGGATTCGAAATTCAGTTCACGCCCAAAACTTCGTATTAAAGAGTGTGCCGTAGCTGGCGCGGGAATTTGGCAGCTACCAGATTCCTTATTGGTGGGTGTCGTAAAGACATCGGGGGCGGTTCTAGCGTCCCGCCCCCAAATTTCCACCTGACGCTGGCGGTTCACCAACCGTGACTATAGGAGATCAATTCTATGACCGCTAGATTCCACAACTCGACAACTTTTCTGGCGACCGAAGTAGGTCGCGATGGGTTTTAAGCTCCAAGATCAAATCCAGAAGATGCGTGGCATTCCCGGCAAGTACAAGCGGGTACTGACCGCCATCGCCAACCGTGCCCGGAACGACGGCACCAACTTCTTCGAAGCCAAAGAGACCATTGGCGCGAAATCCGGGGTAGATCGCAGCACAGCCTTCCGCAACATGGACGACCTGACCAAAATGGGCATTCTCCCGAAGGCTGAGAGCCACGAGTGCGGAATCGACTATTGCCCTAAGGGTACGAAGCACTTCTACAAGCCCGGAAACCATTGGACTCAGGTGTATTACATCGACCTAGTGGCGTTGCAAAAATACGATGAGTTGCGTTGCAAAATGCTACGCGAGAAAAAGAAGAGTGGCGTTGCAAAACGCACACGAGTGGCGTTGCAAAATGCGACTGAAGTGGCGTTGCATTTTGAGATGCAAACCGGGGATACAAGAGAAGCACGTTTCACTGGGAGTGTTGAACCTTCCGTCCTAACGGACGGTAGTAAGAAAGCAAGCAAGCCAGTTACGCTCGCGACTGCGTCGCTCGCTCCGGCGAGCCTCGCTGCGCTCGAAAATCAAAGTCAAAACCTACTTGGGTACGGAAACCTTTCAAGCGAAGAACAAAACCAAGAGCAACCCGAATACCAGTTCCCCCAGAGCCGCGAGGAGATGTACGACGCTCCTATGAGCGACGCTTCTGAACTGCTGCACATCATCACCCCCAACGTGACAGACGCCATGGTCAGGGAACAGCTACCGCTGTGCGCCCGCATCTTGGAGTTCTTCCCCCGCGCCGATGAGTACGCGGTGAAAGCCGCCGAACTGGTTCTCGGGTTCAACCGTGCCCACCGTTCGGGCAAGTACGCCACCAAGGACGACAAGAAGCTCTACATCCGCAACGCAGCCCAATACCTCAAGGCGCTGGAGTCGAGTACAGCCTCGCTGTTGAACGACTACGACAACCACGACTTCAAGAACTGCGAGACATGCCGCGAGAGCGGGGTGTTTGATTACAAGGCGTTCGTTCGCGAGATTCGCAAGGATCAGGAGCGTGAGGCTGCGCGTAAAAAGCAAGAGAAGCTCGCCGCCATCGAACGCGAGAAGCGTCTCGCCGAAGAGGCACGCATCGCTAAGCTGTGCCCGGAATGCAAGAAGGCAGACCGTGGCGAGCACCTCATGTACTCCATCGGTGGCTGGGTCAAGGTGTGCGATGCCTGCTATGACAAGCGGTACGAGTCTGAGCAAAACACCCTCGCCGATAAGGGCTGGTATGCCATACGCCAACCGCTGAAGCCCCGCCCGGAGTATCTCGCCGCGAAGGAAGCCGAAGCCAAGGCTGCTATGGCTAAGGCGATGGAAGACGCCGAGGAGGATGTGCCGATCTGCCCGCAGTGTCACCGTGCAGGGAAGAACGTCGCGGGCTACCAGAAGCATTGGGACAACTGCCCGGTATACCGGGAGGAGTTGAAGCAGGCTTTTGCTCAACCCTTGCAGAAGGAAGCCGCCAAGGCGGCAGGAGAACAGCTATGAGGAAGATGGGAAACAGATTCATGAACGCGGTACCGGGCTATTGCCACAGGTGGATAAGCCCAAGCCGGAGCGCATCTGTCAGCCAGCCGCTCTTAACTGCCGCTTCGCCGTCGTCTCCAGCAGGTGCTCCTCACCATTCATCCCGGTGACACGCACGGACACGCTGCCGCCCGCTGCTAGTAAGTTGAACAGATCAACGACGACCTGTTGCGCTGCTGCCTGCGGCGTCGCGTTGAAGGCGTGAGCCGCCCAGAGCACCTGCGCGGTTAGCATCGTGCTCTTTTGCTCGACTGCATCGGACTTGGCGCGTTCCTTATCGGCTGGTTCCATCATGGGCTTCCTCCTGATTTGCGACTACTAAGGAAACCGACAGCGAGCATTTCACGGTGAGTTTGTGACGACCTCCGCAAATCCATTCGGTGTAAGTGCCTCGATCCTTTTAACTTCCGTCTAGACCACATACAATAAACAGTTCTCCCGTCAGCATGGTTCGGCGTGGCGCGTAGCGTCATAGTGTGGCGTACTCGCGCCGAGCAGAAGGCAGAGTGCAATGAAACTGAGCAAGGTGCGCGTCACAAACTTCCGCAGTATCGAAGACTCTGGCGAATTCGAGGTTGGACAACTGCTGTGCTTGGTCGGTAAGAATGAAGCAGGAAAGACCGCCATTGAGCAAGCGTTGGCTGGTCTGAATCCGCATCCGTCCACTCCTGTTGCCTACGACCTTGAGCGCGATTTTCCACGTCGGTTCTTAGCCGACTATGAAGAACTGCACCCAGAGCAAGCTGCGACGGTTGTGACCACGAAATGGGTTCTGTCGAAGGAGGAAAAGGCAGCTATCGGCGAGCAACTTGGTATGAGCGCCGTGACTGACCAGCCTGTGACAATCTATCGCCGCTACGGTGATAAAGAGCCACAGTGGGAGCCACACATCGACTGGACGAAGGCAATCCAAAATCTCGTAGAGAGAGAGAAGCTAGATGATGAAGAACGTCAACCGTTAACCGATGCGAAGACTTCCGGCGACGTAATCAAGGCTCTCGAAGCTCTGGCTGAGCGCAGCCAGAAACAGCAACGCTTGCTCGACCACTTCAAAGGCTTTCCCGGTCAGTCGATGAAGGGTTTAGTGCTCTCGCTTCTGAAACCCAAGCTGCCGCAGTTCATGTACTCGTCGCACTACGACCGAATGGTGGGTCAGCTTCGGCTCGACTTGTACCCCCGCCGCTTGGCTGGGCAACTCCAGCCGCCGATTGAACCGGGTGAGCGGGTGTTCATTGATTTTCTTGAATACGCGGGAACCTCCATTGACGAGATTACTGCTGCGAAGACCTATGAGGGTCTGAATGCCCGCTGCGAAGCGGCGTCCAACAAGATCACGGCGCAGCTACAGGGCTACTGGAAGCAGAACCCACACTTGGAGATTGACGTCCGCGTCACGAAGGCAGAGCCGAACGACCCAGTGCCGTTCAACGAAGGTGTTGTTGCCAGAGCGCGTGTGAGAAACACGCTGCACAAGGTCACGGTTCCCTTTTCCGAGCGCAGCGCTGGTTTCATCTGGTTCTTTTCGTTCCTCGTGAAGTTCGCGCAGGTTCGCAAGACTGGAGCTAATCTGATTCTTCTCCTCGATGAGCCGGGTCTGACGCTGCATGGAAAGGCACAAGCCGACCTGCTGCGCTACTTCGAGGACAAGCTCACACCGGAGCATCAGGTGATCTACACCACCCACTCGCCCTTCATGGTGCCACCGGATGACCTGCCATCTGTGCGCATCGTGGAAGATAAGCTGTTCCAGCCTGCACCGGGTCAGTGGTCATCGGAAGGCACGAAGGTGCGCGACGACACGATGGCGACCGACCGCGACACGCTCTTCCCACTTCAAGGCGCACTTGGATACGAAATGACGCAGACGCTCTTTGTCGGCAAGCACACTTTACTGGTCGAAGGCGCTGGCGACATCCTGTACCTCGAATCGTGGTCATCTGCTCTGTTACGCCGGGGCAAAACTGGGCTTGACCGTCGATGGACGCCTTGCCCTGCGGGCGGCATTGACAAGATTCAGCCCTTCGTCGCTCTGTTCGCTGGGCAGAAGCTCGACATTGCTGCGCTAAGCGACTACGCGAAAGGCGATAAGCGGAAAGTCGATTCACTGAGGCAGAACAAGGTCATGGAGGGCGACAAGCTCTTGACGTTCGCCACAGTGCTGGGAGTCGATGAGGCCGACATCGAAGACGTATTCAGCCCAGCGCTATACGCGAAAGTTTTGAACCAAGCCTACAATCTCGCTGGCGCGAACGAACTCACCGCACAAAGGCTCCTCGACGCTGACCAGAACACGACGCGATTGGTGAAAAAAGCCGCAGCCTATTTCAGCCTTCTACCACCGGGTACGCCGGAGTTCGATCACTTCACGCCAGCCGACTGGCTCTTCAGGCACCCCGAGCTTTTGGAGGGAGACGCACCAGAAGTAGTAGAGACTCTGGCGCGAGCAGAGAAGGTGCTTGCTGCCCTGAACAAGCTCTTGCCAGCGAAGGCATAACAACGGATATTCACCATAATGGCTACAGCCCCAGAGACCACAACGCGAAAGCCTCGCAAAAAGAAAGCAGCAGAGGCGCAGGCTGCGACCATCGCCCTGCCCGCCCTCGCAGACGAGCATCTTGACGTTCCGACGCTGGAGACATGGCTTTGGGATGCCGCCTGCGCGATCCGTGGCGCGGCGGACGCACCAAAGTTCAAAGACTTCATCCTGCCGCTGGTGTTTTTCAAACGCCTTTCAGATGTCTTTGACGACGAGTTCGCGGCACAAGTCAGGGAGTTCGGTGACGAGGACGTCGCCCGCGAGGTCATACGAGCCGACCACGAGGATGCGCTGAAGAACAACCGCAAGCCCGTCGTCCGGTTTTTCATTCCGCACGAGTACCGCTGGGACGCCATTCGGCACCACGCGGCGGATGGCACTCTGGGGCAGTTCGTGACCGACGCCATGCGTGAGGTTGCGAAGCTCAACCCCGAACTGCTCGGCGTGCTCGACATCAAGGACTACAACGAGCGGCAGAGCGGTCAACGCACCCTCGATGACGACCGCCTTGCCGCGCTCATCGAGATCATCAGTCGCCACCGTCTCGGGCTAAAGAACGCAGAGCCGGACATTCTCGGCAGAGCTTATGAATATCTACTGCGGAAGTTCGCCGAGGGGCAGGGTCAGAGCGCCGGGGAGTTCTACACGCCAAAGGAAGTCGGCTGGCTGATGGCGCATCTGCTCGACCCAAAGCCATACACGACCGTGTACGACCCGACCTGCGGATCGGCGGGGCTGCTGATCAAGGCACGGCTGCTCTTCGAGCAGAGGAACCCGGAGCACAAGAGCAAGGCTCCACGGCTCTACGGGCAGGAGATGAATCCGGTCACCTTCGCCATGGCGAAGATGAACATGTTCCTGCACGACTACACGGATTCGCTCTTCGCTATTGGGGACACTTTCACCAAGCCCGGATTCGCAGCGGAAGGCGCGGGGCTAAAGCGGTTCGATTACGTCGTAGCGAACCCGATGTGGAATCAGGACAACTACGGCGAGTCGCTGTACGAGAACGACCAATGGAAGCGGTTCGAGCGTGGTGCCGCACCGTCGTCTTCGGCGGACTGGGGCTGGTTGCAACACATCGCCACCTCGCTGAATGACTCGGGGCGTGCCGCCGTGGTGCTCGACACGGGTGCGGTCTCGCGTGGCTCAAGCAGCAAGTCTTCCAACAAGGAGAAGACCATTCGGCAAGCCTTCGTTGAGGCTGACCTCATCGAGGCGGTCGCGCTGCTGCCAGAGAACCTCTTCTACAACACCACGGCTCCGGGCATCGTCGTGGTGCTCAATCGCCACAAGAACAACGGTCGCAGAGGTCAGTTCCTACTCGTCAACGCTTCGGCGTTCTTCGTGAAGAAGAAGCCGAAGAACGAGTTGACCGATGTGGGCATTGCCTCCGTTGCTGAAGTCTTCCACAAATGGGAGTCGAGGGACAGATTGAGCAGGGTGGTCTCGCTGGAGGAAGTGCGCGAGGCGGATTTCAATTTGAGTCCGTCGTTGTTCGTGGCGGTAAACGAGAACACCACACATCGTCCGCTGCGCGAGATTGTAAATGACCTGAAGGCCACCTCTGAACAGCGAGAACGGGCAGACAAGGCACTGACGGAGTTACTACGCGAACTGCACCTCGGTTAATTTGATATGACGTTACCTACGCACTGGACGAAAGCGACTCTTAAAGACTGCTGTCTTCGACCAAAGTATGGTTTCACCGCGAGTGCATCGAGCGAACCTGTAGGGTGGAAATTTCTCCGCATAACGGACATTCAAGATGGTCGGGTGGATTGGACGAAAGTCCCTTACGTCGCTACCTCCAGTGAAGCCAACGGAGATTTGAAGCTGAAGCGAGGCGACATAGTCATCGCTCGGATTGGAGCGACAACAGGTAAGGCATTTCTAATCGACGACTGCCCCGATGCACTGTTTGCGTCCTACCTGATTCGGATTAGAACAAAGCCGAGCACATCGCCGGAGTTTCTTAGCTTCTACTTTCAATCCGACCAGTATTGGAGTCAGATAAATCAAAGTAAAGGGGGACGACTCAAGGGCGGAGTCAATATCCCGATTCTGGAGAGCCTCTCGCTGCCGTTGCCGCCTCTTGAGGAGCAGCGAGCGATAGCGCACGTCTTGCAGACTGTGCAGAAAGCGAAAGAAGCGCGGCAGCGTGAGCTAGTGCTGGAGCGCGAGCGCAAAGCTGCGCTTATGAAGTACCTCTTTACCCACGGCATTCGCGGCTCTAAGACGAAGATGACGGAAATTGGCGAGATTCCCGAAAACTGGCAGTTGGTCGAAGCGGGAGGAATTGCAGATATTGGCAATGGCTCAACGCCATCGCGCAAGGATGAAAGGTACTGGAATGGCGGAACCACTCCTTGGATCACCAGCACAAAGGTTCATGACGTCGTAATCAGGGATGCCGACGAGCTTGTTACCGAGACCGCACGGACTGAGTGCCATCTACCTCTAGTGCCGCGACACAGCATCGTCGTTGCAATCACAGGTCAAGGAAAGACGCTTGGCAACGCGGCGATTCTTGAACTCGATACCTGTATCAATCAGCACCTCGCATACGTTCATTTCAAGAATGAGTCCATCCGTCCCCTGTTTGCGCTCTTCTATCTGCGGAGTCGATACCAACACTTCAGGAATGTCAGTGCGGGCGGCGGCAGTACGAAGGGCGCGTTGACCTGCGGTTTTCTCAAGCGGTTGAGAATTCCTGTACCACCGAGCGATGAACAAGACGCAATCGCTCAAGTGTTGTCTGGTTGCGAGACGAAGTGCGGCTGCTTGGAGAAAGAAGTCGGATTGCTAGATGAGTTTTTCACGGCAACACTCGGGCAGTTGATGAGTGGTCGGCTCTCCACGCAGCCACGGATTGAGGAGCATCAGCCACAATGAGCGAACGCTCCGCAGTCCAGAACCCGATGCTGAAGTACGCACAGCAGATCGGCTGGGAATACGTTGAGCCGGATGATGCGCTGACGCTCAGAGGTGGGGACAGGGGACTTTACTTCAGCGGCATCCTCGAAGCGCAGCTTGTTCGTCTGAACCCCGGTGTGGTGGACTTGAGTCATACTCCCGAAATCCTCCGGCGAATGAATCTTCTCAAACCGACCATCGAGGGTAACCGGGAAGCCCACTCATGGCTTCGCGGCGAACAGTCGGTGTTCGTCCCAGATGAGAATCGCGAGCGCAACGTCAAGGTCATCGACTTCGAGAAGCCTGAAAGCAATCTTTTCCAAGTGACGGATGAGTGGTGGCAGAAGGGTGTAGTCTTCAACAACCGCGCCGATGTCGTGTTCCTGATTAACGGCATTCCGGTCGCACTCGCGGAACTGAAAAACGCAACCAAACAGGACGGCATGTCTCTCGGCGTTGATCAGATTCGGCGCTATCACCGGGAAACCCCGGAGATGTTCGTCGCCACGCAGGTGTTTGAAGTCAGCCAGCTTCTCGACTTTTTCTACGGGGTAACGTGGAACACGAGCCGCAAGAACCTATTCAACTGGCGCGACGAGCAACCCGGCAACTACGAGAGCAAGGTCAAGGCGTTCTTCAATCGCCCGCGCTTCCTCCGGCTGGTTCGGGACTACGTCATCTTCATGACGGAGAACGACGAACTCACGAAGAAGATTCTTCGGCAGCACCAGACCCGCGCTGTGGAGAAGGTCATCGAGCGGGTTGTTGATCCGGCAAAGCGCCGTGGACTCATCTGGCACACGCAAGGCTCCGGCAAGACCCTGACCATGCTGACCGTCGCCTCTAAGCTGCTCCGCGAGACCCGTGGTGCAGAAAAGCCCACAGTGCTCATGCTCATCGACCGCAACGAACTCGAAGGGCAGCTTGTGAGGAACGTGGAGGCATACGGGATCAAAACCGTGCGTGTTGCGGACAGCAAGCGGGAGCTTCAGGACATCCTCGGCTCTGACTATCGGGGGCTGGTCGTCTCGATGATCCACAAGTTCGATGACATTCCGGCGAACATCAACCCTCGCGAGAGCGTGGTTGTTCTGGTGGACGAGGCGCACCGCACGACGGGCGGCGACTTGGGGAACTATCTAGTGGGTGCCCTGCCGCACGCGACGTACATTGGATTCACGGGCACGCCCATCGACCGCCTCTCGCGCGGGCAGGGCACATTCAAGGTATTCGGTGGCGACGACGAGCAGGGCTACCTCGACAAATACTCCATCGCCGAATCCATCCTAGACGGCACGACGGTCACACTGAATTACGCGCTTGCGCCGTCGAGCCTGCGCGTTGACCGCGACCTGCTCGAAAAGAAGTTCCTCAGCTTGGCGGAAGCCGAGGGGATCAGCGACGTCGAAGAATTGAACGCGATTCTCGACCGGGCGGTTGAACTCAAGGAGATGATGAAGGCTCCCGACCGCATCGACAAGATCGCGAAGTACATCGCCACCCACTTCCGCGAGAACGTGGAGCCGATGGGGTTCAAGGCATTCGTCGTAGCGGTAGACCGCGAGGCGTGCAGGCTATACAAGGAAGCTCTCGACAAGTATCTCCCCGCCGACTACTCCCGCCCCGTGTTCTCGCCTGCGCACGGCGACAGGGAGGAACTCAAGGCTCTTTATCTCAGCGAGGACGAGGAGAAGAAAGTTCGGAAGGACTTCATCCGCAAGACGGAGAAGCCGAAAATCCTCATAGTCACGGAGAAACTGCTGACTGGGTTCGACGCGCCGATTCTTTACTGCATGTACCTCGACAAGCCGATGCGCGACCACGTGCTGCTCCAAGCCATTGCCCGCGTGAACCGCCCCTACGAGGACGACGACGGGCAGGTGAAGCCGTATGGATTCGTGCTCGATTTCGTCGGCATCTTCGAGAAGCTGGAAAAGGCGCTCGCCTTCGATTCCGACGTGGTCGCGTCGGTGATCCAGAACATTGACGTGCTCAAGCAGTTGTTCGCTGCCATGCTCAAGGAACAGGCTCCCGAATACCTGCCATTCACAAAGGGGTGGGACGACAAGGCGAAGGAACGGGCAATCGCGCACTTCGAAGACAAGGAGCGCCGGGGCAATTTTTTCAAATTCTTCCGCCAGCTTCAGAACCTCTACGAGGTGCTCTCCCCTGACGCTTTCTTGCGCCCGCACATGGATGACTACCTCGCGCTTGCCGAACTCTATGCGCTCATCCGTGCGGCATACGGCGATCGCATCTACGTTGACCGTGAGGTTTCGAACAAGACCCGTGAACTGCTCCAACAGCACACGATCACCGGGCAGCTAGAGATACCCGGTGCCGTCCACACGCTCGGTGCCGAAGAACTATCCAAACTGAAAGACAGCGACACTTCGGACACGACGAAGATTCTTAACCTTCGCAAGCTGCTCGTGCAGACGGTGCAGCAGGACGGCTTGGCACAGCCGTTCCTGCTCTCAATCGGGGATCGGGCTGAGAAGCTCGCCGAGGCCTACGAAGACCGCCAACTCACCACGCAGCAAGCCCTGCTTGAATTCGAAAAGCTCGCCCGCGAAGCTACCGAAGCGGATGCGGAACGCCAACGGCTCGGACTGGATGAAAATACGTTCGCGATCTACAAAACGGTTGTCGTCGCAAGCCCCAGTTCGGATGGCATGCAAGCGAAATCCTTGAATGCCCTATTCGAGAAACTACCGGATTTCCGGTGGAACAAGGAACAGGAGCGGAAGCTGCGAACCGAACTCTATAAAACTCTGCGTCCGCTGGTCGGCACGGAGAAGATGATCGACGTGGCGAACCAACTCTTGAGGTTGCAGCGGGTATGAGTGCCGCGAGCATGGCAGCGGTCATGAAAGCACGTAATCGTTGGCACGACGCCGAGGAACTCCGATGGGCAGTGCGCCATTGGGCGACGAAGATCGGCGTTCGCGCTCCGCATATTCACCTGCGCGGGATGCGGACGAAGTGGGCATCTCTTTCTACGGTCGGTCGCCTGACGCTTAACACTGAATTGTTGGATTTGCCGAAGGACTTGGGCGAGTTCGTCATCGTGCATGAGCTTGTCCACCTCCTCGCGCCCAACCACGGAAAGGTTTTCAAAAGTTTCATGCACGCCTATCTACCGGAGTGGGAGAAGCGCGAACAGGCTTTACAGAAGTTCAGTGATAGCAAATTCACTCGAAGGGTCGTCGCGTTTCGCTAGGCTCCTGCACGATCAAGATATTCCAGCAGCGCTTGCTGAAGGACTTCTTGGCTCTTCTTCCGCCCCTTTGCCCGAAACGTGCTCAGGCGTTCGAACAGTTTTTGGTCAACCTTGAGAGTGAGTGCCACTCGCTCATCCTTTGCGCTACGACCGCTTCGCGTTGCACCCCGGCGCTTGCTCGCAGCACGGCTTGCTCTTTTGTTTTCCATCAGCCCCACCTCGTGGAAATCGCAGTATAAACGCATTTCCGCAGGTACGTAGCCGGGGCATGAAGCTGCTGCCCGTGAGCCTAGCCCGTCGCACCAGCCGGGAAGGCTGCCCGAGGGTCGTTCCCAAAACGGTGTCGAGAATTGACGCCCACACAGACGTTAAATCAACGACTTAGCCGGATGCCTGTTCGCATCCCAAAAACGACCGTTTTAGGTACGATAGTGCTATTTACGTATCTCCGCAAATACGTACAATGGAGCTATGAAGGTCGCCCTTTACTCGCGGGTCAGCACCAAGGACAAGGGGCAGGATGTTGAGAACCAGCAGCGGCAGTTGAAGGAATTCGCGAAGAAGCAAAATTGGACAATTATCCACGAATTCAGCGATTTCAAGTCAGGCAAGACAAGTGACCGAACGCAGTTCCAGAGGATGCTCGTCGCCGCTTCGAAGCGCGAGTTTGATGTCCTGCTATTTTGGTCTCTAGATCGCCTCTCTCGCGAAGGTGCGCTGGAGACGCTCCAACACCTACAAAGATTGACCGCCTACGGGGTTGCTTACCGCTCTTTCACCGAACCATACCTAGACAGCCTCGGAGCCTTCAGAGACGGTGTCATCTCGATCCTCGCCTGTCTGGCACGGCAGGAACGTATCAGGCTCAGCGAAAGGACACTTTCTGGTTTAGCTCGTGCTCGCGCTCTCGGGCGAGTTGGGGGGCGTCCACGACTGGCGTGTGACCGAAACAGAGTTCTTAAGCTTCACGCTGCTGGGAAGAGCCTCGCCGCGATCTCCAGAGAATTGAAAGTCAGCAAGACGTCCGTTCATCGGATCGTAAAGCGATCCACCTGATTTCTAATCTCGCACTGGTGCCGTAAGAGAGGAGATTCATGCTGAAATGGCTGCTGAAATCCCTGCTGATCCTGATCGCTCTTGTCGCCGCTTCTTTCACTTTGCCTGTAGCAACATATTGGTTGATTCGCGATCCCGTGGGGGCGCAGGTCGTCTTCTGGGCTTCGCCGTGGGTAGTCGCTTTCTGGAGCGTGATCGCCTACGTCTTGGTCGGCAGCCGTTTCTGGCGCGGCAGGCTTTCCGTGGAGGAATGGAAAGTTCGGCACGGCTCCTTCTTTTGGAGGCACGCCAAGACCACCGTATGGATGTTCGCCTCGCTCGCGTTTTCCTACACCGCTGAGTTTGCTGTCGTCCTTCTAGTGCCGCCGTCCGCGAACGCAATGCGTCTATTCCCGCTCGCGACATACTCGCCATTGGCGTTCACGCTCCTGTGGAGCGCAGCCCGTGGGTAAGATCAGACGAATCGAGTCCCTGCGCGGACGCAAGCGGAAGCCCAAGGAGCGCGAACGGATCACCCCCGAGGCGCTGGCGGAACTCATCTCTCGGCATTCTCAGTGCGTGCTCGACCAACAGCAGAAGTGCCAGTTGAGCATGTTCGTGCAGGCGATGGCTTGGGAACTCAACGTGTTCTTCGGAGTGGGAAACGATGAGGACAAAGCGTTCAGGCGGTGCGACGACATGCCCGCAGCGAAACCGCTAACGATTCGACGGGAAGAAGAATGACCGAAGACAAAGCCGACAAGCTGATCGAGACCATGTTCGACGAACTCTACGAAACGAAGAAGAAGCCGCACGGCTCGGTCGAGACGAAGAAACTCCTCACCGACGCGGAGCAGATCGCGCAGATGGACTCCGAGGAGATGGAGCGGGCGGTCGCCGACTTCGTGCGGTCGTGGCGCGACTTCAGGGGTCTCGACCCGATGCGCTACGGCGACCCCGCGTGGTGGCGTGCGCTGGAGTACCTCGCGCTCGCCGACTCCCGGCTGAAGGACGCCTTCTGCGGGCGAGATCGCAGCCCCGCGAGCATCCGTCAGTACCACCGCTGGAGGCTCAAACTCGCAGACGGCAGGCGTTATAGGGCGGACGCTTAGTCCGCCGCCAACGCGGCGAGCGAGTTTCTGTGCCGCCCGCTCGCCGCGTCCCGCGCCCGCTGCTCATTCTCATCGAGCCGCTCAGTGGAAGGTCAACGCCATCATCGAGGAGGAGACCAAGGATGGAAGTGCGCGACGAAATTGTGGAGCCAACGATTTCGACTGAGGGCACGGTGACCGCGAGAAGGCTGATCTCGGACGAGGAGCAGCTTCGCGAGTTCGAGATGATGGAGCTTCAGGAGGAGTTCGCCGAGAACGAGCTTAGGTGGAGGCGAAAGGCGGACTACAAAGCTGCCGAAAGGGCGAACGCCGCCGAGGCTAAGCTAGTGAAGTGGTTCATGGAGGGCTGGGAAGATCGCACGCTCGCGGCTAAGGCGTGGGGCTGGTACCGCCTGCGTCTACTCTACGAGCACAAGGCGGAAGCCTAGCGCTCGTCGGTACCGCCTGTGCTGGTCAGAGCGCCAGCGGCACGGCGTTGCTGGTGCGTGTCTATTCCTTATTTGGAGTGCGTGACAGGTGAATGCCTAGAAGTTTGGAACGAAGAACATCATAGAATGACCTCGTGCCTCAAACCATAGTTCCAGATACCTTCCGGCGAGTCCGCAGGGTGCAGGCGGTCACCGTTGCGTGGATGAGTGCCGAGGCTGCCGTATCTCTTTTCGCTGCGTGGTGGGCAAGGAGTCCGGCGCTGATCGCGTTTGGCGGGGACAGCGCTATCGAACTCGCGTCGGCGGTCGTCGTGCTTTGGAGGTTCCGCTCCAATACAGCATCGGTTCACCTTGAACGCCGAGCCGCCCGAATCGCCGGAGGACTGCTGTTCGCGCTCGCTGCGTGCGTCATAGCAACTTCTGTCATGGCATTGCGCGGATACAGTGAGGCGAAACCAAGCCTGCTGGGAATCGGCATACTGGCAGCAGCAGCGGTGTTAATGCCCTTGCTCGCGAGAGAAAAACGGCGATTGTCAGCCCAGACGGGCAGCGCAGCACTAAGGGCGGACGCGGCTGAGTCAGCCCTGTGCGGTTATTTTTCAGTGATCGCGCTGCTTGGATTGGTCACAAACGCGGTCTGGCACATCAGGTGGGCTGATCCCGCTGCGGCACTGATCATCGTCCCTCTGATCCTTCGCGAAGGCTGGGAGGCAATGCAAGGCAGACCTTGCGCGTGCGATTGAACGCCCTAAGCTAATCAGACAACCTGCTCACGTTGCCGCAGTCTGCCCAGACTAACGAACCTGACCTTGCGCCTGTCCTTCGTCAGGATCGTCTCTCCCGTGAAAGGAATCTTCCGTAGAATCCCCGGCTTGTGCCTGACTGAGAACTTACCGAAGCTCCCGAGCTTCAATGTGAATCCGTCCGTGCCCAGATTATTGAGCAGCGTGGCTTCAAGTGCAGTAATCACCGTGTCCGCAATCATCTCGGCTTGCTTCTTGGTCGGCAAACTCAACGCCTGCTGAACCCGCGCTGCCAATTCTTCCCGTCCTCCTAAACTTGCTCGCATGTTGTCCAGATTCCTTTCCAAAGGAGAGTCTCCTATGCGAAGCAATACCGCCGCAGTCGAAAATCAGAATATAAATTTCGCCAGTTTGTCTGTGGAAAACCGTAAGTCCGATCCATTCACCGTTGTGGACGGGCGATACGTCGGGCACGACGGGTTCGTGGTGCCGCAGGACTTTGACGAGTTTCACGAACGGTTTCCCGAATATGTCCGCAGATGGGTCGAAAGACATGTGGACAGATCAACCCCGAACGAAGACGTCGAGGACTGGACGCACGATCTTTTGATCCACCTGCGACACCTGCCCGCGAATTCGAAGCACCGTGAGGCTGGCAAGCAGGACATCGTGGAAACGTTCGACCCGGTCAAGCACCACGGCGCGAACGCCGCTCGCTTCTTCAACTACATCAACCTTTGTCTCGGAAACAAGCTCAGTACCATGCGCTCGGGACGGCTGAAGAACCCGTTATGCCGCCCCGGCAACCTGTCCTTGACCGCAGCTTGGGAGGACGCGGATCGTGATCAGGCGGATGATGAGTTCTGCCACAGGCACTCGGAGCACCTGCGGAGAAGATGTCAACGCCAAGAAAGACAACGAGACGCGAGGCAAGCGGTCGCGGAGTTCTCGGAGTTCGTGAAACGCGAAGATTCAAGCGTGTTGCCAGCGATTGAAGCGATTGCCGCGACTGCGACTCCCAGTGCTGCCGCCGAAGTGTTGGGCACGACGACAGCGGGCTTTTGCCGTATGCGATCACGTCTGCGGCAGTTGGGCAGGTGCTTCCAGACGGGTGCGCGGGTACCGAGACGGCGAAGACCCTACAAGAGACGCCTGACCACGCGGATCATCTTCCGTGTCCGCTAGTGCGTAGCGAAATGGGCACCGGATCATCAGCGGTTCGGTGCTTCATTTCCGATCTAGAACGCATTCCGACCGGACATTTTTACCCCCAAATTCAGGCACAGCGAACGCTCGGTGACTCGGCAGCCCCCGCGAGAATGTAAGTCGCTGATAATCCGTGTATGCCTAGACTGTCAAGGCAGAGCACTTTAACGGATTTGCCAAGGGTGCCATGATGGGACGAGGAGGATTTCTTAATGGTTGCGCAAGAAGCGCAAGACGCCAAGCCAGCCGCAGACTCGCCAACAACTCCAGCCTGCCCGGTGTCGCGCTGCAAGGCGAAGACGCCACACATGGACGATTCAACCGTGAAAGCGTTTATGCGCCAAAGCCCAGCCGAGGTCATTGACTGGACAAAGCGGTGCATCGTCGAACTAATCCAATCGGTGATCGACGACGTGAACAAGGGTCGTATCTTTGCGTACCTGACCCGTTGGCGCGACCCGGAAGAGCTTTACACGCGGGTCTTGTACGCGATGTTCGTCGCTCCGGCTGACCATCTTCCACATATCTTTTCAGGGGATATGCCCAACGGCTTCGCGGCGATGTGGAAGAAGGTGAACGACGTAATTTTCGAAGGCAACGGGATGCTTTTCAAGGAGCAGGTTGGGTTAAACGGCGAGGTCTTCACACCGATGGACACCTTGAACCAAGGTGCCCATAACTCGTTTTCGACGATGTTGACGACGATCAGCGTTGTTCGGTCTAAACCGGAAGAGTGGCAGCCGCGCATCAAGAAGCACGTGGAGCATTGGCAGAAGTACGTCGAGTACTTGAACCATATCGAACAGCTTTTCCGAGCAGGGCGGAAGAAGGAAGACATCCTTCAGGCGATCATCAATATGCACCGCTCCATCAAGAAATGGGAAGAAGTCGCCCGCGAGCAAGCGAAAAACCCAGTCCCTCCAGTCAAGCTGCTGAAGGCGGTGTTTCTGTCGAAGGGCGCGAGATGGCGTTATCTCGTGGTTGATCAACCACCGGGCGAGGAAGTTCGGTTCCGCGTCCACGTTGACGAACAGCGGTACGCGAGCGCAGAGAACATGATTGTGATGAGGACGGGGGCGGAATCCGAGATGCTCGCGGCTTTGGATTCTGATCTTCAGGCAGCGTTGAAGGAAGGCTGGCAGCTTGAGGGGAGCCATTAGTAGCCGCTGTCTTCTAGCATGGTTTCTCCTTCCGGCAATCAACCCTCTCCCGTTGGCGTAATGCCCCCAAACTGATGAACCTGACCTTCCGTCGATCCTTCGTCAGGATAGTTTCTCCCGTGAAAGGAATAGGGTTCGGGGCGGCTGGTGCCAAATGCCGCGCTAAGCCCGTTCGGGGAATCAGTAGCCGTACCGATGGTGGGAGAGTGTCCAGTAGGACGACATACGCCTAGCTGCACGTCAGCAGTTCGAGTACGATGATTCCGAAAAGCAGACTGTTTCATTTCGCTGAGAGAAAACCTACGTGCGCTACTGGTGGGTAAACCAGAACCAGACGTATCGGCAAGAGATCGCAGGCGGGTATCTCTGGTCACCGAAGCGAAACGCGAATGGTGCGCGAAACCCCTTCTATGAGTTCATGCGGGAGGTAACGCCGGGAGACCTAGTCTTCTCCTTTGTTGACACCCGCATAGTCGCCCTTGGAATCGTGTCCTCTTATTGCTACGAAAGCCCCAAGCCTGCGGAATTCGGCGGGGTTGGGCTGAATTGGGAGGCAATCGGCTGGCGCGTGCGAGTCAACTTTGTTTCTCTTCAGGAGAAGATTCGCCCAAAAGATCATATTGATCTACTCAGAGGGTTGCTTCCGTCGCGCTATTCCCCACTGCAAGAATCGGGCAACGGAATTCAGTCGATTTACCTGACGGAGTTGCCACCCGATCTTGCAACCGTGCTGATGGGTCTCATTGGCAAGGAAGCCTCAATGCTGAGCGCCCGGAGCGCAGAAACTCTGCTCGAACGACCTATGCAGGTCGAGAACGCCGATTTGGAAATCTGGGAGCATCACATCGAAATAAATATCGAGTCAGATTCCCAAATACCAGACACAGAACGTGAAGCCCTGATCGTCGCGAGGCGCGGGCAGGGTCTCTTCAAAGAACGCGTCATGGAAATCGAAACCCGATGCAGAATCACTGGCGTTACGAATCCGATCCATTTGCGAGCCAGCCATTGCAAACCTTGGCGAGATTCGGATAACCAAGAACGGCTCAACGGCGAGAACGGACTTCTGCTGACTCCTACGATTGACCACCTTTTTGATCGCGGGTTTATCAGCTTCGAAGATTCCGGTGTACTGATCGTTTCACCTGTTGCCCATGCTCCATCTCTGAATCGAATGGGGGTAGAAACGAACAAAATCGTGAACGTTGGAACCTTCACGGAAGGGCAGAAGCAATTCCTCGATTACCATCGAGAATCGGTTCTTTTGCAAGCTCGTCAGTGAACCTAGCTCGTCGTCGTCCGCACTCCTGTCCGAATCTACTCAGCTTACCTGCTCACATTTGCCGCAGGGTTTGGGAGCACTGGATCGTCTGGGATTCAGTTCTCTTTTGCATCTAGGGGTGAGCTACTCCCGAAGTATCGGTAAATAAACGAGTTGTCTTTCAGCCATGAAGTTACCCGCAGCCATGCGGCTATTTTGGCGATCCGATGCGGGAGTGCCACTGCACGCCGCCGATGATCCAGCGCTACGTCTCCAAAATTTCCGGACCGCTTCTCGACCGCATCGATATCCACATCGAAGTACCAGCCGTGCAGTACAAAGAGCTGCGCGCTCCATCCTCTTCCGAGGATTCGGCGGCCGTTCGGCACCGTGTCATCGCGGCCCGCGACAGGCAACTCGAGCGCTTCCACGCTGAAAAAAAGACCTACGCCAACGCCCAGATGATGCCCAAGATGATTCGCAAGCATTGCGCAATCTCCGCGGAAGGCGAGAAGTTGCTCGAGAACGCCATTACCCGGCTGGGCCTCTCCGCGCGCGCCCACGATCGCATCCTAAAGGTCGCGAGAACGATCGCCGACCTGGATGCATCCGAGAATATAGATCCGCGCCACCTCAGCGAGGCTATTCAGTATCGTACTCTGGACCGCTCTTACTGGGCGTAGACTCATTCGCGCGCTTTACTTTCCACAACGCTTGCCAGTCCGCCCCCGGGTAAGCACCTCCCTCAAGACATCAAGTGCTCCATTGACTTAGCTTTGGCCGCTGTGTTACCGATAGGTGCGCTCCCCGAGGTGCAATTTGCCTCCGGCGGCGCATCACGGATGGGCACCGACCCCAAGCATCTTGAAATCACGCTGGAGACGCAAGTCGAAAGCGTAAATCTCGCCGAGGAGATGTGTCTCCGCGTAGCCGAAGCCGCTGGTTTCGGCGAAGACGATTGCTACAAGATCGGGATGAGCGTTCGCGAGGGTGTCATCAACGCGTTTCACTACGGCAATCAGGAACGTCCCGAAAAGAAAATTCATCTTGCGGTGGATCTGACGGGCGACAAAATGATCATTCACGTCCTCGATGAAGGCCAGGGCTTTACGCTCGCCGAAGTGCCCGATCCGCTGGCCGAAGAGAATCTTCTTAGCACATCCGGGCGTGGGATCTTTCTGATGCGCGCATTTATGGATGAATTTGACGTCGTGCCAGGACGCACAGGCGGTGCGGAAATCGTCATGGCGAAAAAGCTGCCATTGCAAGAAAACCCCGGATCTAATGGCAAAGGCAGCCAAGGCAGCTCCCCGCACCAAGGAGCGTAAGCGAAATTATGGCCTTGCGCGCAACACACCGAGATGCAGGTCAAGCCACTGTGGTCGACCTCAGCGGAAAAATTACCTTAGGCGAAGGCAGCGCCCTGCTGCGCAAAACGGTTCGCGGCTTGCTTGACGACAAACGCACCAAAATCGTGCTCAATCTCGCGGATGTCGATTACATTGACAGCTCCGGCATCGGCGAGCTCGTCAGCGCTTTTACGACCTCGAAAGGCCGCGGCGGAGAGCTCAAGCTTCTCCACTTGACCAAAAAGGTGCACGATTTGCTTCAGCTCACGAAGCTCTACACCGTCTTTGACGTCTACACCGACGAGAGCAGCGCCCTGCGTAGTTTCCAGTAATCTTCCCTGCCTCCCAGGTCCTAGCCGGTTCTCCTTCTGCATTCCACACTCGCTTCGGGTTCCTTCCTGCGGCACAATTCCTCCATGGCCACCCATGCCCCTCGACTATGAACGACCGCCCCGAAGCCGCCTGGATCGCCGAGCGGGCAAGCTCGCTGGGATTTGATCTCTGTGGACTCGTGCGCGCTGAAAAGTTTCCTGAGTTGGGCCTAACGCAAGAATGGCTCGCGCGTGGCTACGCGGGGGAGATGCACTATCTGACCGACCCGCGCCGCAGCGATCCGCAGAGCGTGATGCCCGGGCTCCGCAGCGTCATCGTTTGCGCTTTGAACTACAACTCGCCTGCACCGCGCTCGGTGGACATGCCCCAGCGTCGGGGAGGCGACCCTCGCGGCTGGATTTCCCGCTACGCTTGGGGGGAGGACTACCACGAAGTTCTTCAGCAGAAGCTGCGGCGTCTGGCAGTGGTTCTTCGCGAACGATTCACCGAGCCCTTTGAAACCCGCATTTACGCGGACACCGGACCTCTGCACGAACGGGTCTTCGCCAAACACGCAGGACTAGGCTGGCTTGGAAAAAACACACTACTACTGAACTCCAAACTCGGCTCGTGGTTTTTTCTTGGCCTGATTCTTACGACTCTCGACCTTCCAGCCACGCTCGGTCCCGCCGAGTTGCCCCATCCCGACCTCTGCGGCTCTTGCACCAAATGCATCGATGCCTGCCCCACGGGAGCGCTCGTCGGGCCGTACGCAATGGACTCTCGGCGCTGCATCTCCTACTTGACGATTGAACTTCGCGGCAGCATCCCCGAAGATTTGCGCAAGCCTATGGGCCGTCACGTCTTCGGCTGCGACATTTGCCAGGACGTTTGCCCTTGGAATCGTCGTGCCCCCGTCACACCATCCGCCGCTTTTCAGCCACGTACTTTCCCAATGGCAACGGACACACAGCCGTCGGAACAGGCTTCTGCGACCTCACGAGAATCGGCAGAAGGCGAATCCTTACTTTTCCCGCGCCTCGAATGGCTGGCCGCAATGAACGGAGAACAGTTTCGCTCCCTCTTTCGCGGAAGCCCCGTCAAGCGCACCAAGTGGCGTGGCCTGGTGCGAAACGCTTGCATCGCCCTCGGCAATTCTGCCCCCGTGCGCGGTTCGAGTCAGCACGAAAGGATTTGCACACTTCTAGAAAAACTGTCCGATTCCTCCGAGCCACTCGTCGCCGAATCTGCCCAATGGGCTCTTTCGCGCATCCAATCGCTGTAGCGAGTTGTCAGTGTTCAGTACTGCTTTCCCCGAGCCGCCCCAAGAGCCGCACTAACATCCAGGCATTGAGGCGTCTCCGAGATATGCAGTATGATACATTCGGCTGATTGATCAGTATGAAACACTCATCTGGTTGATCAGCATCCTCGCCGCAGGAGATCCCTATGAATCGCCGGAATTTCTTGGTCAACACCGGGATTGTCGGTGCGGGATTGTTTGGGGCGCGCAGAGGCGCTTCCGCGGCTTTGCGCTCCGGCACCGCGTTCGATTTTGCTTCAAATCTCAATCTGGAGGAAACAACCGTGGCATTTACAGTCCCACCTTTGCCGTACTCATTCGACGCACTCGAACCCTACATTGACGCCAAGACCATGGAAATCCATCACGACAAGCACCATGGCGCCTACGTAACTAACCTGAACAAGGCGCTCGATGGCCACGCCGATCTCCAAGCCAAGTCGCTCGATGACCTTCTCAAGGGTCTCGACTCCATTCCGGAGAACATTCGCGGGGCAGTCCGCAACAACGCCGGCGGTCATTGGAATCACACGCTATTTTGGACCCAGATGAAAAAGGGTGGCGGTGGTGAACCTCAAGGTGATCTCGCCGCAGCCATTAAATCGACCTTCGGCTCCTTCGCGGAATTTCAGGCCAAATTTGCCGCCGCCGGGCTGGGGCGCTTCGGTTCTGGATGGGCATGGCTTGTCGTCAAGGACGGCAAGCTGGCCATCGATTCGACTCCCAATCAGGACACGCCCTTCTCGCTCGGCGCTAAGGCCGTCCTCGGCCTTGACGTTTGGGAGCATGCCTATTACCTGAAATATCAGAACGTTCGCGGTGATTACATCAAGGCTTGGTGGAACGTCGTCAATTGGGACTCCGCCAGTCAGCTCTACGCTGCTGCAAAGAAATAATTGAAGCCGCAATGCTTTGGACAAAACGTGAAGACCCGGTTCGACGAAATCGAACCGGGCCTTTTTCTTTCTAGTTTGCTCTCTCAGAGTTCGGTTTAAGCCATCATTGGCCGCTTCGCCAGCGGAACTACTGTCCCGCCTCGCGAGACGTTTCCGAAACTCTGTGATCCCGGCGCAAACGTCCGCAATTCCCTCGTCGCGATGGGCATTGGCATTGGCATCGCCCCAAGGGTATTGCGTGATGCTTCGCGCACCAGTTCCATCCGCCCTCGAACACGGAATTTGGCAAGCAGTGACGACACGTGAAACTTCACTGTCCGCTCGGAAAGATTCAATGTCGAAGCAATCTCCTTGTTGGCCATGCTTTTCATCACGCCGCCTAACACTTCTTCTTCGCGGCGCGTTAGTTTCACGGGGCTTCCGACGGAGTGCCCCGCCTGCAGCAACTTTTCCGTCTTTTCGGTGAGACCCTCCAGGAGGTCATTTTCTGCTTTTACCATCACCACATAGTCGTTTGGTGACTGCCCCCTCACCATGCAGTGCATCGCCAAAAGGCCGGCGGCCTGGTCCACGGGAAAACTTCCGTCCGGGCCTGCCTCCACGTGAAAATGTGTCGCCCCCGTGCTTTTTTCATAAAAATAGTAATGATCGCGAGGTATTGCCGTGCGGAGATTGTTCAAAGGACGATGCTGTTCACTTCTGCGGATAAACTTCACATGCACCCCTCAATGTGCAGCTTCGCGCCAACACCGAAGCTAATTTTTGTATTGAACCCCCAGGAGGAGGCAAACTGCGTCGCGTAGGCAAGCGGCAAAGTGTGAAGCCAGACCCGAAGGTCTTCGACCCGGTGCCTGGACCCCAGAAAGGCTGCACCGAGTCGCGAGAAGGAGTTCCCTGCCAGTTCGCCTGTTTCAAAACACCGAACGACCCTATTTGTGCACTTTTTCTTCCGAACAGCCAAGATTACAACTCGTTCAGAAATGGAGTAGTTAAGGGGGCGATACAGCCCAAGGTCAGGTCTTCACCTGGTAGGAATTGCATGGTAGGCGAAATTTTTCCCTAAGTCGGCATGCCTGTGGAAAACTCACGGCTATCTCCCGGCGAGGATTGTCCCAGGTTTAGTGTTGAAGGATTAGACACAAATCAAGCCGCATGTCTGGTTAGGCTCCAACCTGTGGAAAATCGCCTGTGGAAATCTTTTTGGTAGTCGTCAGGTCACTTGCTTCGCCCTTCAGTACGCGAGGATGCGCGTCTGTTGCGGGGAGATCAGCTCATAGGTAACGCCCCTCCAATGGATCTTGCGCGTCACAACCGAGCTGATGAAATTCATCACATACAGAAATGGGATGAGGGCGGGCAGCAACACATAAATCCAGCCTTGGCTGGCGATCTGCGAGCGGTATTCGGGCAGAACTTCCGAGACGCCGGCAGCTCGCAGCGCCCCTCGAATCATCGCGAGCAACACCGGCAAGAAAGTAAGCGCCGCCAGATGAAACGCCGGGCGTGACGCCAGAAAATCGCCGAGAGTCAGATACGATCCAAGGACGAGCGAAAGGCAATAGAGCAGGTGAGTACCGGCCGCAATCCCCCACATCTTTTCCGCGTACACACGGGTGATCAGGACTTGACGATTTGTAAACTCCATCAGCATGGCTGGATCTGTTTCGGCAAAGGAAGGTACGATACATTCCGGTAAAAAGACGATCGGAAGTCCAGCTCTTTCCAGCGCGCGCGTCATCGAGTAATCATCGCTCACCGAATGTTTCCATTCTTCCGCGACTCCGGTCTGCTCGAAAACGTTACGGCGGATTGCTGTGCCTCCGCCCCAGCAGAAATTCTTTCCCTTCTCGCTGAGCATAGTGACAAGGGGAGCATTCCACGCCGCGAGTAGCGCCGTCGCGAAATCGTTTCGGTTTGGAATCAGCCATCGCATTGTGGTTGTGGCTCCGATGCGGGAATCTGTCAGTGGAGCAACCATGCGATGCAGCCACTGCTTTCCGGGGCGTCCATCCGAGTCGACAAAGGTGAGCACTTCAAATTCCGGTGGCAACTGCAATACTCCCAGGCGCAGATTATTCACTTTCTCCCCGCACCCCTCCGGTTTCTCTGTAAGCACCACATGAGCTTTCGCGCGGGACTGCAAAGCAACGCGCTTCACAATGCTGTAGGCCGGATCGTTGGCCGAAGCGATTAGAAAGAAAATCTCGTAGTTTTGGTAGGTGAATTCGGTGAGCGAAACGAGGTTGCGCTCAAGGGCTGGCTCCATCCCTCTGCACGGACATAGCACCGCAACTTTCGGCGAATAGAATCCCGGATCCGTGTGTATGCGCCGTCGTGTGTAGCCCAGCCACTGAAGTCCCTGTCCGATTAGAAAGAGACCCAAAAGGATCTGCGAGATCGCCAGAATATAGAATAAGATTTCCACGTCATTCGAGAATAGCAGAGAGGCAGTTCTCGCGCATGGCCGCGTGGGCAGGTAGAATCGCACCGGTAAACGTCCGGTTTAAGGAGACATTCCGATGCCCAATCGCGTGGATTCTTCCATGGTAACGTCGGGACTCGAAATTCCCGGCTATCGCATCGTTCGAAATTTTGGAATCGTGCGCGGCATTATTGTTAGATCTCGCAGCGTGATCGGAAACCTCGGAGCGGCCTTGCAAACCATCCTTGGCGGCAACATTACGATTCTCACGAATCTTTGCGAGAAAACCCGCGAAGACGCGTACGAATTACTTCTCCAACATGCCGGCGAGCATGGCGCGAACGCCGTTATCGGACTGCGCTACGACGCCACGGAAGTGATGCAGGGTGTGACCGAAGTGCTGGCCTACGGCACTGCCGTCCAAGTCGAGCGCATTTCGTAATTCACCGTCGCATTTTTCGTGGTCATCCTTCGCGATAGCCGCGTGGCTTACCTCAATGGTAGAATCTCGCCTTCCCATGTACTGCCCTTCCTGCGGCGCACAGGTTTCTTCCACCGGGCGGTTCTGCTCCTCCTGCGGCGCATCTATAGACCTGAATACGGCGGCGACCGTGGACTCCAATGACTTGAGCGCCGAGCAAGACACTATTGCGCCTCCTGCAACGTCGCACAAACCGTCACCTGCTCCGGCGCGGTCTCCTCGCACTCCTTCTGGTTCCGCCAGCGGGACAAAATTAACCAGCTCCGACCCCATCGGCGGCGGGCGATTCATACCGGGGCAGATGATTGCAGAACGCTATCGCGTCGTGGCCATGGCTGGCCGCGGCGGCATGGGTGAAGTCTACCGCGCGGAAGACCTGAAGCTCGGTCAACTTGTCGCCATCAAGTTTCTGCCCGAGAGTTTCTCGCAGGACGCTGCCACTTTGTCGCGATTTCATTCCGAGGTTCGTATCGCCCGTCAAGTTTCCCATCCGAACGTCTGCCGGGTCTTCGATATCGGAGATGCGGAGGGTGTGCCTTTTCTCTCCATGGAATACGTCGATGGCGAAGATCTTGCTTCGGTCGTTCGCCGCATCGGCAAGCTTTCTCCCGATAAGGCCACGGAAATTGCCCGGCAGATTTGTGCTGGCCTGGCCGCGGCGCACGAACGCGGCGTCATTCACCGCGACCTCAAGCCCGCGAATGTCATGCTCGATGGCGCCGGAAAAATTCGTATCACTGACTTCGGTCTTGCCGGAATCGCCGCAAGCATTCAGGGCGCGGATATCCGCGCCGGCACACCTGCCTATATGGCTCCGGAGCAGCTTGGAGGAAAAGAAGTCACCACCAAGAGCGACATTTATTCGCTCGGGTTGATTCTCTACGAAATCCTTACCGGAAAACGTGCTTTCGACGCCGCGACGCTGCCAGAACTCATCAAGCTCCGCGAGCAAGGCACGATCACCAACCCTTCGACCCTCGTCCGCGACCTCGATCCTTTGATCGAACGCGTCATCCTCCGCTGTTTGGAAAACGATCCCGCAAAACGCCCCGTGTCGGCCCTGCAGGTTGCAGCCGCACTGCCCGGCGGCGATCCTCTGGCAGCCGCGCTAGCGGCGGGTGAAACACCGTCGCCGGAAATGGTCGCTGCCGCTGGCACTACCGAAGGCATCAAGCCGCGTCTGGGCCTGGCGCTTGTTGCAACGGTGCTGCTCAGCCTCGTGGCGAATTTGTTCGTTGCCGATCGATACAAACTGCAGAACCTCACACCGCTGGACAAACCTCCCGAAGTTCTTCTGACGCGTGCTCAGGAAATCATCCAACAACTTGGCTTCTCGGAAACGCCCGCGGACAGCGCCTATGGCTTCACCGCCGACGGCAATTATCTCGACTACATACAGGATCACGACAAATCACAAACACGTTGGCAGCGTCTTTCCTCCGATCGTCCCCCGACGATTTTGTTCTGGTATCGCCAGAGTCCGCGCGAACTGGAGTCGTTCAATTTCTTCAATTCTGCCGGTTCAGGAATCGTCACGCAGTTGGACCCGCCGTCGGACGTGACTGGCATGATCACGGTCGTGACGGATTCTCGAGGCCGCTTGATATCTTTCAAGCGCCTTCCACCGGAGCGCGATCCGGGGGAAGGCTCTGCAGCCCCTCCGGATTGGTCCGTGCTGTTCGCCACTGCGGGCCTGGATCCATCTGCTTTTTCGCCCGCGGCCCCCGAATGGACTCCTCTTTTTTATTCCGACACTCGTGCCGCCTGGACACGGCAACTCTCAGCCCCCGCCGGTGTCACGGAGCGCGTGGAGGCCGCTGCCTACCGAGGCAAGCCGGTCTTCTTCCGCGTCCTATACCCTTGGAACAAGCCAGAGCGAGACCAGGCCTTCCAACCCTCGACACATCAAAAGTTGGCCAATATCATCGGCATCATAATCTTTGCCGCCCTCATCGTCGGCAGCGCCCTCGTCGTCCGGCGCAACCGTCGCCTTAAACGCGGCGACGAAGCCGGTTCAACGCGTTTGGGCAATTTCCTATTTTGTGTGTTTCTTGCCATGTGGGCCGTGCGCGCCCATCATCTTGCTTCAGCCAACGAATTCGGGGTCATCGTCCTTGGGCTGGCGGGGGCTTTTCTTTTCTCCTCATTTGCCCGGCTTCTCTATTTCGCCCTCGAGCCGTTCGTCCGTCGCCGCGATCCTCACACATTAATTTCCTGGACCCGCCTGATCGGTGGAATGATTCACGATCCGCTGGTCGGTCGCGACGTTCTGATTGGCACGGCGTACGGTGTTCTCCTGGCCCTGTTCGAGTCTTCAGACAATCTTCTCCTCCCGTTCTTCGGGGGGCTTCCGCCGGAGCCCGGCACGCCCTCCATGGAAACGCTTCTCGGTTTCCGCACCGCCCTAGGTTCGGTCTTCACGTACACCTGGGTCTATGTGCTTTATGCGTTGGGGATCTTTTTCATGCTTTTCCTCCTGCGTTTTCTTGTTAGGAGGGACTGGGTTGCGGCGCTGGTGATCGTCTTCTTGGGCGCCATCACCAACACCGGAGGCGACTACTCCTGGGTCACCTTCCTGGCCTCGGCGGTGATTTGGTTATCGATTTATATGGTCTTGCGACGCTTCGGCGTGCTCACGTTGGTGGTCGGGCTCGTCGTGCAAAACATGCTCGTCGTCTTCCCCATGACCTCGCATCTAGGCCGTTGGTACGCGTCTGGAGCAATTACTGGCATGGTGATAATCGCCGCCCTCGCCCTGCTTGCGCTTTACTACGCCTTGGCTGGCCAGCGGCTTTTCTCCACTGCATCCCTCGATCTGTAGCCCCGGTGTCTTCGCGTTCTAACGCTCCAAGCGTGCCGGTGCCGTTTGTGCGGCATGCAAAACGGTGCCAGTGACCACCGCGGCGAGATTCTCCAGCTCGTTCAATGCCCGGCTGGCCGCGATTCTCGCCTTTTCCAGAAAAGATGAATCCAGCAAGAATGCGCAGCGATCAACAAACGGATGATTGGCGGCTTCAAACGGCTTGCGATTCCGCCGCGCTGAACTATTGCGTGCCAGCAAATCTTCGTATATTTGCAAGTCCGCTTGAAAGTCGAGAGCATCTCCCGCGCCCCATTTTTGCTGCCGCGTCAGCGCCGCCAGTAGTTTACGACGAAAAATCACGGCGTCTTTTCGCAACATCGTGCGTGGCTTCGCCCTGCCTGCTGGCAGCGGCTCGGCGTATGCAATTTCCAGCGCCCTCGCCGTCACCGCGAGCAACGCCTCGCGCTGCAGCAATTCGAGAAGATCACGATAAAGGGAAGGATGAACCTGCAAGGCGAACCGACCGTGCTCCACAACATAAGAATCGACGAAACGTGGTACAACCCGCTCGCGCTGAAGACCCTCTGTCAGGCGTTGCGCCAACTCAGCCGGCGCGTCTGCTTTGACTTGTTGTTCGCGAGCCATGCCCCGGACCATGGTAGCAGGACTTCTGTCTCCCTCAGCGCGTCTCGCCCAAAAGAGAAGCCCAGCGAGTTTCGCTGGGCTTCTCTTTTTCGCTCTCTACCTTTGCACGCAAGTTGCCGCGCGCGGGTCACTACTCACTACGAGCTACTCACTACTCAATTCCCCTTCAATGAATCGCTCGCGGACTTTCTGGTCCCACGCGCTTCGGCTTCGATTCCGGATGCGGCACGATCGGTGGCGCTACTGCATTCTTGGAGAGCGCGTGCTCCAGCACCTCATCGAGATTCCGCACGTAGGTGATCTTCATATCGCCGAGAATATCCGACGGTAGATCAGCTACGGCGTTCGGTTCGTTGTCGGCCGGCAACAGCACTTCCTTGATTCCCGCGCGCTTTGCGCCGAGCACTTTTTCCTTCACGCCACCGATCGGCAGCACGACACCCGAAAGCGTCATCTCACCTGTCATCGCCAGCCGGTCCCGCACGGGCCGCCCCGTCAGCAAGCTGATCAGCGCCGTCACCATCGCCGCTCCTGCGGATGGGCCATCCTTCGGCACGCCGCCTGACGGCACGTGGATGTGGATGTCCTGCTTGCGGAAAAAGTCCGGATCGATCCCGTACCTCTCCGCATTCGCACGCGTCCACGTCAGCGCCGCGGTCATCGACTCTTGCATGACCTCGCCGAGATGCCCGGTCATTGTGAATTGCTTCCCCCCGCGCATGCGGCTGGCTTCGATGAAAATGATGTCTCCGCCGACCGGTGTCCACACCAGGCCCACAGCTACGCCAGGTATCTTGACGCGCTCTTCAACTTCTTTCTCCGCCCGGAACTTTGGCACGCCAAGGTATTCGCGCACGATCTCCGGCGTAACCTGCATCTTTTCCAGGCTGCCTTCTGCGATCTTCCTCGCCTGTTTGCGCGTGATCGTCGCGATTTCCCGTTCAAGGTTTCTCACTCCCGCTTCTCGCGTGAAGCTGTGGATGATCTCCCTCAGCGACTCGTCCGAAAACTCAATCTGCTCTCCCACTTTCAGCCCATGCTCCAGGGCCTGCTTGGGGATCAAGTATTTGTGCGCGATGTGGATCTTCTCCTCGCCCGTGTATCCGGGCAGTTCTATGATCTCCATGCGGTCTCGCAGCGGCTCCGGGATGGGATCCATCCAGTTTGCCGTGGCGATGAACAGCACTTTCGAGAGATCGAACGGCACGTCCAGGTAGTGATCGCGGAACGCATTATTTTGCTCCGGATCGAGCACTTCCATCAGCGCCGACGACGGGTCACCTCGAAAATCACGTCCTAGTTTGTCGACTTCGTCGAGCATCATCACCGGATCGTTCGATTCCGCCCGCTTCAGCCCTTGAATTATCTGCCCTGGAAGGGCGCCGATATATGTCCTGCGATGCCCGCGGATTTCCGCTTCATCGTGCATGCCGCCCAATGCGATGCGCACGAACTTGCGGCCCAGCGATCTTGCGATCGACTTTCCAAGCGAAGTCTTGCCAACGCCCGGGGGCCCAACGAAGCACAGAATCGGCCCCTTCATCCCCGGTTGCAGTTTCTTCACCGCGAGGTAATCGAGAATCCGTTCCTTCACCTTGGCCAGGTCGTAGTGGTCCTCGTCAAGAATTTGCTTCCCCTTGGCGATGTCAATTTCGCTGACGCCGGAAGACTTTGCCCATGGCAAGGAAGTCATCCATTCCAGGTACGTCCGCGAAACCATGTATTCCGCCGATGCCGGCGTCATTTTTGCCAGCCGCTTCAGTTCGCGGTCGCACTCTTTCTTCGCTTCCGCCGTCATTCCAGCCTCATCCACTTTCTTGCGCAGTTCGTCGATCTCCTGTCCTGTATCGTCGCTTTCGCCGAGTTCCTTCTGGATGGCCTTCATCTGTTCGCGCAACAGGTACTCGCGCTGGTTTTGGCCGACTTGCTCCTGCACTTGTTCATGGATTTTCGACCGCAACTCCAGCACTTCCAGCTCTTTCGAGAGTTCGCGGATCAACATCTCGAGGCGCTTCCGCACGCTCGGCGTTTCGATCAGCTCCTGCCGTAACAGCGTCGAGAGGGACGGGAGTGTCCCAGCAATAAAGTCCGCCAGCCGGCCCGGATCATCGATGTTCATTGCGACAGATTGCAAGTCGTCCGAAAGTTGCGGCGAATGGCTGACCACGTCGCGAAATAGGTCCTGCGCGTTCCGCTGCAGGGCCTCGAGCTCCGCATCCACGTCGCCCGTAATTTCGGGCTGCGCTTCCACACGCGCCCGCAGAAACGGCCGTAATCCGATCAGCTCCAAGACGTTTACACGCTGCAACCCTTCCAGAAAGATCACCACGTTCCCGTTGGGCATTTTGACGGTCTTGTGAACCTTTGCCAGCGTTCCGACCTTGTGCAGGTCCGCAGCGGCAGGATCTTCAATCCGGGGGTCAAGCTGCGCTACCACCCCCAACAGTTTCTCCTCGCCCTCCAAGGAGTTAACCAGCGCCAACGAGCTTTCCCGGCCTACCGTTAGGGGCAGAACCGCTCCGGGAAACAGCACCGTATCCCTAACCGGAAGAATCGCGAGAATCTCAGGCACCGAATACTTTTTCTCAGCCATAGTGAATGTCCCCTAAACTCGGGCGTAAGGAATTCTCCCCTGCGCCTAACCACGTTAGATGCGTTCTAGAACAAAACGGTGCAGAGAGATGCGAATGCAATTGGCATGTAATCTTAGCTTAACAAACTCATATTTTAGCACTAGTCCCTACTTCTTGCAAATTGTCTACTAACTCTTTTTATTTCAAACATTTGTAAGATAGCCTCTTTTCCCCACAACCTGCCTGCTTATGCTTCCGTCATCGGCAGGAATACCTGTCTTCGTCAGGCCTTTGCCCCCCTCGAGCCAAACTTTATCCGGACAAACTTCTCTGCTTCTTCCTTTGTTGTAACCTGCCCCTCAAGTTGCGCGTCTTCTACGGCCCTTAGTATTTCGCCAAATAGCGGTCCGGGGATATAGCCCATTTGGCTCAAATCGTTGCCGGTTAGGACACGTTGTGGACGCACCTGTTCCGCGGGCGTTTCCGCAAGGAAGCGCTGTACGACGCCGTACGAATCCAGATTGCGATGGCTGGATAGACAATCCAGCCGGTGAAGCTCCATGTGCTCCTCAAAACGAGGAAGCCGCACGAACCGCTTCAACGTCGCGGTCCGCATGCGCTCCACATCCATGAATCGCATGTGATTGGCGACGAGCGCAATAATTTGTTCGGTCTCCTCGTTCGAAAAACGGTACCGCCGGCAAATCGCTTCTGCCATGCGCACGCCCACGTCAACGTGGTTGTCGAATCGGATGCGATCGCCCGTCTGCGATGCTGGTCTGAAAGTCGGTGGCTTCCCAACATCATGAAGCAGCACGCCCCACGCCAGCGTCGGAGAACTCCCCGTGGGGAGTCCCTCAATCATCATCAGCGTGTGAATCCACACGTCGCCCTCTGGATGGAACTGCGGCGGCTGCGGCACGCCCTTCATCGCTGCGATCTCGGGAAGCACGATCGAAAGCAACCAGGACTTCTCGAGCAGTTCAAGCCCCGTCCTCGGCGCGCCTTCCGTCAGCAGCTTCGTGAGTTCGTCGCGAAGACGTTCCGCCGAAACATCTGTGACTGCACCAGCATGCCTGCGAATCGCGGTAAACGTCTTGTGCTCGATCTTGAATCCAAATCGCGCCGCAAACCGGATCGCGCGCATCATGCGCAACTTGTCTTCGACAAATCTTCGGTCCGGCTCGCCGATCGCGCGAATCACTTCGGCCTTCAGATCCGCCTGGCCCTCAACAAAATCAAGAATTTCGCTGGTGTCATGCCGCATCAGCAATCCGTTGATTGTGAAATCGCGGCGCTGCACATCCTCTTGGGCCGTTTTCGAATAAACCACGCGGTCCGGATGCCGCCCATCCGAGTAGCCCACGTCGGAGCGGAACGTCGCGACTTCCACCTTCAGCCCATTACGAGGAACGAGGACGACACCGAACTGCGCGCCGACCGCGATGCTTTCGGGAAATAGTTCCATGACGCGCTCGGGCGTGGCGTCGGTCGTCACGTCGTAATCTGCAGGTTCGCGGCCGAGCAGCAGGTCTCGCACACAGCCGCCCACGAGCAGCGCCTGATGGCCGTTGCGCTGCAACGTGTCGCAGATCGAATTGGCAAGCTCGCGAGGCGTCACGGTGCGATTATGCGACACTCGCGGCGGCAAAGGGGAGACATGTGTAAAGACAGGTTTCCGGGCGGGATTACTTGGAGCGGAAAACGAGGCAGGTGATGTCGTCGGACTGGCGCGTGAAGCCGACGAAATCATCCACGCGCTTCATCAAGAATTGCAGTGATTCCGAAGCACCCCAATCGGGCAGCGCGCGTATGGCGTCGATCCAACGCTCATTGCCAAACTCCCGGCCCTTCTCGTCAAACGCCTCGACTACCCCATCCGTATAAAAAATGAGCGCGTCGCCAGGCTTCAGATCGACAGCCGCTGTCTCATACGCGGCGTCCACTTGAATTCCAAACGGCAACCCGCCGGCCTCGAGTTTCTCAATCGCTCCGCCATTGCGTCGCAAGATGGGAGGATTGTGGCCTGCATTCACATAAACAAGGCTCCGGGTCAGTGGTTCATATTCGGCAAGGACCGCGGTCGTGAAGCGGCGGCCGTCTAGACTGTGCGCGCTGGCATAGTGATTCAACCGCACGACCAATTCCCCCAGCGGAGCGCCTTCGCCCGCAATTGTGCGCAAGCTCGCCTGCAGCGTGGCCATCAGTAACGCGGCAGGGATGCTCTTTCCCGCCACGTCGGCAATCACCAGCATGAGCTTTCCATTTTCTTGAGCGCTCAAACTTGGATAGAACGCGTCGTAATAGTCGCCCGCAACGGAGTTTTGCGGGCGTGATGCGAACGCGATGTCCCCTCCAGCCACTTCCGGTGCATTCGACGGAACGAGCCAAGTCTGAATTTCTCTCGCGATTTCCAGGTCCCGCTTCATCGTGACCTTGTCCGCCAGCTCCAGCGCCAGCAAAAACAAAAACAGAAGCGCCGAGAACAAACTTAGGTCTAAATCGAACTGTATGTCTTTGCCGATCTGGAACTTCACCCCCGACATGAACAGCAGCACGATGGCGATAATCAGCAACACACGTCGCGCCGGTGTCAGCTTCATTACCATCGCCCAAAACAGCGCTTTGGCAATTTTTAGGTACCGCCGCACGCCTCGGTGCCGCTCGAATTCGTCCGCGTCCGTCTCTTTGATATAAAAACCATAGCTGGCGCGTGCGTCGGCGGTGAATTGCGACCACAATTCGTCCAGTTCGCGGCCTTCGCTTATGCGCTGCCAAAATCCACGAACTCCGCCACCGGAGCGGAGGTCCGTAGCCGTGCCGGAAGGAGGCGTGACAGGACTCATGTGAGAAGTATAGGGTATTCGCTTCTGTAGGGTCACCCTTCTGAGGGTGACCGCTCGTCCACTATTTTTCGCGCTCGTTGCTCGAACCGTCCGTGCGCAGCGAGCCTCCAAATTGCACTTTTCCAAACCCGAAGCGGTCCCGTAACTTGTCCGTCGCCCGCGTCAATTTTTCCAGTCGCTTCCGGCGTTCGGCATCCAGCAAATCAAGTTGCTCGGCCCCGTGCGTCAGTCCGCCAAGGCTCACGCCCAGCAGCCTGATCTTTCGTTTTACGTCGCGATGCTCGGCAAATAGCATTTGAAAAACGCGGAAGATATCGGCATCGAGCTGCGTCGGTTCTGAAAGAGTTTTCGCGCGCGTGTGCGTGTCAAATCCGGCGTAGCGGATGGTCAAGGTTAGCGTACGGGTTGCCAGTCCCGCTTCCCGAAGGCGCTTGCACGCTTTCTGCGAGAGATGGCTGAGCAAGGCGTGGAGCGCGTCCGTGTCGTTGGTGTCTTCTCCAAACGTGTGATTGTGCGAAATGGATTTTGGCTCGGCGTCGATCACGAATTCGTAGGAATCGCCGCCTCGCGCCTTGCGATAGAGCGCATCGCCCCATTGTCCGAAGACTTTTTCTAGCTTTTCCTGTGGAATCGCGGCCAGTTGCTCGACGGTCTCGATACTAAGGGCGCGCAGCGCGCGTTCTGTGACTTCGCCGATGCCCGGAATCATCCGCACTCGAAGCGGCGCAAGAAAACGCGCTTCCTGGCCCGGCGCAACCCACACGAGACCGCGCGGCTTGGCCTGATCCGATGCCACTTTGGCGACGAGACGCGTGGTAGCCAGTCCAGCCGAGCAGGGAAGGCCCGTCGATTTGGTGATCGTCCGCAGCAACTTGTCCGCGGCCGCCAGCGGCGGCCCGTGCAGCCGCTCGGTCCCTTCTAGATCGAGATAAGCTTCATCAATCGAAACCATTTCGACGATGGGAGAGAATTTCGCAAGAATCGTCGCGACACGGTCGCTCCACTCTCCATATTTTTCATGATGCCCGTCGAGAAAAACCGCGTGCGGACATAGCCGTCCCGCGGTTCGAAGCGGCATTGCGGAGTGCACGCCATATTTGCGCGCCTCGTAACTGGCCGCCGTGACAACGCCGCGCTGATCGGGCCGTCCGCCAACGACCACAGGCTTGCCGCGCAACTCCGGCCGCTCCAGCAACTCCACGGACACAAAGAACGCGTCCATGTCCACATGCAGGATGGACGCAGTCGCATTAGTCGCATGCTGTTCCAGTGGCCCATGCTTAGCCCGAAATCGCGCCATCTCTGGCATGCCGCTAGCCTACTCCCGATTCAATCTTCGCTTCAACTTCGCCGTAGCTTAGCTTCGTTCGGCGGCGATGACGCGGGGGATGCCAGCCAGGTCGTTGGTTACGGCGGCATTGGTCCAGTTTGGCAAATCGAGGAGCGGTTGCACGGCGGGAAGGCTGTTGTGGCCTAGTTCGAGGACCAGGAGGCCGCCTGGCTTCAAGTGCCGAGCCGCTTGTGCGATCAATTCCGCGTAAAGTTCGTAGCCTTCTTCGCCCCCGTAAAGGGCAAGTTCCGGTTCGTGGTCGCGTACTTCGCGCTGCAGCGTTTCTTTTTCACTGCGGCCGATGTAGGGAGGATTGCTGACAATCAGATCGAAGGAACGTGATTCGTGACTCGTGACGGGTGACTCGTTTTCAGAATTGTTCGCCACGTTCGATTGTCGGGCCACGATATATCGTGCCCCTACGCAGAGGGCGTCGAGCAAATTGGATTCGAGGAACTGGATGCGATCGGCGACGGCATGACGCGTGGCGTTGCGCCGTGCGACGGCGAGAGCCGCGGCGGAAATATCGGTGGCAATAATTCGCGCGCCAGGAAGTTCTTTTGCGAGCGTGATAGCAATGCAGCCGGAGCCGGTGCCGACGTCGATAACCTGCAGGCCATCGCCTGCTAGGGTTTGTTTGAGGCCTGTGCGCTTTTCTCTAACGGCCAGGCGATCGAGGGCGACTTCCATGAGGTGTTCGGTTTCGGGGCGGGGAATTAACACATCGGGAGTGACTTCAAACTCGAGTCCCCAGAAGTCTTGCTTGCCGGTGAGATGTTGCGTGGGCTCACCTTCGGCGCGCCGTGCAATCAGAGAGATGAAGCGATGAGCATCCAGTGCAGAAACGGTTTCTTCCGGATGCGCATAGAGCCAGGCACGGTCGCGGCCGAGCACGTGAAGGAGCAGCAACTCCGCGGCCAGTGTGTAGGACGGCACGTTTGCATCGCGAAGTTCAGCGATGCCCCGTTTAAGCGCTGTACGAATATCTAAGGTTCTTTCCATTTGGATCGAGCGCAAAGAAAGTGCAAGCCTCGTCGACGTTGACAAAATTCCGTTCCGGACGACGGCCAATCAATGATTACGCTCCAGCAAGCTCCTGCTCCAAACGCTCGGCTTCGTAGTGGCTCACCAGGGCGTCGACCAGCGCACCGAGCTTTCCTTCCATCACGTCCGTCAACTGGTGGAGCGTCAGGCCGATGCGGTGATCCGTCACGCGGTTTTGCGGGAAATTGTAGGTGCGGATTTTTTCGGAGCGGTCGCCGGTTCCGATTTGGCCCCGGCGCTCCGCGCCGATGGCGGCCTGCTGTTTCTCGAGTTCCTGTTCGTAGAGGCGGGCACGTAAAACGCGCATGGCTTTCGCGCGGTTTTTGATTTGCGATTTTTCGTCCTGCTGCGAAACAACCAGGCCGCTGGGAATGTGCGTGATGCGCACGGCGGAGTAGGTTGTGTTTACAGATTGCCCGCCGGGTCCGGAAGAACAAAACGTATCGATGCGCAAATCTTTCGCTTCAATTTTGATATCGATGTCATCCGCTTCGGGAAGAACCGCGACCGTCGCCGCGGAAGTATGAATACGGCCCTGCGTTTCCGTGGCGGGCACGCGTTGCACGCGATGAACCCCGCTTTCGTATTTCAACTTGGAATAGACTTTGTGTCCTTGAATCGCCGCGACGATTTCCTTTACGCCCCCGAGATTGGAAGGCGAGCTTTCGAGCACTTCCACTTTCCAGCCGAGCGTTTCCGCGTAGCGCGAATACATGCGGAAAAGTTCGCCGGCAAAGAGAGCGGCTTCGTCGCCGCCTGTGCCCGCGCGGATTTCCACGATGACGCTTTTCTCGTCGTTCGGATCCTTGGGAAGCAGGAGCAGTTTTAATTCGCGCTCCACGATTTCCTTGCGCGCCGTGAGCTGTTTTTCTTCCTCCACGGCCATCTGCTTCATCTCAGCGTCTTCATTTTCGACCACCATCTGGTGCGCGCCGGCGAGATCCTTTTCAATCTGCTTGAACTCGCGGTGCTTGGCGACGATTTCCTCGAGCTCCGCGTGCTGCTTGGCGATTTTCTGGAAGCGCGCGGAGTCCGCGGCGACTTCCGCCGTCGAAAGCTGCTGCGTCAGTTCGTCGTAGCGGGTGCCGAGCTGATCCAATTTGTCGGACAATGTCATTACTGCCATGGCGATTCCTCTTGAGAAAAAAATCGTGACTCGTGATTCGTGACTTGTGAAAAACGGGAGCGGCGCTCCGATGCGGGAGCGGTGCGAGGAGTCAGCTAATAGAAGGCGGCGTACATCGTCTTGCTCAGTTGTAAGAATAACGCTGAAATCGGGAACAAGCAATTAGATGCTCCGTCTGGTTGTCTCGATTCGCCTGCCGCCGTGTGGTTGCCGGGATACGCGGCGGTGTACTACGATGCGTAGCGATGAGCGAACCGGTTCGATCCTTAATGCAAGCGAGCGACGCTGTCGAACGGGAATCCACCAGCGAGACGGACGCCGGTTTTCTCTGGGATTTTTGGTATCCGGCGGTGCGGAACACGGAAGTTACGGGCACTCGGCTGGCGAAGGCGATGCTACTGGAAGTGCCGCTGGTTTTGGGGCGAACCTCCAAGGGTGCGGCGTTTGCGATGCGCGATTCTTGCCCGCACCGGGGGATTCCGCTTTCTTATGGGCGATTTGACGGAAAGACACTCGAGTGCAGCTATCACGGATGGAAATTTGAAGCGTGCAGCGGGCAGTGCGTCGAAATTCCATCGCTGACGAGCCAGGACAAACTGAAAGTGGAGCGTATTTTTGCCGGGCATTATCCGTGCGAAGAGCACGACGGATATTTTTGGGTTTACATGAATACTCCCGGAGCGAGATTGCCAGAAATGATTCCGGCCGTTCCGAAGCTCGCTGTTTTCAACGATAAATATCGCATTACACATCTCGATTGCGAGCTTCCCTCGCACGTCGACCAAGGCATCATTGGATTGATGGATCCGGCGCACGGGCCTTTTGTGCATCAATCGTGGTACTGGCGCAGCCGGCACAGCATCCATGAAAAAGAAAAGAAGTTCGAGCCAATTCCTAATGGCTTCCGGATGAGCCCGCACACTCCAAGCTCGAACAGCGCGCCGTATCGGATGCTGCAGAAATATACCGGCGAGCCGGTAACCACGACGATCGACTTTGTGTTGCCCAATATCCGCACGGAGGAGATACGGAGTGGGAAGCTCTGGTTTTCCAGCAGGGCGACAGTCACGCCGGTTCGGCGCGACCTTTGCCGGATCGATTTCGTAGCTGCCTGGAATTTGCTACTGCCGGTTTCGATTTTCCGGATTTTTGCGCAAAAATTTTTGCGGCAAGATCAGGAGACGATGATCCTGCAAGCCGATGGATTGAAGCACAACCCTCGGTTGATGCTGATCGATGACGCGGACCGGCCAGCGAAATGGTATTTCGGGTTGAAGGCCAACCTGCTGGAAGCGCGGCGAACTGGTGCGGCGATGGACCATCCCATGTCCGGTCCGGTAACCTTGCACTGGCGGTCCTGAGAGCGGAGCCCAGGCCAGAGTGCCTGTGCTACTTGGCCGGTGGAGCTGCATTGGCGTTCTTGAACACAAGGCACAGGCAAGATTGCCTGTGCCACCGGGGATTCGGTTTATATCACTCTATCACTCTGTCACAGAGTGATAGAGTGAATTGGGCTGCCCACATTTGGACCTCAGATTAGCGTTTGGCGATACCACGGACCATGTGTCGTGCTGTCCTCCTGCTAGTTTTCCTCCTCGACAGAGACATGAACGAGAAGCGTTGGCTTCAACCCGAGTATCGACGCCGGAGGAGTGCAGTAGTGGCGGCCTTTAGAGAAGGCGCGAGCACACAAAGGATGAGTGGTCTTTGAATGGGCCGATAGGTGGATAAGTCTAAAGAAAAAAAGGAATTACGCCTCTTGTAGGCCTGGCACGGGGCCGAGACGCAGTTCCCAAACGAGACAAGTATACCAGGGCTCCACTTATATTTCCATAACTTCTTTGGCGAATTTAGCGGAGTGTGGGTGCATGTGAAGAGAGTCGGGAGTAAGGTTTGTCGGCTCCATGTTGGAGTCAGCGGAGGCGAGAGAGGTCGAAGTCGACGGAGACGGGGTCTCCCTCGGGAGGGGTAATTTGGATGGTGGGCGAGTCGGACTTGAAAGCTTTGGCGGGGTAGTCGAACTGGAGGGTGGCACCAACGAGGATGCAGCCACCGTCCGGATTGCAAGCATAGTTTGGTGTTCCTGAAGAGGTTGATGGCGCAAGGCTCTGATCCTTGTCGAGTACCTCTACTTGGAAATCTATCCAAAAGTCGGAGGGACGGAGGGCGTACCCGATGGGAGAACCGGAGCGGGAGCCCGTCGGGCGAGGAATGAGCGCGCCATAGGATTGGGTAAGCTGAATTTGGATAATGACGCGGACGATTTCTTCCTGTTTGCGGTGATCTTGCTCGGCTTGCTGCGCGCTGTAGTTGATGGTGCGTTGACTGGAAAGCTGGGCGACTAGAGCGAACGGGGTGAGGAAAGTGATCGAAGAGATATCGGGACCGGATTCGGGCATCGGGAGCAACTTTGTGTATTTCGCAAGCAAGTCGTTGAAGTCTTGTCCGTGGCGTTGGCCGAGGAAATAGGCTTCGCGGACGGCCTCGTCGGAGAGGGGAGTGTCGATGGCGAAGGCGGGAGGGATGAATAGCAAAGAGACGGCAATGGCGGAACATGAGGTTAGGCGGGAGCGCATTTGAGTAGCATATTGCTTATGGGGCGTTCATTGAGTGTTGGCGTCGGACGGCGTTTCCCGAGACTGACGCGAGGTTAGTGAACATTGAAGGCAAGTCTAGAATTTGAAGACATACGATGCACAGAAAATTACAACAACCACCGTCAGGCTGATTTACGATCTTCGCCGTTCTCCTTTGCATGGTCTGAATTTTCAGCTTTGCATTCCGAGGAGAATAGCTGGCGCTCGCGCTTCCACTCTGGCCATTTTGATACCGAACTGCTCGCCTCTCTAACTGTCTTAATGTGACTCCATGCTGAACTATTTTGAAGCGGTATTTTTGGCATTCTAGCTTTCCTCCGACTTTGTCAATAGTGCCAGTTTCGCTTTATTTTCGTCAAGAGCTTTTTGTTCTCTTTCCAAGTAGGAGTACGGTTCCATCGGCACCTTTGGGCCTCTGTGGGATTGCCTCTTCCATTGGATTGGTTTGCCATCTCGGTCCTTAAGTTCGGGGGCAATCCCAGTGGTAAGTTGACTTGAGAAAAGATCGAGATACCGTCTCGGCCCCACGCCTACAAAAGGGACAAATGGGATCTTGCCTGATTCCTTCGCTTCATTCTCGTCGAAACAGATTGCATCTGAGTGCAAGGCTTCTGCTTTACTCTTCGGGTAAGGTTCGATATAGATAACCTTGGATATCCCGGCGGCGATTATGTGGCGCGTGCAATTGTGACATGGAAAGGTAGTCGTATATAGATGTTTTCCTTTAGTGGCGATACCTAGTCGCGCGCAGGTCATTATGGCATCCATTTCTGCATGGACTGCTCGACCGAATTCGGTAACGTCTCTCAAGTCACTGCCGTCAATCAACTGTCGGACCTCCGCTGGATTAGTCGTAACCTTTTGCTGCTCAAGCTCATCCAAAATCGCATTGGCATGGTGCGCGAGCTCTGGTTGAGGTGTTCCAATATGCTGCAGCGTTGCCATAATGATTTGTTCTGCATTTAATTTATCCAGTATTTTCCCGTCCAACCCTCGAACGATGCTCTCAGTGATTTTCTTCCGGCTCTCGTAATTCGAATCTTTTCCGACCTTATGGTCTCTATGGTCGTCGCTATCTTCTTCACAATAGGCGCGAGCGTAGCGTGATGGTACTTCATTGAAGCCCACACCAATGACGGCACCGTCGGGGGTGGCGATGGCTGCGCCCACTTGTCGACCTAGCTGCGAGGATCGCGCTGCCGAAGCATAGGCCATAAACATGGCGTTTTCTTCTTTGGTAGGTGTAATGAACGGACGGCCAAAAACCAGTTCTAGGAATCGCTTGAGCTGCGATTCGTATTTTGATTCACGAAGTTCCAAAAACACGTCGGAAAGGTAAAAGGTGTCTCGTGTTCGCTGTCCGTGGATTTTTTGATCGTCCCGGTCTCTTTCGATGACACCCAAGGCCTCTTCTTTCGTCAAGCCCCTTCGGTTGGTTAGAAACAACTCTTGCTCATCATCGTCAGAAGCAATGCCTATAAGGAAGAAACCTGGCCTGTAAAGTGTCCTCAATAGTGCGACTTCTTCTGGCCGTTTCATTGATCGGACTATTTGCGCGACATTGAATGACGCGACTGGCTCACCATGCTCATCCAGTGTTCTTTTGTCCAGGACGTCGTTGGCGGCGCTGACAGCGAGAATGTTATCAGATTGTGTTCTGCGCCGTGCTTCGTCGCCAGCATTCATGAGCGCGTGCATTAGCTCTACAGGTGATTCGTCATCGAACTCAATTCCGAGGTCCAGCGATCTTAGGTAGTCACTGATCCTGAATAAGCGAGGCATGTAATCGAATTGCTTGAGGTAGTCCTCCAGCGTGCGAACGATTTTGTCCGGTTCCGTTCCAACTCCGTATACCAATCCAAAGACCAGTTCAGCGTGACGGTGATCGGTCTTCATTCCTTTATTACGCATAGGTTATTCAATCCAACGTAATTATACGGAGCTATTAAGGCTAGCGATCAGAAAACGCAGCAAGGGTTGCGCGGAAAGAAATAGGACAGCGCCACGGCATTAGATGCGGCGGGGGGTGTTGGGAAAGTCGAGCCAGACTTTTACGCCGCAGAAGTGGGAGCCTTCGGTGCAGATGGGGGTGGTTATGTTGGCGCGGAGGTGGCAGGGGGGGCCGATGTATTTTGCGAGCTGGGGATGGACTTCGCGGAGCTGGGCAACTTCGTCCATGCTCGCGGCGTAGATTTCTTCCTGGGCGTTGAAGCAGGTGCGCATGGTCCATTTGTGGAGGAGATGGAGGAGAGAGCCGCTCTCGACTAGGCGGATGGATTTGGCGTTGGGAAGAAGATAGAGGGCGATTTCGAGGGGGACGCCGTGGTCGAGGAGATCATTTTTGGCGGACCAGGCGTCGTGCATGGCGCGGTCGTAGAGTTCCTTGGCGCGGGGATTTTGCGTGAGGAGTGGGGGAGTGATGTAGTCGGGATCGCGGGTGTCGGCGAGGGTGAGGAGAGGGCGGGAGCCGGGGACCATGCGGTGGCGCTGGTCCTGGGAGTCGGCAGTGTGGCTGATCTTTTTGGCGAAGGTGTAATTGGCGTGCTGGAGAGCGCGCATCATGGGCGCGTGGACGCCGATGTCGAGGACTTCGAGGCGGTAGGGATTGCGGGCGGGATTTAGGAGACGGTCGATGGCTTCCGAGTCGGGGCATTGGGATGCGGTGAGGCCGAGGACGGCGCGGTAGGATTGGGCGATGACGCGGGGGGCGTTGGGGGAGTAATCGAGGAGCTTGGAAGTTTTTCCGGCGAGCTTGGCGTCAAATTCCTTGGCGAATGCTTCGCCGACTTGTGTGTTCGGCGCGTCTGCGTTCCACTCGGGACGCTCCTCGAGCGGTTCGGTTCCAAAGCGATCGAAAAATTGCGGATCGATTTTTTTGACCTCGTCGACCATTGCTCCGATGACGGTGCGGGACTCGCTGGGGGTGTCCGAGGCAGCGCTCATGCGCCAGAGGCGGTGGAGGACGATACCGGAGACGGTGTGAACCATGGTCGTGAAAGCAGCGACGGGGAGAACGTAGCGCGCGATTTCGATGGCGCGTTTTTCGGCGGAGCGCTCGATTTTTTGGAGGCGCTTGGGGTGGGACATGGGGCCGATGTTCCAGATGTCGCTGAGGATGGCGCGGGCGTCGTTGACGAGAAGAGTGGAGAGTTCGCGGTAGGCGTTCCAGGCGCAAGCTATGGCTTGCTCATAGATGGCGCGATGAGCGTCGTTAAAAAAAAGCGAAGAGGGCGGGATATAAGCTTGGGCGCGATCGAGGCGGACGTAGCGCTGGCTTTGCTGCTCGGAATTGTAGAAGGGATGCGCGTGGAGGAAAGACCAGACGAATTGGCGGCTGACATTTTCGAGGCCGAATTCGAAATGGGCGTGCTGGTAGACGGTGTGATGGCCGCTGTAGAAAGTGGCGGCGCCGATGTTGAGGCGCTGCTTGTCGGTGATTTCTTCGGGGACGATCAGGCGAGAGGCATAACAAGTGCGCGCGGCGGCGATGGCGGAATCGTAAGGGTGCGCGAAGGCGTTGCGAAGAGTTACGCGTGGCGGGGCGGTTTCGACCAACTCACCGGGACGGCTGGAATCGAACATGCGGGATTGCGTGGCCACGTTGGGAAGTCATTTTACACGGATAAAAAGAATTAACACAGGGAGCGCAGAGAAGGGAAAAAGGGACAGACAAGAATGCCTGTCCCACCTCTGGTCACGCAAAGTTCGGCGTGGCGTTATTTTTTTGCGGCGGCGGTTTTTGAGGCTTCGACTTTGGCAGCGGCGTCGGCGTATTTTTTCGTGAAGCGTTCGACGCGGCCGGCGGTGTCAATAAGCTTCTGTTTCCCGGTGAAGAACGGGTGGCAATTGGAGCAGATTTCAACATTCAGTCTGTCGCCCTTGATGGTCGAGCGGGTGGAGAAATTGTGGCCGCAGGCGCAATGGACTGTGACGGCGTGATAGTCGGGGTGAATACCGGGTTTCATGAGGCTCCATTCTGTCGCGTCCGGTCTGCACGGCTGGCCCGCTCTTGGGCAGAAAGAGCGCACCCTTGCTGGGGTGCGCCTACAGTCGCGTCGCTAGGTCGCGAAGCAAACCCCAATTATACGGGAACCTGGTGACATGTCAAAATGCGGGCCCAAATGGAAGAGCCTACTCACATCGTATCCCCCTGGCGGGTTTGAAGTGTTTGAGTGAGAAGCGGCGTTTGGAGTTGGTGGTTTGCTTGGAGCGCAGGACGTGAGCGGGGCTTGTTGTTGTGGCTGTGGGA